>Ga0207711_10003360_pt1 | contig 13861 bp, 19 predicted proteins | sample KBSS34metaG_FD_184401 | JGI IMG/M metagenome (GOLD analysis project Ga0207711, IMG submission 184401) | Switchgrass rhizosphere microbial communities from Kellogg Biological Station, Michigan, USA - KBS S3-4 metaG (SPAdes) (version 2) | ecosystem: Host-associated > Plants > Roots > Rhizosphere...
CTCGCAGCGGCTCAATCGGCCGACGACGTGCTGGCGCACGCGAAATCATTCGCGCTGACCCACATCGTCTACCGCGACCCGCCCTACGAGTTCGAAAACGCCGCCATGCGCGAGTTTCGCGAGCTCTACACGGTGCCGGTCCGGTGTGCGGACGGGCTGGTGGTTGCGGCAATCCGGCCGGCTCCCAAACCCTAGCCTTGCGGGTGGTCAGGCTTCACGCCGCTGCAGCGGCTCCCGTGGCACGTTCTGGATGTCGAATTGCAGCGCGCCCAGCAGGAATTGCACGCCGACCAGTACCGGCAATGCGGCGATCATCACCTCGCCGGACGTCGCGGCAATGCCGCTTCGGATCGACAGCGCCCACTTCGCGGCGCCGTAGATCGCGCCGGCTCCGCCGATCAGGATCGCGCCCAGCAGTTGCAACGTGCCGGCGTTGAAATCGCGCAGGAAATACGAATAGAAGATCCGCTTGCAGGTGGCACGGAAATACTTGAGCGGAAATGTGAACAACACGCGGCTTACGTGGAGATTGCTCGTTTCATCGCCGTACTGTGCCGCCATAGGCACGTCGCGCACGACGGCGCGCAGCGTGTACAGGCGGAGCAACATGTCGGACTCGAAGAAGTATCCATGGTCGAGCTTGGCGAGTGGCAAGTGGACGAGCACGGTGCGGTGGATCGCCGTGTAGCCGTTGGTCGGGTCCATCACGTCCCAGTAACCGCTGGAGATCTTGTTCACCAGCGACAGCATCGCGTTGCCGAGCAGCCGGACCCGCGGCATCGTGCGCAGCGACTCGAGGTCGTAGAAGCGGTTGCCCTTGGTGTAATCGGCCTGGCCCTGCGCGAGCGCGCTGATGAAGCGGGGAATCAGCGCCGGGTCCATCTGTCCGTCGCCGTCGATCTTGACCACGATATCCGCGCCCGCCTCGAGCGCGGCGCGGTAACCCGTCACCATCGCTCCCCCCACACCCAAATTCTGAGCATGCCTGATGACGGATACGCGTGCGTCGCTGCATTGCCTCTCGACCGAGTCACCGGTGTGCTCGGGGCAGGCATCGTCGACGACCAAGATGCGCGTCACCTCCGGCCCGATGCGCGCAAGGACGCCGTGCACCTGCGCGCTCACTCGGTAACAGGGAATGACCACTGCCACGGCGGGCGTGGGCTCGTTCATTACGGACGAACGGCGATGATGACGCCCACGACGATGACGGCCCCGCCGATCAACGTGTTCACGGACAAAGTCTCACCCAGGAAAATCCAGGCGAGCAGCGGCACAATGAGGAACGCCAGCGAAAACAGGGCATACGCGGACGACAGCGGAACGGTGCGCAGGACGAAAACCCACAACAGCGTCGCCGCGGCGTAGATGACCAGTGCGATCAGCATGACAGGAGAGAGGAATCCGCGCAGCGTGGCCCACGACCAGCCGTCGACGCGCCATTGTCCGGCAGCCGATTTGAACAGCAGTTGCCCGACGGCGATGAGCAGGACGCAGGCAAGGGTCAGCAGCAGGGAACGTGCCGGCATGGGTCGCTGGGGGTCGCGTCGGGCAGCGCAGTCGCGCTTCAGGGTGACGCGCCGGACCGTCGCCGGCGCAGCAATTGCCATCCCGACACAACGTAGCCGGAGAGGGCATAGGCGACGAAGCCCGCGAACAGCACGATCGCCGGCTGATAGGACAGCAGCGCGATGGCCATCACGATCAGGAAGATCGCCACGAACGGCACGCTCTTCTTCAGATTGATGGACTTGAAGCTCCAGTACTTGAGGTTGCTCACCATGGTCAGGCCGGCGAACACGGTGACGCCCCACGCCCACCATTTGACGATGAACACGCAGCCCGCCACCAGCGCAGCTGCCGCCGGAGATGGGATACCGGTGAACCAGCGCTTGTCGGCAACGTCCAGCATCGTATTGAAGCGCGCGAGGCGCAGCGCCGTGCCGGCGCAATAGACGAAAGCGGCGATCCAGCCCAGTTTGCCCATGTCGCGCAGCACCCACTCGTACATCACCAGTGCCGGCGCGGCGCCGAAGGAGACCATGTCCGACAGGCTGTCGTATTCGGCGCCGAACGCGCTCTGTGTCTTGGTCAGCCGGGCGACGCGGCCGTCGAGGCTGTCCAGCACCATGGCGACGAAAATGGCGATCGCCGCCTGGTCGAAGGTCAGGTTCATCGCCTGCACGATCGCGTAGAAGCCCGCGAACAGCGCGGCCGTCGTGAACAGGTTGGGTAAAAGGTAAATCCCGCGGCGACGAATGCGGTTCTTCTGCAACGCGCGCTCCTGGATGTAGTCGTCGTGCATGGCGGGAGGAAGACTAGCAGCTAGCCCGGCGCGCCACAACGGCGGCGCGCGGGATCAGGGCAGTTCCGCGAGTACGGTTTCCGTGGCGGAAACGACGTCACCGACGGCGACGCGCGGCACGGCGAGAGGATCGACGTACACATCCACCCGCGATCCGAAGCGGATGAATCCGTAGCGCTGGCCACGGGCAAGCGTTGCGCCCGTGTCGACATAACACAGGATGCGCCGCGCAATGAGTCCGGCAATCTGCACGCACGTGACATCCTGCCCGGAGGCGGTCCGCAGGTGCAGCGCGTTGCGTTCGTTCTCGAGTGACGCCTTCGGCAGCGCCGCGTTCAGGAAGCTGCCGGGGTGATACCAGCGGTTCGCCACCGTGCCGTCGACCGGACTGCGGTTGGAATGGACATTGAACACGTTCATGAACACGCTGATCTTGAGCGCGTCCCGATCGAGATAAGGATCACGCCCGGTTTCGACCAGTACTATGCGGCCGTCCGCCGGCGACAACACCGACTTCGGGCCTTGCGGAATCGCGCGCGCCGGATCGCGAAAGAACTGAAGGATGAAAACGAACACGATCCACCCAAGTACCGCCGGCACCAGCCAGCCGATCCAGGTCAATGCGATCGCAACCAGCGCGGCCAGGCCAAGGAAAGGCCAGCCTTCGCGGGCAATGATCGGATGAGGATAGTTTTTGTTCATCGCGGCGCGGGCGCGCATCACGCCTGTTGGATGCCCGGCAAAACGCCGGATGGGCAACGACGGGCGAATTATGCCCTAGACGCGCTGCGCGGGCCTCACTTCGTGGCGTCGTCGATCCGCCGGGACTGGTCCGCCGCCTGCTCCCGCACCGCGCTTTCGAGGCCCCGCGCCTTGTCCAGCGCATTCATCGGTGCCGGCGTGGCGCTGGTGACTTCCCGCGAGTCGGTGCCCGCGACGCCCGGGCCGCGCGCGGGTTCCACGGCCGGCACGGACTTGGGCGCCGGTCCTACTCCCGACATCACGCCGTACGCCTTCAACGCATCCATGGACAGCCACGCGACGATCAACAGGGCAATCAGAATCACGATCAGCCCGAGAAAGCCGCGTTGCCTGCCGATGCGACGGTTCATGGAGCCTCCGCTGCGTTGTCAGTTCCTGGTTTGATCCACCAGTTTATTCCTTTTGATCCACGGCATCATCGAGCGCAGCTTCTCGCCGACGACCTCGATCGAGTGCTCGGCCATGATGCGGCGGCGCGAAAGGAGCGTGGGCGCGCCGGCGCGGTTTTCCAGGATGAAGTCCTTGGCGTATTCGCCGGTCTGGATGCGCGTCAGCATGGCCTTCATCGCCTGCTTGGTCTCGGGTGTCACGATCCTGGGACCGCTGACATATTCGCCGTACTCGGCGTTGTTGGAGATCGAATAGTTCATGTTGGCGATGCCGCCTTCATAGATCAGGTCAACGATCAACTTCAGTTCGTGCAGGCATTCGAAGTACGCCATCTCCGGTGCGTATCCCGCCTCGACCAGCGTCTCGTAGCCGGCCTTGATCAATTCGACGGTGCCGCCGCAGAGCACGGCCTGTTCGCCGAACAGGTCGGTCTCCGTCTCTTCGCGGAAGTTGGTTTCGATAACGCCGGCGCGCGCGCCGCCGATCGCCGCCGCGTACGACAATGCCACGTCGCGCGCCTTTTTCGACGCGTCGTGATGCACCGCAATCAACATCGGCACGCCGCCGCCTGCGACATACGTCGAACGCACGGTATGGCCCGGCGCCTTGGGCGCGATCATCACGACATCCAGGTCGGCGCGCGGCTTGACCTGGCCGTAATGAATATTGAAGCCGTGCGCGAACGCGAGCATCGCGCCCTGCTTGATGTTGGGCTCGACGTCGGCGGCGTACGTTGCCGCGATGCTTTCATCGGGCATCAGCATCATTACGATGTCGGCGGTCTTCACCGCGGCCGCGACTTCCGCAACCTTGAGACCCGCTTTCTTCGCCTTGTCCCACGACGCGCCGCCCTTGCGCAGTCCCACGGTGACGCTTATGCCGGAGTCATTCAGGTTCTGCGCGTGCGCGTGTCCCTGCGAGCCGTAGCCCACGATCGTGACCTTCTTGCCCTTGATCAGCGACAGGTCGGCATCTTTTTCGTAGTAGACCTTCATCATTTCCAAATCTCCTGATTGTCCCGATGACTTGCTTGTATCTAGATGCGAAGGATGCGCTCACCGCGGCCGATACCGGAGGCACCGGTACGCACGGTTTCGAGAATCACTCCGGGTTCGATCGACTGGATGAATGCGTCGAGCTTGCTGCCCGTCCCCGTCAGCTCGATCGTGTAGCTCTTGTCGGTGACATCGAGGATACGGCCGCGGAAGATGTCGGCCAGCCGCTTCATTTCGTCGCGGTCCTTGCCCGACGCGCGGACCTTGACCAGCATCAGCTCGCGCTCGATGTGGTTGCCCTCGGTCAGGTCGACGACCTTGACCACCTCGACCAGCTTGTTGAGCTGCTTGGTGATCTGTTCGACAACATCCTCCGAACCGACAGTAACGATGGTCATCCGCGACATCGTCGGGTCTTCGGTCGGCGCCACGGTCAGCGACTCGATGTTGTAGCCGCGCGCGGAAAAGAGGCCCGAGATCCGAGACAAGGCGCCCGCCTCGTTCTCCACGAGGATGGAGAGGATATGTCTCATGGGTTGGCTCCCCCCGAGGTCGCTTCGCGACCTCCCCCCGACGGGGGGCGAGCGCCTTGGAACCGTCCTGCGGCGCGGGTTGAACGACCCTCCGCGCTTCGCGCTTCGGGGCCAATTCGCGCTTGGGAGCGGCCCGGCGCGCTCATAGCTCCTCCGCGAGGATCATCTCGGTCAGCCCCTTGCCGCCCGGCACCATAGGGAACACGTTCTCGGTCTGGTCAGTGATGAAGTCCATGAACACGAGGCGCTCCGACTGATCGAACGCTTCCTTCAGCGCACCTTCGACATCGCCGGGCTTTTCGATTTTCATGCCGATGTGCCCGTAAGCCTCGGCGAGCTTCACGAAATCGGGCAGCGCGTCCATGTACGATTCCGCGTAGCGGTTGCCGTAGAAGAACTGCTGCCACTGCCGCACCATGCCCATGTAGCGGTTGTTGAGGTTGATGACCTTGATTGGAAGGTGGTACTGCTTGCACGTCGACAGCTCCTGGATGCACATCTGGATCGACGCCTCGCCCGTCACGCAAGCGACAGTAGCGCCCGGATTGACCAGTTGCACGCCCATGGCCGCAGGCAGTCCGAAGCCCATCGTGCCCAGGCCGCCGGAATTGATCCAGCGCCGCGGCTTATCGAACTTGTAGTACTGCGCCGCCCACATCTGGTGCTGCCCGACGTCGGAGGTGATGAATGCGTCCCCTTTGGTCAGCTCGTAGAGCTTCTGGATGACGAACTGCGGCTTGATGAGCTCGCTCTTGGTGTCGTACTTGAGGCAATCCTTGCGCTGCCACTCCTTTATGTCGGCCCACCAGCTCTTCAGCGCCGCCGGGTCCGGCCGCTGCGGCGAGGACTCGATCAGCTTCAGCATTTCGTCGAGAACGTCTGCGACGTAGCCGACGATCGGAATATCCACCTTGACGCGCTTGGAGATCGACGACGGGTCGATGTCGATGTGGATGATCTTGCGGTCGTTGCGGAAGAAGTGCTCGGGATTGCCGATCACCCGGTCGTCGAAGCGCGCGCCCACGGCGATCAGCACGTCGCAGTGCTGCATCGCCATGTTGGATTCGTAAGTGCCGTGCATCCCCAGCATGCCGGTGAACTGCGGATCGGTGCCGGGGAAGCCTCCCAGCCCCATCAGCGTGTTCGTGCATGGGAAGCCCAGAAGACGCACCAGCCGGGTCAATTGCGATGACGCGTTGTTGAGCACCACGCCGCCGCCCGCGTAAACCATGGGCCGCTTCGCGTCGAGCAGCAGCTGGACTGCCTTCTTGATCTGCCCCGCGTGACCCTTGGTCACCGGGTTGTAGGAGCGCAGTGACACCGTCTTCGGATAACTGAATTCGGTCTTGGCCTGCGTCACGTCCTTGGGAATGTCGACCAGCACGGGGCCAGGCCGGCCCGACGCCGCCAGATAGAACGCCTTCTTGATCGTCACAGCCAGGTCGGTAACGTCCTTGACCAGGAAGTTGTGCTTGACGCACGGCCGCGTGATGCCGACGGTGTCGCATTCCTGGAACGCGTCCTGCCCGATCGCGTGTGTCGGCACCTGCCCCGTGAGCACTACCATCGGGATCGAGTCCATGTAAGCCGTCGCAATGCCGGTGACGGCATTGGTGACGCCTGGGCCGGATGTGACCAGCGCGACGCCGGTCTTGTGCGACGACCGCGAGTAACCATCGGCCGCGTGCACCGCACCTTGCTCGTGGCGCACCAGTACGTGCTTGACGGTTTCCTGCTTGAACAGCTCGTCGTAGATGTTGAGCACCGCGCCACCGGGATAGCCGAAGACGTAAGCGACGCCTTCTTCCTGGAGGCAGCGGATGACGATTTCCGCACCCGTGAGTTGCATGGCTTTACCCTACATAGATGAGTGATGTCCCCGGCACGCGCGTGCGTGGGCCTGGGAACGCCTGGAATTGCCTTGCGCACTAGGGTTGGCGTGCGCGAAACGAGCTTTTCGCCGGGTAGAAAGCCGCGATTCGGAAAACACCGGCCGCATTCCAAGGGATTCTCCACGACGCTTGTGGCCTCGTCGGAGGGAACGCGAACGGCAGTTTTTTGCAGTACAGCACCGAATCTGTCGATCCGGAATCAGCAATTTAGCGGCAAATCCCCATACTGGTCAAGCGTGGGTGCTGTGCCGCAACATGCCGGCCCCGGGCATATTTAAGGCCGTGCTCAGCTTTGCCCCTATAATCTTCGTGTTTTTACCCTCTGATTGGCCCAAACTGGCCTCCCCACAGGAAATTTCGAGTTTTCTCGCGGAAGTCGAACGGCGCGCCTTCAAACAGGCGATGTATGCCGTGCGCGACGAAGACGCGGCACTGGACGTCGTGCAGGACGCGATGCTGAAGCTGACGGAGAAATACGCCGGCAAGCCTTCGGCCGAGCTGCCAATGCTGTTCCAGCGCATCCTGCAGAACACCATCCACGACCATTTCCGGCGCCAGAAAGTGCGCAATACGTGGACGACGCTCCTCTCGGCGTTTGGCAAAGGTGAGGAAAAGGACGACGACTACGACATTCTGGAAACTTTGTCGGCAAAATCGGACTCGAATGCGACTGTCGATCCGGCGAAACAGTTCGAACAAGGTCAGATTGTAGGGATGATCGAGCAGGCGCTTGCGCGCTTGCCGGCACGTCAACGCGAAGCGTTCCTTTTGCGTTACTGGGAGGAGATGGACGTGGCGGAAACCGCTGCGGCAATGGGTTGTTCCGAAGGAAGTGTAAAGACGCACTGCTCCCGCGCCGTCCATGCCCTGGCCCAGATACTCAAGGCCAAGGGGCTAAGTCTTTAGATGCGGCCTATGACCTCTCACGACGACAATTTCGCCAAAAAAATAACGGGTTACCTCGACGCCGGCGCGGCCGACCTCAAGGCCGGGACGGCCTATCGCCTGCAAAAAGCGCGGGCGGCGGCGATGGAGCGCCTGGCGCAGCCTGCGGGCGTGCGCGCGTCCGAATCGCGGCTTTCGCATGCCTTGGCCGGGTCGGGCGGATCGGCAACGGGCGGAGGCAAAGGCCTTTTGACCAGTCTCCGGCTCTGGCTCGGAATCGCTATCATTGTGGCGGCGGCGTTCGGATACCAGCAATGGCAGGCCTACCAGCAAGTGAATGACCTTGTGGAACTGGACGCCCAGATCCTGTCCTCGGACTTGCCCATCGACGCGTATCTGGACCAGGGGTTCCGCAATTGGCTTACGAGCGACGAAAAATAACGGCAGCGCTTGGGTTCGCCCTCGCGCTCGCCGTTTCCACCGCGTTTGTCCCAATCACCGCGCATGGCCAGATCACGATGCGATCGCCATCGTGGTCGCAGTTGAGCCCGCAGGAACGGAATGTTTTGGCGCCGTTGGCGCCCGAATGGGACAAGCTGCAGCCGCAAAGCAAGCAGAAATGGCGCGGCCTGGCGCAGCGCTATCCCACGATGGCCCCGGACGAGCAGCAACGCGTCCATCAGCAAATGCAATCGTGGGCGAAGCTGTCGCCGCAGGAACGTGCCGTTGCGCGGGAGCAGTACAAATCGATCAAACAATTGCCGCCCGAGAAGAAGGCGGAAGTGCGCGAGCGCTGGGAGACCTATCAGAGCCTGCCGCCTGAGACCAAACGGGAACTCGCCGCCAAGCCGGCCGCGCCGCCGGTAAGCCGTCCCGCCAACTCAGCACCTGCTACCGCAAGGCTTCCCCCGCCGCCCCCACCCCAACAATCGGCACCCACCCCGTCGGGCACTCGCCCTTGACGGAATCGGCGCCCGCAGCGCCGATCGGACTTCGGCGGGCCGGACTGCTGCCCCGCCTTGGCGCTGTGCTTTACGAAGCGCTGCTGGTGACCGCGCTGGCGTTCATGACCGGGTTCTTGACGCTGCCGCTGGTATCGCCCGGAACGGCCGCGACCGCCACGCAATTGACGGTGCCTCCCGTGCCTGCCCGCGTGGCGCTGTTCTGCATCGTGTTCTCGGTCATCGCGCTCTATTACGTGTGGTGCTGGACGGGCGGGCGCCGCACGCTGCCGATGAAAACGTGGCGGATGCGCATCGCGAATGCCGACGGCGGGCCGCCCGCCGCCAGGACCGCGCTGCTGCGCTACCTCTCCGCCTGGATCGGACCGTTGTTGGCCCTCGTCGGCTACGCTTTCCTGAAGGATCGTGGGTTGGACGTGCTCTGGCTCGTAGTCGCGGGATTCAATTTCCTGTGGGCCGCGGTCGACCCGGATCGCCAGTTCCTTCACGACCGCATCGCCGGGACGCGCATTGTACGGGATGCATAGCGGCTTCAGGTGCTCGGTCCCATGCTGCTCCGCGAGCCGACGATTTCAATGGCCGGGAAGCGATACAGCGGCTTTCCGTCAACGAATTCACCGGTGAAAACGCCGACGTACGGCGCCGCGGCGGGCGGGAGGCCGGCCTTCGGGGTGGGACCCGAGGCACAACCGGCGAGACCGGCAATCATAAGCACCATTGCGGCAAGCGCCATGCGCTCACGGGACATGCACTTGATCCCCAGATTGCGTGGAACCATGGCGAAACTCCGTTTCTGCTGGTTCACTTGGAATCAGCGGGCGGTTGCAACTCGTCCGGGTCGATTCTCCTGATCGGCCCGGCCGTTCCCTTGCCCTTGGGCGCAATGATGTCGGAACGCAGAACGGCTTCGCCGACCGACAACTCGATCAGCGCAACGATCCGACTGGCGAGGTAATTCTGCCAATCGGCCGCCTCCATCGATGGCTTGTGGCGCTGCTCCGAAAGCTTCTGACTGTCGAATCCCTGCTGCACGTCGAGGATTTCGAGAGTCTTCGGGTCCAGGATCCACACCTTGATGTACGAATACGGCGCGATAAAGGTCTTGGCCTTGAACGTCGTGTTGTCGGACGCGACCGCATCGATGCCGTCGAGTGGTTCCGCCGCCAGGTCGCTGCCCGGCATTCGCCAGTTCGGACATCCTGCCTGACACTGAGGCTGATTGAAGACGCCGAAGCCTTGCAGTTTGCTGGCCATTCCATCGCGCGCCAGCGCGCGAAAGGCGGGCGTTGCGACCACGATCCTGTCCCATTCGAGACGCTGCGAGACCTTTGCCAGCTCCGTCGTGACCGCGCCTAACGCGGCGCTGTCGCGCTTGGCTGGCATCACGCGGTCGACCTGCGCCGCGGGGAGCGACATGTAGATTCGCGTGCTGAAAGGGTCGATGGCCGCTATCGCCTTGTCCAGCCCATGCAAGGCGAGGCGATTGAGCAGGTTGTCCGAGACGTTTTCGGTGGTCCTGCGGTAGGGAGCGATGTGGGTTCCCACCTGCGCTCTATACTCGGACACCGTGGTGAACTCGTCGCCGATGGCGGCGATGAGCGCATAGACCTTTGGCTTAGCCGGCTCCGCCGTTCCGTCCGCCGCCTGACCATAGCTCACGCCACAAACCAGAGAAAACGCCAGAGACGCCGCAAGCGCGCGCATGCCGACATATTACCAAGACAAGCCGGCAGCGCTCCCTAGGTGCGCGGCCGCGCGAGCATCACGCCGGTCGCGATCATCACCATTCCGGCAATAGCGAGCGCATCGAGTGTCTCGCCGAAAAACAGCCATGACTGTACCGCCGTCACCGGCGGCACCAGGTAGAAGAGGCGAGCGACGCCGGATGCAGCGCCGTGCCGCAACAGCCAGTACAACAGGCTGATTGCGCCTACCGACAGCACCACGACCGACCAGCTCAGCGCGAACACGAATGGGGGGACCCACTGCACCGCCCGCGTGTCGAGCAGAAACGCCAACGGCGCATAGACCAGCGCGCACGTCGCAAACTGGATCACGGCGCCGCTGCGCAGGTCGACGTGGTTGGCGTGCCGCTTCTGGTACAGCGTGCCGATGCTAATGCCGGCCAGCGCGATCGCCGATGGCAGCAGCCCGTTGTGCCCGCCTGCGAAATCCACCTTGTGCCGGATCACCAGGTAGACGCCGATCAGGCCCAGCAACAACCCTGCCCACTGTTTCGCTACAACGCGTTCGTGCAGCCAGAGATATGCAAGAAACACGGTGAGTATCGGCTGCAGGCCAACCAGCATCGCGCTGGTGCCGGCGGCCATGCCGCCGTCGAGCGCGATGAACACACCGCCCAGGTACACGCCGTGGACCAGCAGCGCCGCAACGGCGACGTGAAGGTAGTCGGAGCGCGCACGCGGCCACGGCGCGCGAGTGGCGAGCGCGACCGCCAGCATCAGCAGTGCGACCAGAAGGAATCGGTATAGCAGGAACGTGAACGGCGGCGCGTACGGCAGTCCGTATTTGGCCGCGATGAACCCGGTGCTCCACAGCACAACGAAAAGCGCGGGGAAGAATGCCGCTCCCTGCGGGCGGGACGGCGCCGGATCAGCCACTTCCGGCGCGGTAGATATCGGGGCGATTGATCTCCATGAATCGTTCCGGCCGCGCCAGCGGCACGAAGCCGCAGCGCGCGTAGACGGCATGCGCGTCCTTCGTTGCGAGCAGCACGCGGCGCAGGCCTTGCAACGCCGGGTGGGTCAGCGCGGTGGTGACGAGCCAGGCGGCGAGACCCGCGCCGCGGAAGTCCGGCAGTACAAAGACGTCGGCAACGTAGGCAAACGTGGCGCCGTCGGTGACCACGCGCGCGAAACCTATCTGCACGCTCTTGCCGTGCATGTCGCGGTACAACCCGAAATTGAGGGAGCCTTCGATCGCGCGCTCAACGGTCGCGAGGGGAATGCCCGGCGACCAGTAGCTGCTGGTCAGGAAGTCGTGGATGGCCGCCACGTCCAGGCGGTCGCGCGACGCGTCGATTGCATCCGCACCCCGGGTCACCCTGAACGGCACGTCGAGCCGGCCTGCCGCCACGTCGTTATCGCGTCTTCTTGGGTTTGAGGGACGCCTTGTAGCGCGCCACGCCGTCGATGATCTCCTGCTTGGCTTCGACGGCGTCGACCCAGATGCCCACACGCACCCACTTGCCCGGCTCGAGATCCTTGTAGTGCTCGAAGAAATGCGCGATCTGGCGCGTGGTGATCTCCGGCAGGTCGCGCGGCGACTGCACGTTGTGGTACAGCGACGACAGCTTGTCGATGGGCACCGCGAGGATCTTCGCGTCGCCCCCCGCTTCGTCGTCCAGCTTCAGCATGCCGATCGGCCGGCAGCGGACCACGACACCGGTGATGAGCGGCACCGGCGACAGCACCAGCACATCGCACGGGTCGCCGTCGTCGGACAGCGTATGCGGAATGTAGCCGTAGTTGGTCGGGTAATGCATGGCCGTGGACATGAAGCGGTCGACGAACACCGCGCCGGTCTCCTTGTCCACTTCGTATTTGATCGGGTCGGCCCGCATCGGGATTTCGATCACGACGTTGCAGTCGTTGGGGACGTCCTTGCCGGCCGGCACGCGGTCGAAACTCATGATTCGGCTTTCGTAGAAAGACTGCGGAAAAATCACGATATCATGGCGGCCAAAGGATGCCTATGCTCTACACGCTGGGAGAACACCGCGTCGAATTCCGCGGCACCAACCACTACGTGGCGCCCGATGCAACGCTCATCGGCCGCGTCGTGCTCGAGCATGAAGCGTCGGTCTGGTTCAAGACGGTGATCCGCGGCGACAACGATCCGATCATCATTGGCGCAGGCTCCAACGTCCAGGACGGCTCGGTGCTGCACACCGATGACGGCGTCCCGCTCACCATCGGTTCGAACGTCACGGTCGGGCACCAGGTCATGCTGCACGGGTGCACGATCGGCGAAGGGTCGCTCGTCGGCATCAAGGCGGTCGTCCTCAATCACGCCGTCGTCGGGCGCGAATGCCTCATCGGCGCCTGCGCGCTGATCCCCGAAGGCAAAGTGATCCCGGACCGCTCGCTGGTGATGGGGACGCCGGGCAAGGTGGTACGCACACTGACCGATGAGGAAGTCGCGGGCCTCCGGGCCATTGCCGCCGGCTATGTCGCCAATGCCCGCCGCTATCTGGCGCAACTGGCCCCGACTCCGCCGCTCTAGCGAATCCGCGGGGCGGGTCTGGCGCATCTAACCTTCGGTCAACCCGACACCCGAGATCGCCATGCGTCGTCTTTCCCTGCCAATCGTCATTCTGCTGTCCGTGCTCATCGCCGCCTGCCTCACCAGCCTGGCGTTGGCCCAAAGCCCCGAAAAGCGGGACGAAGTCCAGACCGAGACGACCCCGCTGGCCCCATTCAAGCGCATCGATGTTTCCGGTACGGCGGTCATCGTGCTGGTGCAGGGCACCAACGGGCCGCTGGTGGCCAGCGTGCCGACCAACACGTCCGCCAAGGTCAGCGTCAAGGTGTACAAGGAGACGCTGTTCATCAAATCCGAGGGCGGCGGTCGCTGGTGGAGCAATGTGTTCGGCCGCGGTCCGGGCGGGGCGACCACCCTCACTGTCAACTTCAAGGACCTGGAAGGCATCGACGCTTCGGGCGCGGTCCGTATCACGGCGAAGGAGATACGCGTTCCGTCACTGAGCATCGACGGCTCGGGCGGCACGACCATCCAGATCGACGACTTGCAGGCCACCTCCCTTTCGGTCGAAGGCTCCGGGGCGCTGAAAGCCGAACTCGCGGGCCAAGTGACCGGCCAGAGCGTGTCGGTCTCGGGCGCTGCCGACTACCAGGCGGCCAAGCTCGCCAGTGACAGCGCGTCGGTGGAGGTCAGCGGCGCCGGCAAGATCGTGGTCAACGCGCGCAAGAAGCTCAATGCCAGCATCTCCGGCGCAGGGATGGTCGAATACCTCGGCGATCCGGTGGTGACGCAGAGCATCAGCGGCGCGGGGCGCGTCAAGCGGCGCGAAACGGCCGAGGCCGACCGTCCGCACATCGCCTCGCGCGATTGAGTCGCCCGGCTGGGCAGCGGCGTTCGCGGTGCAGATCGCCCG
>Ga0207711_10003362_pt1 | contig 13859 bp, 11 predicted proteins | sample KBSS34metaG_FD_184401 | JGI IMG/M metagenome (GOLD analysis project Ga0207711, IMG submission 184401) | Switchgrass rhizosphere microbial communities from Kellogg Biological Station, Michigan, USA - KBS S3-4 metaG (SPAdes) (version 2) | ecosystem: Host-associated > Plants > Roots > Rhizosphere...
CGACTTCTTCGCCAACCTTGACGATGCCGGTCTCGACGCGGCCGGTGACGACCGTACCACGACCCGAGATCGAGAACACGTCTTCGATCGGCATCAGGAACGGCTTGTCGAGCGGACGCTCGGGCTGCGGGATATATTCGTCGACGGCTGCCATCAGCTTGAGAACGGCGTCATGGCCGATCTCGGGCTGCTTGTCTTCGAGCGCGCAAACGGCCGAACCCTGGATGACGGGGATGTCATCGCCCGGGAAATCGTAAGACGACAGCAATTCGCGGATTTCGAGCTCGACGAGCTCGAGGATCTCGGCGTCGTCGACCAGATCGACCTTATTCATGAACACGACGAGCGCGGGAACGCCGACCTGACGGGCGAGCAGGATGTGCTCGCGGGTCTGCGGCATCGGACCATCGGTCGCGGAAACGACGAGAATGCCGCCGTCCATCTGCGCGGCGCCGGTGATCATGTTCTTCACATAATCGGCGTGGCCCGGGCAATCGACGTGCGCATAGTGGCGCGCCTGCGTCTCATATTCGACGTGGGCGGTGGAGATCGTGATGCCGCGCTCGCGCTCTTCCGGGGCCTTGTCGATGTTCGCGTAGGACGTGAACGTCGCGCCGCCGGTTTCGGCGAGAACCTTGGTGATGGCTGCCGTGAGCGACGTCTTGCCATGGTCGACGTGGCCGATGGTGCCGATATTGCAGTGCGGCTTTGTCCGCTCGAACTTAGCTTTCGCCATTTTTCCTACCTTCTTCTCGAATCAATTGCCGAGCGCGCCGCCCGATGCGGACGCGCCCATAACCACAATTTTGTCTTTATGCCAGCTTTGCCTTGACCTCTTCGGCCACATTTGCCGGCACTTCCTCATAATGAGAGAACTGCATGGTATATTGCGCCCGGCCCTGGGTGAATGAGCGAAGCTGATTCACATAGCCGAACATGTTCGCCAACGGCACCATTGCCTCGACCACCTGGGCATTGCCCCGGCTGTCAGTGCCCTGGATCTGGCCACGACGACTGTTCATGTCACCGATGACGTCGCCCAGATAATCTTCCGGGGTGACGACTTCGACCTTCATGATCGGTTCCAGCAGCTTGATGCCGGACTTCTGGGCCGCTTCGCGCATACCGCCACGGCCCGTGATTTCAAACGCCAGCGCCGACGAGTCGACGTCATGGTAAGCGCCGTCATACAGGGTGGCGGTGAAATCGATGATCGGGAAGCCGATCAGCGAGCCGGACGCCGCGATCTCGCGGATGCCCTTTTCGACCGACGGGATGTATTCCTTCGGAATGTTGCCGCCCTTGACCTCATCCTTGAAGATGACGCCCTGGCCGCGCTCGCCGGGTTCGACCGTGAACTTGATGCGACCGAACTGACCCGAACCACCCGACTGCTTCTTGTGGGTGTAATCGACATCGACCTTGCGGCCGATCGATTCGCGATAGGCCACCTGCGGCGCGCCGATGTTCGCCTCGACCTTGAACTCGCGCTTCATGCGATCGACGAGGATTTCGAGGTGAAGCTCGCCCATGCCCTTGATGATGGTCTGGCCGCTCTCATTGTCCGAAGACACGCGGAACGACGGATCCTCGCGGGCGAGACGATTGAGCGCGACGCCCATCTTCTCCTGGTCGGCCTTGGTCTTGGGTTCGACCGACAGCTCGATCACGGGCTCGGGGAATTCCATCCGCTCGAGGATGATCGGTGCGCTCTGTGCGCAGAGCGTGTCGCCCGTCGTGGTGTCCTTGAGGCCCGCGAGCGCGACGATGTCGCCTGCGAAGGCTTCCTGGATGTCTTCGCGGCTGTTGGCATGCATCAGCAGCATGCGGCCGACCTTTTCCTTCTTGTCCTTCACCGAGTTCAGGACGACCGAGGCGGTGTCCATCTTGCCGGAGTAGATACGAGCGAAGGTAAGCGTGCCGACGAACGGATCGTTCATGATCTTGAACGCGAGCGCCGACATCGGCGCGTCGTCCCGGGGCGGACGCGAATCGGGGGTCTCGCCATCGAGCTTGAGCCCTTCGACGTCCTTGATGTCCAGCGGCGACGGCAGATAGTCGACGACACCGTCGAGCAAAGGCTGCACGCCCTTGTTCTTGAAGGCCGAGCCGCATAGCACCGGTACGAACGAGAAGTTCAGCGTACCCTTGCGGATCAACGCCTTCAGGGTCGCCACGTCGGGCTCATTGCCCTCCAGATAGGCTTCCATGATGTCGTCGTCCTGCTCGACGGCCATTTCGATCAGCTCGGAACGGGCGGTCGCTGCAGCGTCCTTCAGGTCGTCGGGGATGTCCTGATATTCGAACTTCGCGCCCAGCGACTCTTCGAGCCAGATGATCGCGCGGTTCTCGACCAGATCAACGAGGCCCTTGAAGCCGCCTTCGATGCCGATCGGGAGATAAAGAACGGCCGGGCGGGCGCCCAGGCGGTCCTTGATCATGTCGACGCAGCGCTCGAAGCTCGCACCGGTGCGGTCGAGCTTGTTGACGAAGCACATGCGTGGAACTTTATACTTTTCGGCCTGGCGCCAGACGGTCTCGGACTGCGGCTCGACGCCGGCAACGCCATCGAAACAGGCAACCGCGCCATCGAGCACGCGCAGCGAACGCTCGACTTCGATCGTGAAGTCGACGTGGCCCGGCGTATCGATGATGTTGATCCGGTGGTCGTTCCAGAAACAGGTCGTGGCAGCGGACGTGATCGTGATCCCGCGCTCCTGCTCCTGCTCCATCCAGTCCATCGTGGCGGTGCCCTCATGGACTTCGCCGATCTTGTAGGACTTGCCGGTGTAATAAAGGATACGCTCGGTCGTCGTCGTCTTACCGGCGTCGATGTGCGCCATGATTCCGATATTGCGATATTTGTCGAGCGGATGGCTGCGGGCCATGATCTTAAACTCCGATGCCGGGATACGGGCGAAAGGCCCGCTCCCGGCTATATGGTGATGAGCTGTGACAATTCATCACAGCGCCGCCGTTACCAGCGGTAATGCGAGAAGGCGCGGTTTGCCTCGGCCATGCGATGCGTGTCTTCACGCTTCTTGACCGCATTGCCGCGATTGTTGGCAGCGTCCAGCAACTCGCCCGACAGGCGGGCGGCCATGGTCGTTTCCGAACGCGACCGGGCTGCCGAGATCAGCCAGCGGATCGCGAGCGCCTGCGAACGATCGGGGCGAACCTCGACCGGCACCTGATAGGTCGCACCGCCGACGCGGCGGCTGCGGACCTCGATGCCAGGCTTCACGTTGTTGAGCGCGTCGTGGAACACGCCGATCGGCTCGCGCTTGGCGCGGGCTTCGACGGTTTCGAGCGCACCGTAAACGATGCCTTCGGCGGTGGATTTCTTACCGTCGAGCATGACGGAGTTCATGAACTTCGAGAGAATGACATCTCCGAACTTCGGATCGGGGAGAATTTCGCGCTTCTCTGGGCGACGACGACGTGCCATTTTCGATTATCCCTTACTTAGGCCGCTTCGCGCCGTACTTCGAACGGCTCTGCTTACGGTCCTTGACGCCCTGTGTATCGAGCACACCACGCAGAACGTGGTAGCGCACACCGGGAAGATCGCGGACGCGTCCGCCACGAATCAGGACCACGGAGTGCTCCTGAAGGTTGTGGCCTTCGCCCGGGATGTAGCTGATCACTTCGCGGCTGTTGGTCAGGCGGACCTTCGCAACCTTGCGCAGCGCCGAGTTCGGCTTCTTCGGGGTCGTCGTATAAACACGGGTGCAAACGCCGCGCTTCTGCGGGTTCGCCTCCATGGCGGGAACTTTCGAGCGCTCTTTCTGCGGCTCGCGACCCTTGCGGATCAGCTGATTGATCGTTGGCATGAAGCCCTTCACCTCTAGGAGTTACTTTACCGATGCCCGAATTGCCTTCCCCCCGCCCGGAATCCCGGTTCGGCGGAAATGCACAAAGGCCCCGGCGGTCCTAACGACCTCCATGGCCTTCACACGCATCAGCAATGTTCAAGCTCGCCCACAGACGCAAACCACCTGTGAGCAGGGCGCGCCTATAGGGGAGGAGTCGCAAAGGGTCAACGGGGGAAGATCGCCGGAACCGTCACGATCCGGCTTCGGTTATAGGGGGACATGAGAGAGGATTTGCCATGCGTTATTTCGTTTCCGGCCTGCTGTTGCTGACGCTGGCGGGGACAGCCCGTGCCGCGAGCTTCGACTGCGCGCGCGCGGCATCGCCCGACGAAAAGACGATTTGCCGCGTCCGAGCGCTCAATGATCGCGATGTCCGGATGGCGACGCTCTACGTCCTGGACCGCCGATTCGTTCCGATGGGGATGCGTGATCGGATCATCGAGGATCAGGGCCTCTGGCTGGCCCGCCGCCGCACTTGCCGGGCCGGCATCGCCTGTCTGGCAAAGGCTTATGACCAGCGGATCGCGGAACTGCAGGGGATCATCGACACGAGAGTTTATCCGCATGGACCATTTTGACGCACAGGCCGGGGTATCGAGCGATCGCGGATCCGGGAGTGCGCATCCGGACGTCTGTATGGCATCTGAATTCCAAAAGGCGGGTTATACGTTCACCCCTTCGTGCGACCGCTCCATGGCGCGCTTGTAGGCGTCGCGGCCCATGGTGCGGGCGAGGTAAGCCTGTTCGACGTCGCCGAGAGCGATACCACAGTTCCTTTGGCCCAGGTTCAGAGCGTAGGTCACCGAGATATCGGCCGCGGTGAAGGCTTCCCCGGCCAGGTAAAGCGAGCCGGCGAGCCGTTGGGTGACCAGCTGGAGCCGCTTCTGGAAGGACTGCAGACACCAGGTCGCGCCCCAATTTTCCCGCTCGGTCTCCGGCGCAATGAAGCGGCTGACGACCACCGGCATCATCAGGGTCGCGAGGCCGGCTTCGCCCAGGTGCAGAAACTGCTGGTAAGCGGGGAAGCTCGGATCGTGCGGCGCGGGCGCCAGCGGCGTCGGCCCGTATCGGGCCATCAGATATTCCATGATCGCGATCGATTCGACCATGACCACGTCGCCGTCCTGGATCGCCGGGATATAGTCGGCGGGGTTGACCGCCAGAAACTCGGGGTCCTGCTCGGCGGCCAGCATGTCCACCTGTCTTATGCGGTAGGGAAGGCCCATCTCCTCCAATATCCAGACGACCCGGATCGATCGGGAGGTCTGGCCGCCCCACACCGTAATCATGCGCCTGTCCCTTCCTGCCGTAAATGAGGATCGACCGTAGCGAAGCTTGTATGGGGCGAGCAATCCAGGCCTGCCAGACCTGCCTCAGCGTATCCATAAGCCCGGCGGCAGGCTGCCCACCCCCGCCTTCCATCCGGCGCTGGCGCTTCAATCCTTGGGCTTGGCCTGCGGCTTTATATAGATCGCGCGGATAGCGGGCCAGCGTTCCCGCAACTCGATCTCCGCTTCCGCGATCATCGCCTCGACCCGACCGACCGGCACCGAATCGACGAAATCGACTGACAGGCCGACGAAGATGTTCTGCGGGCCGATGTGGACTGTAGTGATCTCATTCACCCCGCTCACCTCGGGTCGGCCGTCGATCGCGGCATTGACCGCAGCGACCATCGCCGGATCAGCCCCTTCGCCGATCAGCAGGTCCATTGATTCGCGCGCCAGCACGAAGGCCACCGCGGCCAATGCCAGCCCGATCACGATCGACGCGACGCCGTCCCAGCGAGGGTCGCCGCTGACAAGGCTGATCGTGATGCCGATCGCCGCCACGACAAGACCGAACATAGCCGCCGAATCCTCGAACAGCACGATGAAGGTGGGCGGATCCTTCGAACGGCGGATCGCCTTCCACCAGCCCTGATCACCCTTCGTGCTCGAAAATTCGCGCACCGCCACCAGCCAGCTTCCACCTTCCAGCAGGAAGGAAACGGCGAGCACCACATAATTGATCAGCGGCGAGCGCATCGGCTCGGGCGCCATCACGTGCACGATCCCTTCATAGATCGACAGGCCGGCACCGGTCGCGAAGATCAGGATCGCGACGACGAAACTCCAGAAATAGAGCTCACGCCCATAGCCGAGCGGATGCCGCGCATCGGGCGGCCGCGCCGATCTTTTCTGGCCATAGAGCAGGAGGATCTGGTTGACGCTGTCGACGACCGAATGGAAACCCTCGGTCAGCATTGCCGAAGACCCGGATATGCCGGCGGCCACGAATTTCGCGACAGCGATGCCGAGGTTGGCGCCCAGCGCGGCATAGAGGGTAAGTTTGGCGCCCTGCCCGGCTTCTGTCTTATCGGCCATCCTGCCCCACTTCCGGTTCTTTGAACGATTTTGCAAGTGCCACCCGCATCCGCATTTTTCCAATTGCGTGCCGGCGAAAAAGTTCCTAAAGAGCACCCTGTATATTTCTGCCCAGCCGATGGATCGGTTTGGGCTGATGGCCGTTGAAGCTGGACCTATGGAGGTCCCGCTATGTACAGTACCGGCCGCGCTTCTGACACCACCCGTTCAAACCCCTGGGCGAAGCCGCGTGCCGCTCGGCGTATGTCGATTGCCCGGTGGAGCGCCGCACTGCCGCTGATCGCGGTGGTCGCCATGTTGCGCAGTCCTGGCGCCGCCGAAGCCCAGGACAGCTTCGCGCCGTCCCGGATCGAAGCGCAGACGGAGGCGCGCTGGTCGCTGGCAAACGCAAAGGCCCTGTTGGAGGTTGTGCGCGAAGCGTCGAAGGAGGGTCTCGACCCCCGTGACTATTCCGTGGAGGCGCTGAGCGCCGCCGTGGACGCCAATCAGACCGGGCCGACACTCGACGCTACGGCGACGGAGGCCGCGCTACGGCTGGCCCATGATTATGCGGATGGCCGGATCGACGACAAGGCCAGTTTCGACTGGCATATCGCTCCCCCGATGACTCAGGCGGCGATCGAGGCAGACCTCGCCAAGGCTATTGCGGACGGGAAGGTCGGCGCGTGGCTGACAAGCCTGCTCCCTACCAATGATCAATATCGGGCGCTGCGCACTGCATTGGCCCAGGCGGACCCGGCCGATTCCACGACGCGATCGCTGCTGCGCGCGAATATGGAACGCTGGCGGTGGATGCCCCGGAATCTCGGAGATCATTATCTTTACGTGAACATTCCGAGCTATGAGCTGACGGACATACGGGACGGCCAACAGCAGGCGACCTACAATGTCGTGGTCGGTGCCCCCAAGACACCGACGCCGCAGCTGGCGCTCTATGCGCAGTCGGTCGTTGTCAATCCCAGCTGGACGCTGCCGCCGAGCGTCCTGAAGGAGGGCAAGGTCCGCCCGGGCTCCGCTGCCGCCAGCAAGGGCTACAGCTTCTCCCGTCGCGCCGATGGCAGCATCCAGATCCGCCAGGCGCCCGGCCCGATGAATGCGCTGGGCCGGATCAAGTTCGATATGCCCAATCCCTACGCCATCTACCTGCACGACACGCCCAGCAAGGGCGGCTTCGCAAAGGATTCACGTGCGCTGAGCCATGGCTGCGTGCGCGTTCAGAATATCGACCAGCTCGCTTTGTCATTACCGGAGGGCGGCGATATCGATAATGCGCTGGCCGATCGGACGACGAAGACGGTTCCCCTCGAAAAGAGCCTTCCGGTCTATATCGTATATTTCACGGCGCAGGCTGATGCCGACGGCACCGTCCGCTCGCTGCCCGACCCCTATGCACGCGATGTTCAGGTGGCCGCGAAGCTGAGCACGAAAATCCAGATGGCATCGCGCTAAATCTGCCGTTAGCGGCAAAGCGTGCTGACGATCCGACGGAATCCCTATTTCGGCGGAACAAACGTCCACTAGGTGATCGAATTGGTTAACCCGCTCTGGTATTCATGATGCCAGGTTAATGAAATCAGCGGGTTGGGCCTTTAGTGCAGAACTTTATCGACACGCCGATGTCGCGGCGCGGATTGCTGGGTGCGGGGATCATGGGTGGACTGGCGCTGGCCAGCAGCGGATCGGCGATCGCCGGGACGATCGGCCAGCCGGTATTGCGTCCCGAGGTTCGCGCCCGCGCACTGGCGGCGATGAGCCGCCACGTCGGCCGGGTCAAGGTTCGCGATGTGATCGGCATTGCCGATTTTGACGCCGCCTCCGATACGCCGCGCTTCCATCTGCTCGATGTCGCTTCGGGCCGGGTGAACAGCCTGCTCGTCGCCCATGGTCGTGGCTCCGACCCTGCCCATACCGGCTGGCTGCAGCGCTTCTCCAACGACATGGGATCCGCCGCTTCCTGCTCCGGCGCTTTCGTCACCGGCGAGGAATATGTCGGCAACCACGGCCGTTCCCGCCGCATCGACGGGCTGGACCCGACCAATTCCAATGCGCGCGACCGCGCCGTTGTGATCCACGGCGCGTGGTATGTGTCCCCGCAAATGGTGCGCGATCATGGCAAGCTGGGCCGCAGCGAAGGCTGTTTCGCCTTCTCCGAAACCGATCTGGTGCAGGTCATGAATCGCCTCGGCGCGGGCCGCCTTATCTATTCGGACAAGATCGACCGTGCATGAAATGAGTCGAAACGTTTGAATACCTGCCTGACTCTGCTGGGAACCCTCCAAAAAAGGGTTTAGATTCAATATCTAACAAAAAGGGAGGCAGACGATGGCGATGAGGCTATCCACGTGGCGCAGGATGCGCTCTGCCGCCGCCGTGGCGATCACGCTATCGCTTTCGCTGATCGCCGCACCTTCCCTGGCCTATAGCCCACTTGGCGCACCGCGCTTCGCCGCCGTGCTGATGGACGCCGACACCAACGAAATCCTCTATGAGGAACAGGGTGCCGCGATCCGCCATCCCGCCTCGATCACCAAGGTGATGACGCTGTATCTGGTGTTCGACGCGCTCGCATCCGGCCGCCTGCGCCTCGACGATCAGGTCGTCGTCTCCCAGCATGCCGCTTATCAGAAACCATCCAAGCTCGGCCTCGCCCCCGGCCGCAGCCTCAGCGTCGAAGACGCGATTCAGGTCGTCGCGGTGAAATCCGCCAATGATATCGCGGTGGCCCTTGCCGAGAAGATCGGCGGAACTGAAGCCAATTTCGCGCGGATGATGACGCAGAAGGCCCGCCAGCTCGGCATGCGGCAGACGATGTTCGCCAATGCCAGCGGCCTGCCCGATCCCGCGCATTTTACATCCGCCCGCGATATCGCGACCCTGTCTGCGGCTTTGCTGCGCAACCACCCCAATTTTTATCGCTATTTCAGCGAGCAGAGCTTCGCCTACGGTCGGCAGCGCATGGCCAATCACAACCATCTGCTGGGCAATGTCGTCGGGCTCGACGGTATCAAGACCGGCTACACCGTGGATAGCGGCTTCACCCTCACCGCCTCCGCCATCCGCGGCGGTCGACGCCTGATCGCGGTCGTGCTGGGCGCGCCGAGCAGCTGGTCGCGCAACCGTGACATCATATCGATGCTCGATGCGGGTTTCACCGCGCTGCAGATCACCGCGCGCGGCGGCCAGAGCGACATTCGCGCGCTGTTGTCCGCGCAAGGCTTCGCGCTCGATCGCGGCGAACGCCCGGCCCGGTTGATGGAGATGCAGCCGGTCGAAGAAGGCGACGCGGAGTAAAAGCCCTCGCCCCCTTTAGGGGAGAGGGGAAGTCGGGAAGGTGTTCGCGACAGAGCCTCCAACGCAACCCCTCTCCCTTCGCGCTGCGCGCCTCTTCCCTCTCCCCGCAAGCGGGTGAGAGGGAGAAATTCACACCATCTGGAGCGCCTGGTCGAAGTCGGCGATCAGATCGTCGGCATCCTCGACACCGATCGAAATGCGCACCAGATTGTCGCCAATATCCAATGCCTTCTTGCGCGCGTCCGGCACGGAGATATGCGTCATTGCGGCCGGATGGCTCGCCAGTGTCTCGGTTCCACCCAGACTGACGGCCAGCTTGGCGATCTTGAGCGCGTCGAGGAAGGCAAAGGCCTCACGTTCGCCCCCTTTAAGATAGAGCGAGAAAGTCGATCCCGCGCCAGTGCAATGACGTTCGAAAATATCGGCCTGCCGACTGCCGGGCTCGAGAAATCCGAGATAACCGACACGATCGACCTTCTGATGTTCGCGCAAATAAGCGCAGACCCTGGCGGCATTTTCGCCGGCCCGGCTCATCCGCAATTCCAGCGTCTCCAGGCTGCGCAACAGCATCCAGGCCGAATGCGGATCGGTGATCGTGCCGATCACGTTACGCATCGTCCGGATCGGATCGATGACCGCCCGCGATCCCACCGCGCCGCCGGCGACGAGATCGGAATGGCCCCCCGCATATTTGGTCAGGCTGTACAGGACGAGGTCGGCGCCGTGGCGCAGCGGCTTTTGCCATAACGGCCCCAGGAAGGTGTTGTCGATGACGATCGGCGGCCGCACTTCTTCCGCGAAGATGGCGTCCCGACTGGCGCGCACCGCCTCGACGTCGACCAGCGCGTTGGTGGGATTGGACGGACTCTCGAGATAGATCATCGCGACGCGGCCGGCATTGGCGCGGCTCAGTACCGCATCGATCTCCTCGCGTGTCGCCCCGGCCGGGAAATCGAGCCAGTGCACGCCGAAGCGCCCCAATATCTTCCCGATCAATGTTTCCGTGGCGGCGTACAACGGCGCCGAATGGACGATGGTGTCGCCGGGCTTCACGCTTGCCAGCATCACGGTCGCTATCGCGGACATGCCGGATGAGAAGGTCAGCGCATCCTCGGCATCTTCCCATATGCCCAGCCGATCCTCCAATATCTCCTGATTGGGTCCGTTGAAGCGCGAATAGACCAGGCCTTCGGCTCCGCCGGGTCGTTTGCCGGTGACACCCTCGAAATGGCGCTTGCCCGCGGCCGCATCTTCGAAAACGAAGGTCGATGTCAAAAAGATAGGCGGCTTCAACGATCCCTCCGACAGCATGGGATCGTAACCGTGCCCCATCATCAGCGTCGATGGCTGCAGGCGGCGGCCGCCCACTTCCAATATTCCGGGCTTGGGGCGGCGGCGCGGCGTAATGCTGCTCAGATCGGCTTCGGTTTCGCCTTTATCGGGTGCCATCAGCTGTTCCTCATGTTGGGCATCCGGCTAACGCGCGTGGTCATCAAAAGAGCCCGCCATCAGGGCCGCCGATATGCCAATGGGCTACTTCTATACTCGTCGGCACGAAAAGGCTCTGCTAGACATTGTCACGGCACGCCCGGGCGACGGCGGCCGTGGGAGGAGCGAACGAGAAATGGGACCTTCAGGTCCGGAATTCGCCGGCGCACCTAAGCAGTCGCAATCGATCCGCCTGGGATTTCTGCGGCTCCTCGCGTTGCTGCTGGCGCTGGCGCTGACGAGTTCCGCCGTTCTCATCGGGAGCGCCTATGCGGTTGCGCGCAATCAGGCCAAGAGCCAGATGCTCGATACCACGCGGGCACTGTCGCGGGTTGTCGACGGCGAATTCGCACGCAGCGAATCGCTGCTGCGCGCGCTTGCCGTCTCTCCGAGCATCAAAAGGCACGATTGGCCGGCGATCGACCGGGCCGCGCGCAAAATAATGTCGGACACCCAGGCCTGGATCGTGGTCGGCGACAGGACGGGCAGGCAGGTCGTCAATACGCGGCTGCCGGCGGGGGCCGCTCTTCCGACCTATCCTGCTCCCGCATATGTCTGGCGGCAGCTCGAGCGCGGCGAAACGCATATTTGCGATCTGACCAGGGCCGCGACCGGCCGCCGCCTGTTCTGCGTCGACGTTCCGCTGAAGGAAGGCGGCGCGACGGCGTATTATATGGCCGTCGTGTCCCTGCCGCAGGGGTTGGCGGAGATCCTGAAGCGGCAGCGCATACCGGCCGACTGGTATGCGACGATCCTGGACAGCCAAGGGCAGATCGTCTGGCGGAACCGCGATGCCGAGCGCTTCATGGGCATGAAGGTAAAGGCGGAAGTTGCCGCCGCCATGCGTCAGGGGGATGAAGGCGTGGTGCCGACCCGGTCGCTTGACGGCGTGCTGACCTATGCCGCCTTCAGCCGATCGCCCACCACCCGGTGGGCCTTCCTCGTCGCGGCCCCGCGCAAGCAGCTGGACGCCGGCATCTGGCCCGCCCTGATCACCAGCCTGGTGCTTGTCCTGCTGTTGATGCTCGTCGGTGCGATCGCGGCGCTGCGGTGGACGCGACAGGTCGCCCAAGGCGTAGAGCGGCTCGCGGCGCAGGCAGCGGCGCTCGGGCGACGCGAAAGCTTCGTACCGGTGGGCAGCCCGATACTGGAACTGGAGGAGATTGGCGGCGCCCTGTCCGCCGCCGACCGGATCTTGCGCCGGCGCGACGCAGAACTGGCGCAGCTCAACGCCTCGCTGACCCAGCGCGTCGAAATCACGATCACCGAACGCGAAGCCGCGCTCGCGCAATTGCATGAGGCTCAGAAGCTGGAGACGCTGGGCCAGCTCACGGGCGGCGTCGCCCATGATTTCAACAATTTGCTGACCCCGATCATGGGATCGCTCGACATATTGCATCGCCGCGCAAGTGAAGATCCAAAAGGAACCCGCCTGATCGAGGCTGCGCTCCGCAGCGCGGAACGCGCCAAGGTACTGGTCGCGCGGCTGCTCTCATTCGCGCGCCGTCAGGCGCTTCAGCCGCGTCCGGTCGACGCCTCCGCGCTGGTCAGCGGCATGGCCGACTTCATCCACCATTCGCTGGGACCGGCCGTGGAAATCCATATCGATGCCACCGGCGGCCCGGCGGTGGCCTATGTCGATCCCAACCAGCTGGAACTGGCGATCCTGAATCTCGCCATCAACGGGCGCGATGCGATGCCGGAGGGCGGCCAGCTGGGGATCAGCGTGACCAGCGAAATGCTGGAAGAACAGGACGGCGTGCCCGCCGGGCGTTACATCCACATCACCGTCACCGATACCGGTCACGGCATGGATCAGGCGACGTTGCAGCGCGCGATCGAGCCCTTCTTCACCACCAAGGATTATGGGCGGGGTACGGGTCTCGGCCTGTCGATGGTTCACGGTCTGGCGGCTCAGTCGGGGGGATTGTTCCGAATTTCCAGTGTGTTGGGTCAAGGGACGAAAGCCGAACTATGGCTGCCGCCCAGCGACTTGCCCATCCTCGACACACCCTCCTCGCTCAGCCATGCCGCCACGCGCGGCAACGGCCGGATATTGGTTGTCGACGACGAACCGCTGGTGCGCGCGGCGACCGCCGAAATGCTCATCGAACTGGGCTATGACGTGGATCAGGCCCGGTCGGCGATGGAAGCGCGGGACATGATCCGCGCCGGCGCGACGTTCGACGCCATGGTGACCGATTATCTGATGCCCGAAATGAACGGCGCCGCGCTGATCGAGTTGGTCCGGGCGATCCATCCCGACATGCCGATCGTGCTCGTGACGGGGTATTCGGCGCCCGATCTGGAATTGCCCGCGAACGTCGGTCGTCTGGCGAAGCCGTTCCGCCAAAACCAGATCGCCGCGAGTGTGGCCGCGGCGCTGGCGCCCCTGTCCGACGGACTGTCGCCCGCCAGCGGCTGACATCAGAGTCATTCCGATGCCGAGGCGCGTAACCCCGGGATGAGCGGCGCCAGATCGCGCGCGAGGAAACCGATCGGGCCGATCGCGTCAGCCGCGGCGCGCCCTGCCTCCCCGTGCAACCAGACGCCCCAGGCCGCCGCCACGACGGGATCGGCGCCCTGCGCCAACAGGCCACCGATGACCCCGGCGAGGACGTCTCCCGATCCGCCGGTGGCCAGCCCGGTACAGTCGCTCGCATATTGCAGCGGCGCGGCATCCGGCGGCGCGACGATCGTCTCGCCGGCCTTCAGGACGATGACCGCGCCGAACCGCCTGGCTGTGTCGCAGGCGATCCTGACCGGATCCGCCGCTATCTGATCGGCATCGATCCCGGTGAGCGCCGCCATTTCGCCCTGGTGCGGCGTCATCACCATC
>Ga0207711_10003363_pt1 | contig 13856 bp, 13 predicted proteins | sample KBSS34metaG_FD_184401 | JGI IMG/M metagenome (GOLD analysis project Ga0207711, IMG submission 184401) | Switchgrass rhizosphere microbial communities from Kellogg Biological Station, Michigan, USA - KBS S3-4 metaG (SPAdes) (version 2) | ecosystem: Host-associated > Plants > Roots > Rhizosphere...
TCGCTCATGGCGAGCGCGAGCAGCGGGAGCGAAAGCGCGGCGCTCACCCAGAAGCGACGCTTCATGTCGTCGAGCTCCGAAGTGTCGTCTTCGAGCGTGGCGGTGCGCGGTTCGAGCGCCATGCCGCAGATCGGACAAGAACCCGGCGCGTCGCGAATCACCTCGGGATGCATCGGGCACGTGTATTCGACCTTCTGACCTGAGGGCGCCACCAGCGGCGGCTCCACATGCATCGACGGCTGCCGTGAAATCTGTGTGATCTGTGGCCCGGATTTGTTCAGAAACCGCTCCGGATCCTCGGCAAACTTGTGCAGGCAATGCGTGCTGCAAAAGTAGTAAGTCTCTCCTTTGTATTCGTGTTGGCCCGCCGCCCTATTGGGATCAACGGTCATGCCGCAGACCGGATCAATCTTGGTCATGTTTGTGTCCTGGCAATGTTTGAGGGGCTTGCGGCGCTTCAACGATTCCTTCGCGGATGCGCCGTTGAATCTCGTCATATTCCTGCGGCGGCAACACGCGCACGAGCGTCATCATGCCCATCATCGACGCGGTCCATCCCGGCGGCAGTCCATACGTTTCCGGTTTCGCGACCTCTTTGTCCATGATCATCATCATGTCCTGCGGATAGCCCGGCATGCGTTTCTTCTGCGCTTCGTCAGGCGCACCCATCTGGTGGCCCTGATGCTGCTGCTGCTGCTGCGTTGGTCCAACTATATTCGACGTGTTTCGCTCCTGCTCAGTGCTCTCGCCCATGCCGCGGCCAAACTTCGGCCCCATATCGTCGGACAGCGCGTTGCCCTGGCGCACGATGCCCATCCCTTCTTCCATGCCGCCGCCGGTTTGCGTTCCGTGGCCCGCGTGTGACATCGGACCAACCATCGAGATCATCTGGTTCATCATGTGATGCGGCAAGTGGCAATGAAACATCCAGTTGCCCACGTGAACCGCGTCAAACTCGATGTCGCGTGCCTGCGCCACACCGACGAGCACCGTGTTTCCCGGGTACCACGCAGTTTCCGGTATTCGTCCACCTTCCGTGCCGGTAACGTAGAACTGGTGACCGTGTATGTGCATCGGGTGATGGTCCATCCCGAGGTTCACCACGCGCAAACGGACGCGCTCGCCTTGTTTCACGAGCATCGGAGTCGTCGCCGGACCGGCCTTGCCGTTGATCGTGAGCCAGTTGAACTCCATCGCCATCGAGTTTGGCACCGGGTTGTTCGGCAACAAGGCAAACTCCTGGAGGATGAGTCCGAAGTCACGGTGGCAGTACGGCGTCTGCGGCGTTTTCGGATGAATGACGAACAGCCCGATCTGGCCCATCATCTCCTGCATCGCGCCGTGCGAGTGGTAGAAAAAGGTTCCGTGTTGATTGAGCGTGAACTCGTACGTAAAACTCGCGCCCGGTTCGATCATCGGCTGACTGATGAATGGTACGCCGTCCATTGCGGGCGGCACTTCCAGCCCGTGCCAGTGAATCGACGTCGCTTCCGGCAGCTTGTTGTGCAGCATGATGCGCACACGATCGCCTTCGTTCACTTCGATCATCGGACCGGGCACGCTGCCGTTGTAACCCCAGCCGTACATCTCTTTCATGCCGGGAATCAAATGCGTCTTCACGACTTCCGCCGTGAGATGAAAGACCTTTACGCCGTTCTCCAACGTGAATTGCAGCTTGGGTACGTCGGGAGTTTCAACCGGCACGTTCGGTCTGCTCTCCACCGGCGCCTCAGCTCTTCGAGCCTGTGGCTCTTTTCGAACCGGCGCAGCCTTCTTCTCGGGCGTCGCTTTCTTCTCCGGTTGCTTCTCCGGTTGAGGCTGCGGATGAATGTGGCCCTGGTGCTGCGCGGAAACGACTCCGCCGCCGGCCAGCATCCCCGCTCCCAGCAATCCCGACCGCTTCAAAAAATCTCGTCTGCTATCGCTCATTTCTCTCTACTCCTCTGATTGAATCCAAACCGCCTTCGAGCAGAAAACCGCGCAAACCGATGGCCCGTTCACGCAGTTGGACCAGCGCTCTTGCATACTCGACCTCGACCTGAAACAGCGTGCGTTGCGCGATCAAAACCTGCGGATAAGCCGCGGACATCTGGCGGAAGTTCGTGAGATACGTTTGATACGCCTCGCGCGCGCGTGGAATGACGGCGGTGCGATATCGTTCGGCTAGCTGCTGCGCATTGCGATACTCGCGAAAGCTCCCCGCGAAGCGCGTCCGCAACTCCAACTGCACGCGTTCGAGATCGCGTTCGGCAATCGCGAGCTCGGCTTCCGCTGCCGCAATCCCGCCCTGGTTGCGATTGAAGATCGGAACGTTGACGCCCACCTCGAGCCGTCCTTCGACACCTTTGCGCCGGCCCGCCAGCGACGGCGACACAGGCTCGAATCGTTCGTAGTTGTAACCAAGCCCGCCACGCAGAAACAGATCGGGAACACGTTCGGCGCGTTCGCGCACCACGATCGCGCGCGCACGTTCGACACCTGCTCTCGCGCCGCGAAGATCCGGGCTCTGCTGAAGCAACGTATCGAGCAACTGCGTTTCGTTCAACGGCGCGAGATCGTCTTCCGGATTGCCGGCGAGACGCGCAGGCGCGAGCGCCGGATTGCCGGCCATCGCTGCGAGTGTTTGCCACGCGCGCGTCCAGTCGTTCTGCGCGTTGAGAAACTCGATCTCCGCGCGTTCTGCTTCGATCTCGATCTCCAACTGGTCCGGCCGGTCTGCCTGGCCGACGTTGTACAGCTCCTTCGTGATCCCGACTGCTTCACGCGCGAGTTGCGACAAGTCAGCGCGCAATTCAACCAGGCGCTGCGCGCCCAGGGTCTCGAAGTACAAGACACGGATCGAGTTCGTGATGCGCAGACGCTGTGCTTCGGCCTGAACAACGGCTTGATCTCTTTCGCGTGCGAACACATTTCTCGCTTTGCCCAACTTGCCGCCGAGTGGAATCGTCTGTTCGATGAACGCGCCGTGTTCGGCGGTCTCACCCGGCGAGCGAAACGCAAACTCGTCGAGGAAGTAACCAGCGACGGGATTGGGGAAAAGACCCGCCTGGCGTTGCCGGCCCTCAGCCGCGCGAATCGCGGCGTCGGCCTGCGCAAGCGTCGGGTTGCGTTGGAGAGCCATCGCTTCGAAGTCTTCCAGTTTCATCACTGGACCAGCGGGTATCACTTCGCGGCGCGTTTCCTGGCCCAACGCAGTCGCGCTCAGCAAAAACAGCGGGGCAAAAGCGACGATGATCAGCGCTTTCAGATTCATTTATTCTCCCCTTAATGAAAACGATAAGTGAGTTCCGTGCAGGCCACGGCCTGCGCACACAGTTCGAGACGTAGGAATTTCCGGGAGGGGACTAGATGCGGAAGATATTGTTGAGAAGATGTAACGGACCGGAATCGCGTGGTGGCCCATGCGCTTTCGCCATCCACGTGCTCGACCTTGGCAGCGACGGTGGATCGGCGACCGCCGGCGCAACTGAGCCCGTCAGATCGCTCGCGCGTTGCGAAGCGTTCGCCGGCTGCAACGTGGAATCGTCGCGCCTGGTGCGCGAATGCACCGCACAGTGATGACACGGCGCGGTTGAATCGGTCGTCTCGAATGCCTCACCGTTTGCGCGTGCAGGTTCGTGATGGCTGACTTCTGGCGTTTGCGTCGCATGACAACTGTTGTTCATTGAACGCAGATGAGGACAGATCGCGGCCAACGCACTACCACCAGCCTGACCAAATAACACCGCCAGCGCAATGATTGTCGTCGCTACGAACCGCTTGTTCATGATTGAGGTTACGAACTATAGCACATAATTATTGACAACCTCAGCACGCCGGTGTATACGCTTGCGAACACTGTCTTTGCATTCCAATGTTGTTAGCCCCGCCTCACCCAGAGCACCAGGGACGGGCGGTCAGGGAGGGTTCCATAAATGAAGCGAAAACTAACTATTCAGGGCATCGTCTGGGTGGCGCTTGCCGCCGTGGCGATGCTGAGTCTGACGACACGGGCCGGCGCCGTTCAGGGCGACAAAATGATTCGCCTGTTAGACGATTGTGAGCCTATCAGTTTCAATGCTGTACTCGGTGATGGCGCTTGCGTCGGCAACGGTCACACAACCTTCGACGAGTTCATCGCAGAGCTCGCAGCAACCCAGGACGCGCACAAGTGGCGTAATCAGCCGAGCAACATGCTGGTCAACGTCGGCCGCCCGACTTTGATTGAAAATCGCGGCGGCGAGGTGCACACCTTTACTCCCGTTGCTGAGTTTGGTGGTGGCTTTATCAACGACCTGAACGGTATTTCAGGCAATCCAGTTCCTGCTCCCGAGTGCCTGAATTTTGGGTCGATAGTTTTCATTCCGGCGGGCGCCACTGAAGAAGGCCCGACGGCCGGAAGCTCGGATCTTCCGGTTGGCTCCCATAAGTTTCAGTGCTGCATTCATCCGTGGATGCGCACCATCATCGAAGTTCACCAACCCGGTGGCCAGGCGAGTCCGGCAGCCGGCCAGGCCCATAATCACTGATTAAATCTTTTCGCGATGTGGCGCGGATACGCTGACTGAGAGTGTATCCGCGCCACAAAGTTTTTCAGGGGAGAACAAGAACATGAAAGTAAACTGGATGAAAGACGCAGACGCCGCGCTGACCGAAGCTAAAACCAGTAAGAAGCCGCTGCTGGTAGACTTCAGCGCCGCGCCCGCTTGAGGCGCATGTGCTCGGCTGGAAGCCGAATCGTACAACGACGACGAACTCTCTTCATTTATCAACGACAACTTTGTAAACCTCTCAGCACACATCAAGGAACATCCCGCGTATTTCCATCGCTTCGACGCGAATTGGACTCCGACCGTGATGATACTCGACGCAAACGGAAAGGAGCGTCATCGCATCGAGGGGTATTTGCCGGTCGATGAATTTCGCGCCGAGCTGGAGCTCGGTCTCGCGCGCGTGGCGTTTATGAATAAGGACTGGGCCGATGCGGAACGCCGATATGCGGCAGTGCTCGATCGTTATCCGGACAGTAAAGCTGCGCCGGAAGCGCTTTATTGGAAAGGCGTCAGTCAGTATAAATTGACGAACGATCACACGGTGCTGGGCGAGCTGCCGGGGCAGTTTGAACAAAAGTATCCCGACAGCTTGTGGGCCATGAAGACCGCGGCCTGGGTTCACTAAATCATGTCCACTGCCGCAGTGGCACAAACAATGCCGGCCATATTTTTCGGGCACGGCAATCCGATGAACGCGCTTCAGCAGAACGACTGGACCGAAGCGTGGGCCACCATCGGGAAATCCATTCCGCGTCCGCGGGCGGTGCTTTGCGTGTCAGCGCACTGGTACTTGCCCGCGACGCTCGTCACTGCGATGGCAGAACCGCGCACGATCCACGACTTCGGTGGGTTTCCGCGTGAGCTGTATCAGGTCCAGTATCTCGCGTCGGGTTCGCCGGAACTCGCGCGCAGGGTTCAGGAGTTACTGGCGCCGCTGGCGGTGGAACTGGATCAGTCGTGGGGACTCGATCACGGAACGTGGTCGGTGTTGCGGCATGTGTATCCGTCAGCGGATGTGCCGGTGCTGCAGTTGAGTATCGACGAAACGCAGCCGGCGAGTTTCCATTTTGAGCTCGGGAAGAGATTGGCGTCGCTGCGTGACGAGCAGGTTTTGATCGTGGGCAGCGGCAACCTGGTCCACAACCTGCACACGTATGCGTGGGGCCGTCACACACCCGAGCCGTACGACTGGGCCGTGCGGTTTGAAGAGCAGGCTAAAACACTGATGACCTCTGATGGTTTCGACGAACTCATTAACTACGAATCGCTCGGCCGCGACGCCCTCCTCGCCATCCCCACGCCCGATCATTACCTGCCGCTTCTCTACGTCCTCGGCGCCAAACGCCCGAACGACACGATCACCTTTCCGGTCGAAGGAATTGACGGCGGCTCCGTCTCGATGCTCACCGTTCAGGTTGGCTAAACCATCTCGCTAAGGCTCTTGCTGAAAAGTGAGACTCAGTATAACCGCAAGCAGATCATCCGGCTCGACGGGTTTCGCGAGATGCGTTTGAAAACCCGCCAATAGCGCGCGACGACGATCGGCTGCTCCGGCGTAGGCGGTTAACGCTATCGCCGGGACGCGCCCGCCCGCAGCAGGATCCATCGCCCGGATCTTCCTGATGAGGTCGTACCCGTTTTCACCCGCCATGCCGATGTCGCTGATGATTACGTCGGGTTTCGACGACGTGATCTCCGCCAACGCGTCGCCGCCGGAAGCGACGGTCGTGACCTCCGCTCCATGCCGCTCCAAAACTGTCTTGAGCAGCTCCTGAGTGTCCGGATCGTCTTCCACCACGAGGACGTTCAGATGTTCCAACGAGGCATCGAACGAAGCGCTTGCCTGGTCCAGCACTGCCTTCGGTCTCGCAGAAGACGTCGCGGGCGAACGCAACTCACCAATCACTTCAGACGACGTCAACGGAAACTCTACACTGAAGGTCGCGCCCTTGCCCTTGCCTTCACTCGCTGCGAACACCGCTCCACATTGCTGACGCACCAGGTAATCGACAATCGCCAACCCGAGACCCAGACCGCCATGCGAACGAATATTCGAGGAATCAACTTGTCTGAATCGTTCGAAAATGTGAGGCAGATGCTCCGCTTCGATTCCCACTCCGGTATCCTTAACGTCGAGCCGGACGTGCGAATCAGTGCGTTGCAGTTTGACTTCGATCTTTCCATTTTGGGGAGTGAACTTGATCGAGTTCGACAGCAGGTTCGTCACGATCTGTTGCAGCCGCGCAGGGTCGCCGAGGATCGCTCCCGCAGCAGGATCGATCGACGCCTCGAGCTGTAGCTGCTTCGCGTCAATCGCCGGACGCAACGAAGTGAGAGCACTGTCAGTGATCGCGGCAAACGACACCGGTTGAAACTCGATTTTTAATTTGCCGGTGATGATGCGCGAGACGTCGAGCAAGTCTTCGATCAACTTCGACTGCGCTTCGGCGTTTCGCTGAATGATCTGAATCGCACGATGCTTATCCTTGTCCGCCAGTTGGTTCGAATCCAGCAAGCGCGACCACCCGAGGATCGACGTCAGCGGCGTTCGCAGCTCGTGCGACATCGTTGCCAGAAACTCGTCTTTAACGCGATTCGCATTCTCCAGTTCTTCCGCACGCGCTCGCAGCATTTCGTGCATACGCCGCAGGTCGGTGATATCGCGGCCCACTCCAAATGCGAGCCCATCCTCGGGCACCGGGAAATAGCTCCAGGCCACCCAGCGATACGTTCCGTCTTTGCACCCCAGACGGTTTTCCATCAGCTTCACCGGCTGGCCCGCCGCAAGCTTTACGTACCCATCCATCGTTTTCGCACGGTCATCCGGATGGACCAGTTCGAACAGAGACCGCGTCAACAGCTCATCCTCGGAGAACCCCAGCACTTTCTGAAACGCGGGATTCACTCGCTGAAAACGCCCGTCGAGGTGAACGATACTCAACATGTCCATGGTGAGGGCGAAGAAGCGATCTCGCTCTTCGGTTAACTTGTTTCGTTCGGTCATGTCGCGCATGACCTTGGAAAAACCGATCAGCTTACCGTCCTGATCGCGCACGGGTGTGACGATGCCGCTGGCCCAGAAATGCGAGCCGTCGCTGCGCATGTGCCAGCGCTCGTCTTCCGCGCGTCCCTCGATCGCAGCGGTCGCGAGCTCTTTTGCCGGAACGTTTTTCGCCCTGTCTTCGGGAATAAAAAATTTGCTGGCGTCTTTGCCGAGGATCTCCTCTTCCGTGTAGCCCAGCATCTGCTGCGCTCCGATATTCCAGTTGGTTACGAGGCCCTCGGGGTTGGTCATGAAGATGGCGTAGTCGCGGATATCTTCGATGGCCTTGCGATAGATGTCTTCGGTGCGGCGGTAACTGCTGCGGCGCTCAGTTGCGGTCCCCATTCGTTCGATTCCCCCCGTTGATGTGGCGAGTGTAGCGTTCAAACTTCACGAAAAAGCATAAACGGCAGGAAAAATTTGTGTTGGCATAGGTCTGCTGGCGTACAAAGATGCTACCGGCGCACGCGATAGCTTTCTTTTTTGACCGTCACGCGTCACGTCGCGAATGGAAAACGGCAGTCACGTGTATTTGCTCACTCGTGACAGTATAGAAAATGGCGAAAGGAAAGCGGCGAACGACAACGCGCCGGAGAGTGCTATAGACAACCGGGAACGACTGCGGATTGCGAACGACTCGCAGCAGCGCTTCGTCGATGCACTCCATGAACTCCAGGTCTAGATCTTTTCGCTGGTGAGAGTACCATTCGCGGGCCTCGGTGAGTTCGGCGTCCGCTTCGGGAGAACCGAATCAGCATGGGTTACTCGCGAGACTTCATGAACTCTGCTTTGATCTCGTCCCAGGTGCGGCCGCGGCCAGGGTCGGTGGCAGCCAATGCAAGCCGGCGATCAAGCTCTCGCTTCTGAGTGTCCGTCAACTCAAAAGCTTCGTTCTCTTCGGCGATCGTATCCCAAATTTCCTCGACCAGGCGGATCCGATCCGGGATGCTGAGGTCCCTGGCTAGTTTCGTCAGCTCCATTGCCATGGGCGCGATTATAGCAAAGCGCAACTATAAACCGGCGCGTAGACACATCTCGGGCGACTTATCGCGGAGCGTCCTTCAGCTCGACGAGCTCGAGGCGGATGGTGGTCTTGCCGATGTTCTCGGCCCAATGGGTGACTGCTTCACGATAGATTACGTCGCCCGTTTTGAAGTCTGCCTCAGCGACGCTTCCATCAACACCGTGCGTCCGGACTTTGCCGCCTTCGATGACATAAATCACGTACGCCGGATGTGAGTGCGTCTTCTCTTTGTCCCCGGGTTTCAGCGTCGCTTCGAGCACGCGAACGCGCGAGTTCTCCAGTCGCAGCTTGATCGTGTCGGCATTAACCACGAGCGGATCCTGAACCGTCACCCGAGCATCGCCATGCACACGCGTCAGTAGAAAACCGGTTGCCAGCAGTATGACCATCACGATATACATTCGCTTCATCTCGATCTCCTTTCCAAAGGACCACAGAGTACACGGATGACACCTAACCGTCGACAGTTTCTGACCGCCGCTTCAACTTTCGCCATCACTTCGGCACTCGTTCCGCGCGTCTCGCTCAGCCATGAGAAGAAACCAACCCGCGTCGTGCTACTCGGCACACGCGGTGGGCCAAGCGTTGAAGCCGCAGAACGCAACAACGCCTCCACGCTCATCCTGATCAACGACGTTCCATACGTGGTCGACTGCGGCTATGGCGTCTCGAAACAACTGCGCAAAGCCGGCATCACACTCAACCGCGTGCGCTATATCTTCATCACTCACAACCACTCCGACCACAATCTCGACTTTGGCCCACTCCTCTACAACGCGTGGATCACCGGCCAGGCGATCCAGATCGACGCTTACGGTCCACCCGGCTTAATCGATATGTCGCGAAGCTTTTTCGAGTACGAAAAGTTTGACATCGACGTGCGAATGAAAGACGAAGGCCGCGCAGACCCGCGCAAGTTGGTTTTTACTCATGAGATCGAGAAACCCGGACCGGTATTGACGAACGACGACGTGAAGATTACCGCGTGCCTCGTGCGTCACCCGCCGATCGTGCACGCTTACGCATATCGCTTTGACGCGAACGATCGTTCCGTAGTGATCTCAGGCGATACGGCTTACGCGCCGGCGTTAGCGGAGTTCGCGAAAGGCGCCGACGTGCTGGTCCATGAGGTCATGTACCTGCCGGCGGTCGAAGCGCTAGTAAAGCGTTTACCAGACGCAACCAGGCTGCGCGATCACCTGCTCGCGTCGCACACGCTACCGGAAGACGTCGGCAAGATCGCCGCCGCCGCGGGTGTGAAGACGCTGGTGCTGTCTCACTTCGTCCCCGGCGACGACAAAACGATCACCGACGAACAGTGGTCCGCCGGTGTTCGCAAGCACTTTAAAGGGCAAGTCGTAGTAGGAAGGGATCTACTGGAAATCTAGGTTACGAAGTCGGCTTCTTCGTGTAGCGCTTCAGGATGAGCTTCACGTAGTTGCGCGTCTCCGCGTAAGGCGGAACGGTGTTGCCATACTTCATCACGGCACCCTCACCCGCGTTGTATCCGGCTAGCGCCAGATCGACGCGCCCGTTGAACATCTGTAACAGGTCTTTCAGGTAACGCGTGCCGCCCTTGATGTTCTGCGCCGCGTCGTAAGGATTCGTGACGCCGTAACGCGCTGCCGTGCCCGGCATGAGCTGCATCAGCCCCTGCGCGCCTTTATAACTCGTCGCGCCCGCGATAAAGCTCGACTCCTGCGACATCAAGCAATAAACCAGGTAAGGATCGACGCCGTATTGCGCGCCGTACTGCCGAATGAGACCGTCGATTCTGCCGTTCCCCGTCGACCAGGCCAGACTTGAAGACGAGTTCATGACCGCGCCGAAGTCAGCGCTCATCACCGGTGCCGGTTGATTCGCGGTAGCGATCTGTTTCGCCACGTCTTCAACCTTCGCGCGCGCGTCGGCGAGAGCTTTTTCGCCTTTCTCCAATTCGAGACGCGAAATCAAGCCATCATCGTAGAGTTCTTTTGCTTGCTGCTGTTGCTTTTCGAGACGCTGCACCTCGCCCTGATAGAGCGCTGACAGCTCGGTCAAACTCGTTTTGAGCTCACTCTTTGCCTCCCCCGCAGTCGCAGGCGAAGGAACCGGATGGGCTACCGGCTGCTGAGCATTCACAGAAACGGTTGAAAAAAGCGTAAACACAACAAAGCCGAGCGAAAGCGCGGCTTTGGAAACAACCAGGGGAACATTCTTCAAGTTCAAACGGCAAATTCCTCCAAATCTTAAACGCAAAGATCCATCAACTGTTAACTCAGACACCGAAAAGGCGTGACCCGTTACGATGGCCCTGAGACCGAAAAAGTTGCGCCTCGCAATAATTCAAATTGGTCTTACCGCCGCATAAATATAACTACGATTGGTAATAAATTATTCTTGACAGTTTAATCCACACTGAGGCAAAATACGCCGCCTGCTTAAACAATCAGCGAAGCCATAAGGTTCTACAACTTGCTCTTGGTCATACCAATCGACTAAACCGGGTCGGTGAGCGTGTTTTTAGCCCGCCGCCACGATGGAGAAAAAAGTCATGACTACTGCGAACCCAAACGGACGCGTTTTTTGGGCCGGTCTGCTCCTGCTCTTCGCGGCTTTCACCGCCACCGGCCAGGAATTTCGCGGCTCACTCGCGGGTAAAATCACCGATCCAAACGGCGCCGTCGTCCCCGGCAGCAAAGTGGAGATCAAGAACACTGAAACCGGCATCGTCTCAATCACCACCACCGGCGAAGACGGCAGCTACAGTTTTGCCCTGCTGCCACCCGGCAAATATCAGCTCACGGTGACGAAGGAAAACTTCAATACCGCCGTTCGCGAAGGAGTCGTGGTCCGCGTCGCTGATCGCTTGACACTCGACGTGCAACTCGAGATTGGTGTGACCGCGATGGTGACCACCGTCGCTTCCGGACTGACACTCGACACGGGCACCGTCAACACCGGCACCGTCGTGACCGGCAGACAAATCAGCGAGCTGCCACTCACCGAAGGCACCGCTTATCAGCTCGCGACGCTCGCTCCCGGCATCGCTTACACCGGCAACCCGCTCTTTACCGGTCCAACGTCAAACGGCAACCTCGCCGCGTTTCGTTCCAACGGTGCGACGGGTGCGAACCAGATCACGCTCGACGGTTCGCCAAACTACGCCTTCGACGGCGGCGTCGGGTTCTCGCCTCCGTCTGACGCGGTCCAGGAGTTCAAAGTACAAACCAACACGTTCGACGCGCAGCAGGGCTACTCAGCCGGCGCGACCGTCAACGTCGCGGTGAAGAGCGGCGCCAACGATCTGCACGGCTCCGCGTGGTACTTCAATCGCGATCGAAGCCGCACGGCAAACAACTTCTTCGGCAACGCGAGTAACCAGTCGCGGCCCATCAGAACGTATCACCGGTTTGGCGGCGTGTTCAGTGGGCCAGTCGCGCGGGATCGGACGTTCTTCTTCGTCTCTTACGAACGTCTCAAAGACAACATCGCCGAGCCGCAACTCTTCACTGTGCCGACGGAAAAGATGCGCCGCGGTGACTTCAGCGAGCTCATCGTCAATCGCAACAACATCGCCGCCGCCGCGAACACGGTTATCTTCAACCCGTTCTCCGGCGTGCAGAGCGGCAGCAACGTGGTGCGCTCGTCATTCGGTTGTCCGACTTCAGGCGCACTGCCGGCTAACTCGCAGTGCAATATCATCCCTTCGAATCTCATCAATCCGGTGGCCGCGAACCTGGTGGCGTTTTATCCACTGCCAAACGTCGCGGGCGTCGGCAACGGCACGCAAAACAATTTCTTCTCCAACCAGCTTCGCCACCAGAACTATCGCGGCTGGCTCACACGCATCGATCATCGCATCAGCTCGAACCAGTCAGTCTTCGGCAAGTACTATCACAGCTTCAATCCCGAAGATCGCCAGGACTGGGCCGGCGTGGTCAACGGCTTTCCGATCACCCAGGGCTTTGAATATCGCACCAACGATGGCGGCAACATCGATTACACCAACGCGTTCACGTCAAACTTCGTGTTCGACATTCGCGTCAGTTTGAATCGCTTCGTGCAGGAACGGCGGCCGGCGGAGCTCTTCGATCCCGCAACTCTCGGATTTGCTCCAGCGTCGCTCGCGGCCATGCGCGGTTATCAATACCTCCCGCGCATCATGATCAGAAATCTCGACGCGACCCGGCCGATTCGCTCGACTCTGGGTTCAACCAGGTCTGACTGGAACGAAGGCCGCATCCGGCCGTTCTACATGGGCTCCATCCAACCGACGATCACGCAGTCGTTCGACAGCCACACGATCAAGTACGGCTACGACTTCCGCGTCGTGCGCGAGAACTTCAGCACTGACGCTTACAAAGGCGGGCAGTTTTTCTTCGACGGCACGTTCACCGCGCCGGCTTCGAACTCTTCCAGCACGTTGCGAAACGTGTTCGGCCGCGACGTCGCTGCGTTTCTGCTCGGCGTTCCGACCACCGGTTCGGGCGGCAACGCCAGCCAGATCGACAACTCGATCAACTACTCGGTCCAGTCGCTCTATCACGGCATCTTCTTCCAGGACGACTGGCGCTTCTCGAGAAAACTGACGCTGAATCTCGGTCTGCGTTTCGACCTCGAACAGGGTTTGACCGAACGTTACAACCGCATCCTGCGCGGCTTCGATCTCGGCACGCCGAGTCCGATCGAAGCGCAAGTGCGGGCGGCTTACACGACCGCGTTCAACGCGAACCCGAACAACTTCGTCGTGCCACCGAGCGAGTTTCACGTGCTTGGCGGTTACACGTTCGCAGACGAAAACAACCGCAACGTTTGGGAAGCGGATCGCGCTAACTTCCAACCGCGCGCCGGTCTTTCATACCAGTTGACCGAGAAGACCGTCGTTCGCGCCGGCTTCGGCATTTTCATGGCGCCGTTTCAGATCGAACCACCGCAACAGATCGGCTTCGCGGGCACGACACCGTTCGTTCCCTCAAACAACAACGGTCTGACGTTCGTCGCGAATTTGACGAATCCGTTTCCGAACGGTTTGGCCGGTGTCCAACCGTCGTTCGGGTCGAGCCTTGGCTTGTTGACGGGAATCGGCGCGGACGTCGCAAGCGAAGCGACGCCAATCATCGGGCTGCTGCGAAAGAATGCGAAGTTCGCACGCATCGTGCTTGGCATTCAACGCGAGCTGCCGGGTCACATCGTGGTTGAAGCGAACTACATTCGCGCCAACGGCTACGATCTCGCAGTCAGCAGAAACCTGAACTTCGTTCCGCGACAGTTTTCG
>Ga0207711_10003365_pt1 | contig 13854 bp, 15 predicted proteins | sample KBSS34metaG_FD_184401 | JGI IMG/M metagenome (GOLD analysis project Ga0207711, IMG submission 184401) | Switchgrass rhizosphere microbial communities from Kellogg Biological Station, Michigan, USA - KBS S3-4 metaG (SPAdes) (version 2) | ecosystem: Host-associated > Plants > Roots > Rhizosphere...
AAGGCGCGTGTCCGAGAGCGATCGGCGTCGTCGAGCCCGTTCCGGGCGGCGATGCGGTCGAAGTCGGCCGCGTAGGGCTCGCCCTCGCAGAACTCCATCAGCAGGAAGGGCTCCCCGCTCTCCCGGAGGCTCTCGGCGGGCCCGCCGTGCCGGAAGGCCCCGACGTCCACGGCCGCGACGTGCCTCGGCAGGGTTCCATAGTCCTCGTAGGCGCGGAGCAGGATTCTGGCGCGGTCCGGGCGGCCCTCGTGCCCGAAGCCGCCGGGTCGCACCGTTTCGAGCACCAGGCGTGCCCGGGCGCCGCGGGCCGGCCAGCTCACGAGGTGAGGCACCCCGTAGCCGCCCTCCTTGATTCCTCCGCCCCGGATTCCCAGCGGCTCGATGGTCGCTGCGCCCGCGTCCGGGCCGAATCGAGTGCGAAGGTAGTCTCGAAGCCCTGGAAAGCGGTCGGTCGTCTCCGGCATCCCGGGTCGCCTCTCTTCCAGCGGACGCGAGGCTACACGAACTGCAGCCTGTTCGCGAGGAGGACTTCTGATGCGAAGGCATCAGGGCTAGGTCGGATGCCTGCGCAGGAGACGGCGCTTAACCACCTCGACGCACACGAGATAGCTCCCGGCGATCGCCAGCAGGAAGGCGAAGAAGAGTCCGGGCAGCGGCACGAAACCGAGCGCAACCGCTGCGGGAGTGAACGGAAGGACGCCGGCGATCAGAACGACCGAGACCGTGGTGCTGGCCAGCGGGGCGCTGGGTCGGCTGCGGAGGGGATTGCCGGCGGTCCGGATGACAAAGAGAACGAGCGCCTGGGTCGCGAGCGACTCGACGAACCACCCCGTGTGGAAGAGGGCCGCCGATGCGCGGAAGAGCTTGAGCAGAACCCAGAAGGTCACGAAGTCGAAGACGGAGCTCACCGGGCCGATCCAAATCATGAAATCCCGAATGACGTCGATACGCCACCTTTGCGGCTTGCGGATGAAGCTCGGATCGACGCGGTCGGTGGGAATCGTCACCTGCGCGAGGTCGTAGAGGAAGTTGTTGAGCAGGATCTGCGTCGGCAGCATCGGCAGGAAGGGCAGGAAGAGCGCCGCCGCCGCCATGCTGAACATGTTGCCGAAGTTCGAGCTCGTCCCCATCAGCAGGTACTTCATGACGTTGCCGAAAGACTTGCGTCCCTCGAGGATGCCCTCGTGGAGCACTCGCAGGTTCCTCTCGAGCAGGATGATGTCGGCCGCCTCGCGCGCCACTTCGACCGCGGAAGAGACGGAGATTCCGACGTCGGCCGCGTGCAAGGACGGGGCGTCGTTGATGCCGTCCCCCAGGAACCCCACGACGTGGCCCCTTTGCTTCAGGGCCAGCAGGATCCGATTCTTCTGCGCCGGCGAGACTCGAGCGAAGACCGACGAGCGCTCGGTGACTGCCGCGAGAGCCGTGTCCGTCATCGCATCGATCTCTCCTCCCAGGACGAGTCGGTCTCCCGCCAGGCCCACCTTCTCGCAGACGTGCCGCGCGACGCGCTCGTTGTCCCCGGTCAGGATCTTGATCTCTACGCCGTCTCTCCGGAGGGTCTCGATCATTCGTCGCGCGTCGGGCAGGACGGGGTCGGAGAAGGCCGCGAAGCCGGCCAGCGTCAGGCCTCGCTCGTCGGCCGGGCCATAGACGTCCTGCGGCGGCACCTCGCGCCACGCCACGGCGACCACGCGCAGCCCGCGCTCCGAGAGCTCTCGATACACGGAGTCGACGCGGGCGCGCGAAGCGGCGTCGAACGGGTCGCCGGCGGTCCCCACCTCGGAATCCTCAGCCGTGCACAAGGGCAGTACGCTCTCCGGAGCGCCCTTGGTGATGAGACGACGTCTCCCGTCTTGCTCGACGACCACCGAGAGCCGGCGGCGCTCGAAGTCGAACGGCACTTCGTCGAGCTTGCGGGCGTCGCCGGCTTGCAGCGTCGGATCCGCGAGAAGCGCCGCATCGAGGGGGCTCCGAATGCCGGCCTGCAGGGCGCTGTTGAGCCGGGCGAGCACCAGGGCTTCGGGCGAGGACGAGCCGCGCCCGTCGCAGCACCGCTCGAGCGTCATCTCGCCGGAGGTCAGCGTCCCGGTCTTGTCGCTGCACAGAATGTCGATGGAGCCGAAGTTCTGGATCGCCTCGAGGTGCTTGACGATGACCTTGCGGCGCGCCATCCGGACCGCGCCGCGGGAGAGCGTCACCGAGGTGATCATCGGAAGAAACTCCGGCGTCAGGCCTACGGCCAGGGCCACCGCGAAGAGGAGCGACTCCAGCGGGTCGCGGCGCAGGAGGATGTTGACCAGCAGCACGAAGAGAACCAGGAAGACGACCGTCCGCATGATCAGGAACCCAAAGCGGCGCGTCCCGCGCTCGAACTCCGTCTCGGGCGCGCGAGCCGCGAGGCGGGCCGCGATGTCGCCGAACCGCGTCGCCCGGCCCGTCGCCGTCACGAGCCCGTCGGCCGTGCCGCTCACGATGGACGTCCCGAGGAAGAGCTCGCGGTCTTCCTCGGCGCCCCCGACGCTCTTTTCGACCGGGAGAGACTCGCCGGTCAACGCGGCCTGCTGCACGTGAAGGTCCTTCGCCTGCAGAAGCCGCGTGTCCGCGGGAACCAGGTCTCCGGCCGCGAGCAGCACCCGATCCCCCACGACGAGATTGCGGCGTGGGATCCGAATCCATGCTCCATCCCGCATTGCCGTCGCGGTCGGCGCGACCTCGCGGCGAAGACTCTCCACCGCACGTCGGGACCGAAACGTCTGGACGAAGTTCAGAGTGACCGACAGCAGCACCATCGAGGAGATGAGCACCGCATTGACGGCCTGCCCCAGGACAGCGGATACGAGCCCTGCGGCGAGCAGAAGAAGGATGAGCGGATTGGCAAGCGCGACCAGAACCTGACGAGTGGCGCCCGCGTCACTGCGAATCGCCGCGAGGTCGTTGGGGCCGTCAGACGCGAGCCGGCGTTCGGCCTCCGCCGTCGTCAGTCCGGGCGGAGCCGCCGTTGGGGTCCGCGTCATTGCTCTCCGCCTGGTCGGACGAGGTGGGCTGCCAGCCTCAGTGGGCGGCGAAGCCCTTGTGGCCGACGACGCTCTTGCGGCGCGGGCCGCGGCCCTTCAGAGTCCAGCGTTTGCCCCGGGAGATCGGACGCTCGGCTCCGCGCCCGATTCGCTCCAGCAGGTCGGTCGTCGTGACGATTCCGACAAGATTTCCGTCTTCCATGACGGGAAGGCAGCCGATGCTCCGTCCGCGAAGCAGGTTGGCGGCCTTTCGAATCGTCATGTCCGGGCTCGCCGAGACGGCATGAGCCGTCATCACGTCGCCGACGCTCTTGTCTGTCTCGAGCCCGAGGTCCCGATCGGAAAGGACTCCCAAGACCCTCCGGCCACGTACCACGACCAGGTGACGAACCCTCGCGTTGCGCATCCGTCGAATCGCCGAATCGACGGATTCCTCCGGTGGGACGGTCTCTACTCTGCGCGTCATGACTTCCCCGACTCGCATGGAACCTCCTCTATCGGCGTTTCGAAACGGCAGCCCGCGCTCGCTTGACCCCCCGGCTTCGAGGCACGAGAACCACGGGCCGGTTCGCCAAAGCCAGGACGCGCTGCGCGACGCTCCCCATGAGGACATCTCCGAGGGCAGTTCGGCCGGTACGGCCCAGCACGATCATGTCGGCACGCTGCCGCTTCGCCTCCTCGAGAATCGCGCTCTCCGCCAAGCGAGGGCGCGTTGGCCCGTAGTATCGGAACGTCACGCGCCTTCCCAACCGCGCCTCCTTCGCGGCGCGTTCCAGGATTCTCGTCCCCGCACGGCGATCCGCGCGCTCGAGCTCAGGCAGCACACCCAAGGCGCGTCCGACTCCGGGCGCGGTCAGCGCGAGATCAGCGGTCAACGTCGAGACCGTGAGGATCACGAGACGCGCCCTGGGAAGGGAAGATGTCAGACGCGCGGCGAAGCGAACGGCTTTCATTGCCGCCGGCGACCCGTCGGTGGCGACGAGGATCGTCTTCGGCCGCCGGTCCCGTGCCCCCGCTCTGACGACCGCGACCGGAACGCGTGAAGTGTGCACCAGGCGGTTCGCGATCGAGCCGAGGAGCCAGCGGCTCGCGGCGGTCCCTCCTCGGCTGCCGACCACGACGAGATCCGCGTCCGCGTGGCGGGCCTCGCGCGAAATCGTCTCCGCGAAGGGCTCATATCCACGAGACGGCGCGTAGGCGAATCGGACGAGCACCGTGGCGCGGCGGCACTCTCGCCGCGCCCTCTCGAGGGCGGCGCGCACGCTGCGGCGCTCGGATCCCTCGAACGGCGAGAGTCTCCGCGGGACCGGCCCGGGCCCGGCGATCTCGGCGGGGATCTCCGAGACTGTCACGACATTCAGGCGCCCCCGCACCGAGGATGCCAGCCGCAGCGCGAAGCGCAGGGCCGCGGTGCTCGTCCGTGTTCCGTCCGTGGCGGCGAGAATCTTCATGTCCGGATGCTACAAGCGCGGGGAACGGTCCGATTGAGGCAATTGCATCAGCCTCGCGCCGCGGAGGCCGTGACCTCGAACCGGAATGATGCGGATGGATCAAGCCTCGGGAGCCTCTTCGGAGTCAGGATCGCGGCCTGGAGCTCTTCCGATGCCACAGACGGCAAAAGCACCGTTCCTCGTCTTTCCGGCGGCTCCAGCTCTCGAGCTCGACCGCCCGGACTTCCGCATCCCGGCGAACCTCGGTTTCCGGATGGTCCTCGAGGCGCTCGCGGGCCTGGTCGTCCTGCTCGCGGTCTGGATCGCGATCGTGGACTAGGTCCGCCGCGCCCGCGACGCGGTTGATGCGGCTGCATCATGCCCGCTGCGCCGGTTCGGAGTATCCATCGAGATGGCAAGAGATCCTCGAGAAAGGAGAAGCCCATGCCAGTCTTGACAGTCAAGAGCGACCGGGAGATTCAAGAAGACGTGTTGCTGGAGCTTCGGTGGGACACGCGAATCGGTCAGGCCGAAGTCGGCGTGGAGGTCGACGACGGCGTCGTCACGCTGACGGGAACGGTGGACAGCTGGGCCAAGAAGCTGGCCGCCAAGGAGGCCGCGCACCGGGTGGCGGGAGTACGGGACGTCGCGGACGACGTCCGAGTCAAACTTCCGGGAGGTTTCGAACGAACGGACACCGAGATCGCCAAAGACGTTCGATTCGCCCTCGAGTGGGACGTGCTCGTGCCCGACAAAGACATCCGCTCGACGGTCTCCGAAGGCCTGGTCACCCTGGAGGGTCAGGTCCGCACGCTTCGGCAGAAGGAAGACTCGGCGCACGCCATTCGGGGCATCCGGGGCGTCCGTGGAGTCAACAACTGGTTGACCGTCGAGCCCATCAAGGCCGACCCCAACCAGCTCCGGAAGTCCATCGAGCAGGCGCTCGAGCGCCGGGCCGAGAGAGAGGCTGAGAGGATCGAGGTGTCGGTTCGGGACGGCGTCGTGACGCTCAAGGGCCGAGTCCGCACGTGGCCCGAAAGGCAGGCGATCCTGGGGGCGGTGAGCCATGCCCCTGGAGTCCGCCAGGTGAGCGATCAGCTTCTCGTCAGACCCTGGGAGTAGTAGCCGCCCGGCGAAGGCCGGCGCTCCGATGGCCTCGGGACGCCGGCCGTCGTGTCTCGGACCCGGATGTCGGCCTGCCAGACCCCGTCGAATGATTCAAGTGCATCAGACCGAGTGACTGGGCGGTCCGTCAGCCTAGAGGCCGAAAGGGGAAGGGCATGATGCGATCGACGGAAGCGGCCAGCGACGGCCGAACCTCGCGCCAACGTTCTCGCGGATCACGAACCCTTCCTCGGATGCTCGGCGCGGCGTGCGGCGCGGAGACGGCGAGCACCCGCGAGCCGGTCGTCCTTCTCGCTGTCCTCGCTTGCGCGCTCGTCGTTTCCGGAATCTCTCCGAGAGATCGCCTCACGTGGCTCCTCGAGGAGGCCCCCATCTTCGTCGGCGTTCCCGTTCTGATCGCGACCTTCCGGAATTTCCGTCTGACTCCGCTGACCTACCGGCTGATCTTCGTGCACGCCGTGCTCCTCACAATCGGCGGCCACTACACGTTCTCGGCGGTCCCGGCCGGACTCTGGCTGCGGGACGCCCTGGGGCTCGCCCGCAATCACTTCGACCGCGTCGTCCACCTGGTCGGGGGCTTCGTACCGGCCATCTTCGCGCGAGAGGTGCTCCTCAGGAAGACCCGGCTCCGATCCGGAGCCTGGCTCTTCTTGGTCGTAACCCTGAGCACCCTGGGCGCCGGGGCGGTTTACGAGATCCTCGAGTGGTGGGCGGCGAAACTGGCGGGGATGGATGCCTCGGAGTTTCTGGCGATCCAGGGAGACGTTTGGGATACGCAGTGGGACCTGTTTCTCGATCTCTGCGGGGCCGTTCTGGGGCAACTCCTGATCGCCCGCCGCCAGGATCGGGAGCTCGGCGAGCTTCTCGACCGGTGGCCCATTATGGGACTAGGGCCGATGGATGCCGCCGGGGCGAGAGCACGCTAGAACATGTTTGCCCCTCCACAGCGAGCGGAGGCTCGCCGAAGCTGGTCCTCTCGCGAGGGCTTCCCGCATCCACTGGGAGTGACCTGGATCCCGGAGGAGAACGCCTACAACTTCGCCCTCTACTCCACCCACGCGACTTCCGTCGCGCTGCTCCTCTACGCGGCCGGCGACATGATGGAACCTGTTCTCCGCTACCAGTTCGACTACCTCCGGAACAAATCTGGCCGCGTGTGGCATTGCCGCGTTCCTTCGGAAGAGATTCGCGATGCGGCCTATTACGCCTACCGCGTCGACGGCCCCGCGCCCGAGGGTCCCTACGAACGGCACCATTTCGATCCGGACAAGATCCTGCTGGATCCGTACGCGCGCCAGGTCTACTTCCCTCCCGAATTCGATAGGGCGGCTGCGATGAGGCCCGGCTCCAACGCCGGTCGCGCCCCGCTCGGGGTCCTCGAAGCCTGCCGCGGCCGAAACGCGACGCTCCCGCTCACCGGGCTCCGCCACGAGTCCGACCTCGTCCTCTACGAGCTGCACGTGCGCGGATTCACGCGAAACCCCAACTCCGGCGTCGCCTCCGAGAAGGCGGGAACGTACGCCGCCATCATCGAGAAGATTCCCCACCTGAAGCGACTGGGAATCACGGCGGTCGAGCTGATGCCGGTCTTCCAAAACGACCCGGCGGGAGGCGACTTCTGGGGATACATGCCGCTCGCGTTCTTCGCGCCGCACGTCCAATACGCGATCGCCCAGGGCCCGGGAGGGCCGCTGCGCGAATTCCGCGACATGGTCCGGGCGCTGCACGCGGCGGACATCGAGGTGATTCTCGACGTGGTGTTCAATCACACGTGCGAAGGGGACGAAGGGGGACCGGTCTACGGGTTCAAGGGAATCGACAACAGCACGTACTACGTGCTGACGGGCGAGCCCGAGAGCCCCTACGTGGACTTCTCGGGCTGTGGCAACACGCTCCACACCAACAACCGGTACGTCCGGAAGATGATCCTCGACAGCCTGCACTTCTGGTCGCGCGAGATGGGAGTGGACGGCTTCCGGTTCGATCTCGCCTCGGTCTTCACCCGGAATTCCGACGGCTCATTCAACCTCGACGATCCGCCGGTCGTCGGGATGATCACGGACTACTCCCAGCTCGCGAGTTTGAGGCTCATCGCCGAGCCGTGGGACATCGCCGGCGGGTACGAGCTCGGAGGGCAGTTCCCCGGGCTCACCTGGATGCAGTGGAACGACAAGTTCCGGAACGATCTGCGGCGTTTCGTGCGCGGCGACGCCGGGCTAGTCGGCTCAGTTCTCTCGCGGATCTACGGAAGCGAGGACGTCTTCTCCGACGCGTTGCCGCTCGCGTTCCATCCGTACCAGAGCGTCAACTTCGTGACGTCCCACGACGGGTTCACGCTCTACGACCTGGTCAGCTATGCCGAGAAGCGAAACTGGGCCAACGGTCATGGCAACGGCGACGGGCCCGTCGAGAGCTACAGCTCGAACTGCGGCTGGGAGGGGGACCAGGATGCGCCTCCGGACGTCCTCCGGCTCCGAAGCCGCCAGGCCAAGAACTTCTGCGCGCTGCTGCTTCTCTCGAACGGCACGCCGATGCTACGGGCCGGGGACGAGCTCCTGAATTCTCAGGGAGGCAACAACAACCCCTACAACCAGGACAACCCGACCGGCTGGGTCGACTGGGACGGTCTCGACCGGCACCCCGATGTGTTTCGCTTCTTTGCACGGATGATCGCGTTCCGCAAGGCGCACCCGAGCCTGGGGCGCAGCCGATTCTGGCGCGGCGACGTCCGCTGGCACGGCGTCCGGGCGCTCGTCGACGCCTCGCCGGAGTCCCGCCATTTCGCCTTCCTGCTCCGCGGAGCCTCCGAGGACGACGTCGACCTCTACGTCCTCGTCAACATGAACGAGCACGCCCTCGACTTCGACATTCAGGAGGGGCGCGGCGGCGATTGGGAACGCGTCGTCGACACCGGGAGCGAGAGCCCCGACGACATCTGCGACCCGGGAGCGGAGAAGCCCCTCGGCGGCCTGCGGTATCGCGCCGGAGCGCGTTCCGTCATCGTCTTCCAGCGCGGCAGCTGAATCATGGCCGGGCCCCGGCTGATGCGTCGGCATCATGCTTCGGCGTTGGAAATGGTGCAAAGTGCAATCGAGGTAGTGCGATGAAAACCGACGCGAGAGTCTTCAATTTCTTCAACCCTTGTTCCCATCTCAACCCCATCGATCCGGCCGAGTACTCGCCCGAGGCCTTCGAGGACGTATTGCCGCAAGGGGCCTCGTACCAACCCGCCCACCGGCCGCTTGAGCCGCGCGATCGAATCGTGACGGTTGCCCCGGAGGATTGGCGCGAGTGCTTCGAGGGGCTCTGCCGGAGTCACGAGGGGTGGCTCGCAAGTCTGAGTCATCGCGGCGGCGAGGCCGGCGCACGGACCCAGGTCCGCGACCTTCCCTTGGTGGGAGTCGTCCAGGAGCCGAAGCTCGGGACGATCTCGATTCGCCTGGGCCCGCTCGTCCACTTCGTCCGGGAACCGTCGAGAGTCTGGCTCCGAATCGGACCGGGCGGAGAGGAGAAGGCGCTGGGAATCGACTCGAACGAAGGCAGCCTGCTCCTGGGGTTTCGTTCGGCTCTGCCCACGGAGATGGTGGACGGCATCGCGCCCTTCCCGGATGGACGACCCGGTCCGACCCTCACCCGGCAGATCTCGTAGCGCGCGGCCGAGTCTCACTCCAGCGAAGGCGCGACCGCCGCCACCGCGTTGGGTTCGGGGACCTCGGTGAGCGTCGCCTCCGCCAGGAGCAAGACGCTCGCGATCGAAACGGCGTTCTCGAGGGCCGTGCGCACGCCACCAACTTGGCGACGCGCTCGCGCAGCTTGTCCCGATCGTAGTCGGAGGTAGACTTCTCGATCTGCTTCCACAACTCTCCGCATCGGCCTTCGATCGCGGCCTTCGCCCCACCACCGCCGATGATCGTCGTGTTCTCCTTGTCGACGACGACGCGGCTTGCCCGGCCGAGATCCTCCATCGTCACGTCATCCAGTTTGACCCCAGCTCCTCGGCGATCACGTGGCCGGCCGTGAGAATCGCGATGTCGTCCATCATCGCGCGGCGCCGGTCTCCGTAACCGGGCGCCCGAACCGCACACGCCTGCAGAGTCCCCCGGAGCTTGTTGACGACGAGAGCCGCGAGGGCTTCCCCTTCCACGTCTTCGGCGACCACGAGCAGCGGCGGCCCGACATCGACCACAGCTCACCTCGTCAGAAGGTAGCCCGACCATACGGCCAGGATCACCAGCAGCAGCCCGGGAATCGTCTGGGCCGCAAAACGACCCCGGCCCGTGGTCAGCGCGACGACCGCTTTGGTCACCGTATTCGTGGAGAGCGCCGCGAGAATGGGGAGGGCGGCGTCCGCAGGCGCGATCTTCCCGGCGGCGACCAGGGAGGCTGCCGAGATCGCAGCAGCGTGGGCGTCCGCGAAGCCGGCCACCGCGACCGCCGGAAGCAACCCGGTCCCGCCCCACTGTTGTTGGACGGCGGCGGCGGCGAACAGAACGAGGCAGACCGTACCCGCGAACAGCAGCGACGACCTCAGGTCGAAGGCCCGGCCGTGCACGCTCGATTCCTCCGTCCGCTTGCGGGCAAGGCGCACCGCGAAGAGCACGCCGTAACCGACGGCCGCGCTCCCTCCGAAGAGAAGCGGTACGCCGAGGACTCGGAGCGTTGGGGGACTCGTCGCGTAGAGCACAATGGCCATCTGAACCATCGTCGCGACCGTGGAGAGGACGGCGCCCGCGATCGCGGCGCGCCCAAGCTCCGGCTGCTTGTGGGCGCGCCGGCCCATGGAACCGATCGTCGCCGCGCTCGAGACGAAACCGGATGCGAAGCCGGCCAGGGGAAGTCACCATCGAGAGCCCCACAGCCGCTGGGCGACGTACCCCGAAGCGGAGATTCCCATGACGATGACGGCGAGCTTCCAAAGGGTGCGCGGATTCAGCACGCCGAAGGGTCCGACCGGACGATCCGGAGTCAGCGGAAGCACGACGAGGGCACACGCCGCGAAGAGGAGGGCATCGTGGAGTTCCTGTTCCGTCAGGGCTCTTCGCACGAAACGGTGAAGGCGATTCCGGGATGCGAGCAGGATCGCGACCGCCACTGCCAGACCGGACGCAAGAGCGGGCTGATGGATGGCCAGAGCGCCCAGGAGGAACGTCGTCAGGAGCGCCATCTCGGTCGTCAGGCCCGGGTCGGCCTCGCGGCTGCGTCCATAGGCGATCGCGGCGAGCGCGCCGACGATCAGAGCCGAGACGGCCAGGATCGCGGCGCCGCCGAAGCTCAGGCTCAGTCCGCCCGGAGGCTCGCGAGCGCGAACGTCCGGATGCCGGCAGGCGCGCGCAACGGACCGCTCCCCTTTCGGCGCTCGCGCTCTGCCCCGATCAAGAGACCGATCCCGAGCGCGACGCCGAGTCGGACGGCGAGAGACAGCGCCGCGTCAGCCAGTCGTCACCTGGCGTCCGCCCGATTCCCTGGCGCCATGCGGCATTCGCAGCGGGCGAGATTCTCGTTCCTGGATGGCGAGCGGTTTCGGAAGAGAAATCCCCGCGGTGGACAGTATCCCCTCGAGCCAAGCCTCGTCCCAAGCTTTTCGCACGCGGAGCCCGCTACGAAGCCGCGAGTCTGGACTCGACCGCGAAAGCGACCTCTCGCCCCACAGGGAACGCCTGGATCTCGAATCGCGGCGGCTCGAGGAGGTGGCGCTTCACCGTGCACTGCTCGACGGCGCGGACGATCGCCTCTCGATACTTCTCCGGGAACCGGATCGGGAGCGCGATGTCGATCTCGATCCGTACGACGCGTTTGACCTTCGGGTCCTCGCGGGGAGTCACCCTGAGGGAGAGCCCGAGCGTATCGAGACCCCGCTGCTGGCAGAATCGCAGCGCGTAGAAGCCGGCGCAGGTTCCGATCGAGGCGAGGAACAGATCGAACGGGCTCGGCGCGGTGCCGCCGCCGCCGTGTGAAACCGGTTGGTCCGTCGCGATCCGAAAACCCCCGTGAACCGCCTCGACCCGCGCGCCGCCCGGAAACGTGATTTCCATGCCATGACACTGGCAGGCCCCGGCTCCGCCCGCCTGATGAGAATTCATCGATCTTCCGGAAGGACCTGCGTCCTCCCTGGATCGCCTCGAGGCGCCGTGCGCTCCCGGCGTGCGGCTCGAGCATCGCCTTTTGATGCAATGACATCAAATGATGCAAATGCATCAGCCGGACGGGGGCAAACGGATGAACACTGTCTCGGGCAATCGGAAGGAAGTCCCCCAATGGCCTCGATCGAAGAAACCCTCGACGGAATCTCTCGCAGCGGAGAGGCGGTTTTCGCAACGGATGGCGCCGATCGCATCGTTCATTGGAACAAGGCCTGTGAAACCCTCCTCGGCCGAACCGCGCGTTCCGTCATGGGGAAGCCGTGCTACGAGGTGCTCGGCGGCCGGGACTCGTTCGGGAATCAGTATTGCCAGAAGAATTGCCCCGTCGCCCGCCAGGCGAGAGAGAAGAAGGACGAGCCCGTGCACGCCTTCCAGCTCAACGTCGAGAACGGGAAGGGCGCTCGCCAGGAGGTCTCGAGCTCGATGTTCCGCATCCCCTCCTACCATCCCGCGCTCGCAAAGCTCGTGCACGTCCTCCGGACACCCAGCGGAACGGTTCCGCCGGCGTCGTCCGCCGCGCCCGTGCTCCGAGACCCGGTCGCGCCCGTCGTGAACGATCTCGGAGAGGCGGTCAACCTGTCGCTCCGCGAGAAGGACATCCTGAGCTGCTTGTCGAGGGGGCTCTCGACGACCGCGACGGCGAAGAAGCTGTTCATCGCCCCTGTGACGGTCCGCAACCACATCCAGAACGTCCTGAACAAGCTGGACGTCCACTCGAAAGTGGCGGCGGTGGCCTTCGCCTACAGACACCAGATGATCTAGGGAGGAAGCCATGAACCGAGTCACGGGCTGGATCGGCGGGACGGCGTTGGGGGCGAGTCTGATGTTCCTGCTCGACCCGCCGACCGGGAAGAGACGCCGGGCCCTTCTGCGCGACAAGGTTCGGCACGCGACCCGGATCGGCGCCCGCCGCCTGCGGAGTCTCGAGCGGGTCGCGGGCCATGAGCTGCAGGGAGCCATTGCGCGGTCGGCGCAGGAGGCCGGAGACGTCCCCGACGAGCTCCTCGCGAAGCGCGTCCGGTCGCAGATCGGCCACGTCGTCTCCCACCCCCGAGCGCTTCGAATCCAGGTCCGAGGCGGCCGTGTCACGCTGTCGGGCGAGGTTCTCTGCGACGAGGTGCGGCCGCTTCTCGATCGGGTCTCGCATGTCGCCGGAGTGAGCCGGGTCGAGAACGAGCTCGAGGCGTGCACCGCGGAGCCGCGAGCGCCGGGGACCATCTAGACCCCGCTCCCTCGACGGCGTTCGCGCGACTGATTCGATTGCATCTGGCGGCGTCTCCCGCCCGCCCGTTCAATGGAGTGAGGAGGAGAGCATGAAAATTCGCGATGTGATGTCCCGCCCGGTAGCGTCGTGTTCCGAGGAGACGGTTCTGCCGGCGGCCGCCCGGATCATGTGGGACAACGATTGCGGCGCGCTGCCGGTCCTCAATGGCGATGAGGTCGTGGGGATGATCACGGACCGCGACATCTGCATGGCCTTCGGCAAGCGCAAGATGCCGAGCACGGTCGCTGTGGGAGAGGTGATGACCCGCAATGCCGCGGCCCTGAAGGAGACCGACGACGTCCGGACCGCGCTCGAGACCATGGCGAGCCGCCGAGTCCGCCGGTTGCCGGTGGTCAACCCGCGCGGCCAGCTCCGCGGAATTCTGTCCCTCGACGACCTCGCGGTGCGGGCCGAGGAGCCGTCGCCGATCGGTCCCATGGCGCTGTCCTACCACGACGTGTTCGAAGTGTTCCGCTCGATCTGCAGCCGCCGACCCATTCGCAAGTCGGCCTGAGGAGAGAGAACGTGTCGGCAGCCGGCAGCCCGTCATCATCGAGCGACCGTGAGGAGGAACGGATGAACAGTCCACGCATCCATTGGCTCGGTCTTCCGCGTTCCGAGGCGATCGAGGCGAAGGTGCTGCAGAGAGCCGAGCGGCTGACGCGATTCTCGCTGGACATCCAGCGCGCCGACGTCTGGATCGAGGCCGTTCGCGGACGGCATCGCAAGGGTTACGTCTACGGCGTCCGCCTGCGGCTGACGATCCCCGGCGAGGAGATTGCGGTCGACTCGCAGCCTCTCGAGGAGGACGTCTACGTCTCGATTCGCCAGAGCTTCGACGCGGCGCGCCGCGAGATCGAAGACGTCGAGCGCCGCCG
>Ga0207711_10003367_pt1 | contig 13852 bp, 10 predicted proteins | sample KBSS34metaG_FD_184401 | JGI IMG/M metagenome (GOLD analysis project Ga0207711, IMG submission 184401) | Switchgrass rhizosphere microbial communities from Kellogg Biological Station, Michigan, USA - KBS S3-4 metaG (SPAdes) (version 2) | ecosystem: Host-associated > Plants > Roots > Rhizosphere...
CCTCCTCGAAACCATGGGTGCCGGCAGCGTCATCGGTATGTCCTCCACCTGCACATCCGAACACGTGAAGATGCTGGCCGAGAAGGCGCGCGCCAAAGGCGTCGAAGTGCTCGACGCTCCGATCTGCCGCGGCCAGATGGCCGCGGACACCGGCACCATGCTGATCCTGTGCGGCGGCAAGCCGGAAGTGTTCGAGCGCGGCAAGCCGATCTACAGCACCTTCGGCAAGGACTACGTGCTGCTGGGCGACATCGGCGCCGGCCAGTTCGGCAAGGCGATGAACAATTTCCTGCTTTGGGTGAACGGCATCGCCCTGATCGAAGCCGGACGCCTCGCCGAGGCCAACGGCATGGACCTCGTAAAGCTTCGCGAGGCACTGTTGATCAGCTCGGGCGCCTCCGATGCTCTGAAGAACTGGGAAAACGTGTCGTTCCTCTGGGCGCTGAAGGATATGCAGATCGTCTCCAGGATGGCCGACAAGGCCGGTCTGGCGATGCCGATCGCCGGCGCCATCAAGGAGCTGGTCAAGGACGGTCGCCGCATCAAGCAGACCAACCCGCCGGACTGGACCGGGCGCGGCAGCAAAGCCAAACACTGAACGGACATAGAAGCTGGGGCCGTCGCCGGAAGGAAACCGTGAGAAAAATATCTGCCGTGCTGCTGAGCGCCTTCGGTCTTGCACTGGCCCCCGCCGGAGCAATAGCACAAGACGCCTACCCGACGCGCCCGATCTTGCTCACCCACGGCAACACGCCGGGCTCCAACTCCGACCTGATGGCGCGGATCATTGCCGATCCGCTGGCGGCGAGGCTTGGCCAGCCGGTGATCGTCGAATCGCGTCCCGGCGCCGGACAGACCATCGCCTTCGGCCGCATCGCGAGCGGCACGCCGGACGGCTACACGCTGATCATGATGCACAGCGGGCATCCGATCGCGGGTGCCGTGTACAAGACGCTGAAGTACGACACCGTCAGCGACTTCCAGATGCTGTCGCAGCTGATTCTCTATCCGTTCGTGCTGGCGGTCCGGCAGGATCATCCGCTGAAATCGATGGCGGAGCTGATCGCCTACGCCAAGGCCAATCCCGGAAAGCTGTCGTTCAGCTCGACCGGCGTCGGCACGACGCAGCATCTCACCGGCGTGCTGCTCCAATCGAAAGCCGGCATCGAGCTGAACCACATTTCCTATCGCGGCGCGACCCAGGCCGTTCAGGACGTTCTCGGCGGCCGTGTCGATGTTCTGATTGAAACGCTGACGCAAACTACGCCGCTGATCTCGTCAGGCCAGATGCGCGGGCTTGCAGTCACCACCGCAAAAGCCTGGCGAACGCAGCCCGGCATCCCGCCGCTGGGCGACACCGTGCCGGGCTTCGAGGTGAACGGCTGGATGGGTGTGGCGACGACTCACGACGTGCCGCGGCCGATCACCGAGCGGTTGACGCGCGAGATCGGGGAAGTGCTCAAATTGCCCGAGGTGCGCGAGCGCTTCGAGCAGCAGGGCAACGAGGTTCAGGGCAGCACGCCGGACGAGATGCGGGACCGCGTCGCCAAGGAGCTGGCGATGTGGAAGCAGGTGGTGAAAGACGGCAACATCCCGCAGCAATGACTAAGACCCCAGCCACTTCGTTCTGATCTTTGCCAGCGTGCCGTCCATCTCGATCTGATCGATCCAGATGTTGATGTAGTTCTGCAAGGTCTGGTCCTCGCGCCGCATCAGGATCGCAACAAAGACCGGATGGAACACATTGCCCGGCGCCATCGCCGCGAGCTTCGGGTTCTGCCGCGACAGATAGACCGCGGCGGTGGAGTCCTGCACCTGCGCATCGACCACGCCTGCGAGCAGATCGGCGGTCGCGACCTCATTGCCCGGATAACCAGCCGGGGTCGCATGTTTGAATTCGGTGTTGGCGAAGCGGTCGTTGAGGCCGCCCCGGTTGTAGGCGATCTTCAGCCCGGGCTTGTCGAGATCGGTGAGCGATTTGTATTTGTCCCGGTCGGCTGAGCGGATCATCAGCAGCTTGCCATAGCGCATGTACGGCTTGGAAAAAGTCGCTGTGCGCGCGCGGTCGTACGTGCGGCCCATCCCCGACATCGCCATGTCGAACTTGTCGGCGGCGAGATCGCCGAGCATCGAACCGAACGTCATCTTGACGTATTCGATCCTGACGCCGAGAGCGGGGGCGAGCGTCTCCAGCGCGTCCATGTCGAAGCCGTGCAGACGGCCGGACGCGTCTTTCATGCTGAACACCGGCGTGTCCATCGTGGTGCCGACGCGGAGCACGCCGCGTTTCAGCACCTGATCGAGCCGGTCGGACATCGCCGCGGGTGCCGGAGCCGCTACAGCCTGATCTCGCCCAGGAAAACGCTGGGGCCGAGACTGGCATCGAGCATCTTGGTCTTGCCGTTCGCCATCACGGTGACGGTGTAGCGACCGGAGTCCTCGTCGAGCTTGTCGAACTTGAAGTCGCCGTAGTTGTCGGTGGTGGTGCGCGCGATGGTCTCGCCGTTCTTGATCAGATGGACGTCCGCGCCCTCGACGCAATCCACGATGCCGCCCACCTCCGTCGCCACGCTGCCGCCAATGAAGCTTTTGCTGTAGCGCCAAAGGTTGCGGTAATAAACCCGCGGCTTGGTTCCGGCCTCGGGCTTCATCACCTCGAGGCTTTCATCACGCGCCATTCGCGCCATCTCGTCGTCCTCGACCTTGATCGCGCGCATCGCGCCGGTCGGGCAGGCCTGCTGGCCGCGGGTCTGCTGCCAGCCCTGGTCGAGCAGGTGGGCGTCGAACGGCCAGATCTGTGGAAGCTGCAATTCCTCGTTCCACCAGATGTGGCCGTAGGGGCAGCTCTCGACCAGGTCCTTGCGGCCCTTGGCCTTGTCCGGGTCGATGATGACGATGCCGTCGGCGCGTTTCTTCACCGCGTCGCCGCCTTTGGCGAGGCACGGCGCGTTGTCGCAGTGGTTGCACATTGTGGGGACGTAGGCGATGTCGATCATCGGCGCCTGGCCCCGCTCCTTTTGCTTGATGTCGATCCACTGATGGCCGTGCCGCGGCATTGGCGCGGCGACGCCCGGCCAGGCGTTGCCGACGTATTCGTCCATGGCCGACAGCGCGCACAGCTGGCAGTTCGTGCACTCGGCCACGTCGATGACCATGTTCCATTTTTTCATAACGCTACGCCTTCCCGATCACTTCGCCGGCACGAGCTGCGCGGCCTCGAGCGCGCGCTTGATCTCGGCAAGCTCCTTTTCCTTCGCTGTCGAGGTGCCTTTCTCCATCGCGGCGAAGGTTTCCGACATGTGCTCGATGCGCCCGTCCCATAGCTCGACCTGCACGATCGACTGCGCACCGGCAAGCGAATGGGTAGTCTTGGTCTGGGTCTTGTGCGGCGTGAGCAGATTGAGACAGCCGCCGCGATCGACCGATTTTCCGGGCTCGCCCATCGGCGCGTAGACCGCCGACGACTCGTAGCCGTGACAGACACCGCGCAACAGCCGCTGCGTCGGCAGCGCCGCGCAGATCACCGCGCCACGCTCGTTGTAGACCTTCACCAGATCGTTCTTCTTGATGCCACGCTCTTTGGCATCTTCGGCGTTGAGGCGAAGCACCCAGTAGTACCAGTCGCCGACCTTGACCCGATGGTCGGCGATGTTGTTGAGGAACGAGCTCTTGCCGTCGCCTTGGGTGTGGAACGAATATTTCGAGTGCGGCGTCAAAAGCTGCAACGGGAACTGCTTGAACGTCGGCGAATGCGGGCCTTCCCATGACGGCTCGTATTTGACGATCGGCGGCCGCTCGGGGTCCTTGAAGCGCTTGAGGCTGTTGCATTCGAACTCAAGCTTGCCGGATTGGGTCTGCAGGCCTTGCAGATACTCCTTGTAGTCCGACGGCAGCGGCTGCGCCTCGGGCACATCCTTCTTGCGCCCCTCCCAGAACCAGCGGAACGACACCGGCGCGCGAAGCTTCTCCTTCTCGGCTGGAACGATGTAATAGCCGCGCTTCAAGAGCTTCTTGAACGAGATCACCTTCTTCAGGTCGGAGGCGAGATAGACGCGCTTGACCCAATCGATCTCGTTGATGCCCTCGGAGAAGTAGTTCGACAGGCCGAGGCGCTTGCAGATTTCGTTGAAGATCCAATAGTCGGACTTCGACTCGCCGAGCGGCTTGATCGCCGGCGCCTGGAAGATGATGACGCGGTGGTTGAGCTGCTGCTGGCCGTGATGGCCGTAGCCGCCGAGGCCCGCCCATTCGCTGATGTCGGTGCGCTCGAAGTTGGTGCACGCCGGCAGCACGACGTCGGCAAACTTGGCCTCGCCCTCGAACCAGATCGACTGGTTGACCACAAACTCCAGGTTCTCCGACTGGTACATCCGCACATGGCGGTTGGTGTTGTTCATGGTGCCGAGAATGGAGCCGCCGTACTTGTAGAGCATCTTCACCGGCGAATGGCCCGGCGCCGGATACATGAACTTGCCGAACTGATGCTCGATCGACTTGCCGACCCAGCGATAGCCTTCCGCTTTGCCGTCGGCGATCGCCTCCGGCATCCAGATGCGCGGGATCTGCTGGCCGTTGGAGCTCATGGTCGGCAGTTGCGGCATGCGCTGATAGAGCGCGACCGGCAGCGCGGTGTTTTCCAGATCGCCCGACATGCCTCCTTCGGAGTAGCCCGGGAAATAGAAATTGAAGTCGACCGGCGTACCCCATTGCAGGTTGCCCATATTGCAGCCGGGCTTGCCGAGGCCCTGCATCGCCGAGAGACACACCATCACCCGCGCCCACTGGATGCCGGTCTGGTTGCGGCATGCGCCGCCATGGCCGTTGCCCCAGCCCCCGGGCGCGAGATAGACGCGCTTCTTGCCCCACTCGCGGGCGAGCGCGCGGACGTCCTTGGCCGGAACGCCGGTTTCCTTCTCCTGCCACTCCGGCGTCTTCGAAATGCCGTCCTCTTCGCCGGTGAGATAGGCCTTCCAAACATCGAAGCCGACCGTGTGGGTCTTGACGTATTCCTTGTCGTAGAGGCCTTCCTTGATCCAGACGTAGGCAATCGCCATCGCCATGGCGGGCGACGTGGTCGGCTTCGGCGCGAACCACTTGCCCGGCAGGAACTGCGCGGTGGCGTTGTAGTACGGGTCGACGTGGACGACCTTGATGCCGAGCTTGGGGTCCTTGAGCCATTGCCGGCGCACCGTGCCTTCCTGGGCACCGTAGGAGCCCGACGTGGTCTCCGGATCGGCCGCCCACGACACGATCATGTCGCAGTTCTGCAGGCAGTCCTCGACCGTGCCGTAGGTTTCCGATTGGCCGACGCGGAGCGTGTGGCCCCAGTGGTGCACCGCGCCCCAGTACCAGCCCTCCCATGAATCGGGATTGTGGTGGACGCGCGTCATGCCGATCGCGTTGGAGAAGCGGAACAACGCCGAGAGGTAGTAGCCGATGTTGCCCCAGGTGTGATGCGAGCCGTGCGACACCGCGATGCAGCCTGGGCCGTGAGTGAGCTTCTGGCGCTTGATCTCGTCGGTGACGATGGTGATCGCCTCGTCCCAAGAAATGCGGACGTAGCCGGACTTTCCGCGGTTCTGCGGATTGCGCGCTCCCTTCGGATCGAAGTCGACGCGCTTCATCGGATAGAGCAGACGGTCGGGCGAATAGACGATCGACTTGGCGTTCTGGCCATGCGGCGCCAGCGTGGTCTTGCGCGGCGGCGTGAGCTTCAGGCCCCGCGCCTCGATGGTGAAGGAGGCGCCGTCATCGTCTGCGAGATCGATCGGCGTCATGCGCACGATCTTGCCGTCCTTAACGGTGACGAAGACCGGCCCGCCGTTGGTCATGTTGCAATAGCGCATCGAGCCGTCCGGCATCGGCGTGCCGAATTTCAGGCCGGCCGTCTGCGCCATCATCACGGTCTGCGCGAACCAGTTGGCGAGGCCGTCGTCGCCCTGCACGGTGAGGGCGAATTCCTTCTGAGCGTTGATCTGGTCGAGCCAGTTGATCGGCGGCGTCAGAAGATCGGCGCCGAGCGCGGCGTTCTTGAACGCCACCGTGACGTCGGCGTTCTTCAGCACGCCCGAGCCCGAGGTAACGCGCCCATCCTGGATCCTGAACCAGCGGCCGATCTCCTCGTCGCGCGCGATGAACTGGCCAGTGAGGTTCTTCTCCTTGAGCCGCTCGCGATAAGCCGGATGCCGCCAGGCCTGGAATTTCAGGAGCCACGACAGGCCGAACAGGATGAGCGAGAGCTTGAGCGCGCCGAGGTTCATCTGCTTTCCTCTCGGATTAGCGTGCAACGCGAAGCCGGGCTGAACTCGATTGGCCGGTGGGTTCTTCATTCATCAGTCGTTCGATCTCACGCGCGCCCGCGATCAACAGCGGCGTCAGCCGCTCGATCAGCGCGCTACTGGCCCGACCGGCCGACAAGGCGAAACTAAGACTGCCCAGAATATTGCGGTCGCGGTCGAACAGCGGCGCGCCGATGCCGACGCGGCCCGGATCGATCTCGCCGCGGGTCACCACCACACCGGCGCGGCGGATCGCGGCAAGCGAGGCTCGGAACTGCTCCAAGCTTTTGCCGAGGCCGTCCTTCGCGATCTCGGCCGAGTTCTGCTCGAACAGCGACTTCAGCGTGCGCGCCGGCAGATGCGCCAGGATGATCTTGGACGTCGCGCCGCGAAACAGCGGCATCAGCCGGCCGCGCTCGTAGCTCACCGGCTCCTGCGGACCGCGTCCCAGCACCTGATGCACGCACATCACGCGATCGTGGAACAGGCGGCAGAGCAGCAGCGCTGATCCGTCGCCGCCGCGCGGGATCAGCGTTTGCATGACGCCGCGCGCGGCGCGCAGCATCGGATCGGACACCTGGATCTGCCGGTCCATCTGGATGATGGCGGGGCCGAGCGTATAGCTCGCGCCCGATACCGGGCTGATGAGTCCCGCTCCGGTCAGCCGCTTGAAGTAGCGATAGGCGGTCGGCCCCGACACGCCGAGCTGCCGGGCGGCGTCATCGACCGTCCACTGCGGCTGCTCGACCGTGAACAGGCCAAGCACCGACAGCAGCCGGTCGCCGCTGCTCTCGCCGGAAACTTTCGATTTGGACCCGCCGGTCCCATGCATGACGTCGCCCCATCGGGCCTTGAGAGAACTGCCGCAAATGCTAAAGCCGCCAAACGGGCAGCGCAAGAATTTTCATAATGTGATAATTTGTGCGTCGCGGTAAATCCCGCCTAAGCCGCGCGAAACCCTGCAAATCCCAGATACGGCGCGGCTTCCCGCCGACGGAGGGGCAATGCGCCCTAGACCAGCATCCGCACCGGGCTCTCGATCAACGCCTTGAATGCCGCGAGCAGTTCGGCGCCGAGCGCGCCGTCGACCACGCGGTGATCGCAGGACAGCGTCGCCGTCATCTGGCTGACGAATTTCACCGAGCCATCCTCCGCCTCGACCGGGCGGCGCTGCGCGGCGCCGACCGCCAGGATGGTGGCGTGCGGCGGATTGATGATGGCGGAGAATTCGCGGACGCCGTACATGCCGAGATTGGAAATCGCCGACGAGCCGCCCTGGTATTCGGCCGGCTTGAGTTTTCTCTCCTTGGCGCGGGCGGCGAGGTCTTTCATCTCGTTGGAGATGGCAGAAAGCGACTTGCCTTCTGCGTTCCGGATCACCGGTGTCAGCAATCCGCCGTCGATCGCGACCGCGACGCCGACGTCGGACTGCTTGAAGCGCAGGATGCGATCGCCGGCCCAGACCGCGTTCGCCGCCGGCACATGCTGTAAGGCAAGCGCCAGGGCCTTGATGACGAAATCGTTGACCGAGAGTTTGTACGAATCCTTCGGCGCGCCGGCGTTGGCCTCCTCGCGGATCTTGAGGAGCGCGTCCATGGTGACGTCGGCAACCAAATAGAAATGCGGGATGGTCTGCTTGGCCTCGACCAGACGGCGCGCGATGGTGGCGCGCATGCCGTCGAGCGGCACCTCCTCAAATTCGACACCCTGGTAGAGCGCCTTGACCTGCACCGCCGACACACCGGCCGGCTGCACCGCCGAGCGCCCGCCACCTTTCGCGATGGCGGATTCGATGTCGGCTGCGATGATGCGGCCGCGCGGACCTGAGCCCGACAGCCGCGAAAGATCGATGCCGCCCTCGCCGGCCAGGCGGCGTGCGAGCGGTGTGACAACCGTGCCGCCGGCGGTTCTGGCTGGGCCAAAATTGCGCGATGGCGTACGCACCTCAAAGAACGGATCGAGCGGGCCGGACGGCTGCGTGGCACGCGGCTGCGGCACCGCGGCAAAGGTCGCCGGCGGCGCTTTTGGAGCCACGGGCGCGGGAGCTTTTGCGGCGACAGCCGCTGGGATGCTCGCCGCCGCGCCGCCCTCGCCCGCGATCACCGCGACCACGGTGCCAACCGGGGCGGTCTCGCCGGTCTGCACCTTGATTTCAGTCAGCGTGCCGGCGGAGATCGACGGCACCTCCATGGACACCTTGTCGGTCTCGATCTCGAACAGGTTGTCGCCCGGCTTGACGACGTCGCCCGGCGCCTTGAACCATTTCGTGATCTTACCCTCGGCGACGGTCTCGCCGAGCTGCGGCATCAATACGTCCATTCCCACCCTCGACTGTCATGCCCCGCGAAGGCGGCAATGACGCCTCGTTTGTTACCAACTGACCGAAATGTACTGCGTCTCCAGGAACTCCTTTAGTCCCTCATGCGCACCTTCGCGGCCGATACCAGATTGCTTCATGCCGCCGAACGGCGCGGCCGGATCGGAGACGAGACCGCGGTTCAAGCCGATCATGCCGAAGTCGAGCTTCTCCGAGACGCGCATGCCGCGGCCAAGGTCCTTGGTATAGAGATAAGCGACGAGACCGTATTCGGTGTCGTTGGCGCGCTTGATCACCTCGGCCTCGTCCTTGAAGGTCTGGAGAGAAGCCACCGGCCCGAAGATCTCTTCGTTCAGCATCTTGGCGTTGTCGGGCACGTTGGAGAGAACAGTGGCCGGATAGAAGTATCCGGTGCCGTCGGGACGTTTGCCACCGGTGAGGATTTTTGCGCCCTTGCTGAGCGCGTCCTCCACGAGCTCGACCACCTTGTCGCGTCCTTCGGCGTTGACCAGCGGGCCGAGCGCCACACCGTCATCGAGACCGTTACCCATCTTCAGCGCCGCCATCTTGGCGGTGAGTTTCTTCGAGAACTCGTCCTGCACCTTCTCGTGCACGTAGAAGCGATTCGCCGCCGTGCAGGCCTCGCCCATGTTGCGCATCTTGGCGATCATCGCGCCGTCGATCGCGGCATCGATGTCGGCGTCCTCGAACACGATGAAGGGCGCATTGCCGCCCAATTCCATCGCGGTGTTGAGCACCTGATCGGCGGCGCTGTGCAGGAGCTTGCGGCCGACCTCGGTCGAGCCGGTGAACGACACCACCCGGACGCGCGGGTCGTGCAGCATGGCATCGACCACCGGGCCGGAGCGCCGCGATGGGATGACGTTGACGACGCCCGCCGGCACGCCGGCTTCCTCCAGGATCGGCATCAGCGCCAGCATGGTCAGCGGCGTCTCGGACGCAGGCTTGAGCACCACCGGGCAGCCGGCGGCGAGCGCCGGACCGATCTTGCGCGTCGCCATCGCGGCCGGGAAATTCCACGGCGTCACCAGCACGGCGACACCGGCCGGCTTGTGGTGCACGAACATGCGCGCACCGGAGGCCGGCGCAATGCCGTTGACGCCGAGATTGCGCACGCCCTCCTCAGCGTACCAGCGGAAGAACTCGGCGGCGTAGGCCACCTCGCCGCGGGAGTCCGACAACGCCTTGCCGTTCTCGATGGTGATGAGCTTTGCCAGCCGCTCGGCGTCGCGAATGATCAGTTCGTAAGCCTTTCGGAGGATTTCACCGCGCTCGCGCGGCTTCTTCGCGGCCCAGGCCGGGAACGCACCCTGGGCGGCGTCCAGCGCGGCCTTGGCGTCGTCGATGCTGGCGCTGGCGACGGAAGCGATCTTCTGCTCGGTCGCCGGATCGATCACGTCGAAGCGGGCGCCGTCGGAAGACTTTTTCCATTTACCGCCGATCCACAGATCGGTCGGAACGTTGGCGAGCAGGTTGTCATACGCGGCCATGTTGAACTCCTACGCTTGCAGCGTGCGCTTCACGCGATCGACGATCCGATCGACGGTCGGCAGGATGGCGTCTTCGAGAGTGTCGGCCGCCGGCAGCGGGCAGTGCGGCGTGGTGATGCGCACCAGCGGGCCGTCGAGATCGTAGAACGCCTCGTCGGCGATGATCGACATGATCTCGGCGCCCCAGCCGCACAGCCGCGGATTCTCCTCAACGCTGAAGCAGCGGTGGGTCTTGGCGACCGAGCCAAGAATGGTCTGGGTGTCGAGCGGAACGAGCGAGCGGACGTCGATCACCTCGCAGTCGATGCCATGCTCGGCCGCAAGCTTTTCCGCCGCCGCCAGGGCGCGGGGGACCATCAGAGCCAGAGCGATGATGGTGGCGTCCTTGCCCGGGCGAAGAATCTTGGCGGTGCCCAACGTGTCGAGGATTTCGCCGTCCGGCACCTCGCCCTTGGTGGCGTAGAGCGACTTGTGCTCGAGGAAGATCACCGGATCGGGATCGCGCACCGAGGCCGCCAGCAGTCCGATGACATCGATCGGGCTCGACGGCGCCACGACCTTCAGTCCCGGAATCATCATGCACCAGTTCTCGACGCTCTGAGAATGCTGGGCGCCGAACCGCGACCCGGCGCCGTTGCCGGTGCGCACCACCAGCGGGCACTTGGTCTGCCCGTTGGTCATGTAGCGGCTCTTGGGGAATTCGTTGGCGATGTAGTCGAAGCAGACCGCGAAGAAGTCCGAGAACATGATCTCGGCGATCGGCTTTAATCCCGTCATCGCCGCGCCCATGGCGGCGCCGAGAATGGCCTGCTCGGAGATCGGCGTGTCGCGCACGCGCAGCGGGCCGAACTGCTCGAACAGCCCGACCGTCGCCTTGAACACGCCGCCGGCCTTGGCGACGTCCTCGCCGAGGAACACCACGTCGTTGTCCCGCGCCATTTCCTGGGCGATGCCGCGGATCACGGCATCGCGATAGGTCAGTTCCGCCATGCGAAGCCTCCGTCGGCGTAGACGTCGGTGGTCAGGATATCCATCGGCGGGTTCGGTGCGGCCTTGCAGGCCTCGGTCGCCTGATCGACCACGCGGCGAACATCAGCGTCGATCTTCGCAATCACGTCATCGCTGACGCCGAACTGCTTGAGTCGCTCGCGGTAGATCTTGATCGGGTCGCGTTCTTTCCATTTCTCCAATTCGCCCTCGGGGCGATACTTCGCCGGGTCGGCGCGCGAGTGGCCGCTGTGGCGATAGGTCAGGCACTCGATCAGCGAAGGACCGCCACCCGCCCGCGCCTTCTCGTAGGCCTTCTGCGCGGTGCGATAGACGACATCGGCATCGTTGCCGTCGATCACGATCTTTTCCAGGCCGTAGGCCGAGGCGCGGTCGCCGGCCGGGCTTGGCACCGCGGTGACGTCGCCGATCGGCGTGTATTCCATATAGAGATTGTTCTCGCAGACGAAGATCACCGGCAGCTTCCACACCGCGGCGAAGTTCAGCGCCTCATGGAAGGCGCCGATGTTGGTGGTGCCGTCGCCGAAGAAGCAGGTGGTGACGTCCTTGTCGCCCTTGTACTGCGCGCGCCAAGCCGCGCCACAGGCGATCGGAAGATGCGCGCCGATAATGGCGTAGGAGCCCATCACGCCATGCTCCTCCGAGGTCAGGTGCATTGAGCCGCCCTTGCCGCGCATCAGGCCGTTGTCGCGCTGCATCAGCTCGCCGAGCACCTTCTCGACCGGCACGCCTCTGGCGAGCGTGTGCGCGTGGCCGCGGTAGGTGCAGAATGTCAGATCGCCCTTCTTCATGGCGGTGGCGAAGCCCGCCGCCACCGCCTCCTGGCCCAGCGACAGATGGCTGGTGCCCTTCACGAGATTTTGCAGGAACAGGTCGTAGGCGCGCTGCTCAGCCTCCCGGAGATTGACCTGGCTGCGATAGAGCTCGAGCCGGGTCGCCTCCCCGATGTCGTCGTTTGCGGCGTTCTTGGCAGCGGCTTTATCCAACATGGCGGTTCCTCGGGCGATCTTAAGGCTTTAGCCGGTATCAGGCGGGGCGGGGCTATTTTGTCAACCGGGTTCGATGGGGGCAACTCTGCCGGTCACCTTGCGCTCGCGGTTCAGCAGATAAAGGCCGGAGGCGATGACGATCCCGGCCCCGGCCACCGTCCAGTGGTTGGGCACATTGGCGAACACCAGATAGCCAAAGGTCGTGGCCCAGATGATCTGAGTGTAGATGAACGGCGACAGCACCGAGGCGGGCGCGTTGCGGTGAGCCAGAATCAGCAGGAAATGCCCGCCGGCGCCGAACACGCCCACCGCCACCATCAGCACTATGTCGACCCATGAGGGCGGCGGCGTCCAGATGAACGGCAGCACCGGCACCATCACGACGAAGCCGAACAGGTTGGCGTAGAACAGCGTGGTCTCGCTGGTATCGATGGTCGACAACATTCGCGTGGTGATGCTGTAGCCAGCATAGCAGAACGCACTGCCGAGCGAGAGCAGTGCCGCCCATTGCAGGCCGCCGAGGCCGGGACGGACCACCACCAGCACGCCGACAAAGCCCACCATGATCGCGGTCCAGCGCCGCCAGCCGACCCATTCGCCGAGCACCGGCCCGGCCAGGATCGCGACCAGGAAGGGCGTCGAGAACAGGATCGACAGCGCCTCGTCGAGCTGGAGATAACGGAACGCCATGAAGTTGAAGACGGTCGAGCCAAGGAGAAGTATCGAGCGGCCGAGTTGCAGCACCGGCCAACCGGTCCGCAGCAGACCCGGCCGGTTGATCGGATTGGAGAAGATGAGAGCAATCAAGAATGCGCTGATGTAGCGGACGCCAACCACCTGCATCACATCCATATGGGTGCCGAGATACTTCGCCATGCAGTCAAGGCAGGCGAAGGACGCTACCGCGCCACACATCAGGCCGATGCCGATCAGCCGCTGGCGGCGTTGCTCATGCGCGGCGCCGGTCAATAGGTTGCCCGCCCGCCGGAGATGTCGAACACCGCGCCGGTCGAGAACGAGCACTCGGCCGAAGCGCAGAAGGCGACCAGCGCCGCGATCTCCTCGACCGTGACGAAACGGCCGCGCGGGATTTTCGAAAGCATGTAGTCGATGTGCTGCTGCGACATCTGGTCGAAGATCGCGGTCCGTGCCGCGGCCGGCGTGATGACATTCACCGCAATGTCGTGGCTTGCCAGTTCCTTGCCGAGCGATTTGGTCAGCGCGATGACGCCGGCCTTCGACGTCGAATAGGCCACCGCGTTGGGGTTGCCCTCCTTGCCGGCGATCGAGGCGATGTTGACGATGCGGCCGTAGTTCTGCGCGATCATCAGCGGCACGATGGCGCGGCAGCAATAGAATACGCTGTCGAGATTAACCCGCATCACTTGGTGCCAAGCGTCAACCGGATAGTCCCAAGTCGCCGTGTTGGGACCGCTGATGCCGGCGTTATTGACTAGGATGTCGATGCGGGCGAACACCTTCAGCGTCGCATCGCGCGCGGCTTCGACCTCGGTCAGCTTGGTAACGTCGCACGCCACGGCAGTGACTTTGCCGCGGCTGCCGAGTTCGCCGGCCGTCTTTTCAGCGAGTCCGTCATCACGGTCCCAGATCGCGACCGAGGCCCCCGAGCCCAAGAGCCGCTCGACGATCGCCCGCCCGATACCTTGCGCGCCGCCGGTGACGACGGCGCTGCGCCCGCTCAGATCGATCGTGTTGGCCATTTCCGGAAAATAACGGAGCCTTCCCCGA
>Ga0207711_10003369_pt1 | contig 13848 bp, 9 predicted proteins | sample KBSS34metaG_FD_184401 | JGI IMG/M metagenome (GOLD analysis project Ga0207711, IMG submission 184401) | Switchgrass rhizosphere microbial communities from Kellogg Biological Station, Michigan, USA - KBS S3-4 metaG (SPAdes) (version 2) | ecosystem: Host-associated > Plants > Roots > Rhizosphere >...
TGGAAATCGTGGTCGTCTTGCGGAGGGCTCCGTCTTTACCGTACTCCGAGACTTCCCGATCCACCCTGATAGTCTTGGTCTCAACCGAGCCATTGCGATTGTAAATCAACGTCTCCACACGCTTCTTTGAAATCTCAGAGAATTCCGATCTCGCCACTGAGCCGTCCGCGAAGTGAAGAGTGCGAAAAGTGGTGGCCAACGCTCCGTCGACGAACGTGTTGGTCAGCTTCTCCATCACGATTCCATTCGGGTTCGTCTCGACTGACTCGAGTATCAGCCCCTCCGGGGTACGTTTGATGGACCGTCTCGAACGCAGCGAACCGTCGCCGTTGTAGGTCACTTCCTCTTTGATCCTTCCATCATCGCCGTAAGCGAACGTGCCGCGCAGCCACATGTTGCCGGCGCCGTCGTAATTCAGAAACTCGGTCTGTCGTCCATCCGCATCGTACTTGTCCTCGATGCGACGAGTAAGCACGCCTTCCCGGTAGAAGGCTACCTCGGTTCGATTGCCGTCTTCAGCGAACGCGACTGTCATCTCCAACGTTCGCGGACCTTCGACCCACTGCCCATCCTTGAGAACATACGTCGCCGATTCCGCGCGCACCGATTTAACGGGGCCGTGCAGAGCATAGGTATTCCAACGTATCTTCGACTTGATTTTTGGTGACTTCGTGTCTGGCGTGTCGGTCTGTGCCTGGACCGCAAAAGTGAAGGCTAGCGCGATGAAGATTACCAGGCTGAGTTTTCTCATTATCGGGTACCTCACATTGCATTACTGTAACGGCCAAAACAGCGGAACCAACCAGATGACAATCGCAAATACCGCGACCGTGAGAATGGATCCTACTCTCAGAAAGTCTAAAAAGCGATACTGTCCGGGTGTGTAAACCAAAACGCAGGCCGGCTCGAGCGGCGTCAAAAACGAGCACGAAGCCGCGTACGTCACCGTCACGGCAAACGTTCTCGGATTGAGTCCGAGTGCAAGCGCAGTCTTCACCGCTATCGGCAACATCACGAGGGCGGCGGCCTGGTTCGACATCGGTTGCGTCAGCGCCACGGTCATTACAAAGAACCCGGCCAGCACGCCAATCGGACCGTAGCGGCCAGTGGCCCTGACAATGAGATCGGCGAGATACTGATCCGCGCCGGTTTTTTCCATCGCCACCCCAAAGCTGATCATGCACGCGATCAAGATCAGCAAACGCCAGTCGATGATCTCGTAAACTTCCCTCATGCGCAGAGACTGGCTGGCCAGCAGGATCATGACTCCGAACAACACCGCGATTGGCAACGGAACGAGATGCGTAAGCGAGAAGAAAAGAAACACGACAAAAGCCAACAGCGCCCAGCGCCGTTTTTCCGGTCGCGCCTGTTTTTCCGAAACCTCTTCCAAAAGCAATACCTGACCTTCAGCGGCGAGGGCTTCGACTTGTTCGCGTGTTCCTTGTATTAAAAGGACGTCGCCGAACCGCAGCTTGACCCGGCTGATCTTCGAAAGCAGGTTAACCCCGTGGCGATTGATGGCTAACACCACGCCCCGGTGCCGTTTCCTAAACCTCAAACTCTTCAGCGTTCGGCCGATGAGGTCTGAGCCTCGCGGCACCATCGCCTCGAAGAGTTCCCCGTCTCTACTCTCCAACACCGTATCGTTCAACTTGAAGTCCGGCCTGATCTCGATGCCGGCTTCACTCTTCACTCTCAGGATGTCTTCAACACGGCCCTGGACCAGCAACAGATCCCCGGCCTTGATCTGTTCTTCCGGGTTAGGCGCGATCCGATACTCGCCTTCCCCTCTCAGGATTCCGAGCACCGTCAGATCGAGCTCGTCGCTGATGCGAGCCTCGGCCAGCGTTTTGTCAATCAGCGGCGAGTCGTCAAGCACGATGACTTCCGTCACGTATTGCCGGATGTGGTATTGCTCGGTAAGAGACTCAGCCGACTTTCTTCTCGGTAGCAAGCGAAGACCGATCAGCAACATGTAGAGCATGCCGACCCCGACGATGATCACGCCAACCCTCGTCAGTTCGAACATAGTGAACGGCTGCATGCCGTAACGCGGGAGTGCGCCACTGACTGCCAGGTTTGTTGACGTCCCGATCAACGTGCAGGTGCCGCCGAGGATTGCTCCGAACGCGAGCGGCATCAGCAGTTTTGACGGACTGATGTTTCTGCGTGTGGCGATCCCTAACACGACCGGGAGAAACATTGCCGTGGTCGTCGTATTCTTCATCACCGCCGCGCAAACCGCAGCGACAAACATGATCAGCGCGGCAATGCGAAACTCACTGTCGCCCGCGGTTCGGTGCAAGCGACGCCCAACCAGATCGATGACGCCCGTCTTGGCGAGTCCGCCGGTGAGGATGAACAGACCCGCGATCGTTATCACGATGTCGTTGCCAAACCCGGCGAAGGCTTCGCTCGCGGTCAGCGTCTTCGTGACGACCAGGGCCATCACCAGAAGCACGGCGACGACCTCGATCGGTATTCGTTCCAGGCTAAACAGAACGAGCGCGACGAAGAGTAAGGCGAGGACGATTCCAATCTGAACTGTCATTGTTTTAATTGGCAGTCCGAAAACAGGACGCACCAAACCGGCGTAGCAATGCACATGCCTCGACCCGGCAGCGAGCCAAAAGACTATGGCCTTTAAAAACGAATATCCTTATACTTTCCGGCGGACGAACCTTCCGGGGAACAAGCCAAGTTTTCGAAGTTCAATCTCACCGATAACAGGTAATGCCTTGAAAGTTAAAAGACCTTGCCCAGTTTCTGTGCTCCCGATCAGCCTGGTCCTTGTATTCAGCCTGCTTCTTGCCTCCCTGCCGGTAAATGCCCGTGCGACTCTTGCAGTGCAAGTCGCAAACCGACCGGCGAACACCGCCCAGCAAGCCAAGACAGTAGACCAGGACGGCGCTTCAACCCAAACCGACAATGAGAAGTTCGTCTTCGGTAAAGTCGACGAGGAGCTGCTCAGCGAGATCAAACTGCTCGACGAGCGTTTCGAAAAAGAAGGCGCGGTCTATCACGATCCCGGTCTGGACACTTATTTGACCCGCGTCGGAACGGCCGTCGCCGCTGACAAGAAACCTGAAAACGTCGAGTGGAAGTTTCGTGCCCTGCGCGATCCGGTCCCCAATGCGTTCGCGCTTCCGAACGGCTCAATCTACATCAACACGGGTCTTTTGGCGTTGCTGGAGGACGAGAACCAGTTAGCCGCAGTCGTCGCTCACGAGATCACTCACGTCACTCAGCGGCATACGTACCTGCGCAATCGCAGCCTGCGCAAGAAAACGTTGGCCATCAACATTCTCAACACGATCGGAACGTGGAACCCGGTCACTGGACCGGCAGGCCTGGCCATCGATCTGATCGCCACCATCTCACCGTTGATGCTGGCAATCAGTATTTTCGGCTACACCAAGGATCAGGAGAGAGAAGCCGACCTCGAAGGATTGAAATTTGCCACCGCCGCCGGCTTCGCGCCTGATGGAATGCCCAACTCCTTCAAGGTCATGCAAAGAGATCTCGAGGGTGAACAACTCAACTCCCTCTACAGCGATCATCCAAAATTACAGGAACGAGTCACCTACACGAGCAGTTGCATCGCGGCGGATGCGCGGAGGCTTTCCAACGATGAAGCAAAACACGCGAAAGATGATTATCTCGCGGTGATGGAAGCTGTCGATCGGCATGACGTCGAGCTGGCGATTAACGCGGGGCGGTTCCGCTCGGCAGTGTTCGTCAGTCAGAAGCTCGTCGATATGCGTCCCGAGTCGTCAGAGAATATCTTCTACCTCGCGGAATCTTATCGCATGCTTGGCCCACGCAACGCGCAGCTCACCGAGAAACAGCTCACTTCGGGCGAAAAGAAAAAGGCTGCCAAGACCCGCAACAAACGCACCGTGGAAGAAATCGAGGCTGAGCTCTTGAAAACTCCGGCCGGCCAGGAAGCGTGGAAGGCAAACAGCGAGAAGGCAGAGCAGTTGTTTCTTCGTGCGCTCGAGTTGAATCGTTTCAACACCGGGGCGCATCGCGGGTTGGGAATGCTGTACGAAAAGCTCGAGCGAAAACCGGAGGCTGCGAGCGAGTATGCGAAATATCTCGAGCTCGCGCCTAACGCAATCGATACCGAGCGAGTTCGACGACGGCTTACGGTTTTGCGTGAGTCGATGAAGTAGCGCGCGCGCCGGCGGAAATTAATACTGGAGAACTGTGGAATGAAATTATCGATTCGTTTGGTCCTCGTGATCCTTTGCTGCGCGTTTCTTCACTCTCAGGCAGTCGACGTCAACGCGCAATACATAAATCCGAAGCTCGTTGACAAAACGGTAACGATACGTAGTGCCACGATTCTTCCGGCGAAGGTCGAGATCACCAAAGAGAGTGCGAAAGGTTCGGAGATGATGGTGGCGGAGTCTGCCGAGATCAGTGCGAGCGTGATGGAGGCGGTGGGCCACGCACTCGAGAAAAAGCAGTTTACCGTTGTCAGTAATTCATTCGAACCGGCGTCCATGGACGACGCTCGCAAGTACACGTTGGCGGATATTCAAAGTCGTTACGATGCGCTCTTGCCGAAGCTCTTCGACAAATCAAAAGACATCAAGAAAGCGCGCTTCACACTCGGCGATGAAGTGATGCTGCTGAACGTGCACAAAGACGCGGACGTGCTGGTGTTCATTCGCGGGACGGGAAGAGTGTTCACGAAAGGCAAGACTGCGTTCGCCCTCGTGAATATCTTTAGTTTTGATTATCCCTTCGCTCAGTTTACGGTCGGGCTCGTAGACGCGCGCACCGGCGAGGTGCTCGCGTTCACAAAACCTCTATCGGCCACGAAGGTCTTAAAGGATAAAAAGGCGCTGACGAAGATGATCGAGAAGTCGTTGAAGAAACTCCCCACCGCGCCCGCGCCCGCGGCCACAGCCGCGCAGTAAATACAGCCTGTCGCTGATCCGGCGCGAGCGACTTCGATTTCACAACGCGAGAGGTTGGAAAGCTGACTGCGAGTAACACCAAGAGGACGACAACCAGAAACCCACGCTTCATGATCGATCCAGATTCAGTTTCTTGTTCTCGCCGAGCTCGACCTGCTTCCCGGTAACGATCGCCGACACAAAACTGATCGCCTGCGCGATCGTGCTCGACGGAGTATCCCAGTATTCCGCTTTTCTGACGTTGACCTTCAACAACGCAACGTCTGCTTGCTCGGGTCCATCCGGAAACCACGCCTTCAGCACCGGCTTCCAAAGCTCCTTGATCTTTTGCTTGTCGCGTACCAGCTCCGCCATTCCCGAGATCGAGACGTAATGCTGTTGCTTCGTATCGATGAAGCTGACGTTCACGTTCGGAGTGCGCTCGATCTCGCTCGCTTTGTGTGAGTCTGACGAAGTAAAAAACCAAAGATTCCCTTCCTCATCTACGTCGCTGTTCAGCGACATTGGCCGGCTATGCAGATCGTCGCTTTCGTCCACAGTGGTCAACATACACAAGTCGATGTCCTTGATCATCTCTCGCAGTTTTTCAAAATCCGCTTTGCTCGTCGACATATTTTCTCTCCCGTTTTCGATGTAACGAGAGTATTGACCGCTGAAGTCACGAATGCTTGTCACGCATGGCAAGAATTTTGTAACAAGCTTGCAACGTCCGTTCACCACTCCCTCATGTTAGTGTGCACGCGTCGTATCCATAACGATTCTTTGTTCATCTACTTACCCCGACAACTTGCTTCGGTTGACCTGTTCTAACATCCCTTTGTACTTATACGGAGCCCCAAAGTGTCATTCTCCCAAGTGTGCGCGGCAGCACAACGCTATTTTTGTCCCCGATTAACTAATGCCCTTTACAACGTTTCAACAAATGTCCTGATCGTTGTTTCACTGTTACTGATTTCCGCTGCAACTACCTTCGGCGCAACTCTCGTGGTTCCCGCCGGAGGAGATCTGCAATCGGCGATCAACAGTGCGTCGGCGGGCGACACGATCGTCGTGGAGGCGGGCACGACTTACCGCGGTCCTTTCACGCTGACGCCGAAGGGCGGCGACTCTTATATAACTATCCAGTCGTCGAGAGCGTCTGAGATCACGGGACGCGTCTCGCCGTCGCAGAGCGGCCTGCTGGCAAAACTGCGTTCCAACATCGTCGCCGAGCCGGTGATCAAAACCTCCGCCGGCGCGCATCATTACAAGCTGATCGGCCTGGACATCTCCACGTTCACGGCCACTGATTTTGCTTACGATCTCATCAGACTCGGCACTTCGGAACAGACCGATCTCGCCAGCGTGCCACACCATCTGATTCTCGATCGTTTGTGGGTTCACGGGTTTGAAACGCAGGAGTTGCAACGCGGGATCAGTCTCAACACTGCCGAGACGTCGATCATCAACTCCTATATCGCCGAGATTCACGCCGTCGCTACCGACACGCAGGCGATCTGCGGCTGGAACGGTCCGGGGCCATATCACATCATCAACAACCACATCGAGGCGGCGGCCGAAAACATCATGTTTGGCGGCTCCGATCCAAAGATTCAAAACCTCGTGCCCTCGGATATCGAGATCCGCGGTAATCGTTTCTTCAAACCGCTGAGCTGGAAGGTCGGCGATTCTTCGTATCTCGGTCGCCACTGGGCCATCAAAAACCATCTGGAACTAAAGAACGCGCGGCGCGTCATCATCGACGGAAATATCTTTCAGAACAACTGGGCCGACGCTCAGAACGGAATACCCGTCGTGTTCACCGCGCGCAATCAGGATGGAAACGCGCCGTGGTCGGTCGTGCAGAACGTTACGTTCAGCAACAACACTCTGACCAACGTTCAGGGTGGAGTGGTAATTCTCAGAACGGATGCGGAAAGCAAAGGCGCGATTACGAGCAGCATCACGATCGTGAATAACGTGTTTGAGAAAATCGGCTCTTTCGACTCGTTTATTCTGATGAACTGCCCGAACAACGTCCAGATCATCCACAACACGGTTTTCAAGACGCGCAATACGATCACGATGGATGCTGATGCGGGCACGCCGAAAGGCACGGGTCTGGTGATCCGCGACAACCTGTTTTCAGAAGGTGGCTACGGCGTCTTCGGCAGCGGCATCGGCGAAGGCACGCCGGGTCTGGATGGCTACTTTACCGGCTACGTCTTTGCGAAAAACAACGTCGCCGGTCGCGAAAGCTTTATGTATCCCGCGGGAACCAGCGTCGTGCTGACATCGCAAGTCGGTTTCGTCGATTATGTGAACGGAAACTATCGTCTCGCGTCGGGGAGTCCGTTCAAGAATGCGGCGACTGACGGGAAAGACGTCGGTGTCGATATCGACGCATTGTTAGCGGCGCAGAACGCGACGGGTTCTGTTCCAACTCCAACGCCGACTCCGACTCCGACTCCCACACCGACGCCGACTCCAACTCCTACGCCAACACCGACGACGAGTTCGTTTGTCCAATTCAGCGCGGCGTCGTACAGCGTTAATGAAGACGCGGGGCAGATCACCATCACTGTCACTCGCACGGGTAGCACCTCGGGAAGCGCGAGCGTTAGCTACTCGACCGGAGACGTGAGCGCGGTCACGGGCAGCGACTACAACGGAATATCGGGAACACTGAGCTTTGCCGCGGGGGAGACGTCAAAGAGTTTCACGGTGCGGATAATCGACGACAGCGTGAGTGAAGCGAATGAGACGTTCACGGTCGCACTGAGTGGTCCAGCGAACGTGAGCGCAGGTAGTCCGACCACGGCTACCGTAACCATTGCCGACAACGAGAAAACACGCGGCCGCAAGACGCCACGCGGCAGCATCACCCTCACCAGAAACAGAAAGGCGATTACTCTCGAATAGCGCGGGGTTCGTTTCCGCAAACGGCTTCCTGTTCCGGACTGTAGCGCATTAGAATATGGCGCTCAGTCTGAAACAGGAGGCCGTTTCCATGAGGAAGCGTACTGTCAACCTCTGCGCTCGCTCTCCTCTTCAGCTTGTTTTGTGTTAACGCGGTTCCGCATCGTCTCGCTGGTCCTTTCCTTTCGCACCGCACTGCGGCCGCGGCCGACTTAGTAAATACAGAGTCGTTAACAATCGTAGCTCACCGAACGTCTAATCATCATGCGCCACGCACTGGTAAACAAAACTCTCTGGTCGTTAACACTGTTCGCTGTGCTGGGATCCGTCGCCCCGTCTTATCCACAGACCCCTGCAAAAATCAATTACGCTTTTGAAAAGCAGCTTCCAGACTGGCTCAAAGAGACAAACGTACCGGCGGCAGGCGTTGCCGTTATCGAAGACGGAAAAATCACATACGCAAAGATCTTCGGCGAGTTGAAAAAAGGCGGCCCGGCAAAAGAAGCGCTGCCCATCAACACGATCTTCCAGGTCGCTTCACTGACGAAGCCGATTGTCGAAGTCCTCACTCTGCGACTCGTTACGGAAAACTTCTGGAACCTCGATGAACCACTCGCAAACTATTGGATCGATCCGGACGTTCAGAACGATCCGCGTCACAAGAAACTAACCACCCGACACGTGCTCACACATCAAACCGGCTTTCCGAATTGGCGCACGATGAACACATCCAAAAAGCTCGAGTTCATTTCCGACCCGGGCACCAAAGTGAGCTATTCCGGCGAAGGCCTGGAATATCTGCGCCGTGCGCTCGAGAAGAAGTTCAACAAACCACTCGAACAGCTCGCGGACAAGTGGGTGTTTCAACCCTACGCGATGAAGCACACGCGCTTCTTCTGGGACTCATCGATCGATGAGTCCCTCTTTGCAGTCGCTCACAACGCAGAAGGCAAACCTTACGATCTGCACAAGCACACGACCGCGAACGCCGCCGATCTGCTACTCACCACGGTCGATGATTACGCGCGCTTCGTCATCAACGTTATGAAAGGTAAAGGACTCTCGCGCGCAGTTTTTCAGGAGATGGTCCGGCCTCAGGCCACCTATCCCAGCGGCAAGAACCTGTTCTTCGGTCTCGGCTGGATGGTGATGCCCGATTTGAGCAACGGCGAATATGCGCTGCTGCACACGGGTAGCGATCCCGGCGTCAACACGGTCGTGATCTTGTTCCCAAAGTCACAACGCGGCTTGATCGTGTTCACCAACGGCGACAACGGCGTCAAGGTTTGGGCCAGGGTCCTGGCCGAAACTTTCGACGTCGGTAAAGAGATGTTAGGCCGCGGCTGACGCGCGATCGCAGCATTACGATTGCTGCGGAACCACGCCTCTCCGGACGAGGAAGTAGTTGAATTTCGCCGGCGCCTTCGTGCGCAGATCCGGCACCGCAAACCGCTGACTATCTCCGCCAAACCGGTTTCCGAGCAGGTGGTAGAGCACCTCGTTTCCCTTCACTGCCAACTGCGTGCCGTCACAAAGAATAAAATTCTGAACGGAGTCGTAGGGCATCAACACCAACTCGCCCACGTAGGGATTCCGCATAGCGCCGAAGTTGCCGCTGTTGGGGTCAAATCCGTCCACGGCCATCAGGGTTCGGTTTCCCTTTGGCGTCGTGGAACGCAGATCAGGCAGATTAAAATTGCCGCCACCGCCGCCGAACCTCGTGCCCATCAACATCCCCAGCATGCGATATCTACTCTCGGAAAGCGACTGGCCCATGCACTCCATCAGATCGACTGCCTCGGACTGAAACGGCAAAAAGAACGTCTCACCGATAAGCCCTTCGTACTGCCTTGTCATGTATTGTCCTTGTACCGCGATGCAGTAATGACAGTTTGCCGGCGTGATAGATCGCAAATCCGGCAGGCCAAAGGTATTCTCGCCGTCGCCGCCGAACGTAGTGCCCAGCATCATAAAAAGGGTTTCGTTGTCGCTGATGGGAAGCACTCCGCCATCGCAGAACATCCAACCGTTGGGAGCAAAGTCGTAGGGGAAGAGCGTAATCTTCCCAAGCATCGTTAGATTCATTAGGGGGTCGTCCTTTCAGTTTTGAAGTGAGTAGAACTGAGCTTCGGCTGTGATTTTAACCAGCAAAAAGGCTGTAGACAAAGCTGGTCTTTGCGTCTCTGCCCGACAAAACCTTCCCCAGGCAGAGCACGTCACAATGAGGATTTACTTACTCTGAAGCAGCACCGCTTTCGACCATAACGCGAGCGGCTCACGCGCTTTGCGATTGTGTTCCGCAGCGGCTCGATTGTAGGTCGCTAATAACGATCGTTGGTCGCATATACAATCGATCAACTTTGCGCGGCCGTAGGTCTTCTCGATCACCACCGCCATCTTCCATCCGACTGTGTACCACGGTCCCTGAACACCGAAAAATGAGAAACCCTTCTGGTCCACGTCCTTGCCCGTCAACTTGCCTTCGAGGATCTCGGTGAAGAACGTTTCGACTTTACGCAAGTTGCCGTTGAAATTCGTCATGTCCCCGTCCCAGCGCGCGCGCTCATCGGCGTCGCTGACTGCGTGCGGATGAACGTCTGGTCCACCGGCCGCCGCGAGCATCGCAAAGCCTTCACCAAACCCGCCGACCCACTTCAGCATCGTCTGCTCTCGCTCCGGGAGTTTAGCGATCGCTTCCGCCACGTCTTTGCGCGGGCAACTCGTGCCGTAGCCGATGTGGTGTAGCTCGTGCGCCAGCGTGTTCTCAAACTTCAGCGCACTCTTCGACGGATCGATATAGAGAAAAATTGCCGGGTCTCCGCCGGTGTCAAACACAAAACTATTTTCGCGAGGCTTGATGACGGGATAAATCTTCGCGCGAATGGTCGCGTCTTTCGGCAGATATGCGAGGGCTCGTTGCGCGACGTGCGTCATGTCCGTGCGTCTCCAGCGAGCAAGTGTGTCTTCGAGAGCGGTGGCTTTGCTCACAAGGTGCTCCGAAAGCATGAACGCTTTGAAGTCCGCGTCTTCGAACGAACGCTGCATTGACGTCTCGCGCTGCTTCAGCCGAACATATCCCTCGCTCTGAAACACGCGTTGCCAATCGGCGTCAACGATCGGCTGATTGAGCTTGCGCTTCGCAAGAATCGCGAGCGCCGCATCCGCTTCATCCGTTACCAGACGAACATTCACCGCGGACGGCGACGAACCTTGCGCCAAAATCATCAGCAACACGCAAAAAGCAATCGACAATTTCATCTGTAACAAAACCTCTCCGAACGTGTTTTATAGCAAAAGGATCGCAACATGACACGCCTACTTTTTCTTGCACTGTTACTACTTAATTTCGCATCGTCCGCGCTCGCGCAAACCGCTAACGAAAAGGCCGTCACGCTGCTTCGCCGCGAGATGCGCGAGCGCAGGATTCCCGGTCTTCAGGCAGCAGTCGTGAAAAACAGCAGGCTGGTTCTCCTCGAGTCGCTGGGTATCGCCGATCTGCAAACCGCCACACCCGTGAACAACCAGAGCGTCTTCGGGATCTACTCATGCACCAAGGCATTTACCGGCGTCGCCGTGATGCAGCTCGTCGAAGACGGGAAGATCGATCTTTCGGTTCCGGTGTCACGTTATCTCGACGGACTTCCGCCCGCCTGGCAACCGATCACGATTCGCCAACTGTTAACCCACGTCTCTGGTCTGCCGGATATTCTTCGCGCGCTGGATACGAACACGTACGGTCTCGGAAACGGCGGCAATGAGGAACTGATCTGGACCAAAACCAAAGCGATGCCGATGCAATTCGAGCCGGGCACACGCTTCAGCTACAACCAGACCAACTACGCGTTGCTCGGCAAAATCATCGACAAGTTTTCCGCCAAACCGTTTGCCGAGGTGTTTCGCGAGCGACAGTTTCGAGTTGCCGGAATGTCGCACACCGCGTTTGGCGATGCGCGCGACCTTATTCCAAACATGACGCGCACTTATCGCTACATCACGCGTCTCGACGGCCAAACGCTGAGCGAGGAGAAACTGGTTCACGACTACGCCGAGTTTCCCGAATTTCGCCGAACTGCGTCGGGCTTGAACAGCACTGCCGAAGATCTCGCGCGCTGGCTCATCGCGTTACAGCACGGCAAACTGCTCCGCACAAAAGCCACGCTCGATACCCTGTGGACACCCGGAAAGTACAACGACGGTTCGCCAACACAATGGGCGCTCGGCTGGGTTGCTAAACCACGTCCGCGGCACGCGGCAGTGAGCGCCACAGGCGGAAGCCGCGCAGCGATCTTCGTATACCCGGCAGACGATCTCGCGGTTGTCGTGCTGACTAATCTCGCCGGCAGTTTTCCCGAAGAGTTCGTGGATGAGTTAGCGGGTTTTTACGATCCGGAGATCTCTGCTTCGGATCCGGTGACTGCCTTGCGCATGCAACTGCGCGAACGTGGTTACGAACACGCGGTTGAAGTCTTCAACGAGCTAAAGAAGAAAGATCCCGCGTTTCAACCACTCGAGCGCGACCTCAACGATTGGGCCTATCGCATGCTGAACGGCGGCGGCAAACCAAAAGAGGCCCTCGAGATTTTCAAGCTGAACGTCGTGCTCTATCCCAATAGCGCAAACGTCTACGACAGCGTCGCCGAAGCCTACGCCGCGAACGGCCGTCGCGACCTCGCCATCGAGAACTACAAACGCTCGCTCGAGCTCGATCCACAAAACACGAACGCCATTCAGCAGCTCAGGAAACTCGATCCAACATTTGTAAATAGGCCAGTCAGCCCTCCTTCACCCTGACCCCTCTCGCCGTCACTTTGAACGATCCCTGCCTCTGGATTCACTTCCCTCAACACCGCAAAAATCCGTACTTTCCCCAACAAAATCATCGACCTGGTCCAAAACTCCGCATCTGGCACGAGGCTAGCACTAGGGCTGCGCTCGCGTTTTTGAGCGCTGTTCGGCTTTACCTATTTTGGACGCCCCCTGGAGAAAGTTAATGTCTCGCCCCCAAGTCTTGAAACGTCTTGTGACACTCACGGTGCTGCTGTCACTCTGCTCGGCACTTTCCATCTCCACCAACACGACTGCTCGCGCCGCGAATCACGCTCCGTCCCAGAGTCTTGCCGGCACGAAGATCTCTCCCGATCTGCGCCAGCTCATTCTCTCAGGCCAGGGCGACACTCGCGTGAAAGTGATCGTGCAATCGGTTCCACAAGCTTCGGGCTCACTGCTCGGCGGATTGCTCAACACAGTCGGCGGCGTGCTCGTGGGCCTGCTCTCTGCGCTCAACATCCGCATCGTCGACATCGAAGCAAACGCAGTCGAGACGCTCGCCGCCGACCCGAGCGTTGCTTACATTTCACTCGACGCGCCTGTACACAGTTCCGGTCACTTGACCAACACCACAGGCACACAACAAGTGCGCGCGCAGAAGACGCTGCTCGGCACAAACAATCTCGACGGCTCCGGTGTCACCATCGCGGTGCTCGACTCCGGTATCGACAGCAAACACAAGTCGTTCGCGACCACCGGCAAGATCAAATTCAGCAAAGATTTCACGGGGGAGAATCGCACTGACGATCCGTGGGGTCACGGAACGCACGTCGCTTCGATCGCGGCGGGCGACGGCGCGCCGACGAGTGGCGCGTACGAAGGAATCGCCCCCGGCGCGAGTCTCGTCAATCTGCGCGTACTCGATTCGCAAGGCATCGGCCGCGTCTCCGGTGTGCTCGCCGCCCTCGATTGGGCGCTCGCCAACAAAAGCAACTACAACATCCGCGTCCTGAACATGAGTATCGGCACCACGGCCGTCAGCTCTTATGAAGACGATCCGCTTTGCAACGCCGTGCGCAAGCTCGTGAACGCAGGCGTGGTCGTCGTTGCTGCAGCCGGCAACATGGGCAAGGACGATAACGGCAGCAAGATCTACGGTGCGATTCACGCACCCGGCAACGAGCCTGCCGCGATCACCGTCGGCGCCAGCAACAGCTACGGCACTGATGGCCGCAACGAAGACGGCGTGACG
>Ga0207711_10003386_pt1 | contig 13819 bp, 22 predicted proteins | sample KBSS34metaG_FD_184401 | JGI IMG/M metagenome (GOLD analysis project Ga0207711, IMG submission 184401) | Switchgrass rhizosphere microbial communities from Kellogg Biological Station, Michigan, USA - KBS S3-4 metaG (SPAdes) (version 2) | ecosystem: Host-associated > Plants > Roots > Rhizosphere...
GGGGATCGTCCAAAAAACGGTCCCCAGAGAGCATCTGCTACCCCAAACTGCTACGGGAAAATGGCCCATCATCAGGCCGAAAATCCCGAAAAACCGTGCCTGTTGAGGGCCGTGTTTGCTACGGTAAGCTGCTACGGGATTTGCCTCGTGGCGTGCTTCGACGAGGGCAAAAACTCTACTATCGGCACACGGTCCCTGTGAACGCTCAGGCCCTGTTGAATCGCCTCGAAATCTGGCGCTCGCTGCGGACTGACAGTCTCGCTGTCGCGCTGCGTCGATTGCCGGGAGTCGTCGCTCGGATCGAAATGGAGATCGAGCATGCCCGCGCGATGGCGGGCATGCCGGTCGATGCGATGCTCATTGGACCGTCAAAGGACGATCCTGTCGAGCGCTCGACCCCGATCGCACTTCCGCCCGTCGCCAGCGTTGAGCCCGAAAGTCCGCTTACGCTCGCCGAGGCATATCGCAGCTACATCGACGATCCGACGCGCGCTTGGACCGCCAACACGCGGGAGGCGTATGAGACGAGCCGGAAGTTGGCCGTTGCCCTAATCGGTGAAACGGTCCCCGTCGCCGCAATCTCACGCGCTCACTGTCGTGACATGCTCGATGTGCTTCGTTTCCTACCGGCAAACGCGGGAAAGCTGTTCCCGAAGCTCTCGCCGCGCGAGGCGGCAGATCGCGCCCGCCTGCGCGGCGACATCAAGGTGATCAGCGCGGCAAACGCCAACTCGCTGATGTCGAACATGAGCAGCTTCCTCAACTGGGCGGTCAATGAGGAACTTCTCGCCCGCAACCCGGCACGGGGGCTGCGCCTACCCGACCCTATCAACAAGCGGGACAAGCGTTCACCATTCGACCGGGACCAACTTCATTCGATCTTCAACGCGCCGCTTTATCGCGGCTGCGTCGATGGCGGGCGCGGCTACAACAAGGCCGGAAGTCAGCGACCACGCAACGCGCGGTTCTGGGTGCCGCTGATCGCCCTGTTCACTGGGGCGCGGTTGGGCGAAATCTGTCAGCTTGATACCACCGACATCCGCGCCGTCGATGGCGTCGATTGTATCGTGATCAGCCTGCGGTCGTTGGTCGGGAGCACCGACAAGCAGTTGAAGACCACTGTCAGCGACCGGCTGATCCCGATTCACCCGGTCCTCATCGACTGCGGGTTGGTCCACTTCGCCGAGACAAAACGGAAGGCGGGCGAGAAAAAGCTATTCGACGATATCGAGACGGGCTCAACCGGCTCGCGCCCTGTCGCCTTTTCCAAATGGTTCACCCAGTTCCTCCGCGCCTGCGGAGCGCAGCGCCCCCGCACCTCGTTCCACTCATTCCGCCACAACTTCAGGGACGAGCTACGCGCCGCGCGGATCGACCACGACATCGCGTTGCTGCTCGGCGGTTGGACAACGGGGTCATCGCGAACCGCCGTCCATGAGAACTATGGCAGTGGCTACCGCGTCGATGCGCTCAATGAGGCCGTGCGCAGATTGTCGTTCGAGCAGGTGGATGTCCGACATCTGGCGTGAACGCCAGATAGCAAACACGGCCCTCAACAGGCACGGTTTTTCGGGATTTTCGGCCTGATGATGGGCCATTTTCCCGTAGCAGTTTGGGGTAGCAGATGCTCTCTGGGGACCGTTTTTTGGACGATCCCCGAGAGATTTCAAGCACTTGAGAAGTGCTGGTGCCCAGAAGAGGACAAAGCAGAGAGGTGTCGGTCGAGTCCTCGGGCATGGTTGGATTTTATCCTGCCTTTTCAGTGTTGAGCGGCATGAGCGGTTCGAGTTCCAGAAGAGCACTCACATCTTCCCCCGCTTTGACCTCGGCATCCGATGCTTCAGTCGCGGACATGGGTGACACCAACCCCATATTCCTTGGCGAGGCGAGCAGCATAGCGGAGCGCTTCGTCTCGGTTGTGGAAGGTTTTTTCCTGAAGCATGTCCGTCTGCGACTGATTGTTTTCAAGAACGGCAACCACATCCCAGTAGGCGTAGAGTTCAACTCTGATTTGATCGGGCATTTCGTCTAAATCCTTGGCACCATTGCCATAGGGCCATTCTACCAAAGCTGGCAGTCTGCCTGCATTATTGGAATGCATCATCTGCGGAGATTCCAAGATCATGGACGAGCATGGCGAACGGTGCAGCGATGATGGGACGGACGAGCCGTGCCCGATTTGCCGGGGCGAAGAACTCGACCCGGATTTCCTCGCGATGATCGAGCGGGCGGCGGCTCAGCCGGGGAAGGCGATGTCGTTCGATGAGGCGATCGAGTGGCTACGCACCCTGTATCAGGCGGCGAGCAGCCGGTAGACCGACGCCCGCCCGATCTTGAGACGCTTGGCGATCTGGGTGGCACCAAACCCCTGTTGGCGAAGATCGCGCACAGCGTCCGGGCTGATCGTCGAAGGACGGCCCTTGTAGACATCGCCCCTGAGCTTCGCCGCCTCGATCCCCCGGCGCTGCCGCGCCTTGATGAAGTGCTTCTCCATCATTCCCACGAGCCCGAACACGGTCAGCATGACCTCAGCCATGATGTCGGTGCCGTCGAGCGTGATGGCCGGGTCATTGATCCGCAGCACCGCCTTCTTCTCAATGACGCGCTTGGCGATCGTCAGCAGGTCGCCGGTGTCGCGGGCGAGACGATCCGGGTGGAGCGCCAGCAGGGTGTCGCCTTCATCGAGCAGGCGCAGGGCGGCTTCGAGTTGGTCGCGCCCGGTGAGCTTCGAGCCGTTGCCGATATCGACGAACACGACGACCGCGCCCAATGACTCCAGCATCGTCTTTTGGCTGGCGGCGTCCTGCCCCTGCGATGTGCTGATCCGTGCGTAGCCGAGCGTCTTGCCCATCGAGCCTCCTGACTGTCCTGTTTGGCTCTAAGAGGTTTTCACAGAACTGTATTTCGTCAAGAAAATGCGACCCATGCGGGGCGGCGATCTGCCTCACTGACCGTCTTGCCCATGGTTGCCCTATCGAGGCGGAGGGCACGGTCGGGCGATCCTCCGTTCGATGCTCACCGAGCGGCTATGGCAGCGGTCAAGCCGACAGTCGGCACAGCATCTTGTCGATCGCGCTGATGCGCAGGTGCGGGATGATGCGATGCTTGTCGGCCTGCTCAATGGGAAGCCATGCCATGCACTGGTGATGCTCGCCGACTGTCACGATGTGGACCGGTTCGCCATGCTCTCCTGCATACCATCCCGGATAGACGACCATGAGGCCGAAGTCCGAGGTGACCGCCTCCAGCAGCGCGTGCCGCCCGTCGATCTGACTGACCGTGCAATGCACATCGTTCAGGACAAAGTTTGGCGCGGATTGCTCCTCTGCGGTGAGCATCAGGTCAATGAGGCCGGGACAGTCAGTGAGAGGGATCGGCGTCGGCATGCCTGTATTTAGGATTGCACAGTGGCGATGTTGTTGCGGTCAACGGCTCATTGCGGATCGGCGTCAGACGAATCAGAGCCTTAGCAAGGTCAGTAGTAGGTTGCCCTGACCAACCCAACGGCCCGAGGTATCCTGCGTGATGTTCGAGTTGATATCATACTGACCGAGCCGCTTTCCTCCAATCGTCCAGAGATGCGTGATATGCCGCCCCTGCTGCGTGAAATAGCCAATCGGCTGGCCGCGCCGGTCGCGAATATACTCGGGCATTACAACAAGCGCATAAGCTGTTTTCCGACGCCGACCAAATTGCCCTTGGCGTCACGGGTCTTGTTCTCATTGATGTTGTATGAGCCAAGCAAGTTGCCGTGATGATCTCTGAGCTTCACATTGCCTTGAAATTCCTCGGTGTAGCCGATTAGGTTTCCGCGACCGTCGCGAATGTTGGCCCGCATAGCGCCTCCGTTACAAAGATTTGCGAAATATTTGGCCGGTAAGAAAACCTACGACCATTGCGCGATAAAGCGGTTTGCGTCCTCGACAGTGGCGAACTCCACGATCGCGTCCATGATAAGATGGTTGTCGGGGAAACCGCCGAACATGTCGCCTGCGGTGTCATAGCGCTGCGTAGTGACAGTGATGCGCATGCCCTGCTTACGCAACCAGTAGCCGAGCCCCATCGAGTCCTCGCCGTCGCCCACTGAGATCGCATGCAGCGAGCCGAGGAGGTCGTAGCTCGCGGCGGTCTCACGGATGATGATCTGCGGGGCGGTGAAGAACTCCATCGACGGCCTCAATCGTGTCCCAGCTTGAACTCTTAACCGATACCGCTTATCCATAAGCGATACCGGTTATAGCGTCAACGAAAGATGGGCAACGCAGGGCTGGATGAAAGAAAGCGATACCGCTATCTCTCGAAGGGTGACGAAACCAAAGCTCTTCGATGAGGCGATTCATTTCCGTGCGCGCGCGGGAACGAAGGCGCGCATCGACGAGCTACGCGGCGAGACCCGACAGGGCGATTTCGTTCGTGAACTCATTGAGGAGGCGCTCGACCGCCGCGAACAGGATGCCGCGAAGCCACAAGACCGCTGATCCGCGCTGCCTAAATAATAGGGTAAGGAGATGCAAATGGCTTGGCGACATTATGAGGTGCGGCAATCAGGTGAATGCGAGGTCCAGAACGGGCCTCAAAATTCGCTCGCGCAATTTGAAATCGGGATTGTGGAAACGGGGCGCACGCGGGTTTTCGCCGGTCATTTCGTGCGGCTCGTGCTCAAGAACGGCGAACAGATTGCCGGTGAACACGAACATTCATTGCGTGGCGCAATGTGGCGGTTGGCCCGCAACATCTTACCGCTCGGATATGTCCTCAATTGTGCCGGTATCAGCGCCGAATTTAATGAGAGCGGGCTCAGCGTTGATACTGGCTGGGGCTATTGGGGGCACCAGAAAGAGCCCATCCACATGATGGACCCGCTGCCCGCCGATGCTGAAGACCCCGGCGATCTTGATGAAATGATCAGGGAAGCAGTGGAAGGCATGCAGATCGACATCAGTCTTACGCTTGAGCCCGCCTCTCACCCGCCCGCGCGCGAAGCGCCCCGTAAAGATGGGCGGGGCCGAGCAGCACCTCTTTCAGGCCGTCGCGGACCTTCTGCGAATCGAGCGTCTGCTTACTCAGTGAGGAATGCGCCTCGAACGCTTCGATAATGGCGCTCATCAACTCGTCCTTGAGGGTATGCGGCATGGGTCGAGGCACGCAGCAGCTTCGTGCAGGGGAACTTCGTTCCGACCGTGCTGCTGTCGCAGGCGCTGGCTGAGCAGATGCTTGCGGCGATGCTGACCATGGGCCTCGACAGCGGACCGATCCCGCCGAGGATCGATTTCAGGAAGACGCTCAAGCGATGTCGCGCGCGCGATATGATTAGCCAGCGCGATGCTGACGACCTCAAACGCCGGATGGAGATGCGGAATCCGCTGTCGCATCATCGCCTGATCGATGATCCGTCCAACCTCTCGTGTCGGGGTCATTGATGCGCGCATGTCCGGGGAGGAGCACCTGCGCCGTGATGCGACCTTCGCGATCAGCAAAGCTGTGCGCCTATTGGCTCCGGCTTGGTGACTGACGGCCAAACCCGAGCATTATGCTCACCAGTTCATCCAGAGCCGAGCGCCTTGCGCTCGACTGCCAGTTCGTTGACATCAGCGCTATCGCGCCGATGCCAATCTTCCGGCCTTTTCGATGGCTTATACAGGCAATTGGTCAATCGGATATTTCACTCATCTCACTTGCGTTGAAGATGCACTTTATCCCCTGTCACCATACGCACTCATTGAGCGGATATAATGACAGGGGGAAATCTTCATCTCACTTTGCGATCCGATGGCCTTGCTCGCGCCCTTCACTTTTTACTGATGGTCGGTGGTCGCCCGAAACCCGACTCTGGCGCGCTTTCCCGAGCCCCCTCCGGGGCTTGCGACGGTTATCCATTTCTGGAAGCTCGCGACGGTGGACCGCAAGGTCTTGATCCCCGTCGCGAAGAAGGTCGTGAGCTTCACGCACGGAGCCTTCTTCTATTCTCGTCTCTTGTTGGCCCTCAACGGGACAAGCGGCAACGATCCCGCTCGGCTGCTCAACCCTCCCACTGCCCGGAACACGGCCACAATAAGGTTGCTACCTCCGTCGCCTACAAAGTCCATCGATGAGTTCGAATTAACGGAAACAATCTCCGTGAACATAATACAACATATTTAGCATGATTATCATGATATCACCTTATATTTTTTTCATCTATTATCTAACAACGCTTAGTTTTTGTTTTTACATTGCGAAAAGAACTTGGCTAGGCTTGTCGTAAAGAGGGTGACTCGAACCATGATGAGAGCGCGCAATCGACATTGTGGAGTTTGCTAGTTTCTGGAAAAGTATGGCGACAAAAATGTCAGGATAGTTTTGCATGGATATGGGCACGGCAATTCGACGAACACGGAAGTCGATCGGCCTAACTCAAGTCGAGGTCGCCAATCTTGCTGGTGTGAGCCGACAGGCAGTGGTCCTGCTCGAACGAGGCGGAGGAAGAATGACTACACTCGCCAAAGTCGGACCACATGTGGGCTTTCGCATCATCGGCCTTGCAAGAGGTGATGTCATCAACGAGCAGGTTAGGGCGGCGCGGAAACAGCGGAAACTAACGCAGCAAGAGGTTGCAGAACGAGCGGGCCTGTCCCTGCCGACTATTCGGGCCGTCGAGAACGGCGTAGCCTCTCTGGCATCGCTTGCTCGCGTGCTAGAAGTTTTAGCTCCGAAGGCACGCGAAGCCATGCTGGTGCGCGCGCACTGGCAAGAGCGTCGCGATGTGCGGTTCACTCCCCCAGAGGTGGTGGAGTGGGTGCTCGCCTCGTTCGGCCCCATCGCCATCGACCCTGCTGGCGACCCGCGAAGTTTTGTTCCTGCTGGGCGAATTCTGACAGAGGCGGACGACGGGCTGGCGACGCGGTGGAGCGGACGATTCGCATTCGTGAATCCGCCATTTTCAGACCTGACACGCTGGATTGGCCGGTGCTGCGACGCATGGGATCGTCAAGAAGTCGAGATGATCGTCGGCCTGTTCCCTGCTCGAACCGAAACCACGACTTTCCGCCACAGGGTGTTCGGCGTAGCCGATGTCCTGCTGATGCCCCGCCGCCTGTCATTCTACGACGAGCATCGGACCAAGATGCTCCCAGCCCCGTTCGCCTTGATGATGTGTGTTTGGGGAGCGAGTGAGGGACAGGTTCTCGACTTCGCTGCGCGGACGGAGGCATTGATATTATGGGCGAAGGACGCCGTAGCGAGCGCCGCGTCGGCGATGCCGACTACTGCTGGTCGGGTTGCTCTATGAGCGCGAAGTTATCCCGGTAGGTCGCGAACAGCTTTTCCATTTCGTCGATCCGGTAGTAGCGCTCATGCGCGGTTTTGCTGGTTTCCTTGTCCCGGCGCGCGAGGCGGTCGGCTTCGTGGCGCGGGATCACATAGATTGCTCGCTCGCGTGATCGGTCCGCCGCGAGAATGACGACCGCCAGCCAGTCGAACCCGTCATAATCCTGATAAACGACATAAGCCGATCCGCGCTTGAAGGTGCGGGACTTCACGGAGATGCGCTGTGGCTCGCCGGAAAGCGGCTGGGCGATGACATCGTAATGCGGCCAGTTGTCTGGCACCTTGAGGGCCGGGACCCCGGCGAGGGTGAGTTCGGCGGCGACAAGCATCTCGCACGCATCCCCCATCTGCTTTCGGGTGAACGATGAGGGCGGTGCTGGGACTTCCTTTGTCATAGTGGTCAGGATGCATCTGCGGTGGCCTCATGACCAGCCTTCGAAGTCGAAGGCATGATATCGAGCGCGGGGAGGTCTGAAAATGACACGGTATCTGTCAGCGCGAGCCTGTTCTGGCGCGATTAGGCTACGGCTTGTTCGACGGCCTTCACGCAGCGACAGTCAGGCGGGGGTTTTAGTGATCGCCTTCCACTCTCTGCGTGTCACCGGTGAGTGAAGATAGACATCTGTCATCAGATTGACGAACTGCTCGACCTCTGTTCGGCTCTCCAAATTCATGTCGAACGCGAAGCCATCACCAGATGGGCGACAGCGGACAGCGAATTGCCGCTCCTCAATTCGAGCGACCAGTCGATTGCCGTCGATGTCGTCCAGCAAGCCATGCTGAACCGCAGCGGCAAGCTTTTTGGCTAACTTCGTGCGGTCGCTCAAGTGGGCCTTCAGACCAGCAACATCGCCAAGTTCAAATCGACCAGCGATAGCGTCAATGGCCTCGTGTGCCTTGGCGGCTGTAATCTCTCGAATATTTGTAATTGACTCGAACGCGGCCAAGTTGGCGATGAAAATGAATCCATCCCATTCGAAAAAATCGATATTCTGGTCAAATGTTATAACCGAACTATCGACCGGCCTCAATTCGTCGGTATCTTGCCTGAACATTGCCGCGAGGCGGTTCCCTCTTTCCAGAATTATCTGGATGCCGCGCTTACCGCGAAATGTCTTCAACTCACGACCATCATCAAAGCTGTAACGCGAACAGAAAAAGCGGGCACGCTCTACGAAATTTGGATCGGCAGAGAATATGACGGGCCAATCTTCGATGGGCACTTCACCGAGCCAACTTGTCAGTTGAGGCGTCGAATCTAGCGCCACGACTCCTACACTTCCACTCGCCATCGCATCGAAATCGAACTCAAGAAGGCCGTTTTCGTCGAGGGCTGCTTCCTGAATGTGGGCTATAGAGAGCGAAGCCGCATCTACGAAGCGTGCAGAAAGTGTTCCATCCATACTGACGCGCTGCCAACGATCCCTCGGCGCGCGACCTTGACTGGCAAAGAGGAACACATGGCAGCCTACCTGTTGGTCGCGTTGAAATGCGGCCCTCAAGTCCGATAACGCCGATAAGGCATCCTCAATCAACGGCATTATTGCCTCCGTTTATTGCTGCTCCGCATAGTAGAGCCTCGATGATTGGACTTCGTAGAGGTTGAGGACTTCGCCATCAATCGGAGCTTTTTCTCGTGTGATGATCACTACCGAGCGGCCAGACTCATGTATTCTTCCAATATAAACCCGATAACCTAGCGCAATAAAGAACGGATTTATGTATATAACGCTCGATCGGAACAGCAAAAATACTGTGACAATGTAGAACCCGATCACCGGAACGAGCTTTTTTGCGTCCGAAAAATCATCTATCATCAAAGGAGGAATATATGAAAGCATGTATGAAAATACACTTTCATCAAGACTGCTTTCGAATACCACTTTCTTTCGAAATACAGATTTTCTTGTGAGGCGTTTTTCGAGAAACACGAAAGCGCAGATCGCCAGCACAGCGATTAGCAGCGCTACCCACCAAAACCGGAAACCCTGCGCGAAAAGGCTCGCGCAAAGCAGCAGATAAAGTGGTGCGAACGATGTGAACAGGAATATGGCGCGAAACCAGCCCGACATTTACTCGCCACCCCTTAGAACATGTTAAGAACATAGCAGCCACTTGGCTTGCACGCAATCTCGACAACGAGACGGGCTCATGCTGTCGTGGGATCACTTTGAGCAGGGTATCACCTGACCGTTACCGTCTCCGCCAATGAGCCATGAGTTGGTTACCCAAACGAACGATGTGAAAGATAAAATCGACGGTCTCACCCGCCGCCAAATCGTAGGTGCGGAGGGTGTGCTCGCCAAAGTCGAACCTCGCGGGCTCCCTCGCATCATAACCTCGATCTGACTGATTATAGAACCGGCCTGATCGCGGATGCTGGGTCGCACCATATCGGCTCCTCGGAACAGAGGGGGCATGTCACGAAATCGGTTTTTTTCGAGAAAACTGAGTTGGTTAGTTGTTCGAGATCGAAATTTCGATGAGAACATAACAAGAACATATTGCGTGCGAGTCTTAGTCATGTTACCGAGTCGCGTGTTTGGTCAATGATAGCCCGCAAGCGGGGTGCGGAGGCGAGTTTGGGCTACCGGGTAATCGATCTATTTTCTGGGGCTGGCGGTCTGACGCTTGGTTTCACCGATCGCCGGTTTGGTGGTGGTTTCGAGAGCGTCTGGTCGCTGGATTTCGACGCAGCGGCGGTTGAAACGCATCGTGCCAACTTCGGCCCTCATGCGGACTGCGGCGACATCGAGGAATGGGTTTCATCGAATCGCCCAATCCCCGCTGCCGACATCGTGATTGGTGGTCCGCCCTGTCAGGGATTTAGCCTGCTCAATAAGCGGCGCGTCGGCGACGCTCGTCGCGCGCTCTGGCTCCCGTTCATGGATGTCGTCCAGCGCAGCGGCGCGTCAATGTTCGTGATCGAGAATGTGGCCGAACTCTACAAGTCGCCCGAGTGTGCCGAGATCGAGAAACACGCCAAGAAGCTCGGCTTCAACACCGTGAAGGAAATTCTGCTGGCCGCCGATTACGGCGCTCCGCAGACCCGCAAGCGCACCGTCATCGTCGGCTACAAGCGTGGCATGGTCGCTCCGCAGTTTCCGCCGCTCCCGACGCATGCACAGCCCAACTCGATCACCAACCTGCCAGCATGGCGGACGGTTCGCGATGTCATAGCTGACCTTCCCAAGCCTGTCGGCACGGAGGTTCGCAAGACCAAGGCTCCGCTGAACCTCCACTTCGGACGGACGCCAACGGAAAAGAGCCTCAAGCGCTATAAGGCAGTTCCTCCGGGCGGTAACCGTTTCGACCTTCAGCGCAACGCACCGGAGATCACGCCTGACTGCTGGATCAGGAAGACCAGCGGCGGCACCGACCTGTTCGGCCGCTTATGGTGGGACCGCCCCTCGGTCACCATCCGCACCGAGTTCTTCAAGCCGGAGAAGGGTCGCTACCTGCACCCGGATCAGGATCGCCCGATCACGCATCGGGAAGCCGCTCGCCTCATGGGCTTCCCCGACGACTTCAAGTTTGTCGGCTCCAAGGTCGAGATCGCCCGCCAGATCGGCAACGCGGTTCCCCCGCCTCTCGCCGGGGCTATCGCATCGGTGATCCGCCAAATCCTCGACGGCAAGATGAAAGCCGCCGCCTAAAGCGTGTCGATTTCCAGCCTGCCTGACCGATGGGTCTCGTCATGGTGCAGGTTGCACAGCGTAACAAGATTCTCGGCGGTGTTCTCTCCACCATGCGCGTGCTGCTTGATGTGGTGCGCTTCGAGATACCGATGGTCGGTGTCGGGAAAGCCGTGCGGCCAGCCACATCCCACCCACCGGCACGACCAGTTGTCCCGGCGCATGACTTCGCGACGGACGATCTCCGGGATGTGGCGATCGTGGGCCGGAGCCTGCTCGTCGCGCATCAGCACATAGACGCCCACCGCCAGTGAGGGATCACCACTGGTCCGCGTGACCACCGGCCAGCCGTCCTCGGTCCTAAGTTCTCGGGTGCGCCGTGCCCACTCGCTGACATTCCCGGCGACATACCGGAGTTCTTCCGAGGTGATCGGCTTGCCGACATTGGCCCGGAAGAAGCGCAACAGCTTCTCGCGCACGCCCGCGTCGCTCTTGCGAATCTGGTTCGCCATGTTCCAGCGATGCGCCGCATCCCGGTCCTGCCGATCCTCGGCCAGCATATACTGGTCGGGCCGCATTGCGGGCGGGAGATCGGCAACATCGCCACCTTCGGCGTCGGCATCACGCTGTTCGCGCGCCGTCATGCCCGACAGGATCGGCCAGCCTTCCTCGACACGAAGCTCACGAACCCGGCGTGCGTATTCACTGATCCCCGCGACGATCATCAACTCGTCGCCGTCGATCACCTGACTGGGAAAAGTCCGCAGATACGCAAGGATACGATCACGGGCGGATAGCGTCGCGCCGTGTGGCAGGAGCGAGCTTCCCAAGTCCTGTAGCTGCCTGTGAGCAGGCACCAGCGCCTGCACCTGTTGGCGCAGCCCGCTGCCGCGCAGATGGTGCTCGAAGTTGGTGAGAAGGTCGATCAGGCTACGCCGCAGCGCCTCCGAATCATTCCCGCGTGGCCGCCTCGCCATTAGCCTCTCTCTCGGGGAGCAAGCACATAGTGTTTTCCGTCAACCTCAGCGCGGTAAACGACCAACTCGACATGATCATCGTCGGTGGCGATCTGTAGCCATGTGGGCTGCTCGCCGGGGCGAATGCTCTGGTAGTCGGCAGATAGTCGCAGGACTTCGAGCATATCGAGCGGCAGCGGCTGAAAAATCGCATCAGCGGCAGGCAGCATCTGTGCCATGAACGGGACAACATCGTGCCCGCTCAACACTTGTGCCAACACACCCTCCAGTTCTTTGCTTAGTCCCTCCAACCCTCGCCGCTTAGTCCCTCCAACCCTCGCCCCGCCCGGTCACGCTGTCCACACTACTCAAGATCGAACTTTCACTTCTAAGCTCGCACTCCCACAGAGTCACCACCTGATAGCCGAGGGATGCCAATTCCTCTTGGGCGGCATGATCCCGTTGCTGATTGCGCGTCACCTTGGCCTGCCAGAAGTCCGTGCGGGTCGCGGGCAGCTTTGATCGGCGACATCCTTCATGTCCGTGCCAAAAGCAGCCGTGGACAAAGACGGCCGTTTTCCACTTGGGAAGCACGATGTCAGGCGATCCGGGTAGATCGCGGCGGTGGAGCCGGAAACGGTAACCCGCTCGATGCAGGGCGCTTCGCACAACAAGCTCGGGCTTGGTATTTTTGTTACGCACGCGGCTCATATTGGCGCTGCGCGCTTCTGGACTCAGCTTGTCGGCCATTGAACGATGATCAGTTGATATGGGTCTGTGGCGCGCATCGATTGCAAACGGTCAAACCGCTAAATCGAGGGGTAAGTCCGATATATCTTTGAGGCGTCGCCCTTTGATCATCAGACTCATAATGCTGCGGGCTTCGCTTTCGCCGAAATGTTTTACGGACCTCATCAACTCGGGGAGGGCAATGTGATAAACGCAATCGATATCGCCAGTCCCCAAGGCAATCGATGCGAGCCGGGATGGTAACGGTTCCGCAGTCACCACCACAATGTGCGGCGTCCTGCCTTTGCGACTTCGGATAAGCCGGAGCGCCTCGGCACGAGAATTTTGCGCGCGGTCGCTTCGCATTGTCCACTTGCAAGAGATACACGCATGAAGTGTTGGTAAGGTCGGCTTTCCTCGCCTTCCCGTTCGAAGGGATGCGCGGGTTGCAAACTGCTTTTCTACAATCAGCCCGTTCGCATTGATGCTGCTATCATCCTCAGCACGACGGGCGATTACGACATCGGATGCGATAGAATAGTCTGGACCCAGCACCGACCTGATGGAGGGATTCTTGCGAGCGACATCTTCAAGATCAGCCAGATGTTGATACTGATCAAACTTCGCTATTGGCAGCCCGGTTCGAGAGTTCACGCAGTGGATATCCCAATCGCCGGGACGCAGGTGTCCAAGCTCCAAGAAGGTCGCCCGGAGAAACTCCATCGTATGCTTCTCAAAGCGAGCACCAACCGTTTGCGGTGCTAAACGCACACCGGGTCCAACGCCAAGGAATGATGCGAGCCGTTCGGAAATAGCCTTGCTTGGCTTAGAGTCCTTGTCAGCATTCGAAGCAACGCCGTTGTTGATGACATACACATCGGAACGAAGCGCGGCGTGAAAGTCAGTGCGGGCGGTTTTGATGATGCTCATGTCTGGGGAGCGACCCTAACTCCGCCATGATGAAGCCGCCAGAGGTGTATGAGGCCAAAGGCGAGGAAATGGTGAACGATCACATGACGGTCTGTTGCGCTTCGAGCGTGATGGCGAAGATGAGCGGCTGTGGTTCCGGGGTCCCAGCGACGCTGTGCTTTTCAAGCAGAGGAGCAATCCGCGCCAAACTTTGTCCTGAACGATGTGCATTGCACGGTCAGTCAGATCGACGGGCGGCACGCGCTGCTGGAGGCGGTCACCTCG
>Ga0207711_10003388_pt1 | contig 13815 bp, 12 predicted proteins | sample KBSS34metaG_FD_184401 | JGI IMG/M metagenome (GOLD analysis project Ga0207711, IMG submission 184401) | Switchgrass rhizosphere microbial communities from Kellogg Biological Station, Michigan, USA - KBS S3-4 metaG (SPAdes) (version 2) | ecosystem: Host-associated > Plants > Roots > Rhizosphere...
CCATGACAATGGCGCGATTTCGGCGGCGGCGATGGCCTTGATCCTCGCGCGCGGAAGGCGTCGCGATCGCTTCGGCCAATGCCTCGTTGCCTTCGACGACCTCACCCCGTTTTCGGCCCGCATTCTGGTTCACGCGATCGCCGCAGCTCTGCGTCAGGGTCTTGGCGGAGTGCGCGGGGCGGCGGCGGCCGATGCGGAGCTCGCCAAAGCCTGTCAGCTTGTGCTCGGCGGGCAGGACGCCGCGCGCGGCATCGATGCGCTGACGGCCGATCTCGCGCGATTGCTTGCGGAGGCCGGCCACCTTGACGACGAGTTGATCCTTGCTGCGGCGCATGAGGGCGAAACAGCATTTGTCGCCGAGTCACTGGCTTGCCGAGCAGGCGTTTCCGGTTCGGTCGCAGCGGATGAGCTTTTGTCCGGGTCGCCGGAACGCGTCATGACGCTCTTCCGCATGGCAAATCTGCCGCGCGAACTGGTCGCCGGTTTTCTCGCCAGCATTGGCGATCTTTTGGGACTGACCGATGCTGGACGAGCGATCGGATTGTTCGATGCGATGACCGCGGATCAAATTGCGGCCTCGCGCACCTGGCTAACGGTCGACCCGGCATATCGGAGAGCGCTCTCACTTTTGGATGCGGACAATGGCCAGCGCACCCTCTGAACCGCGCGCCGTCGTTGGACGGATCGACAGGGCCGGACGGCTGGTTGCCGCCGACCCCGAGCTGGAGGCTTTGCAGCGAGAGGCCGGCTCCAGCCTGGGACAGACGCTGGCGTTGCCGCAGGTCGCGGCTGTAGCGCATCTCGCGCGAAAGCTCGGCATCGCCGTCGTCCGTCCTGCGGTCGCAGCGTCAACCGATCACGACATCGAACTTTCCGTCCGGGCGGTGCCCGAAGGTGATGAAATCGGCTTGACCCTCGAGGGATGGACGGTGCGCGCACCGACGGGACCGCGGCTCGCGTCGCTGCTCGGAGGCAATGGTCACGCGGACGCGGAAACTGGCGAAAGCGAGTGGGCGGCCGACGAAGAATTAAAGATCATCTCGCTCTCGGCGGATCTCGCGGAGACCTTGGGCGTCGACGTGACGGAAGCCTCCGGCACTCCGCTGACACGCCTGCTTCGTCTCGAAGAAGACGAGCATGGCGAAATGCCGCTGATCTCCGCGCTCGCCGCAAGGCGTAGTTTTTCCGGCCAGCGCGCGCGGGGGCGCAACGATGAAAGCCGTGAGATCGCGCTCGCCGGTGAAGTAGTGACAGCTGCAGACGGCAGCTTCGCCGGATTTCGAGGCACGGCGCGGCAGGACCGCGCCGGGGCCGTCATAGCCGATCCTTCGAGCATTGCGGCGTTCGATCATGCGCTCGACGAAGTGCTCCGTTCACCGCTCGACCGAATCATCGAAAGCGCCGAACGGATCGTCGAGCGTGCCGACGGCCCGTTGCGCAGCGAATATGCGAGCTACGGCAACGACATCGCGACGGCTGCGCGGCACCTGCTTTCGGTTGTCCAGGCTATGACCGAAGATCCTACGCAGGGGCAGCGGGCGATCGACCTCACCGCACTCGCCGCCGAGGCTGTGGTGATGGTTGAGCCTACTGCCGAGGAGCGGAGTGTCGCGCTGGAACTCGAAAACGCAAACCCGATGTTCGCCAGCGGGCAGGAGCGCGCGGTCATCCAGATCCTCGTCAACCTCATCGGCAATGCCGTCCGCCATTCCCCGGAAGGCGGCACGGTGAACCTCGCGTTCGCGAGCACGCCCGGAACGGCTTCGGTAATCGTCGCCGACGAAGGTCCTGGGATCGATCCGGCGGACCAGCAGCGTATCTTCGAACGATTTGAGCGTGCCGACGCGCGCCAGGGCGGTACGGGCCTCGGCCTGGCGATTTCGCGCCGGCTTGCGCGATCTATGGGCGGCGATGTGTCGGTGGATAGCGAGCCCGGGACGGGTGCGCGTTTCACGCTGACACTGCCGAGTCCCTGAACCTTAGCGCCTGTTCACCGGTATGTAATCGCGTTGCGCGGCGCCGACGTAAAGCTGGCGCGGGCGTCCGATTTTCTGCTCGGGATCCGAGATCATCTCGTTCCACTGCGCGACCCATCCGACCGTGCGTGCAAGCGCGAACAGGGCCGTGAACATGTCGGTCGGGAAGCCGATAGCGTTCAGGATCACGCCCGAATAGAAATCGACGTTCGGATAAAGCTTCTTTTCGATGAAATAATCGTCGCTGAGGGCGATTCGCTCGAGCTCCTTGGCGACATCGAGCACGGCGTCCGAAATGTTGAGCTCTTTCAGTACTTCGTCGGCGGTCGCCTTCATCACCTTCGCGCGCGGATCGAAGTTCTTATAAACGCGGTGGCCAAACCCCATCAGCCGAAAGGGATCGTTTTTGTCTTTTGCCCGGGCAATATACTCGGGGATTCGCTTCACGTTGCCGATCTCGCGCAGCATGTTGAGTGCGGCCTCGTTGGCGCCGCCGTGCGCCGGTCCCCACAGGCAGGCGATGCCGGCGGCAATACAGGCGAACGGGTTAGCGCCCGATGAGCCGGCGAGGCGCACCGTCGAAGTCGATGCGTTCTGCTCGTGATCGGCGTGGAGGATGAAGATGCGACGCATCGCCCGCTCGATTACCGGGTTCACGACATAGGGTTCCGCCGGCACGCCGAACGTCATGCGGAGGAAGTTGCCGGTATAGCTGAGGCTGTTGTCGGGATAGAGGAACGGCTGGCCGATCGAATATTTGAACGCCATGGCCGCTATCGTAGGCATCTTGGCGATCAGCCGGTGCGAGGCGATCATCCGTTGCTCGGGATCGGTGATGTCGGTGCTGTCGTGGTAGAAGGCCGACAGTGCGCCGACAACGCCGCACATGATCGCCATCGGATGGGCATCACGTCGGAAGCCGCGGTAGAAGGTCATCAGCTGCTCATGCAGCATCGTATGGCGGCTTATCGTGTAGGTGAAATCGTGGAGCTCGCTTCCTTTCGGAAGCTCACCGTGGAGGAGCAGGTATGCAACCTCCATGAAAGTCGAATTCTCGGCCAGCTGGTCGATCGGATAGCCGCGATGCAGCAGGATGCCCTGTTCGCCGTCGATATAGGTGATCGCGCTCTGACAGCTGGCGGTCGAGGTATAGCCGGGGTCGTAGGTGAACATCCCGGTTTCGTTGTAGAGCTTGCGAACGTCGAAGACTTCGGGGCCAACCGAGCCTTCGAGCACGGGGTAGGTATGGTTCGTGCCGTCGATCCCCAAGGTCACGGTCTTCTCGGTCATTCGTTCGGCTCCACCATCTGGTCGGCGATCCGGGCGAGGCTTTCATCCTTCCCGAGCAACGCAAGCACATCACAGATTCCGGGCGACGTAGTTCGCCCCGTCAAGGCTGCGCGGAGCGGTTGGGCAAGCTTGCCGAGCTTGACGCCTTCCGCCTCCGCAACCTCGCGGATGGCCGCCTCTACCGACGCCGCATCCCACTCGGCAAGACCAGCGAGCCTGGCATGTGCCGAGGAAAGCAGCGTCCGCGCTTCCGAAACGAGCAACGCCGCTGCTGCCGCGTCGGGCTCAATCGGACGCTGGGCGAACAGGAAGCCCGCGCCCTGGGCAAGCTCGACGAGGGTGTGCGCCCGTGCCTTGAGCTCGGGCATGGCGCGCGCGAGCAGCGCCTTCTGGCTGTCGGCCAGGCTCAGTCGCGGCAGGACCAGGTCGGTGAGGCGCTGATCGTCCGCCTCGCGGATATAATGACCGTTCAAATTCTCGAGCTTCTTGAAGTCGAAGCGCGACGGTGACTTTCCTACGTGGTCGAGGTCGAACCATTCGATGGCTTGCTCGCGGCTGATGATCTCGTCGTCGCCGTGGCCCCAGCCGAGCCTCAGGAGGTAATTCCCGACCGCCTCCGGAAGGAACCCGAGTTCGTCGCGATAGGCATCGACACCAAGCGCTCCGTGACGTTTGGAGAGCTTCGCGCCGTCGGGACCGTGGATTAACGGCACGTGCGCATAACTCGGCTCGGGCCAGCCCATGGCGCGGATGATCGCGAGTTGGCGGAAGGCATTGTTGAGATGGTCGTCGCCCCGGATGACGTTGGTGACACCCATGTCGTGATCGTCGACCACGACCGCGAGCATGTAGGTCGGCGACCCGTCGGATCGAAGCAACACGAAATCGTCGAGCTCGGCGTTCTGAACGGTGACACGGCCCTGGACGCGATCGTCGATCGCCGTCTCGCCGTCGCGTGGCGCCTTCAGGCGGATGACGAAGGGCGTGTCGCCTTGCTCGTCCGTCACGTCGCGCCACGGGCTGTTGATCCGGAACGGCTTGCGCTCGGCCGCCGCCTCCTCGCGCTGCGCGGCGAGTTCCTCCTGCGTCATGTAGCAACGGTAGGCCGCACCACGATCGAGCAGACGGTGCGCGACTTCCGCGTGCCGCGCCCAGAATTGCGATTGATAATATTCGTGCCCGTCCCAATCGAGGCCGAGCCAATGCATGCCATCGAGGATGGCGTCGATCGCCTCCTTGGTCGAGCGGGCCTTGTCCGTATCCTCGATGCGCAGCAGGAATTTTCCGCCATGGTGGCGGGCGTAGAGCCAGTTGAACAGCGCCGTGCGTGCGCCGCCGATGTGCAGATAGCCGGTGGGCGACGGCGCGAACCGCGTGACGACCGGCCGTGAACCGCTTGCGCTGGTCAAATCTTTTCTCACTTGCGCCAGGACGCGCATTCCTCTTCTGGTCATGCTGCAATGCAACGGACGAGCGCCCCTAACATAGGGGAAGCGCCTCTTCCACAGCGTGCTCGGAGCTATTGGAAGACGCGGGTTTCCGCGCTTCACGAGGGGCTTGAAAAGCTCCTCGAGGCGGAGCGCGCGCAGCTCCCGCCGTGGTTCGTGGTCGGCTTCGGAAGCGGGATCGCCGCCTGGTTCGTGCTCGACCAGCTCACGCAATGGGCTGCGATTCTATGCCTCGCGACGGGGCTGGCGGTGGCGGGGTTCACAGTCGCCCGTGGACGCGCCGGACGCGCGCTGGGCTGGTTCGCACTAGCGGCGACGCTGGGATGCGTACTTGTCTGGACGCGCTCGGAATGGGTCGCACGGCCAACGCTCGTTCGTCCGGTGGTCACCGAGGTCGCCGGCCGCGTCGAGAGCGTCGACTATCTTGCCGCGAAAGACGTCGTCCGATTGACCCTGGCGCCGAGCGAACCGGCATTGCCGCCACGCGTCCGTGTGACGGTTGACGAAAAGGGATTTCCGGCTGGCGTCGCCGCAGGCGCCGCGATCCGGGTCAAGACGCGTCTCGTGCCGCCGCCTCCGATGGCCCTTCCCGGAACCTACGATTTTGCCCGCGACGCCTGGTTCAAGGGTTTGGGCGCCGTGGGCAAGGCCATGGGACCGGTGACGGTGCTCAAGCCGAGCGTGCCGCGCGGGCTCGATCGTGCGCGAACGGGGTTGCGACAGCATATTGCGCAGCAATTGCCGCCGGGTTCCGCGGGAATCGCGATCGCTCTCGCAACCGGTGACCAGAATACGGTGGGTGCCGACGATGCCGAAGCTATGCGCCGCAGCGGCCTCACGCACCTGCTTTCCGTCAGCGGGCTGCATATCGCCGCGGTCGTTGCCTTCGCGATGTTTTTGACCCTGAAGCTGCTGGCGTTGAGCGAGTGGCTCGCACTGCGCTTCAACCTTGTCCTCGTTTCAGCCGGCGCCGCTGCGGCGGCGGGTATCGGTTATACGCTTTTGACGGGCGCGCAGGTGCCGACGGTCAGGAGCTGCATTGCCGCCTTGCTGATCCTCGGTGGGATCGCCCTCGGACGCGATGCGATCAGTATTCGGCTGATCGCGGTCGGTGCGCTCGTGGTCCTCCTGTTCCGGCCCGAAGCGCTGGCCGGCGCCAGCTTTCAGATGAGCTTTGCCGCCGTCACCGCGATCGTCGCTCTTCACTCGACCACATGGTCGCGCAAATGGTTTCAGCGGCGCGAGGAGGGCGTTCCGGCCCGCGTTACGCGAGCGTTGTTGGCGATGGTGGCAACCGGGCTCGTCGTCGAGCTCGCCCTCGTTCCGCTCGCATTGTTCCACTTCCATCGCTCGGGGCTCTACGGGGTCGGCGCGAACATCGTCGCGATCCCGCTGACGACCTTCGTTATCATGCCCCTGGAGGCCGGAGCGTTGCTGTTCGACGTCGTTGGCTGGGGCGGGCCGCTGTGGCTCCTGTGCGGAGCAGCGATCGACGGGCTTCTACGGCTCGCTCACGCCGTTGCATCGACCAAAGGCGCGGTCGCGTTGATGCCGTCGATGCCGGGATGGGCGTTCGGCCTGATGATCGTCGGCGGCATTTGGCTGTGCCTGTGGAACACGCGGATCCGCTTGTTCGGCCTGATTCCGGCGGCGGTCGGCGCAGCGGGCGCATTGCTTGCGCCAGCGCCTGACTTGCTGATTACCGGCGACGGCAAGCACATGGCCGTGGTGAGAGAGGGGACGCCGCTGCTCTTGCGAGATCGCGCGGGCGATTTTGTGCGGCAGCTGTTCGCCGAGGCGTCGGGTTTCGACGGCGACCCAGGCGATCTCGGAGCGCAGCCGTATAGCGTCTGCTCGCGTGACGCCTGCGTCGCTGTCGTCCGCAACGGCGACCGCGAATGGCGCGTGTTGGCGACTCGATCGAACTATCGCATGGACTGGGCAAGCATCGCGCAGGCCTGCGCCAAAGCCGATATCGTCGTCTCCGATCGGCGGTTGCCCCGAGGCTGTACACCCCGCTGGCTCAAGCTCGACCGCGAGGCGCTGGCTCGAACCGGCGGGGTTGCGATCTACTTCGGCGATGCGGCGCAAATCGACAGCGTCGCTCATCGCATCGGCGAGCATCCGTGGGCGATGTGACGAGCAGCCCCATTGTGCGATAAGCTGCGACCGGCAAGCAGTAGGGGAAAAGCTATGCGTCAGGCCCTTTTAGTCGTCGCGCTCGCTGTCGCTGTCGCTCCGGGAGCGAGCAGCGCTCCGACGGTGACGGCGGGTACGCCCAATTCGGTCAGCACCCAGATCGCGCGGACTTCGACAACCGTTTCCGGCCAGCCATTGAAACTCCCACAAGGTCCCGCGGAGATGGTCGGGACGATGGTCGAAATCCCGCCCGGCGGAATGACCAGCATCCATCAGCACCCCTGGGCGCGGTTCGTCTACGTCCAGCAAGGGCCGCTGAGGGTTCGTAATGACGATACCGGGGACACCAAGGACTTCCAGTCTGGCGAGCTGTTCCCTGAAGTTACGGATCAGTGGCACCAGGGCACGGCGACTGGGCCGAAGGGCGCGCGGCTGATCGTCCTCGATATCGTTCCGCCCGGGGTCACCAACATGAAGATGCGCTAGGCTTCGCTCCAAACCGCGAGCTCGCTTCCGGCGGGATCTATGAAATGGAAACGGCGGCCGCCAGGGAAGCTGAAGATCGGCTTGGCGATCGTTCCGCCGGCCTTGGTCACGGCGTCGAAGGCCGCTTCGAGGTCGTCGACGCGAACGACCGGCAGCGGCGCGGCGAGCGCGCCCGAGGGATCGCCCTGCAGCCCGAGGTCCGTCGTTCCATTCGTTGTGGCTGCGTAGTCGGGCCCATAGTCCGTGAATTCCCAGCCAAAGGCCTTGGCGTAGAACGCCCGGGTCAGCTCATGCGCGGTGGCGCTTGGCAGTTCGACATAGTCGATGCGCGCCATCTCAATACCGCCGAATCAGGCCCGCAAGGCGTCCCTGGATCTGGACTCGCCGCGGGTCATAGCGTTGCGGCTCATACTGTCGATTGGCGGGGTCTAGTCGAATCATGCTGCCCTCCCGCCGGAAAGTCTTGAGCGTCGCTTCCTCATTGTCGATCAGCGCCACGACGATCTCCCCGTCGCGCGCGGTATCGACCTTGTGGATGAGTGCGAAATCGCCATCGAGAATGCCTTCATCGACCATGGAATCGCCGGACACTTCGAGCGCGTAATGTTCACCCGGGCCGAGCAATGCCGCGGGGACCGCGAAGGTCTCGGTTCCTTGAAGCGCCTCAATCGGCGTGCCGGCGGCAATTCGGCCGTGCAGGGGCAGGTCGATCGTGTCGTTGGCGGGGGCAGGGGCGGCGGGCCGCAGTGGGATCACCGCCGCCGATTGGGCCTCGGGCAGCTTCACGATCTCCAGCGCGCGGGCACGGTTGGGCAGGCGGCGAATGAAGCCACGTTCCTCCAGGGCCGAGATCAGGCGGTGCACGCCCGACTTGGACTTGAGCTCGAGCGCCTCGCGCATCTCGTCGAAGCTGGGGGAAATGCCGTCTTGCTTGAGGCGTTTGTCAATGAACAGCAGTAGCTCGCGCTGCTTGGCGGTGAGCATGTTCCGTCACTCCCCGTTGGAACGAACAGGGAACGTGTAGGCAACAAATGTCCGTGGGTCAAGAGGCGCAGGCGTGCGGAGATTAACCTCCGCTGGCGGTGATCCGCTTTTTCAACGCCTTGATCGAATCCTCGTTGCGCTTGGCTTTCATGTCGGCGCGGACGGCTGCGACGAATTCCTGCGCATAATCCTGGCTGAGCGCGCCCTGCAGCTCGTTCTGCATGCGGCTGACGAGCCCGGGCTGGATCAGCGCGTTGCCGGGCGTGATCTTGGTCACCTTCACGACAAAGAAGCCACGACCCTTTGAATCCGCAACCATCTGGCTTTTGCCTTGTCCGAGGGTGAACAGCAATTTCATCGGCGGCGCGACCTCTCCGCCAGCTTCCGCGATCTGAATACGCCGCGCTCCCATCGGTCGCACCGGCGGAAGCGCAAGGCCCGATTCCTTCACCGCTTGGGCCAGCGAAACGCCCTGCGAAGCGCGCGACGCGATCTTGTTCGCGGTATCGCGGGCGCGTTGGAAGGCCTGGGCGTTGATCCAGTCGTTCGCGACCTGCGACCGAATGCTCGCAAACGGGGCAGGGGCCGCAGCCTCGACCTGCGCGGGCGAGACTAGCGCATAGCCTTGCTTGTTGGGGAGGGTGACAATCTCGGGCGGATCGTTGGGCGCGATTTCGAAGCCCGTCTTCAGCGCTGGGGCAAGCTCCGCCGGCAACCGGTAGGCGGCGTCGGTCCGCGATGTCCCCGCGACCGTCACCAGAGGAGTCGTTACGACCGGCAGCTTGTTTGCCGCCGCGGCCTCGCTGAAGTTGCTGCCTTCGTCGACCGCGTTCTGCACCTTGTCGACCATGTCTTCGACGGCTTCCTTGCGCTTGTCCGCGGTCAGCTTGGCGGCAATCTCGGCCTTTGCCTGGTCCAGCGACTTGCCGCCTTCGCTCTTGATGGCGTCGACCTTGACCACGACCCAGCCGAAATCGGACTGGAACGGTCCGACGACGGCTCCGGACGGTGCCGAGAAGACGGCTGCCGCGGCCTTGTCTCCAGCAACTGAAGCATAGGCCTCGCGTGACTGCGCGGCCAGCGACGTGACCGCCGCATTGCTTCCCGCGGGCGCCGCGGCCGCAGCGAGGGCGCTGCCGGATTTCGCGCGAGCCGCGATGGCGTTCGCGGTCGTCTGGTCGGGGACGACGGCCTGGCTGAGATCGCGGCTCTCCTTGGCCCCGTACGTCGCCTGGTTCGCTTTGTAATAGGCCGCGATCTCCTGGTCCGACGCCTTCAATCCCGCAACGAGTTCTGGCTCGATCCGGGCGATGCGAACGACCCGCTGTTCCGGAATCATGTAGCGATTGCGGTTCGCGGCATAATAACGCTGGAGGTCGGCGTCGGCGGGATTCAATCCCGCGCGAAACGGTTCGAGCGGCAAGGCGGCGGCTTCACCCTCTCGCGCTTCGAGCAACATCGAGGCGTAAGGCATCGCCATTCCGACCGAGACACGGGCGTTGGTCGCAACCGGAGTCAGGAGGATGCGCTGAAGGAGGGTGCCCGAGATGATCTGGCGGACTTCGGCATCGGTCAGGCGCTGCTGCGCCAGGAATTGCTGATAGGCCTGGTCGCTGAACTTGCCGTTGAGGCCCTTGGTCTGCGGGATTTGCGCGATCTCGGCGTCGATCAGCCGCTTGGACAGGTGAATCCCATATTTGTCGGCGAAAGCGAGCAACGCGCGCTGGTCGATCAACGCATCGAGCAACGTGTCGAAATCGCCCGCGATGGTTGCATAGTCGGCGTCGGGACGCTGCCGCCGCACTTCTTGCAGCCGGCGCTGCATCGCGTCGCTCATCTCGCGGTCCAGGACCTGCTGATTGCCTGCGCGCGCGAGCGTCGACCCGCCCATTCCGAAACCGATCTTACCCGATCCGAAATTGGAAATGTCGCCGATGGCGAAGCCGGCGAGGATCATGATGAAGAAGGATGCGACAATGCCGGTGCCGATTTTCGATTTGGACAAGCGGCGGAAGTTCGTGATCATGGCGGTCCGATGGTGAGGGAAGCGGACGCCGCTTTAGGGGCCGGGCTGGCGCGCATCAAGACGCGCCGCTAGTGGCCCCGAAAAGGAGAGAGGATGCCCTTCAAGAAGCTCGTCGCTGGCAATTGGAAGATGCACGGCCTGTCGTCGGATCTCGCCGAGATCAAGGCGATTGCCGACGCTTCCCGGCAATATGACCGGGTTGACGTCGCCTTGTGCGTGCCTGCAATCCTGATCGAACGCGCCGTGCGCGCGGTCCCGGGCTTTGCGATCGGCGGACAGGATGTGCACCAAGCCGACCAGGGGGCTCATACCGGGTGTGTGTCCGCCGGAATGCTGCTCGACGCCGGGGCGACCCTCACCATCGTCGGGCACTCAGAGCGGCGCGACGCGCAACGTGAGAGTGACAAAGAGGTCAAATCAAAGGCCGAGGCTGCGCTCGCGCGAGGTCTCGATGTGATTCTTTGCGTGGGGGAAAGTCTTCAGGCGCGTGAGCAGGGCCATGCGATCGAAACGGTCGTCGGTCAGCTCGGCGCATCGCTCCCAGCGAAGGCTCCTGACGGACAGCTGGCGATCGCCTACGAGCCGATTTGGGCGATCGGCACGGGCAAGGTCCCGACGAATGACGAGATCGGGGAGATGCACGCGGCGATCCGCGAGCGCCTCGATGAGCGTTATGGCGAGAAGGCTAGTGTCGTCCGGATCCTCTATGGCGGATCGGTCAAGGCTTCGAACGCCGCGGAGATCTTCGCGGTCGCGCATGTCGATGGCGCGCTGGTCGGCGGTGCGAGCCTAAAAGCGGCCGATTTCATCCCAATCGTCGCTGCCGCCCAGACTTCGGTTGAAGGCCAGGCAGCGATCGCCTAGATCGCCGCGACCTGCTTCCCGAGAAAGTCCTTCAATGTTCGCCTTTTTGCTGATCGTTCAAACGCTTGTCGCCGGCTCGCTCGTGGGCGTGATCCTGATGCAGCGCTCGGAAGGCGGCGGGCTCGGCGTCGGCGGAAGCTCGTCAGGCTTTATGACGGCACGCGGCGCCGCTGACTTTCTGACTCGCTCGACCTCGATTCTCGGCGGCACCTTCATCGTTCTGTCGATCGTGATGGCGGCGATTGCCGGAGCGACGCGCGAGCCAACCAAGATCGATACGTCGCTTGCCAACAAGACTGCGCCGATCGAGCAAACCCAGCCAACGACGCCGGTGCAAACGGCGCCGACCACGACACCGCAGCAGAAGCCGGAACAGAACCAGAGCCTTCCGGCGGTTCCGCTCGCCCAGTAGGATAGAGCCCCGGGAATTCGAGGAATTTCCTCAACTCGGCCTGCAATTCACAAGATTTTTTTGCCGCGCCGCTTGCTTAAGGCGGCGACAAGCCCCTAAGCCTCGACTCCCATGGCGCGGTTCATATTTGTCACCGGCGGCGTGGTTTCATCGCTTGGCAAAGGTCTCCTCTCCGCATCGCTCGGGGCACTCCTCCAGGCGCGCGGCTACAAGGTCCGGATCCGAAAGTTCGACCCGTATCTGAACGTCGATCCGGGGACGATGTCTCCCTATCAGCATGGCGAAGTCTACGTGACCGACGACGGCGCCGAGACCGACCTCGACCTCGGCCATTACGAGCGGTTCACCGGCGTTTCGTCTCGCCAGTCCGATAACATCACGACCGGACGCATTTACCGCGACATCATCGCCAAGGAGCGCCGCGGCGACTATCTCGGCGCCACTGTCCAGGTCATTCCGCATGTCACCACCGCGATCAAGGAGTTCGCGCTGGCCGATACGGACGACGTGGACTTCGTGATCTGCGAGATCGGCGGCACGGTCGGCGACATCGAAAGCCTGCCCTTCATCGAGTCGATCCGTCAGCTCAGGAACGACCTCGGCCGCGACAACACGGTCAGCGTTCACACGACGCTCGTTCCTTGGATCAAGGCCGCCGGTGAGCTCAAGACCAAGCCGACGCAGCATTCGGTCAGGGAGTTATCGAGCTTGGGGGTGCAGCCCGAGGTGCTGCTGTGCCGGACCGAAAAGGAAATTCCCGACAGCGACCGCGAAAAGATCGCCCTCTTCTGCAACGTGCCCAAATCGGCGGTGATCCAGGCGCTCGACGCGCGCAACATTTATGACGTGCCCCTCCAGTACCACGAGGGTGGACTCGACGATGAGGTGCTGCGCGCGTTCCGTATCGCCGACGCGCCGCCGCCCGAACTGGCCGTGTGGCGCGACATCATGGATCGGATCGACAATTACGACAGCGAGGTCACTATCGGCGTCGTCGGCAAATATGTCGGTCTCCCGGACGCCTATAAGAGCCTGCGCGAGGCCTTGATCCATGGCGGCGTCGCCAACCGCGCGAAGGTCAACATCCAGTGGATCGACGCAGAGCTGTTCGAGCATCCCGATTCGGACGTCGTCGCCGAGCTTGAGCCGCTGCACGGCATCCTCGTCCCAGGCGGCTTCGGCGAGCGCGGCAGTGAGGGGAAGATCGCTTCGGTCAAATTCGCCCGCGAGCGCGAAATTCCGTTCTTTGGCATTTGCCTCGGCATGCAGATGGCGTGCATCGAGGGCGCCCGGAACCTGGCCGGGATCAGCGAGGCCTCGACCACCGAGTTTGGCGAGACTCCGGAGCCCGTGGTCGGACTGATCACCGAATGGATGAGCGAGGAAGGTCTGCAGAAGCGTGCCGCCGACGGCGACCTTGGCGGCACTATGCGGCTCGGCGCTTATGAGGCGAAGCTCGACGGCAACAGCGTCGTTCGCTCGCTCTACGGCAAGGACGTAATCAGTGAGCGTCACCGCCACCGCTATGAGGTCAACATCCATTATCGCGACCCGCTCGAGAAGGTGGGCCTCGTATTCTCCGGAATGTCGCCTGACGATCAGCTGCCCGAGATCGTCGAGCGGCCGGACCATCCCTGGTTCATCGGCGTTCAGTTCCATCCCGAGCTCAAGAGCCGTCCGTTCGAGCCTCATCCACTGTTTGCCGGCTTCATCGAGGCGGCGCTAAAGCAGAGCCGGCTGGTTTAGGCGGAACGCGCGCAAGGCTGGTCCGTTACGGCGCCGACTCACCATTTGAGGAACCCGCCATGCTTCTGACCATCGCTATCATCCTGTTCGTTCTTTGGGCGCTTGGATTTTTCGCCTTTCACGTTGCTGGCGGCCTGATTCACCTGCTGCTGGTAATTGGCGTCATCGTCCTCATCTGGAACTTCGTCGCCGGTCGTCGGGCGATTTAGTTCTTCACCAAGCCTGAGCGTTGCGGGGCGCGTTGACGCGCCTTAGATGCGCGTCATGACGAACAGCATTTCAACGCGCCTGGTCGTGCTCGGCTCCGGGCCTGCGGGTTACACCGCCGCGATTTACGCGGCGCGCGCGGGCCTGAACCCGGTGGTAATCCAGGGCATTCAGCCCGGCGGCCAGCTCACGACTACGACCGACGTCGAGAATTATCCCGGCTTTCGCGACGTCATC
>Ga0207711_10003389_pt1 | contig 13810 bp, 13 predicted proteins | sample KBSS34metaG_FD_184401 | JGI IMG/M metagenome (GOLD analysis project Ga0207711, IMG submission 184401) | Switchgrass rhizosphere microbial communities from Kellogg Biological Station, Michigan, USA - KBS S3-4 metaG (SPAdes) (version 2) | ecosystem: Host-associated > Plants > Roots > Rhizosphere...
TGGAACGAAGCGATGCGAACGCCAACGGCGGGTCGAAAGGCGAGGCCAACGGAAACATCGCGCCGGTGCAGCAGCCGTTCGTGGCGGACGACGAGGCGTAGCCCGCGACAGCGACGGACAAACGCTTCGCTATCCGTCAACCTCCAAACCGGGGCGGTCGGCGCTCGAAGAAGGCGCGCAGTCCTTCCTCGAAGTCACGTGTCGCGGCGCATTCGCCGAAGCTCACCGACTCCGCCCGCAATTGCTGCGACAGCGACCGGTCGAGGGATTCGCGCAACAGGCGTTTCGCGTTGCGGAGCGCGACCGCGGGACCCGTCGCGATGGACTGCGCCCATTCGTTGACCGTTGAATCGAGCGCCGCAGCGTGGACGACCCGATTGACGAGGCCAATGCGCTGTGCCTCGCGCGCATCGAAACGCTCGCTCAGCAGATAGAGTTCGAGCGCCTTGCGCACCCCGACGATGCGCGGCAGCGACCAGGTGCCGCCGCCGTCCGGACTGAGCCCGATCTGCCGGTACGCGGAGGAGAAGTATGCGTTGTCGGCCGCCACTACCAGGTCGCATGCGCCTACGAGAGAGAGACCGAATCCTGCGACGGCGCCCTGCACCGCGCCGATAACCGCATGCGGCATCCGTTGCAGATGCTCGATTGCAGCGTGGAGGCGTTCGACGATCCGTTGAAACTCCCGCTGCCGCTGTAGCGGTTCGACGTCGAGACGCGCGGCGAACGTGCGCAGGTCGCCGCCGGCCATGAAGTGCTTGCCTGCGCCGCGCAGCACGACCACGCGAAGCGATGCATCGGCGGCGAGCGCGGAGGCGTGCGTGACGAGCGCTTCCATCATCCCGAGGTCGAGGACGTTGAGCGCCGCCGGCCGGTTGAGCGTCAGCGTCGCGACTGCTCCGTCAAGCGACAGGACGATCCCTTCCTCACCGGCGGCATTCGATTGATCGCTCATCGTGCGTTCCTTTGTCGGCGCTTCGCTCGACAGTGCGTCAGTCCCGTACGTCGGTACGGAAGGGGCTGCCGGCTTCGAGCTCGTCGATCGAATGAGCGACATCGACCCGCTCGCGCGCGCAGTAATCGGCGATGGCGGAAGCGAAGGCGCGGTCGGAAATCGCGTGGGCGGAGTGCGTCGGCACAGGCAACAGGCCGCGAGCAAGCTTGTGAATCCCTTGCGCCCCGCCCTCGAAGCACTCGATGCCTCGCTCGATGCAGAATTCGATCGCCTGGTAATAGCACGTTTCGAAGTGCAGTCCGGGCACGTACTCGCGAGTGCCCCAATAGCGACCCCACAGCGTGTGCTCGTCGAATACGTCGAGCGCTGCGCACAGCCGCTTGCCATTGCGATAACCGACGACGAGCAACAGCCGGTCACCGAGCGTTTCGCTGATCGCGTCGAAGAAGTCGAGCGACAGATACGGCGTCGACCGGTGCGCGCGATAGGTGCGCTCGTAGCATTCGAAGAAGAACGCCCTGTCCGCCGCCGCGATTTCGCGGCCGCATTTCCGCACGAACGTCACGCCCGCCTCTTGAAGCCGCCGGCGCTCCTGCTTGATCTTCTTGCGCTTGTCGTGGTTGAAGTCGCCGAGGAATTCGGCGAAGTCCCGGTAGCCGCGGTTGCGCCAGTGGAACTGCACGCCGTCGCGCGTCAGCATGCCTGCGTTCTCGCACTCGCGCGTCTGCGCGTCGTCCGTGAACAGGATGTGCAGCGACGAATAGCCGTGCGCGAGCTCTCCGAGCGCGCGCTCGAGCAGCGCGCGCCTGGTTGCCGGCGCGTCCGCGAGCAAGCGGGGACCGGGTACCGGCGTGAACGGGACCGCCGCAACGAGCTTCGGGTAATAACGGCGGCCGTAGCGGCGATACGCGTCCGCCCATCCCCAGTCGAACACATACTCCCCGTAGCTGTGCGCCTTGGCGTAGAGCGGCAGAGCGCCGATCAGCTCGGAACGGTTCCAGGCGGTGAGAAAGCGCGGCAGCCATCCGGTCTCAGGTGCCGCGCACCCGGTCTCATGCAGTGCGGAGAAGTACTGATGCGACAGGAGCGGCATGTCGGATGACAGCGCGTTCCACTCGGCAGGGTCGATCTCCGACAGCGGAACGTCGTCGCGGATGAGAGGCGAGACAGCAACCGGCGGGCGCGGCCTGGAGTAGGGGACGGGGGCGTGCATGGAGTCGTTTCATTGTCGCCGTTGTGCGGGCGATGCTCAAGCTTGCGGGTCGGTTTGGACAAGGTCGCGTGCTAACATTTCCCGATGCGGATTGCGATGGCGCAGCTGAACCAGAAGCTCGGCGACCTCGCAGGCAATGCCCGCACGCTGCTCGACGCGATCGGCGAGGGACGCCGCGGCGCCGCGTCGCTTGTCGTCACGCCCGAGCTTTCGCTTTGTGGGTACCCCCCCGAAGACCTCGTGTTGCGGCCGGCGTTCCTCGATGCCTGCGCCGCCGAATTGATCGCGCTCGCCTCCGAGGTCAAGGATACGACGGCACTCGTCGGCTTTCCCGAGCGGCGCGACGGCATCCGCTACAACGCGGTCGCGGTGCTTCGTGAAGGCCGCGTCCACGCCGTCTACAGGAAGCACCATCTCCCCAACTATACGGTCTTCGACGAGGAGCGGTATTTCGAGCCGGGCACCGCACCGTGCATCTTCGACGTCGATGGTGTGCGGTGCGGCGTCGTCATCTGCGAGGATTGCTGGTTCGAAGGGCCCGCGATGCAATCGCGCGACGCAGGTGCCGAGATCGTCGTCGTTCCGAACGGCTCTCCGTATCACACGCACCAGCAGGCCGCGCGCGTTGCGCAAATCGCGGCGCGCGTTCGCGAGACCGGCGTGCCGTTCGTGTATGTCAACCGCGTCGGCGGCCAGGACGAGCTTGTCTTCGATGGCGCTTCCTTCGTGATGGACGCCCACGGCACGATCGCCCAACAATTGCCGGCATGGCACGAGACGATCGGCATCGCCGAGTTCAATGACGCTACGCCGCGGCCCGTCCGCGGCGAGCTCGACACCGCGCTCGAGCCTCACGTCTATGCGGCGCTCGCCATGGGCGTTCGCGACTATATCGGCAAGAACCGGTTTCCGGGCGTCCTGCTCGGCCTGTCCGGCGGCGTCGATTCGGCGCTTACGCTTGCCGTCGCTGTCGATGCGCTCGGTGCTTCGCGGGTGCGCGCCGTGATGATGCCATCGCAGTACAGCGCATCGATCAGTCTCGAGGACGCCCGGGAAATGGCCGGAATTCTCCGCGTTCGCTATGACGAGATTCCGATCGCGCCGATGTTCGACGCGTTTTTGTCGTCGCTTGCGGCCGAGTTCGCCGGTCTCGCGCCCGACGCCACGGAAGAGAACATCCAGGCGCGCATCCGCGGGACGCTGCTGATGGCACTTTCGAACAAGTTCGGATCGATCGTCCTCACGACCGGCAACAAATCCGAGATGGCCGTCGGTTACGCAACGCTCTACGGTGACATGGCAGGCGGGTTCGGCGTGCTGAAAGACATCAGCAAGACGCTCGTCTATCGTCTTTGCCATTACCGGAACAGCCTCGGGCGCGTGATTCCCGAGCGGATCATCACGCGGGCCCCATCCGCCGAGCTGCGACCGAACCAGGTGGACCAGGACTCGTTGCCACCGTACGACATCCTCGACGGAATTCTCGAATGCTACGTCGAGCACGATCGCGCACCCGCTGAGATCGTCTCGCTCGGCTACCGCGCGGAGGACGTGCGCAAGGTCGTGCGCCTCATCAAGATCAGCGAATACAAACGGCGGCAGGCCGCCGTCGGCATACGGATCACGCCGCGCGGTTTCGGCAAGGACTGGCGGTATCCGATCACCTCCGCCTGGAACGAGTGGGAGACGGTGGGTGGGGCGCCCCGCAGCGCGGACTGACGCGGACGCTTCGTGTATCCTTCCCGCCGCGGCTCTGCTTTGCACGGAACACGACGATGAAGAAGATCGAAGCGATCATCAAGCCTTTCAAGCTCGACGAGGTGCGTGAGGCGCTTTCGGAGGCTGGCGTCTCCGGGCTGACGGTAACGGAAGTCAAGGGCTTCGGACGCCAGAAGGGACATACGGAGCTCTATCGCGGCGCTGAGTACGTCGTCGATTTCCTGCCGAAGGTCAAGGTGGAAATGATCGTCGGAGACGGCCTGGTCGAAGGGGCGATCGAGGCCATCGTCAAGGCCGCACGCACGGGCAAGATCGGCGACGGCAAGATCTTCGTGACGGCGGTCGAGCAGGTCATTCGCATCCGCACCGGCGAGTCGGGCGAAGCCGCCGTCTGACGTTTCGCGCAGGATAAAGTCGCGCCCGGTCGATGCATAAAGGGAGGAGCCATGTCGTTCGCCGGTGAGTTCAGGGAATTCGCCGTCAAGGGCAGCGTCGTCGATCTGGCCGTCGGCGTGATCATTGGCGGAGCGTTCGGCAGGATCGTCGATTCGCTCGTCAAGGACATCATCATGCCGATCGTCGGCGCGATCTTCGGCGGCCTCGATTTTTCGAACTATTTCATCATGCTGAAGACCCCGCCCGCCGGCTACACGGGGCCGATGACCTACGACGCGCTCACGAAGGCGGGGGTGCCGCTCTTCGCCTACGGCAATTTCATCACGGTCGCGATCAACTTCCTGATCCTCGCGTTCATCATCTTTCTGATGGTGAAGCAGATCAATCGCCTGAAGCGCAGCGCTCCCGCCGCACCCGCCGCGCCGCCCGAGGAGGTGATGCTGCTGCGCGAGATCCGGGATGCGGTGAGACGCTGACGGACCAATACATCCGCCGTGCCAACAGTTCGGACGTGGCAGCGCCGTGCCGCGCGCACGAGCCCATCCTGGAGAAGCGCATGAAACATCGATCGTTCACCGCCGTGCTCGCCGCGGCGATCCTCTCGCTCTCCGCGGATGTCGCGTTCGCCGACATCACGATCGGCGTAACGCTGTCGGCAACCGGCCCGGCGGCGTCGCTCGGCATTCCCGAGAAGAACACGATCGAGCTGTTGCCGACGTCACTCGGCGGCGAGAAGGTGCGCTATATCGTTCTCGACGACGCGTCCGATACGACGCGAGCCGTCACCAATACACGCAAGCTCATTACCGAAGACAAGGTCGACGTCATCTTGGGCTCCACGGTCACGCCGAACTCGCTTGCGATGATCGACATCGTCGCGGATGCCGAAACCCCGATGATCTCCATGGCGGCAAGCGCGCGAATCGTGGACCCCGCCAATCCCAAGACACGCTGGGTGTTCAAGACGCCGCAGAGCGATTCACTGATGGCGGACGCCATCGCCGTGAGCATGAAAGCCAACGGGGTCAAGACGGTCGGCTACATCGGCTTCAACGACGCCTATGGCGAAAGCTGGCTCGGCGAAATCAAGCGTTCGGCACAGACCGCGGGGATCAACATCATCGCGGACGAGAAATACAACCGGAGCGATGCGTCGGTCACGGGCCAGGTCCTGAAGCTGATCGCCGCAAATCCGGACGCAGTGCTGATCGGAGCGTCGGGAACGCCGGGCGCAACGCCGCAGAAGGAGCTGGTCGCGCGCCGATACAAGGGACGGATCTATCAGACGCACGGTGTCGCCAACCCGGACTTCCTGCGCGTATGCGGCGCGGATTGCAATGGGACACTGCTGCCCATCGGACCGATGCTCGTGTTCGAGCAGCTGCCGGAATCCAATCCGGTGAAGAAGGTGGCCGCGCAGTGCATCACGCAGTACGAGGCGAAGTTCGGCAAGGATTCACGCACGACGTTCGGCGGCCACGCCTATGACACGTTCGCGCTCCTGTCCCACGCCGTGCCCGAGGCGCTCAAGAAAGCGAAACCGGGTACGAAGGAGTTCCGGGCGGCGTTGCGCGACGCGCTCGAAACGAGCAATGTGGTGGGCACGCATGGCGTGTTCGTCATGAGCCCGCAGGATCACAACGGACTCGACAATCGCGCGCGCGTGATGATCCGCATCGACAACGGAAAGTGGGTGCTCGTGAAGTGACGGCCGCGCGCGCATGGACCCGTCGATCGCCGCCTTCCTCACGCAGGACGGCGTCACCAACGGCGCGATCTACGCGCTGCTCGCGCTCGCACTCGTGCTCGTCTTCACCGTCACGCGGGTCATCTGGATCCCGTCCGGTGAATTCGTCGCCTATGGGACGCTGACACTCGCGGGGTTGCAACTCGGCAAGGCACCCGGGATCGTCGGTCTCCTGGTTGCGGTTGCGATTGTCGCGGCGCTGGTCGAAACGGTTTCGACGATCCGGGCGCGCGAATGGCGCCGCCTGCCGCGACGTCTCGCGCTATGGCTCGGTGTGCCGCTGGCCGTCGCTGCAGCCGTCTGGTGGGCGGCGCCGCGCGCGCTTCCGCTGCCGGTGCAGGTGATGCTCACGCTTGCCGCAGTGACGGCGCTCGGGCCGTTGCTGTACCGCATCGTCTACCAGCCGCTTGCCGATGCGAGCGTTCTCGTGCTGCTCATCGTATCGGTCGCGTTGCACTTCGCGCTCACCGGTCTCGGCTTGTGGTTCTTCGGCGCGGAAGGGTCCCGAACGCCGGCATTCACCGATGCTTCGTTCAAAGTCGGAGAGCTTACGTTCAGCGCGCAAAGCTTGCTCGTGGTTGCGACCAGCATGGTGCTGATCGGCGCGCTCTACCTGTTCTTCGAGCACACGCTCTACGGGAAGGCGCTTCGCGCGACCGCCGTGAATCGCGTCGGTGCGCGGCTTGTCGGCATCTCGCCGAGCTTTGCGGGTGCGCTCACGTTCTTGCTTGCGGCGCTGCTGTGCGCGTTCTGCGGTGTGCTGATCGGACCAATCACGACGGTCTACTACGAGTCGGGTTTCATGATCAGCCTGAAGGGATTCGTCGGTGCCATCATTGGGGGGCTCGTCAGCTATCCGCTCGCCGCGGCGGGTGCGCTGCTCGTGGGCTTGCTCGAAGCATTCTCATCGTTCTGGGCAAGCGCTTTCAAGGAGGTGATCGTCTTCACGCTGATCATTCCGGTATTGCTCTGGCGCAGCCTCACCACGCGTCACCATGACGAAGATGAATAGCGTCGCGTCGGAGCGTCTCGAATGACGCGCGGCGGCGGGAGCGCTGCGGCGCGATGAACGCGGGTCGCATCGTCGCCGCGCTGTTCGTGATCGCGTTGTGCGCGATTCCGCTCGTCGGCCCCCCGTTCTGGGTGACGCTCGGCAATTACATCGGGCTCTACAGCATCGTTGCGCTCGGGCTCGTCCTGCTGACCGGCGTCGCCGGCCAGACGTCGTTCGGCCAGGCCGCATTCGTCGGTCTCGGCGCGTACACGACGGCCTTCCTGACCATCCGTTACGGCGCGTCGCCCTGGCTCACGCTGCCGGCGGCACTCGCCATCACGCTGGTGGTGGCGCTCGCGCTCGGCTTCATCACGCTGCGCATGCAGGGTCATTACCTTCCGCTCGCGACCATCGCGTGGGGCATCAGCCTCTACTTCATCTTCGGAAACCTGGAGTGGCTCGGCGGGCACACCGGCATCACGGGCATTCCCGCGCTGTCGCTCGGCGCCATCGACCTCAAGGACGAGCGGCGCTTCTACGTGCTGATCTGGGTGATCACGCTCGCGGCGTTATGGGGCACGCACAACCTTCTCGATTCGCGACCGGGACGCGCGCTTCGTGCGCTGAAGGGCGGACTCGAGATGGCGGAGGCCTTCGGCGTCAACGGCGCGCGGCTCAAGATCGTCGCATTCGTCTATGCGGCGCTCCTTGCGTGCATTTCGGGATGGCTCTACGCGCACCTCCAGCGCTTCATCAACCCGACGCCGTTCGACATACGTCAAGGCATCGAGTATCTGTTCATGGCGGTCGTGGGAGGCGCAGGCAGCGTATGGGGCGCGATCATCGGTGCAACGCTCATCACGCTGCTGAAGCAGGTGCTCCAGGACATCCTTCCCGGCATTCTGGGGCGGGCCGGCAACTTCGAGATCGTCGTCTTCGGCGTATTGATGATCCTGCTGCTGCAATTCGCGCGGAACGGCGTGTGGCCGTGGCTTGCGCGCTTGCTGCCGCGACCGAGGCCGTCCCCCGTCCCCGACGCGCCGCCGCTCCCGGTGCGCGACAGGTCGCCGAAGCCGGGGATGTCGCTCCTCCAAGTGAAAAAGGCGCGCAAGCAGTTCGGCGGTCTCGTCGCCGTGAACGACCTGACGTTCGACATTCGCGAGGGCGAGATCCTCGGCCTCATCGGCCCGAACGGCGCAGGCAAGAGCACGACGTTCGCACTGATCAGCGGTGCGCTGCCGCTCAGTGCAGGGGAAATCGTGTTCCGCGGCGAGTCGATCGGGTCGCGCGCTCCTTACCGTATCGCGCGGCTTGGCATCGGCCGCACGTTTCAGCACGTTCGACTCCTGCCGCAGATGAGCGTCCTCGAGAACGTCGCGCTCGGCGCGTATCTTCGCGGCCGAGCGGGCGTCGTGCGCGCGACGCTGCGGCTGAACCGCGAGGAGGAGGCACGAACACGTGCGTTGGCGGCGCGACAGATCGCCCGGGTGGGTCTTGCAGACCATCAATTCGATGACGCGGGAAGCCTGCCGCTCGGCAAACAGCGGATCGTGGAAATCGCCCGTGCCCTCGCTGCCGACCCCTCGCTGCTGCTGCTCGACGAGCCGGCCGCCGGGCTGCGCTATCTGGAAAAGCAGGCGCTCGCCGAACTGCTGCGGTCGCTGCGCGGTGAAGGAATGACGATCCTCCTGGTCGAGCACGACATGGAATTCGTGATGGGCCTGACGGATCGGCTCATCGTCATGGACTTCGGCGAAAAGCTCGCGGAAGGTCCGCCGGCCCACATCCAGCGCGACCCGCTCGTGCTGGAAGCGTATCTAGGCGGCGTATGACCGACGTGCTGCAGGTCGAGCGGCTTTCGGTCGCATACGGCAAGGTCCTGGCGGTGCGCGACGTCTCCCTGCGTGTCGGCTCAGGAACGATCGTCACCGTCATCGGTCCGAACGGCGCCGGGAAGACGACGTTGCTCGCTGCCATCGCGGGCTTGCTGCCCGCGGAAGGCGACGTGCGGTGGTTCGGCCAGTCGGTCAGTGCATGGCCCGTCGAGGAACGTGTCGCGCGCGGCATCGTGCTCGTGCCCGAAAAGCGCGAATTGTTCGCGTCGATGAGCGTCGCCGACAACCTGCTGCTCGGCGGTTTCGCACGAAGGCGCGAACGCACGACGGCATCGGCATTGGCGGACGTCTATGCGCGCTTCCCGCGCCTCGCGGAACGCCGCAAGCAGCTCGCGGCAACGCTGTCAGGCGGCGAGCGCCAGATGCTGGCGCTGGGGCGGGCGCTGATGGGCGCACCCAGGCTCCTGTTGCTCGACGAGCCGTCGCTTGGTCTCGCGCCGCTCGTCGTGCGCGACATTTTCTCGATCATTGCGTCGCTGCGCAGTTCCGGTTCGGCCGTATTGCTGGTCGAGCAGAACGCGCGCGCGGCGCTCAGCGTGGCCGATTACGGATACGTTCTCGAAACGGGGGAACTCGCGCTCGAAGGACCGAGCAACGACCTGGCTTCCAATCCGCGCGTCGCCGCCACCTATCTTGGACAGGCGGGCAAAGCGCGTGCGCCGGCAGGTTGAAGGCGCACCGTTCCGACCCCATGCTGTCCAGAATCAACCGCTGCATCGTGCCATCTAAGGACCTCACTTGACCGATACCACACTTTCCGAACTTCCCGGGGCTCTTTTCGACAATGCGGAGCGGGTGCTGCTTGCGCCGGCGGACCTCGATCTGCAGAAGGTCTCGCGCGTTCTCGAATCCATCCATCAGCACGATGTCGATTTCGCCGACTTCTATTTTCAGCACTCGTGCTTCGAAAGCTGGAGCCTCGAGGAGGGGATCGTGAAGGCCGGCACGTTCAACATCGATCGCGGCGTAGGCGTGCGCGCAGTGCACGGCGACAAGCAGGCATTCGCGTATTCCGACGACATCTCGATCGGCGCTTTGGAGGAGGCATCGGGCGCCGTGCGCGCGATCGGCCGCCAGGGTCAATCGGCGTCGACGCCGCTCGGCCGCCGCGGTCGGACCCGCTTGCTTTACCCGACGGCCGACCCCGTGATGAGCCTCGCCGACGCGGACAAGGTTGCCGTCTTGACCCGTCTCGAGCGCCGCGCGCGCGCCCTCGATCCACGGGTTGTCCAGGTGATGGCCTCGCTTGCGGGCGAGCACGAGACGATCCTCATTGCGCGCAGCGACGGCCTGCTGGCGGCGGACGAACGGCCGCTGGTGCGTATTTCGATTACGGTGATCGTCGAGGAGAACGGCCGACGCGAGCAGGGTTACGCAGGCGGTGGCGCGAGGCTCGATTACGCGTACTTCACCGACGCGCAACTCGATGTCTTCGCAAAGCAGGCAGTCGACCAGGCGCTGATAAATCTTTCAGCGAGGGACGCGCCCGCCGGCAACATGACTGTCGTGCTCGGCAACGGGTGGCCCGGGATCCTGCTGCACGAGGCGATCGGGCACGGGCTCGAAGGCGACTTCAACCGGAAGGGCACGAGCGCCTTCTCCGGGCGCGTCGGGCAGCGCGTGGCGGCGCCTGGCGTGACGGTCGTCGACGACGGCACGCTCGGTCAGCGACGCGGCTCGCTCAACCTCGATGACGAAGGCAATCCGACACAGCGCACCGTGCTGATCGAGGATGGCATCCTGCGCGGGTACATGCAGGATCGGCTCAACGCCGGACTGATGAAGGCGGGCGAGACCGGCAACGGACGCCGTGAGTCGTTCGCGCACCTGCCGATGCCGCGGATGACCAACACGATCATGCTCGCCGGCGAGCGCGACCCCGCCGAGATCATCGCTTCCGTGAAGAGCGGGCTCTACGCTGCGAACTTCGGCGGCGGTCAGGTCGACATCACGAGCGGGAAATTCGTTTTTTCAGCAGCCGAAGCCTACATGATCGAGGACGGCAAGATCACGTATCCCGTGAAAGGCGCAACGCTGATCGGCAATGGTCCCGATGCGCTGACGCGCGTGTCGATGGTCGGCAACGACCTCGAACTCGATGGCGGCATCGGTACCTGCGGCAAGGACGGCCAGAGCGTCCCGGTCGGCGTAGGTCAGCCGACGCTGCGGATCGACGGGCTGACCGTCGGCGGAACGTCCTGAGACTTCACCGCTGCCCGCTTCAGTGCAGCGGTCCCGCGACCTGCACGTCGCTGACCGCCGGAGCGGGCGACGCGTGATGGCATACGACACGCCAGCCTGACGGCGTGCGCATCATCACGTTGGTGGCCACGGCCGCGCCGCTTCCGGCGTCGTCACTGGCGCTCACGTATTCGATCGTGCTCTGCATGGCGAGACCGACGGTTTCGAGCAGCACCACCTGATCAAGCCGGAAATTGAGCTTCGCATTGCCGGACGAGAAGATCCGCTCGAAGCTGTGTCGTACCGAATCGTATCCGACATGCCGGATGCCGCCCGGGTGGATGCATACGATCTCCTCGTCGTCGGCCCACGTCACCATCATCGCGTCGATGTCGCGCGCCTCGAAGGCCTGATAGAACGCCTGGACGGCATCCTGGGGTGACGTATAGATCGGCGGCGTGCGAGCCGTTGGCATGTGTATCGTCTAACGGGGAGTTGGCGGTGCAGCGGGCGCGGATGTGGTGCGCGCAAGATTGTAGACCAACTCGGGAGAGAGATCGCGCATGCACCGGAAATGTCCGAGCGGGCAATTCCGCTTGAAGCAGGGACTGCACGAGATCTCGATTCGAGCGATGCGCGCCGTCTCGGCGAGCGGTGGCGTGTACGCGGGTGATGACGACCCGAACAGCGCGACGAGCGGCGCGCGAACCGCGGCCGCCGCATGCATCAGTCCCGAATCGTTGCTGACGACGAGCGTCGCCGCGGACATCAGATCGATCGCGGTGCCGAGATCCGTGCGCCCGGAAAGATCGGAAACGAGGGGTGCGCCTCCCAGCGCACGTTCGAGCGCGTTGCCGATCGGCGCATCATTTGGCGACCCGAGAATCCAGATTGCATTACCTTCCGCGAGCAGCCGATTGCCGAGCGTTGCGAAATGCTCGATCGGCCAGCGCTTTGCCGGACCGAACTCGGCACCCGGACAGAAGATCGCGATCGGCCGTTGTTGCGACAACCCGAGGCTGCGCATTGCCTCTTCGAGGTTGCCGCGATCGGGAACGAGCACCGGTCGAGGCGGTTCGATGTCCCGCGTGGCCACGCCGTTTGCGAGTGCCGCGTAACGCGCGACGAGTTGCGGCACGGCGCGGTCGACGCGTCGCGCGTCGGTGAGCAGACCGTACCGCCCTTCGCCGCGGTATCCGATCCGCTGCGGAATGTTCGCGAACCAGGGAACGAGTGCGGACTTCCACGTATTGGGCAGCACGTAGGCATGCGTGTACTGCTGCCCGCGAAGGGCGATGCCGAGCTTTCGACGATCACGAAGCGCGAGTTGGCCGTGCCCGGCAGGGCTGTCGATGATTCGTCCGATGCCCCGCATGCGTGCGTACACCGGTGAGCACCAGCGCTGTGCGACGACGTCGATCGGCGCTTCGACGCCCGTCGCCCGGAGCTTGGCGATCAGCGGCTCGCTGAGGATCGCATCGCCGACCCACGAGGGCGCGATGACGAGCACCCGATGGGCCGAGGGATGCGGGTCCGCGGGCGAAGGAGACGGTCGATGCCGAAAAACGCTCAGTGGCCGGCTTTCGCTTCGCCCTCGAGGCGATAGCGAGTTCCGCAATACGGGCACATCGCTTCGCCGGCGCCGGCCACGTCGAGGAAGACGCGAGGATGCGAGCTCCAGAGCGGCATCGCCGGATTCGGGCAAAAGATCGGCAGGTCCGCGGCATGGACGGTGATGGCCGGCATCGATTGCGGTTCCGCCATGATCAGACCGACGTGAGCCAGTCGGCGTGCGCCGGATTGCGGCCGTTCACCGTATCGAAGAACATCGTCTGCAGCTTCGCCGTGATCGGACCTCGCCGGCCTTCGCCGATCGGGCGATGGTCGAACTCGCGGATTGGCGTGACTTCCGCCGCAGTACCCGTGAAGAAGGCTTCGTCCGCGACGTAGAACTCGTCGCGCGTGATGCGGCGCTCGGTGACCGGTATGCCGAGCTCGCGAGCGAAGCGGATGATCGTGTCGCGCGTGATGCCATCGAGCGCGCCGCCCGATAGATCCGGCGTATGCAATGCCCCGTTACGCACCAGGAACACGTTCTCGCCCGAACCCTGGCATACGTAGCCCTGCGGATCGAGGAGCATCGCCTCCTCGTACCCGTCGTGCGTCGCTTCCTGGTTGGCAAGGATCGAGACTGCGTAGTTGCACACGGCCTTCGCGCCGCACATCGTTATGTTCGGGTGGTGGTGCGTGTACGACGACGTCTTCACCCGGATTCCCTTCTCAAGTCCGTCCGTGCCGAGGTAAGCGCCCCACGGCCATGCGGCGATCGCGACCATCACCGGATTCGATTTCGCTGCCACGCCCATGGCGACCGAGCCGTAGAACGCAATCGGGCGGATGTAACAGGACTCGAGCCGGTTGTCGCGGACGCACGCCTGCTGCGCTTCCATCAGTTGCCCGATGCTGAATGGAATCTTCATGCCGAAGATCCGCGCCGAGCGGAACAATCGCTCGGTGTGGTCTCGCAGGCGGAAGATCGCGGGACCCGACGGCGTCACGTAGCAGCGCACGCCTTCGAAGACGCCCATGCCGTAATGCAGCGTGTGGGTGAGCACGTGCGTCGTCGCATCGCGCCACGGCACCATCCTGCCGTCGTACCAGATCCATCCGTCGCGGTCGGCCATCGACATGGGGAAGCGTCCCTCGTGCC
>Ga0207711_10003392_pt1 | contig 13798 bp, 12 predicted proteins | sample KBSS34metaG_FD_184401 | JGI IMG/M metagenome (GOLD analysis project Ga0207711, IMG submission 184401) | Switchgrass rhizosphere microbial communities from Kellogg Biological Station, Michigan, USA - KBS S3-4 metaG (SPAdes) (version 2) | ecosystem: Host-associated > Plants > Roots > Rhizosphere...
CGCCCCGGGTCTTGCTTGCGGAAGTGGGTCTCGTCATGGAGTGCGCACCGGCACGGTCGCGCGCCGACGGGGGCGTGGCGCGGAGGCCGGGCCGGAGTCTAGGCGGTCGACGGACCGGCGTCTTCTCCCGGTGCCGGTGCTGCCGCGCTCACCGGGGCGATGCGCGTCCACGCATTGCCCCGGTCCGAGGTCATTGGCAGGTGAAGCTGCTCGCCAGATCGATGCTGCCGCTGCCGTTGTAGCGAGCGACCTTGGGATAGGGGCAGAGCGGGCGCGACCGCGACGGTGACCACGATGCCGGCACGTCCGCATTTGCGCCGCCGACGGCGTTGACGCCGCGCGCGCTCGCCACGACGCTGTCGGGCGCCTGGCCGCGCTCGACCCAGTTGACGAGCGGCGTGAGGACGTCGAACTGGTCAGTTGCCGGGCCGCCGCTGCAGTGGTTCATCCCGGGAATGAGGTAGAGCCTCGCGAAGTCGCTCGGGTCGGCAACCGTGCCGGTGCGCAGGCCCTCCCAGAAGGCAACGCTGTCATCGCTCGAGAAGATCGGATCGCTCGTGCCGTGATAGATCATGAGCTTGGCGCCGCGGCTGCGTAGCGCCGAGAGATCGGTCGGGTGCGGCGGCGTCATGAATGAGAGCGAGTTCTCGGTGTAGGTTGCGTTGGTCGCCTGGATTGCGGCATAGAGCGTGTCGACATTGCTGGTCGCAGCAAACGTCGTCCCGTTGAAGGTCGCCGGGTTTGCCGGCGGAACCTGCCAGATGAAAGCGATCGCGCCGGCATCGCGCGTCGTTGGCGCGCCGAACTTCCACGTCGGCCCCCAGCCGGTGGTGGCCAGCCCGTTGTCCCAGGGGAAACTGGAGTAGATCTTGGTCCCGGTGCTCGTCGTCGCTCCGGAGAAGAGCTTGGCGATGCCGGTCTTCTGCGCTGCGCTGAGGCAGGTGCCGTCACGCGAGCCAGCGCACGTCGGGACGTCTCGGTTGAGGTCGAACGCGGCTTGGCAGGCCTTCGTGTCCTGAACCAGACCGTCACTCGCGCCGTCGAGTGCGTCGCACTTGGCGGTCACGGCGTTCGAGACCAACTGGCGTTCAGCGACGGAGAATCCGGTCGCCGGGTCGCCTGCAGTCGTGGCGAGGCTGACATAAGTCTGGTAGCCGGCGATGTTGGCCGTGGCCGCGAGCGGCAGGCGCCAGCCGGGGTCGCCGGCAATGATCCCGTCGTACTGGTCGGCATAGCGCGACGCGGCAACGAGCGCGTGGCGACCGCCGTTCGAGCAGCCACCCAGGTACGAGCGGTCGGGACCCTTGCCGTAGGCCGTCTGGATGACGGACTTGGCCATCGGCGTCAGCTTGGCGACGGCCTGATAGCCGTAGTCGAGCCGCGCCTGGGGGTCGACGCCGAAGGTCGGGTTCTGCGCCCCGTTGTGGCCGGCGTCCGAGCTGATAACGGCGAAGCCCTGGGCGAGCGGACTGGTCGTGGCGCCACCGCCGAAGCCTGCATTCGCTGTCGCGACGCTGCCGTCGGTGCCGCCGTTGACCTGATGGAAGAACCGGCCGTTCCAGCTGTTGGGCAGGCGCATCTGGAAACCTATGGCGTAGCTCTGACCATCGACGGCGCTGACGCGATCGAACATGCGCCCGGTCACCAGGCAATGCGCGGGTACTGCGTTGCCGCCGTTGCTGAGCACGCCGGACGCGACCGCGCTGGCGGCGGTGAAGGTCGTGTTCGCGAACGCGGCTCGCGTCGCGAGGTCGGTGCACGACGTCAGGCTCGCGCCGGTGGCGGCGCCGAGCTGCGGCACGGCGCTGTCGATGTCGTCGTTTCCGCCGCAGGCGGCAAGCAGGGCAGCCAGGCCGAGCGCTGAGGCGCGCGCTGTTCGATGCGATCGGGATGTCATCTCGTCTCCTTGGTGAAATTACTGCGGCGAACGCGCTCGGGTTGCTGCGCTTGCCCAATGTAGTTTCAAGTGTTAACGTTTAATTTCGGTAATTACCCTGCTCCTGGACGCAGTTCGCGTGCGCCCCCCCGATCGACCCGCGCCGCCTCGGCCCGAGCCGAAGGGAAGTCCCTAGGCGATGCCGCGAGCGGCTTTACTACGATCAACCATGACCACTGCCGACCCCCATGGCGGCCTGCCGTTCGCCACCCTGCAATCGCTCGATCTGTTGCGAATCGAGTCGCGCGGGCCGGTGTTGCACGTGAGCCTGAACCGACCGGCGAAGCGCAACGCCGTCAGCGACGCGCTCGTCGCCCAGCTCCACACCTGCTTCGTCAATCTGCCCGAGGAGACCCGTGCCGTCGTCCTCAGCGGCGAGGGCGATCATTTCTGCGCCGGCCTCGACCTCGCCGAGGTCTCCGAGCGCAGCGTCGCCGAGGGCATCTTCCATTCGCGCTCGTGGCACGCCGCGTTCGAGCAGGTCCAGTTCGGGCGGGTCCCGGTCGTCGCGGTGCTGCACGGCGCGGTGGTCGGCGGCGGCCTCGAGCTCGCCGCCTCGTGCCACGTCCGCGTCGCCGAGACGAGCGCGTTCTACGGCCTGCCCGAAGGCCAGCGCGGCCTCTTCGTCGGCGGCGGCGGCTCGGCGCGGATCCCGCGCCTGATCGGCGCCGCGCGGATGACCGACATGATGCTCACCGGCCGCGTCTACGACGCGAGCGAGGGACTGGCGATCGGCATCTCGCACTACGTCGTCGAGCCCGGGCAGGGGCTCGTGAAGGCGTTCGCGCTCGCCGAGCGGATCGCCGGCAACGCGCCGCTCTCGAACTTCGCCGTGATGCACGCGCTGCCGCGAATCGCCGACATGGCGCAGGACGAGGGCCTGTTCGTCGAGTCGCTGATGGCGGCGATCGCTTCCGGCGACGAGGCGGCAAAGAGCCGGGTGCGCGCGTTCCTCGAAGGCCGCGCGGCGAAGGTCAAGAAGGCGTGAGCACGACGGCACCGCGCTACCGTTCGTTGCCGCTCGGCGGCTCGCTCGAGGCGAGCTTCGAGCGTCGCGGCGACGGCGCGACACTCGTCGTCTCGCGCGAGCCGCTCGCGCCTTATCCCGAGCGGATCACCGATCGCTTGCTCGAGTGGGCCGGGCGCGCTCCCAACCGCACGATCATCGCCAAGCGAACGAGCAAGGATGAAGGCGGCGACTGGCGCCGGGTCAGCTACGCCGAAGCATTGCGGAGCGCGCGCTCGATCGCGCAGGTGCTGATCGATCGCGGCCTGTCGGTCGAGCGGCCGCTGGCGATCCTGTCCGACAACGACATCGAGCATTTCCTGCTCGGCCTCGGCGCGATGCTCGCCGGCGTCCCGTTCGCTCCCGTGTCGCCGGCGTATTCGCTTCTCTCGCAGGACCACGGCAAGCTGCGCCACATCCTCGGCGCACTGACGCCGGGAATGGTGTTCGCGAGCGGCCCGCAGTACGGCAAGGCGATCGCCGCGACGGTGCCGGCGTCGACGCCGGTCGTCCTCACCGCAGGCGAGCTCGCCGAGCGCGAGGTCACGTCGTTCGCCGATTTGCTCGCGACCGCGGCGACGCCAGCGGTCGACGCGGCGCATGCGCGCGTCGGCCCCGACACGATCGCCAAGTTCCTGTTCACGTCGGGATCGACCAAGCTGCCGAAGGGCGTGATCAACACGCAGCGGATGCTGTGCGCGAACCAGCAGATGATCCGCCAGTGCTTCCCGGCGCTCGCCGACGAGCCGCCGGTGCTGGTCGACTGGCTGCCGTGGAACCACACCTTCGGCGGCAACCACAACATCGGCATCGTCGTCTACAACGGCGGCACGCTCTACATCGACGAAGGCAAGCCGACGCCGTCGATGATCGGCGAGACGCTCCGCAACCTGCGCGAGATCGCGCCGACGATCTACTTCAACGTGCCGAAGGGATTCGAGGAGATCGCCAACGCGCTCGAGGTCGACCCGGCGCTGAGGAAGACCTTCTTCAGTCGCGTCAGGATGTTCTTCTTCTCGGGCGCCGGCCTCGCCCAGCCGGTCTGGGACAAGCTCGACCGCCTCGCCGAGCAGGAATGCGGCGAGCGAATCCGCATGCTCACCGGCCTCGGCATGACCGAGACCGCGCCGTTCGCGATCTGCGCCAACGCGCACGAGGTCAAGTCGGCGCACATCGGCCTGCCCGCGCCCGGGGTCGAGCTCAAGCTCGTGCCGAGCGGCGACAAGCAGGAAGTGCGCTACCGGGGCCCGAACGTGACGCCGGGCTACTGGCGCGCGCCCGAGCAGACCGCCGAGCACTTCGACGACGAAGGCTTCTACTGCAGCGGCGACGCGGCCAAGCCGATGGACCCGGCGCGCCCCGAGCTCGGCTTCATGTTCGACGGCCGCATCGCCGAGGACTTCAAGCTCGCGACCGGCACCTTCGTCTCGGTCGGGCCGCTGCGCGCGAAGATCATCGCCGCCGGCGATCCGATCGTGCAGGACGTCGTCATCGCCGGGATCGACCGCAACGAGATCGGCATCCTCATCTTCCCGCGCCTGGACGCTTGCCGGGCGATGGCCGGGATGCCGGCGAACGCTTCGGCCCACATCGCCCTCGGGGACCCGAGCGTGCGCGAGTTCCTGCAGCGTCTCGTCGACTCGCTCTGGACCAGCGGCACCGGCAGCGCGACGCGCGTCGCGCGCGCGCTCGTGCTCGCCGAGCCGCCGTCGATCGACCGCGGCGAGATCACCGACAAGGGCTCGATCAACCAGCGCGCCGTGCTGACGCATCGCGCCGGCGACGTCGAGCGGATGTACCTCGGCCGCGACCGCGACGTGATCGTTCCCGCGGCGGCGCCGCGCTGATCCGGCACCGCGATGGCGAAGACGACGCACCACCGCGTGACCGTCCAGTTCGGCGACTGCGACCCCGCCGGGATCGTCTTCTATCCGAACTTCCAGCGCTGGATCGACGCCGCGTCGCTTTCGTTCTTCATGCAGTGCGGCGTGCCGCCGTGGCGCGAGCTGGTCAAGACGCGCGGCATCGTCGGCACGCCGCTGCTCGAGATCTCGACTCGCTTCGTCACCGCCGCGACCTACGCCGAGGAGCTCTCGATCGCGACTCACGTCGAGGAGTGGCGCGCCAAGGTGTTCGTCCAGCACCATCGGGTCACGCGCGGCGAGACGCTCATCTGTGAGGGCCGCGAGACGCGGGCCTTCGTCCGTCGCGACGCCGACAATCCCGACCGCCTGCGCGCCATGCCGGTTCCCGAAGACATTCGCGCGCTATGCGAGTGACCACACTTTCGTCCGCACCACCAGGAGACATTCGATGAAGAAGATTCGCATCCTCGCCGCCGCGATCGCGGCCGTCGGCGCCGCGCTGGCGCCCTTGCCTGCGCTCGCCGACCTCACGATCGGCGTCAGCATCTCGCTGACCGGGCCGACCTCGGCGCTCGGCATCCCGACCCAGAAGGGCATCGCGCTCTGGCCGAAGGAGATCGCGGGCGAGAAGCTCAACGTCATCCTCCTCGACGATGCGACCGACCCGACCAAGGGCGTGCAGAACACGAGAAAGCTCATCACCGAGGACAAGGTCGACGTCATCGTCGGCTCGGTGACGACGCCGGTGGCGATCGCGATGGCCGACGTCTGCGTCGAGGGCAAGACGCCTCAGCTCATGCTCTCGCCCGCCAACCTGCCGCCCGGCAAGGACGCGTGGTCGTTCCGCATGCCGCAGTCGACCGCGGTGATGGCGATCCCGATCGTCGAGCACTGGAAGAAGCTCGGCGTCAAGACCTACGGCTTCCTCGGCTACTCCGACGGCTACGGCGAAGCGTGGCTCACCGACATCAAACCGCTCGCCGACAAGGCCGGCATCAAGCTTGTCGACACCGAGCGTTTCGCGCGCAGCGACACCTCGGTCACCGGCCAGGCGCTCAAGCTCATGTCGGCCAACCCCGACGCGATCCTCGTCGTCGCCTCCGGCAGCGGCGCGGCGATGCCGCACAAGGGGTTGGTCGAGCGCGGCTACCCGAAGGGCAAGATCTACCAGACGCACGGCGCGGCGACGATGGACCTGATCCGCGTCGGCGGCGCCGACGTCGAGGGCTCGTTCGTGTCGTCGGGGCCGGCCGTCGTCGCCGAGCAGCTCCCCGCGACGAACGCGAGCAAGGCGCTCGGCGTGCAGTACAAGACCGCGTTCGAGGCCGCCAACGGCAAGGGCTCGGCGAACCAGTTCGGCGCGCATGCCTTCGACGTCATCGTCGTGCTGCAGAAAGCGGTGCCGATCGCGCTCAAGAAGGGCAAGCCCGGAACGCCCGAGTTTCGCGCCGCGCTCAAGGACGCGTTCGAGACGATGGGGCGCACGCCGGTGTCGCAGGGCGTCCTCAGCTGGACGCCGGCCGATCACTTCGGCTACACGCCGGAGACCGGTGTCCTGCTGAAGGTCGCGAACGGCGACTGGCAAGTCGTCAATTGATGCGGGCGCCCTGCGCGGTGTAGAGCGTCTCCCGACATGGACCTCTCCACCGCGGGCATCCTGCTCCTCGACGGCGTCACCAACGGCGCCGTCTACGCGCTGCTGGCGCTGGCGACGGTGCTCGTGTTCGCGGTCACGCGGGTCATCTTCATCCCGCAGGGCGAGTTCGTCGCCTACGGTGCGCTGACACTGGCGCTGCTGCAGCTCGGCAAGGTGCCGGGGACGATCTGGCTGCTGCTCGCGCTCGCGGCGCTGGCGGCGCTGCTCGATCTCGCCGACGCCGTCCGGCGCGGCCTACCCGCGTCGGCGATCGTGCGCGGCCTGGCGCGCACGCTGGCGGCGCCGATCGTCGTCTCGGCCCTGACCTGGTGGGCAGCGCCGCTCAAGCTGCACCTGCTCGCGCAGAGCGCGCTCACGCTCGCCGTCGTCACGCTGCTCGGGCCGCTCGTCTATCGCCTCGCCTACCAGCGGCTGGCCGACGCGACCGTGCTGGTCCTCCTGATCGTCTCGGTCGGCGTGCACTTCGCGCTCACCGGCCTCGGCCTGGTCTTCTTCGGCGCCGAGGGCTTTCGCAACCCGAGCTTCTGGGACGTTCGCTTCGCCGCCGGACCGCTCTCGCTCTCGGGCCAGACGATCTTCATCTTCATCGCCTCGATCGCGCTCATCGTCGCGCTCTGGCTCTTCTTCGGCCGCACGCTGCGCGGCAAGGCGCTGCGCGCGACGGCGGTCAACCGCCTCGGCGCGCGCCTGATGGGAATCTCGACCTCGGGCGCCGGCCGGCTGAGCTTCGGCCTGGCGGCGTTCATCGGCGCGCTCTCGGGACTCCTGATCGGACCGACGACGACGATCTTCTACGACTCGGGCTTCCTGATCGGTCTCAAGGGCTTCGTCGCCGCGATCTTCGGCGGCCTGGCGAGCTATCCGGCGGCGGCGCTCGGCGCGCTTCTCGTCGGCGTCCTCGAGAGCTTCAGCTCGTTCTACGCGAGCGCGTTCAAGGAGGTGATCGTCTTCACGCTGATCATCCCCGTGCTGCTCTGGCGCTCGTTCCAGCACGGCCACGACGACGAGGAAGAGCAGTGAGCCTGCGTCGCGTCGCCTTGATCGTCTTCGTGGTCGCCCTCGCGCTGGTGCCGGTGCTGACGCCGGCGAGCAGCGAGTTCCTGATCACGCAGGCCAACTACATCGGCCTGTACACCCTGGTCGTCATCGGCCTGGTGCTGCTCACCGGCATCGCCGGCCTGACGTCGTTCGGCCAGGCGGCGTTCGTCGGCATGGGCGCGTACACCGCCGCGTACCTGACCCTCACCTACGGCGTCTCGCCCTGGCTGACGGTGTGGGTCGGCCTCGCCGTCACCGCGCTCGCCGCGCTCGCCCTCGCCTGGGTCACGCTGCGAATGTCGGGGCACTACCTGCCGCTGGCGACGATCGCGTGGGGCCTCAGCCTCTTCTACCTGCTCGGCAACCTCGATTTCCTCGGCAAGTACGACGGCCTGCTCGGCATCCCGGCGCTCTCGTTCTTCGGCACGCCGCTCAACACCGGAAGAAGCATTTTCTATCTGATCTGGGCGCTCGTCGTCTTCGCCGCCGTCGCCGTGACGCACCTGCTCGACTCGCGCGCCGGCCGGGCGCTGCGCGCCGTCAAGGGCGGAACGACGATGGCCGAGGCGATGGGCGTGAACACCTTTCGCGTCAAGGTCACCGCATTCGTCCTCGCCGCGCTCTTGGCGAGCGTCTCCGGCTGGCTGTTCGCGCACTTCCAGCGCACCGTCAACCCGTCGCCGTTCGGCCTCAACATGGGCATCGAGTACCTGTTCATGGCGGTGCTCGGCGGCGTCGGCTACGTCTGGGGCGCGCTCGTCGGCGCCGGCGTCGTCCAGATCCTGAAGGACCAACTCCAGGTCTTGCTTCCCAAGCTGATGGGAACGAGCGGCAACTACGAGATCATCGTCTTCGGCGTCCTTCTCGTCCTCATGCTGCAGTACGCGCGCGACGGCATCTGGGCGTTCGTCGACGCGGCGCTGCCGCGCGTGCGCAGGAAGGTCGACTGGGAAGGCGCGGCGGCGCTGCCGGCGCGTGCGCGGCCGCCGCACGGCGACGTCGTCCTCGACGTTCGCGCGGTGCGGAAGGAATTCGGCGGCCTCGTCGCCGTCAACGATGTCGACTTCCAGGTCCGCGCCGGCGAGATCCTCGGCCTGATCGGCCCGAACGGCGCCGGCAAGTCGACGACCTTCAACCTCGTCACCGGCGTGCTGCCGGCGACGCGCGGCGAGGTCGTTCTGCTCGGCCGTCGCATCGATGCGCTGCCGTCGCGCGAGATCGCGAAGCTCGGCGTGGCGCGAACGTTCCAGCACGTCAAGATGATCGGCGCGATGACCGTGCTCGAGAACGTCGCCCTGGGCGCGCACCTGCGCGGCCGCCACGGCGTTCCGGCGGCGATGCTGCGCACCGATCGCGCCGAGGAGCGCCGCCTGATGAAGGAGGCCGAGCGCCAGCTGCAGCGGATCGGCATGGGCGAGCTGATGCACGAGCAGGCCGGCAACCTCGCCCTCGGTCAGCAGCGCCTGATGGAGATCGCGCGTGCGCTCGCCGCGGACCCGACGCTGCTGTTGCTGGACGAGCCCGCGGCGGGCCTGCGCCTGAAGGAGAAGGAAGGGCTCGCGACCGTGCTGCGCCAACTGCGCGGCGAGGGGCTCTCGATCCTGCTCGTCGAGCACGACATGGACCTCGTCATGGGGCTCGTCGACCGCGTCGTCGTGATGGAGTTCGGCACCAAGCTGATCGAAGGGACGCCGGAAGAGGTCCAGGCTTCCCCTGCCGTTCGCGCCGCCTACCTCGGAACGGAGCATTGAGCGCGATGGCCGAGCTCCTGCTCAACGTCAGGGACCTCCACGCCGGCTACGGCCGCGCCGAAGTCCTGCACGGGCTGACGATCACCGCCCGCGCCGGCAAGGTCATCACCGTCATCGGCCCGAACGGCGCCGGCAAGTCGACCCTGCTCAATGCGCTGATGGGCGTGCTGCAGGCGCGCGGCCAGGTCGAGTACGACGGCGCGTCGGTGGCCCTGCGCTCGCTCGAGGAGCGCGTCATGCTCGGCATGGCGCTGGTGCCCGAGACGCGCGCCCTGTTCGCGACGATGTCGGTCGAGGACAACCTTCTGCTCGGCGCCTTTCGGCAGGTGCGCCTCGGCAACAAGGACAGCGCCAGGTCGCTCGACGAGGTCTTCGTGCTGTTTCCGCGCCTGAAGGAGCGGCGCGCCCAGCTCGCCGGGACGCTCTCGGGCGGCGAGCGGCAGATGCTCGCCGTCGGTCGCGCGCTGATGGGCAAGCCGCGCCTGCTGATGCTCGACGAGCCGAGCCTCGGCCTCGCGCCGCTCGTGGTGCGCGACATCTTCGCGACGATCTCGGCCTTGCGCGCCACCGGCGTGACGATCCTGCTGGTCGAGCAGAACGCGCGCGCCGCGCTCGAGGTCGCCGACTACGGCTACGTCCTCGAGATGGGCGAGATCGCGCTCGAGGGGCCGGCCGGGGATCTCGCCAGGGATCCGCGCGTCATCGAGACCTATCTCGGCGCGGCGCGCAAGAAATCGGGCGCCTGATCGCGTCGCTCGGCGGGCATTGTTTCTCCGCGGCGCGCCGTCTAGTGCCCGCCCCACACCTCGTCGGCAACCTCGACGATCAAACGCAGCTTGGCGCGCTGCGCCTCGACCGCGATGTCGTTGCCGTGGACGGTGCTCGAGAACCCGCACTGCGGCGAGAGGCAGAGCTGCTCGAGCGGAACGTACGTCGCCGCCTCGTCGATGCGTCGCTTGAGGTCGTCCTTCGATTCGAGCTGGCCGAGCTTGGTCGTCACCAGGCCGAGGACGACGGTCTTGCCCTGGGGCAGGCAGCGCAGCGGCTTGAAGTCGCCCGAGCGCGCGTCGTCGTACTCGAGGAAGTAGCCGTCGACGCCCATCTCCGAGAGCAGCGCCTCGGCGACCGGCTCGTAGCCGCCCTGCGCCGCCCAGGTGCTCTTGAAGTTGCCGCGGCACAGGTGCACGGCGAGCGTCATGCCTTCGGGCTTCTGCGCGACGACGCGGTTGATGAACGACGCGTAGCGATGCGGCAGCTCGTCGGGGTCGTCGCCGCGCGAGCGCGCCGCCTCGCGCATCTTGTCGTCGCAGAGATAGGCGAGGTTGGTGTCGTCCATCTGCACGTAGGTGCAGCCGGCGCGGGCGAGCGAGCGCAGCTCGTCGCCGTAGGCATTCGCCACGTCCTGGTAGAACGGCTCGAGGTCCGGGTAGTGCTCGCGGCTGATGCCGGCGCGGCCGCCGCGAAAGTGCAGCATCGTCGGCGACGGGATCGTGACCTTGGGCGTGTGGCCGGTCGTCACCCGGGACTGCAGATACTCGAAGTCGGCGCGCTGGATGTCCTTGACGTGACGCACCTTGTCGATCACGCGCATCACGGGCGGGGCGAGCTCTTCGCTGCCGTCGGGCTTCCTGATCGTCACCGGGATGTCGGTCTTGACGCCGCCGAGCTGCTCGAGGAAATCGATGTGGAAGTAGGTGCGCCGGAACTCGCCGTCGGTGACGCTCTTGAGGCCGACGTCCTCCTGGAACCTGACGATGTCGGCGATCGCTTCGTCCTCGACTTCGCGCAGCGCCTCGGCCGTGAGCTCGCCGCGCGCTTTTTTCTCGCGCGCCTCGAGCAGGCGCTTGGGTCTGAGGAAGCTGCCGACGTGGTCGGCTCGAAACGGCGGATGGGTGCGGGTCGTCATGTTGTCTCTCGCCGGGCGCGGCAAGCCAGGGTGGAGCGGCCGATGATATTCACGCGTGCAACGGCGCGGTTGACGAATGCCCCGGCCCCGCGATGGGGAACCACCGCGCTGCACGCGCGGGCTCAGCGCTCGGCAACGACGACGTGCGCCTGGATCTTGGCGTCGACCGGCCCGGCGCCGAAGTGGCGCTCGATCGCGGCGGCGGCGACGTCGGTCGCTTCACCGAGGCGCGCGGCATCGCGCGCCTCGATCTCGCTGCACAGCGGCGAGCCCTGGCAGTAGGCGATCGCCGGATGCCGCGCGGTCGGGGCGCGGCTCCGCTTGGCGATCGTCTCGATCCTCGCGGCCTTCTCGAAGCCGCCGGCACGCAGATCGCGCTCGATCGCCTGCCGGTCGTGGTAGCCGTGGGGCGTTCGCGCCATGAAGCGCGGTGGGTCGGCGGGGAACAGCGTCGCCAGCGCGTTCGTCACGACGTCGGCGAACTCGTTGTCGCCGATGCGATCCCAGGCGTTGAAGACAAACGCGCCGCCGGGGCGCAGCACGCGGCGCGCTTCGGCGAACGCGTGGCCCTTGTCGGGGAAGAACATGACGCCGAACTGGCAGACGACGAGGTCGAACTCGCCGTCGCCGAAGGGCAGCTGCATCGCGTCGGCCTGCTGCCACTGCACCGGCCGTGGGGTGCCGACCTGCTTCGCGGTCTCGAGCATGCCGGGATTGAGGTCGGTGGCGACGATCGTCGCCGACTCGGGCAAGCGCGTCAGCATGGCGCGGGTGACGACACCGGTGCCGGCCGCCAATTCGAGGATGCGCGACGGCGACCGCGCCGCAACGCGGTCGGCCAGGTCTTCGGCGTAGGGCGCGAAGATCAGCGGGACGAAGTAGTCCTCGTAGAGGCGCGGGATCGATCCGGCGAAGACCTTGTCGATGCCGGAGCTCATCGGCGTCCCACTCGCTCGCGCTGCCGACGGCGCCGACCGCGACAGGTCGGCGCGCGCCGCGGAATCAGGAGTTGGCGAGGTTGAAGTAGCGCGCCTCGAGCGCCTTGGCGCTGGTCAGGCGCAGCCTGACGAGGACCCGTTCCCAGAGCGTCAGTGGCTGAATCGTTCCGCTCGGCAGGACCAGGACGGCGCCGAGGATCGGCTCGTCCTCGATGCGCGATTCCTGGTACTCGCGAACTGGCTTGTCTGCGCTCATCCTCGCTCCTTCGATCGCTCTGGTTCGAGCTGTTTTTCCAATGTAACAGAGTGTGTGCGTAACGCCAGACCGCTCGTCGGATGGTCACATCATCCGGCTCAGCACGACGATGGCGTAGGTCAGGAACGCGATCCAGGCGATCGTGAAAAGGATCGTCCGCGCCTTCAGCAGGCCGGTCCCGCTGATGTGGACGATCGCGTGGGCGAGGCGGACGTAGAAGTAGACGGCGGCGCACGCGACCGTGGTCGGCGTCGAGATGCCGGCGGCGTGGGCGACCAGCACGACCGCGGCGAATGGCGCGAAGTTTTCGACCGCGTTGACGTGCGCGCGGTTGGCGCGGCTCACCCAGGGCGGCAGCGGCGACGTCGGCGCGACCTTGTAGCTCTCGTCGGTGAGCGGGCCGCGCGTCTTCACGTAGCCGATCACGACCGGGATCCACAGCACCCCGGTGAGGATGGCGGTGAGCAACAGGTAGACGAGCTCGGTCTTCATGCGAACCTCCTTCTTGTCGATTGGCTGGATAGCGTAGTCCTGCGGCGCGCTCCTGTCGAAGCCCTCCGAGCGCGGCGCGTCCTCGCCGCCTGCATGCTCGGGGGTTCTCCCGGCTGCAACCGACGCGGCACGGCGTCGAAACTAGCCGCATGCAACTTCGCCTCGAGCGCGTGAGCAAGCACTGGGGCACGGCAAAGGCGGTCGACGACGCCAGCTTCGCGACCGACTCCGGCAAGCTCGTCGTCCTGCTCGGCCCGTCGGGCTGCGGCAAGTCGACGACGCTGCGGATGATCGCCGGCCTCGACACACCGAGCGAGGGTCGCATCTTCATCGGCGGCCGCGATGTCACCGGCGTCGCTCCAGCCGAGCGCCGCATCTCGATGGTCTTCCAGTCCTATGCGCTCTTCCCGCACCTGAGCGTCGCCGAGAACATCGTCTTCGGGCTCAAGGTTCGGCGCGAGCCGGCGGCAGAGCACGCGCGACGGCTCGATCGCGTCGCCCGCCTCCTCGGCCTCGGCGAGCTGCTCGAGAGGAAGCCATCGCAGCTCTCGGGCGGCCAGCAGCAGCGCGTCGCCCTCGGCCGCGCGATCATCGCCGAGACCCAGGTCTGCCTGATGGACGAGCCGCTGTCGAACCTCGACGCGCAGCTGCGCCAGGAGATGCGACGCGAGATCCGCGCGCTGCAGCAGCAGCTCGGCATGACGATGGTCTACGTCACCCACGACCAGACCGAGGCGATGAGCATGGCCGACCAGGTCGTCCTCATGCGCAGCGGCAGGATCGAGCAGGACGCGGCGCCTGCCGATCTCTACGCGCGGCCGGCGACGGTGTTCGCGGCGCGCTTCATCGGCACGCCGCCGATGAACATCATTGCCGCCCCCGGCCGTGCCGACCTGAAGCTCGGCGTTCGCCCCGAGCACGTGCGCGTCGTCGCCGACGGCGGCATGGAGGCG
>Ga0207711_10003402_pt1 | contig 13771 bp, 15 predicted proteins | sample KBSS34metaG_FD_184401 | JGI IMG/M metagenome (GOLD analysis project Ga0207711, IMG submission 184401) | Switchgrass rhizosphere microbial communities from Kellogg Biological Station, Michigan, USA - KBS S3-4 metaG (SPAdes) (version 2) | ecosystem: Host-associated > Plants > Roots > Rhizosphere...
GGCGGCTTCAGTCGCGAGGATGCCTGCCATGAGCTCGCGAAGAACCCGGGTATGATTGCGAGCTTCAGCCGCGCGCTCCTGTCCGATCTTCGGTATCAGCAGAGCGACGAGGAGTTCAACCGCACTCTGGGAACGGCGATCGACGAAATCTATGAAGCGTCGACCGCGAAGGTGCCGGCCTGACGGTGGACGAAGCCGAGTTCGACCCGATCGATTTCCCGCCGCCCGAACGGACCGTTCCGGCGAAGCTTTACCTGATCAGCCCGCAGGAGATTGGCGGCGCCTTTCCGGACCGGCTCAGAGCGGCAGTCGAGCCCGGCACCGCCGCGGCCTTCCAGCTGAGGGTCAAGGACATGGACGAGCATGAGCTCGCGAGGCTGGCCGAGCCGCTGCAGCGCATCTGCGCCGATGCGGACGTAGCGTTCATCGTCAACGACAGCATGGCGCTGGCCAAGCGTCTCGGAGCGGACGGCGTTCATCTCGGCCAGTCCGACGGCGATGTCCGCGAGGCGCGTGCGCTGCTCGGTCCAGCCGCGCAGATCGGCCGGACCTGCCACGACAGCCGCCACCTTGCGATGCAGGCGGGCGAGGATGGCGCCGATTACGTCGCCTTCGGGGCTTTCTATCCCACCACCACCAAGCCGTCGCACTACCGCCCGCAGCCGCCGATCCTCAGCTGGTGGTCGGCAGTGTTCGAGATCCCGTGCGTGGCGATCGGCGGGATCACGCCGGACAATGCGAAACCGTTGGTCGAGGCCGGCGCGGACTTCATTGCCGTCTGCCAGGCGGTGTGGAGCAAGGAAAACCCGGCGGCTGCCGTGAGCCGGTTCGCCGAGGTGTTCGCGCTCTGACTATTTCAGATATTTCGCATACCAGTCGAGATAGCGTTTATAGTGATCGCGCAGGAAGCTCGGGCGCTTGAGGCCGTGAAACTGGCCGGGATAGATGATGAGCTCCGTTGGAACGCCGCGACTTTTAAGCGCCTGGTACATCTGCTCCCCGTTCAAGAGCGGCACGTTGAAATCCTTGTCGCCGCCGAGGAAGAGCGTGGGAGTGACAATCTTGTCGACGTGGAAGAAGGGATAGGAATTCTTCATCCATACATCGACATGTTCCCACGGCTTGCCGAGCTCCATTTCGTAGTCGCGAATGTACTGATCGGTGCCGTACCCGGCAAAGATGTTGGAGATGCTTGCCCCGCTGGTCGCCGCCTTGAATCGCTGGTCGCTGGCGATCGTGTAGTTGGTCAGCATCCCGCCATAGCTCCAGCCGCCGACGCCCAGACGGTTGGGGTCGGCGATGCCGCGAGCGACGGCGTCGTCGACCGCCGCGAGTACGTCAGGCACGGCGGGCCCGCCCCAGTCGGCATAGAGGGCCTTGGCATAATCCTGGCCGCGTCCGGTGCCTCCGCGGGGGTTTGCGGCCACGACGGCATAACCATTGGCCGCAAGAATTTGCCATTCGAAGTTGAAGCCATAGTCGAACTGGGATTGCGGCCCGCCGTGGAGGCGCAGGATCGTGGGGACCCGGCCGGAGGCATAGTTCACCGGCTTTAGAAGGAAGCCGTGGACCTCCGTGCCGTCCTTGCTGTGGAGAATTGTGTCCTCGACCGGGGCAAGCTGGACGTCGGCGAGCCAGGCATCGTTCTGGCGCGACAGACGGCGCAAGTTCGTGCCCTCGACGGCATAAGCCTCGGGGGGATGCGAAGGGTCCTCAACCAGCGCAACCATATGGCCTTTGGCCTGGTCGAGCGCCTCGATGACCGGACGGCCCCCGGCGATGCGTTGCACGGTACCGCCCGAGGCCGCAACGCTGCCAAGCCACTGCGTGTTGTCGTCCTCGACGACGAAGCGCAGCGACTTGCCGTCCGCGGACCACATCGGATTGCCGATGTTGCGGTCGAGCGTGGCGGTGAGGATGCGCGGTTCGCCTCCGGAAGCCGCAACGACCGCGAGGTGACGAGTGCCGTAAGAGAAGAGCTCGATCGGGCCGCCTTGAATGTATGCGATGCTGCGCCCGTCCGGGCTCCACGCCGGGTAGCTCGAATAATCGGGATTGTTGTCGTCGCCGGCGAACGTGGTGAGTTGCGTCGGGGCCTGCGCCGCGCCCAAGACCGGCACTATCCAAAGATCGTTGTTGTAGGTGCGGTCGGGATCCTTGCCGCGGTCGCTTATGAACGCAATGCGGGTACCGTCGGGCGAGAAGGCCGGAAGATATTCGTCGTAATCGCCTGTGGTTAGCCGCCGCGTTTGCCCGGTCGCGACGTCGAGCAGCATCAGCCGCTGACGGCGGCCTGTTAGATAGCCGTCGATGTCGCGCTTGAACTGGAATCGGTCGATGACGATGGGCTTGGGGGGCTTGTCCTCGTCGGCCTTGGAGTCGCCCTTGGCTTGCTCGGGATCCGGGTCGAGAACGAGCATCGCGATCTGTTTGCCGCTCGGCGACCAGACGTAATCGACGACGGCGCCGTCGAGCTTGGTGAGCGGCCGCGCTTCGCCGCCGGTGCGATCGAGCAGCCATAACTGGTCGTTGTCATGCTTGTCGGTGCGCGACGAAATGAAGGCGATGTAGCGTCCGTCGGGACTCCAGCGCGGCGTGGATTCGCTCTCCTTCTCGCGATTCGTGAGCTGGACAGTGCGTGCGCCGTCCCATGACGTCATCCAGATATGCGTGAAGCTCTTGTCCGCCTTCACGTCGACCGAGCCTACCTGGTAGGCGATCCAATTGCCGCCCGGATCGATCTCAGGGCTGGACACGGTTTTAAGGTTGTTGATGTCGTCGACCGTGAGCACTCGCGCTCCAGCTGCTGAAGCACAAAGTGCGGACGTCGCCGCGGCGAGCGCGAAGCTGGATTTCATTTATGACGGCCCCCTTTAGAAGGGGCGTTGGTTAACCGCCTTCGCCCCGGTTGGAAACAGTGGATGCTGCACGTTCTTGTTGGAGCCTAGTGCCCGGCGCCCACATCGACCCGAATGATTGTGCCGGCTTGAATAGCGGCTGCCGCGGCCGCGAGGTCGGAAGCAGTGACTGCGTTCAAGGCGGCTTCCAACTCAGCATGCGAGCGTAATCGACCTAGCTCGACGAACTGGCGGCCGAGCCGGGCCACGAGTTCGTCATTGCTTTGCGCGGCCGTGAGGTCCCGTCCGACCAAGTGGTTTCTCGCCGCCGCTATTTCGGCGTCGGTCGGCGGGTCGGTCAGCAGTCGCTGGAGCTGCGTTCTCAACTCGCGTTCCATCGCGTCCGCCTTATCCGGATCGACTCCCGTGGACAGGGTGATCCAGCCGCGACCGCCGTCGGTCGGGTAGGCGCTGTAAATATGATAGACGATGCCCTTTTCCCCGATCGCCGAGCGGCCGAGGCGGCCGGAATAATCGTGAGTGAGAATGTAAAGGATCATCCGGGATGCGAAGCCCGGGCGCGTCGCGGGCGGGGGCGCCTCGACCACATAGCCAAGAGCCCCTTGCGCGAGCGGCTTCCCGATCCGCTCGCGAACGAGACTCGATTTATCGCGCGTTGGGTCCGTTGAAGCGGTCGGCAGCTGGCCCGCGGCAGTCGCGCCAAGCCGCCCTTTCAGTGCAGCAAACAGCCGTTCAGAAGGCAAATTCCCGCTCGCAATGATCGCTAGCGGTCGTGGAACCGGCTGCCCATTCGGTCTCATTCGATCCTGGATCAGCTGTTGAAGACGGGTTGCCGGGTCCAAGCTCGGAGGCTCGACCGCAGCGCCACGAGCGTTTCGCGCTGCTTTAGACAGCTGAGCGACCAAAGCGTCGAGTTGTTCCGGAGCGCCCGAGCGTGAAATCCACCCAAGACCCGGAAGGTCGTCCGGGGACAATTCGCCGGTCACTGGGCCCGACAACAGGAGCGCGACGGTGATCGTGTTAGATAGAGGATTCGACTGGACGATCGCAGGCAATCCGCCCGCGAGTCTGCGCAGCTCTGGCGGTGGAGCAGGGAGAGACGTTGGGCTAGCGGCCGTTCGATCCCTTGCCGCTCGTGGCTCGCCAGCCCCGACGGGGTCGACAGCCGGTGTGCCTGGTACAAGCCAACCGACCGTCCGACGCTGAGACTCCAGATATTTACGCGCGACGCGGAGCACATCCTCGGCCGAAACCCCCTCTACGCGCTCGGGCAAGTCAAGCAGCGCGTCGAGCGCACCGATCCCCTCGAAGAATGCCAGCTGATGCGCTGCGTCTTCGGTAGTCTCGACATCGTCGATGAGTGCTTGCCGGACGGCCGCCTTGGCAGCGGCCAGTCGATCGGCGGAAACGCGACCGACACGCAGCGTGTCCAGCGCGCGGGCGATCCGTCGTTCCAGAAGCGCCGGATCCGCTTTCGCGGGGATCGTTCCTTTTATGACGAAGATATAGGGATCGCGCGTCGGCGGCAGCCAGGTCGCCATGTCGCTCGCCATGCCGGCTAAGAGGGATGGCGCCTTGGCGGGCGTTCCATCCTCGCCCTGGCGGAAATTCACTCCGTCCCCGCCCGACAATATTTGCTGGAGGACTAAGAACGCCGGGAAGTCGGCGCTCGAAGCCGCTGGCGAGGGGAAGGCGATCTCGAAATGCCGGCCATCAACCGCCGCCAACAGCGTTGTGCGGCGCTCGCCTTTCTGCGCCGGTTCGACCGCGGGAACGCGCTCGGCCGCAGGACGTGCTGGAACGGACGCGAAGGCGGCAGCGGCTTGCGCCTCGACTTGCCGCAGGTTGAAATCGCCGACAATCGCCAGGATTGCGTTGCCGGGCGCGTAATGCGATCGATAATAGGCTCGCGCATCCTCCGCGCTTAGAGCGCGGACGTCGCTTTCCAGGCCGATCGTGTTGTTGCGGTACGGGTGCGCCTGAAGCGCGGTCGCGGCCACAGCGTCGTTAAGGGTCGAGGCCGGGTCATTGTCGTAGCTGTGCAGCTCCGTGATCACGGCGCCTCGCTCTGCTTCCATCGAGGCTTGATCGATCGGGACCTGCGCCATCCGGTCGGCCTCGATGCGCAGCAGAAGATCGAGGTCGCTGCTTCGGACGGTCGCAAAGTAAGTGGTCTGATCGAGCCAGGTGTAGCCGTGCCACTCTCCGCCGGCGTCGTAGATCGCCTCGGTCGCCGCGGCCCTGGGGAAATGCTCGCTCGCGCGGAATGCGAGGTGCTCCAGGAAGTGCGCAAGCCCGGTCTTGCCGGCCGTTTCGTCTCCGGACCCGCTCTTGTAGAGCATCTGCGCGCTGACGAGCGGGAAGCTATGGTCCTCGAGCAGGATCAACGTGAGGCCGTTAGGAAGGTGGCTGACTTCAGCGCGCGTGAGGTCGAGCTCGGCCCGCGCCGGCGACGCGACCGAAAGTGCCAGGACAAACAGGATCAGCGCGGTTTTCATTTCCCCCGCTGCCATCATGACCCAGCGCTTCGGCTATGCAAGCTCTCGCGACCGACCCCCGATCATCCTTTCAGATTCCGCGCGCCCGCAATGACGGGCCACGGAAACTCCACGGTTCTGCATCGTTGCAACGCGAAAGCCATCTTATCACGAGGAGAGTTGCGTTGCGTGCATTCCTGTTTTCGCTCGGGCTGATCGGCGCGGTCACCACAGCCGCGCCGCAAAAGTCCTCGACCGACCCCAACCATTGGGTCTCGCCCGGGACGCCGGGATCGCCGATCAACGGCGAGCTGTTCCACGCCCAGGTGTTGCTTGATACAGCCGGATTCTCGGCCGGGGTCATCGACGGGAAAAAAGGGACGTCGTTCACGCAGGCGGTTCGCGGCTTCCAGCAGGCCAACGGCCTCGAGCTCAGCGGCAAGCTCGATAATCCGACTCGCACCGCCCTGCTACGGCAGAACCGTCAGTCGACCATCTACGTCAAGCTGACGGGCGATGACGTTTCCGGGCCGTTCGTTTACCCGTTCCCGAAGAAGCCCGAAGACCAGGCAAAGCTTCAGTTCATGGGTTACCGGAACATGCTCGAGAAGGTCGCTGAGCGTTACCACACGACGCCGCAGACCGTGGTGGCGCTGAATGGTCCGGACAAGCTCATCGGGCCGGGGCAAACGCTGCGCCTGCCCAACGTCGCGCCTTCGTCACGCGATTATAGCGGTGCGATCAATGACAAGCAGGCGCAGCTGATGGCCATGCTCAACGTTGGCGGCGAGCAGCCCAAGGGCGACTTCATCGTCGTCGACAAGAGCGACGGGACTTTGAAAGTCTACAAATCGGGAAGCGAGGGAGGCACGAATACCAAGTCCAGCGACAGCTCTCCCTCCGTCCCAACCGGCACGCTTGTCGCGCAATTTCCGGTGACGACGGGTTCGGGCCACGACCCACTGCCGCTCGGGACATGGAAGACGACGACCTACTCATTCCTGCCGCCGTTCAACTACCAGCCGGACCTGTTCTGGGATGTCGCCGACGACAAGGCCGAGCAAAAGCTTCCGCCGGGTCCGAACGGGCCGGTCGGAGTCGCCTGGCTCGACCTCACCAAGGAGCATTACGGGATCCACGGGACCAACGAGCCGCAGACTATCCAGCATACCGAGAGCCATGGCTGCCTACGCCTCACCAACTGGGACGTGATGCGACTGTCGCGGATGCTGAAACCCGGCTTCACCGCCTATTTCGTCGCCTGATGCACGCCCCATGCTGAAAGTCATCGTCACGGCTGTCCTCACCGCGGTCGTGACCAGCATGTTCTGGATCTGGTTCTACGGCTGGATCGGTTACGGGCCGAGCGAGCCGGTGATCGAGACCGCCGGGAATGTCGTGACCGTTCAACCGGGCTCGAAACCGCCGGTGGCGATTGCCGAGGGGGTGGAGGTCGGTCCTGCCGGCCTCGCCATTCCGGTGGCCGGAATCAAGGCCGGCCAGCTCAGCGACACCTTCGACCAGGCGCGCGCAAGCGGCAGGCGGCATGATGCGATCGATATCATGGCCGACGAAGGCGCGCCGGTGATCGCCGCCGCCGACGGCAAGGTCGAGAAACTGTTCAACAGCGTGCGCGGCGGAACCACGGTCTACGTCCGTTCGGCGGATCAGCACTGGATCTATTATTACGCGCATCTCTCAGCTTACGCGCCGGGTTTGCACGAGGGTCAACAGGTCCGCCGTGGCGAAGTCATCGCCCGCGTCGGCCATACTGGCGATGCGAGCGCGGCGGGCCCGCATCTTCATTTCGCGATCAACCAGATGGCGCCTGGCGAGCATTGGTGGAACGGGACGCCGATCAACCCCTATCCACTGCTTGCCGGGAAAAAGGCCAACGGCTAGGGAGCGCACCAATCTGCCGACCCGGCAAGCGGGTGCGGTGGGCGGCTCTTTTCCATTCAGTTTGGCAGGTAAGCGGTCCCATGAAGATCAGCGGCGTGGACATTCGTCCCGGCAACATCATTGAATATGAAGGCGGCATCTGGCGCGCCGTGAAGATCCAGCACACCCAGCCGGGCAAGGGCGGCGCCTATATGCAGGTCGAGATGAAGAACCTCATCGACGGCCGCAAGACCAACGTCCGCTTCCGCTCCGCCGAGACCGTCGAGCGCGTCCGGCTCGACACCAAGGACTATCAATATCTCTATCATGATGGCGACATGCTCGTGTTCATGGACAAGGACACGTACGAGCAAGTGTCGCTGCCCGAGGATCTGATCGGCGAGCCCGCGGCCTTCCTGCAGGACGGGATGGACGTGGTGATGGAGCTTTACAACGAGCGGCCGATCAGCGTTCAGCTGCCCGACCAGATCGAAGCGACGATCGTCGAGGCCGACGCGGTCGTGAAAGGCCAGACCGCGAGCTCGAGCTACAAGCCGGCGGTGCTCGACAATGGCGTGCGCGTCATGGTGCCACCGCACATCAACAGCGGGACACGCATCGTCGTCGATACTTACAACCGGGAATACGTCCGCCGCGCGGACTAAGCGATGGTCTCACACTCCGGCCTGATCACCGTCATGACCCGCGCCGCGCGCAAGGCCGCGCCGCGGCTGAGGCGCGACTTCGGCGAGGTTGAGCAGCTGCAGGTCAGCCGCAAGGGCCCGGCGGACTTCGTCTCGATGGCCGACAAGCGCGCCGAGGCTACGATCGTCGAGGAGCTCAGGACCGCCCGGCCCGATTGGGGCATGCTGCTCGAGGAAGGCGGCGCGATCGAGGGCAATCCCGACAAGCCGCGCTGGATCGTCGACCCGCTCGACGGCACGACGAACTTCCTCCACGGCTTGCCGCATTTCGCGATCTCGATCGCGGTCGAGGAACCAAGGCCCGGTGGTGGACGTGAGATCACACAGGGCCTCGTCTATCAGCCGCTGACCGACGAGAGTTTCTGGGCCGAGCGAGGCCGCGGCGCCTGGCTGCAGGACGCTCGGCTTCGGGTCTCGGCGCGGCGCGAACTCAACGAAAGCCTGATCGGGACCGGAATCCCGCATTGCGGGCGCGGCGATCCGGAGAAATGGGCGAGGATCTACTCGGCGGTCGGGCCGGAGGTCTCCGGCATCCGCCGCTTCGGCTCCGCCGCGCTCGATCTCGCGTGGGTCGCGGCGGGCCGCATGGACGGCTTCTGGGAAGACGACCTCGACATCTGGGACACCGCCGCCGGCGTCCTGCTGGTCAAGGAAGCGGGCGGGTTCGTGACCGACTATCGCGGCGGTGACCGCTCGTTCGAGCGGCGCGAATATGTCGCGGGCTCGTCGGCGATCCACAACAAGCTGCAGAAATTGGTCGGCGGAGCCGTGCGATGATCGGCCTGCTGGCAATGGCCGCGGCCGCCGCGGCACAGCCGCGCACCGTGTTGACGATCGATCCGAGCCATCGTCTCGTCGAAGGCGTTACCAGCGACGGCAAGACGATCTGGGTGTCGAGCATTCTTGACAGCCAAATACTGGCCTGCAGGAGCACGTGCGAGACAATCGCGACGCTTCCGGCGCCGCTCCATCCGTTCGCGATCGCGTGGGACAGCCTGCGTGAACGCCTGTGGGTGGCGGCCGACTGTCCACCGGGCGTTCCGGCGATCAAGGCGTGCGAGCGCGGTGCTCTTCTCGCGCTCGACCGGCAGGGCAAGATTCAAACGCGTATCGCCCCGTTCATCGGCGATTTTCATCCCGGGGACGTCTCGGTCGCGGCGCGTGGCCAGGTGTTCGTCAGCGACAGCCAGAACGGAATGGTCTTTCGCCTGACCAAGAATGAGCGCGGGATGATGGCGGTCGTTTTGCCCGATACGGGCAAGAGTGCGCAGGGGACGGCGCTCGACCGCACCGGCGCTCAACTGGTCGTGGCCGATTACAGCCAGGGCATCGGCATTACCGGCATCGACACGTTCAAGCGGACGCTTTTGCTGAGGCAGGACGGTAAGCCGCTGCGCGGCATCGATGGCCTCATCCGTTGCGGCTCGATCTATTACGGAATCTACAATGGGGCGACGCCCGGCCGCCTTTTGTCCTTCACGACCGACGGGAAGACGCTGAATTTCGAAGAGCCGCTGCCCGATCTCAAACTGCCCGACCCGACCCAGGTCGCCTATGACGGCGAGCAGCTGCTGATCGTCGCCGATTCCGGCTGGGCGTCCGTGGACAAGCCGAACGCGCCGCGCGCTTCGGGGGCATCGATCGTCGCGGTGCCGCTGTCGAGCGACTGCAGACCCAAATAGGGCGCATTCGCGGTGTTGCGAGGTGACGGTCTAGGTCCTAAAGCCCGCGCCAAGTTTCGAGCCCCCGGAGTTTCCTCTTGGCCAGCGTCGCCTTCGGCTACCTGCCGATCCTGTTGTTCCTGATCATCGCCCTCGGCTTGTCCGCGGGCTTTGTCGTGCTGCCCATGATCGTTGCCAGGTTCACCGGCGCGCATAAGCCCGACGCCGCGAAGCTCAGTGAATATGAATGCGGCTTCCCGGCGTTCGAGGACGCCCGGGCCGAGTTCGACGTGCGCTTCTACCTTGTCGCGATCCTGTTCATCGTGTTCGACCTCGAAGCGGCTTTCCTGTTCCCCTGGGCGGTGAGCCTCGACTTCACCCGTTGGACGGGTTGGACGGCGATGATGATCTTCCTCGTCGAACTTGCGCTTGGGCTCGCTTATGCGTGGAAGAAAGGGGCGCTCGAATGGGAGTGATGCTCCGCCCCAACGAAGACCGCATGCCGAGCGAAGAAGAGCTTGCGCGCCTTGCCGGCCTCGTTCCCGGCGATATCGACAGGAAGCACCTCGAGACGCTTCAGCAGTCGCTGAACGAGAAAGGGTTCATGGTCACGACCGCCGAGGATTTGTTCACCTGGGCGCGGACCGGCTCCTTGTGGTGGATGACCTTCGGCCTCGCCTGCTGTGCGGTCGAGATGATTCATGTGAACATGCCGCGCTATGATCTTGAAAGATTTGGTGCTGCACCGCGGGCTTCGCCGCGTCAGTCGGACGTGATGATCGTCGCCGGCACATTGTGCAACAAGATGGCGCCGGCGCTGCGGCGGGTCTACGACCAGATGAGCGAGCCGCGCTACGTCATCTCGATGGGTAGCTGCGCCAACGGCGGCGGCTATTACCATTACAGCTATTCCGTGGTTCGTGGCTGCGACCGCATCGTCCCGGTCGACATTTACGTGCCCGGTTGTCCGCCTACCGCGGAAGCGCTGCTATACGGGATCCTGCAGCTGCAGCGGAAAATCCGTCGCGAAGGGACGATCGAACGCTGATGCTCGCCCCGCAGGTTCCCCAGATGGCCTCCAACGAGGGGGTGGTCGACGCGGCCAGGGCGGCGTTCGGCGACGCGATTCTCGATGTGAAGGATCATGTCGGCGAGATCACGCTGACGGTGAGGCGTGAAGAGATTGCTAGTGTTCTCAAGATTTTGCGCGATACTCGTGAGCTAGAATATCAACAATTGATGGAGATCGCGGGGGTCGATTATCCGGACCGGCCCGAACGGTTCGAAGTCGTCTATCATTTGCTGTCGCTCACGAAGAATCGACGCATCCGGGTCAAGGTCGCGACCGATGAGGAGACACCGGTACCGAGCGTGACGCATCTTTGGCCGGTCGCGGGCTGGCTCGAGCGCGAAGTGTTCGACATGTACGGCGTCGGGTTCAGCGGCAATCCCGACCTGCGGCGCATCCTCACCGATTATGGCTTCGAGGGCTTTCCGCAGCGCAAGGACTTCCCGCTCACCGGCCATATCGAGCTGCGCTACTCGGAAGCCGAGAAGCGCGTCGTCTACGAGCCTGTCCAGCTTCCGCAGGACTTCCGCACTTTCGACTTCCTGATGCCATGGGAGGGGCCGGAATATGTGCTCCCTGGCGATGAGAAAGCCGAACCGGCCTCCGCGGCTCCGCCTCCCGTCCCCAAAGTGACCGAAAAGCCGGCCGACACCGGTGCAGGGAAGCCGACGGACGTCGAGGCGACTAAACAGGCGCGCAAGCGTCGCGTCGCCAAGGCGAAGAGCGAGGTCAGCAAGAAGCCGCGGGGCAGGAAGCCATGACCGACACCCGCACCGAGCCGCGCCGGGTTGAGGTCAATGTCGGTGGAATCGCCGAGGGCGAGCCGCTCGGCCATGCGTCAACCGCCGGCGACGAGAAGATCGGCAACTACACGATCAACTTCGGTCCGCAGCATCCGGCGGCGCACGGCGTCCTCCGGCTGATCATGGAGCTCGACGGCGAGATCGTCGAGCGCGTCGACCCGCACATCGGCTTGCTTCACCGCGGCACAGAGAAGCTGATCGAATACAAGACCTACGCCCAGGCGCTGCCCTACTTCGACCGGCTCGATTACTGCTCGCCGATGTGCATGGAGCACAGCTTCGTGCTGGCGATCGAGAAGCTGATGGGCCTCGAGATCCCTCTGCGCGCCCAATACATCCGCGTACTGATGGCGGAGCTGACCCGCATCTCCAACCACATGCTCAACCTCGGCAGTCACATCATGGACGTTGGCGCCATGACGCCAAACCTGTGGCTGTTTGAAGTGCGCGAGGACACGCTGCAATTCTATGAGCGGGCATCGGGCGCGCGGATGCACGCCAATTACTTCCGCGTCGGCGGCGTGCGCGAGGATTTGCCCGAGAAGCTGCTCGCCGACATGGGCGACTGGCTCGATAACCGGCTGCAGCTGTTCGAGGACGCGATCAGCCTGGTCGCCGACAACCGCATCTTCAAACAGCGTAACGTCGACATCGGTACGGTTGGCCGTGACGACGCGATCGCCTGGGGCTTCTCGGGACCGATGATCCGCGCCGCCGGCATCCCGTGGGACATCCGCCGGTCGCAGCCGTACGAGGTCTATGACCGAATGGACTTCGAAATCCCGGTCGGGACGCGCGGCGATTGCTACGACCGCTTCATGGTCCGGGTCGAGGAAGTGCGGCAGTCGGCGAAGATCATGCGCCAGTGCCTGAAGGAAATGCCGTCAGGTCCGATCGGCGCCGACAGCAAGGTGTTCCCGCCGCGCCGGGCCGAGATGAAGACCTCGATGGAGGCCTTGATCCACCACTTCAAGCTCTACACCGAGGGCTATCACGTGCCCGCGGGCGAGGTGTACCTCGCGACCGAGAGCCCGAAGGGTGAGTTCGGCGTTTATCTGGTCGCGGACGGCACCAACAAGCCTTACCGTTGCAAGATTCGCCCGACGGGGTTCAGTCACCTCCAGGCGATGGACTTCATGATGAAGGGCCACATGCTCGCCGACACGACCGCAGTGCTCAGCGCGATCGACGTCGTGTTCGGGGAGGTGGACCGGTGAGGCCGCCCATTCCTCTCATGGTGAGCTATAGTTTGGGTGTCGTCCTGTTTGTCTCGGGACTTGTCTTCATTTTGCTGAACTACCTGTCGATCACGCACTTGAATGCCGGAATTTTTCTGATGTCTGGTTTCATCCTGACTTTTGGATCGGGAGTGATCGCGAAAGTGATCCAGAAGAGGTCGCAGCTATAATGGCCGGCCAGGCAGGCATCCTCGACAGCGCCGAAGAGCGCGCGCGCTGGGAGGAATTCCAGTGGACTCCCGACAATGCGCGGCGGGCGAAAGAGATTATCGGCTGGTATCCCGAGGGGCGGCAGGTCTCGGCGGTGATCCCTTTGCTCGACCTCGCCCAGCGGCAGGTCGGCGCGGAGACGGAGACGCAGGGGTGGCTGCCGATCCCGGTGATGGAGTTCATCGCGAAGGAGCTCGATACCTCGTACATCCGCGTGCTCGAGGTCGCGACCTTCTACACCATGTTCAATCTGGTGCCGGTCGGCCGCTTCCACGTTCAGGTGTGCGGGACCACGCCGTGTATGTTGCGCGGCTCTGACGACGTGTTCGCCGCTTGCTCCAAGCGGGGCTTGAAGAAGGGCCACACGACCAATGAGGGGCTGTTCACGCTGACCGAGGTCGAGTGCCTCGGCGCCTGCGCTAACGCGCCGATGGTCCAGATCAACGACGACAATTATGAGGACCTGACCGAAGAGAGCATGGGCGCGATCCTCGATGCGCTGATGCGCGGAGAAACGCCGAGGCCTGGACCGCAGGTCGACCGCCAAACCAGCTGTCCGCAAGGTGGCCCGACCAACCTCAAGAAAATGGCTGAGCGCAATTACGACTATCGCCCGCAATGGACGGCGACGGCCGGGGAGGGGGCGTGATGAAGGACGTACTCAAGATCGTTCTCGCGATCGTCATCATCGTAATCGCGTGGAAAATCCTCAAAGGGTTGATCGGTCTGCTGGTCGGCGTCGCGCTTGCTGGGGCGGTGGTCTATGGCATCATGAAGTTGGTCGATGGGGGGCAGAAGCGCCTCAAATGACCATTGCAGCTATCCTGATCGCGGTCGTGCTTGCGTTTCTGGCGTTCAAGCTCGTCAAGG
>Ga0207711_10003404_pt1 | contig 13770 bp, 12 predicted proteins | sample KBSS34metaG_FD_184401 | JGI IMG/M metagenome (GOLD analysis project Ga0207711, IMG submission 184401) | Switchgrass rhizosphere microbial communities from Kellogg Biological Station, Michigan, USA - KBS S3-4 metaG (SPAdes) (version 2) | ecosystem: Host-associated > Plants > Roots > Rhizosphere...
CCCTTGCGCCCGAGGCCTACCCCGATCACCGAGCCGGACGCGACCTGCGTGGTCGACAGCGCGAAACCCAAGTGGCTCGAGGCGAGGATCGTGGCCGTGGTCGCGGATTCCGCGGCGAAACCTTGCGCGGGTTCGATATCGGTGATGTCGCGACCGAGCGTCTTGATGATGCGCCAGCCCCCCGAGTAGGTTCCTGCCGCGATCGCCAACGCGCACGCGCCGATCACCCAGACGGCAGGGCCGCTGCCGGCCGGCTGCACACCGGCGGCGATCAGAGCGAGCGTGATGACGCCCATGGTCTTCTGCGCGTCGTTCGTGCCGTGCGCGAGCGAGACCAGCGATGAGGTGAAGATCTGCCCGATCTTGAACCCGTCGCGCTCGCGCTTGCGCGTCACGCCGTAGGCGATCTTGGTGGCCAGGAACGACACCAGTCCTGCTGTCAGCGGCGCGAGCACCGCGGGAATCAGCACCTTCGACACCAGAACACCGCCGTCGATCGCGCCGAATCCGGCTCCGACGATCGCCGCGCCGATCAGCCCGCCGAACAGGGCATGGCTGGATGACGAGGGCAGCCCGAGCAGCCAGGTCACCAGATTCCACACGATGGCGCCGATCAGTCCGGCCAGGATGAGCGCTGGGGTGATCCTCACCCCGCTACCGCCCTCTTTGATCAGGCCGCCGGAGATGGTCTTGGCCACCTCGGTCGAGAGGAACGCGCCGACCAGGTTGAGCACCGCGGCGATGGCGACGGCGACCTTCGGTTTGAGTGCACCGGTCGCGATGGGGGTCGCCATCGCGTTGGCCGTGTCATGAAAGCCGTTGGTGAAATCGAAGATCAAGGCCAGCGCGATGACAAGCGCGACCAGCAGCGTGACGTCCACTGGCGAGAAGTCTAAGAGGTCTGCCCCCCGACCTGGGCATCGCGCCCGCCTGGAGTGCGACCGTACGCTGACGGAACACGGCCGGTTCTCTCGGCCTGGGTCCGGGGGGAGAACGTCATCGTGCATTCACGTCGCGTTTTCGGTGCAGTCGCACTCGGTGCGATCGTGATCGCGGCGCTCAGTTTCGGCATCGTCGACGTCACCATCGCCGACGCGAACAATTGCGTCGGGGCCGCGGTCGCCTGTGCAGACAAGACGGTGCCACCGGTCGCGATCACCTTCGCGGCGCTCGGCGCGCTCGCTCTGCTGGTCAGCATCCTGCCGACCGTGCAGTGGATCCTCGAGGCGATCCAAACCGGTCGCACGACCAATCACGACGCCGACATCGAAGAAGCCGTGCTTGCGCGGCGGCGCACCCGCGCCCTCGTCCGCGACAGCCGCTACTAGGTCGACCACGATGCCGCAGCGCTCAGCAGCCGTTCTCATGCCGGTGCCCATCGTGCACGGCACGCATTGCGCGGGGATCGGATGCGAGCACGATGAGCTCGCCGGGTCCGGCCTCGAGCCCCTGGCACCCGGCGCTCGCGCGACCGCCCGCCACCGCGGGGCGTCCAGCGGGCGACGCGTGCGGCTGCGACTCGCGGCCGTTGCCGAGTCACCGCGTCCGGCCGCGCACAGCGCCTGAGCCGGCCATCTGGCGCCGGCCATCTGGCGCCGGCCGCCGGCCGCGCTAGTCGAGTCGGCTGATCCCGAGTACGCGCACGACGGCAACACCCTGCTCGGCCGATGCCGCCAGATCGACCTCGGCGGCGATGCCCCAGTCGTGATCGCCGGCCGGATCGTCGAGGATCTGGCGCACCGTCCACACTCCGCCGTCAGCCCCCGCAGGCCCCTCGTCGATGATCACCCGCGCCGCGCTCCGCGCATCCGGGCCCGTTCCGATCGAATCGTGGTCGGCGAAGTAGGCGTCGAGCGCCTCTGGCCAGCCGGCATCCGGATCCAGGGCAACCAACTCTTCGTCGTTCTGGAGCGCGGCGAGCTGGACCCGCCGCCACAGCTCGTTGCGCACGAGCACGAGGAAGGCGCGGCGGTTCGTCAGCACGCTCGGTGGAATCGGCGGAAGCACCGGGGCGTCGACGGCTCCTGTCACGTCGAGCTCGGGATGACTCAGGCTCTCCCATTCGTCGAGCAGGCTGGAGTCGACCTGACGCACCAACTCGCCCAGCCACTCGATCAGGTCTCGCAGATCGTCGGTCTTGGCCTCATCCGGAATCGTCTGCCGCGCAGCCCGGAACGCGTCGCTCAGGTAGCGCAGCACCAGCCCCTCGCTGCGGCCCAGCTGGTAGAACGCGACGAACTCGCCGAAGCTCATCGCCCGCTCGTAGAGGTCGCGCACCACCGACTTGGGCGACAGCTCGAAGTCGCGCACCCAGGGCTGGCTCGATGCGAAGGTCTCGAAGGTCTGCTCGAGCAGTTCGGCGAGCGGCTTGGGCCAGGTGACCTCCTCGAGCAGTTCCATCCGCTGGTCGTACTCGATGCCCTCCGACTTCATCGCGGCCACCGCCTCGCCCCGTGCCTTGAACTGCTGCTGGGAGAGGATCGCGCGCGGGTCGTCGAGCGTCGACTCCAGCACGCTGATCATGTCGAGCGCATAGCTCGGCGACTCGCGGTCCAATAGCTCGAACGCGGCGAGCGCGAACGGCGACAGCGGCTGGTTGAGCGCGAAGTTGGGCTGCAGCTCGACCGTGAGCCGGATCGAGGCGCTTCCGTCGAACCCTCCCCCGCGTTGCTCGACGATGCCGCCGGCCCGCAGCGTGCGATAGATCCCGATCGCCCGCCTGGCCAACTCGCGCTGCCGCGCGATGGCCTCCTGGTTGTCGAAGACCAGCGAGCGCACATTGGCGAATGCCGAGCCCGGCTCGCGCGCAGCGACGTCCGAGCCGGCGCGGCCGAGCACATTGATCAGCATGGCGGCCGTCAGCTGCATCGAGCTGGTCAGGGTTTCGGGAATGGCGGCGATCATCCGCTCGAAGCTCTGCGGCCCCCAACTCACGAAGCCGTCGGGCGCGCGCTTCTTCGGCGTGGCCTTCGCGCGCTTTCCGGACGCGACCGCCGCGTCGGCCTTCGCTCCGATCCGCGCGTTCTCGATCTCGTGCTCGGGCGCCTCGGCGACCACCTCGCCGGCGGTGTCGAAGCCTGCCCGGCCCGCCCGGCCCGCGATCTGGTGGAACTCGCGCGCGGTGAGCTGACGCATCTTGGTGCCGTCGAACTTGGTGAGTCCCGTGAACAGCACGGTGCGGATCGGCACGTTGATGCCGACGCCGAGCGTGTCGGTGCCGCAGATCACCCGCAGCAGACCGCGTTGGGCGAGCTGCTCGACCAATCGGCGGTACTTGGGCAGCATCCCGGCGTGGTGCACGCCGATGCCTGCCCTGATCAGTCGCGACAGGGTGGCCCCGAATCCGGCGGCGAAGCGGAAACCGCCGAGTTCTTCTGCGATGGCGTCGCGCTGCTCGCGACTGGCGACCTTCGCGCTCGAGAGCGCTTGCGCGCGCTCCACCGCAGCGGCTTGCGAGAAGTGCACGATATAGATGGGAGCAAGGCCGTCGCCGAGCAGTTGCTCGACCGTGTCGTGGACGGGCGTCATGACGTAGCGGTAGTCGAGCGGTACCGGACGCACGACGCCCGTGACCTGCGCCACCTCGCGCCCGGTGCGGCGCTCGAGATCTTCGGCGATCGCCGAGACGTCACCGAGTGTCGCCGACATCAGCAGGAACTGCGCGCCAGGAAGCAGGAGAAGCGGCACCTGCCATGCCCACCCTCGGTCGGGATCGGCGTAGTAGTGGAACTCGTCCATCACCACCAGGTCGGCCCGGGCATCCGCTCCCTGGCGCAGAGCAAGGTTCGCAAGGATCTCGGCGGTGCAGCACAGGATCATCGCGTCCGGGTTGACGCTCGAGTCGCCGGTCACCAGTCCCACGTTCTCGGCCCCGAACGCCTCGACCAGTTGGAAGAACTTCTCACTCACCAGCGCCTTGATCGGCGCGGTGTACCAGCTGCGCTGCCCCTGAGCCAGGGCGATCGCGTGCGCCGCGAGGGCCACCAACGACTTGCCGGTGCCGGTCGGCGTCGAGAGGACCAGATGCTTGCCGAGCACCAGCTCGAGCACGGCCTCCTCCTGGGCCGGATAGAGCCGGATGCCCTGCTCGCGCACCCAGTCATCGAACGTTCCGATGAAGTCATCGGCGTCGAACGGCCGGCCGGCGGCAGAGCGGGGAAGGCGGTCGGCGAGCACGAACCGAGTCTGCCGTACCTCCCGGATCGCCGCCGCGGCACGTCCCCGCAAAGGTGGACCTGCGCACCCCGATCGTGTCCCCCGGAGGGGGACATACGTGTCCCCTTGTTGGGGTCCGTGCAAGCAGTATCCCCGGGCCCCCTTTGCCCGTACCATTCAGATGGGAAATCCGCCGAGCCCCAAGTCCGACAGCACGAAGGAGAGCAGCATGCCAGATGATGACGTGCGCGTTCCCGCCGGCTGGTATCCGGATCCGCTCGGCTTGCCGCAGCTGCGCTGGTGGGACAACCACGCGTGGACCGAGCACATCTCCGACGCGCGCCAGCCGATGATGGCCACCGAGACCGTCACCTCGAAGCTCGCCTTCGCCGACGACGACCGGCCCTCGAACGAGCGCCCATTCGCTGACCCGGCAGCTGACGAGGCCGAGCAGGAACTCAGCCGGCGCGAGCGCCGCGAGCGCGAGCGCCAGTTCGACGACGAGCCCGCCGAGTTCGGTGCCGCGGATCGCGACCCGATCCCGCCGGCCGCCGCCGCGTTCGCCGACCCGATCCGGTCGCTCGAGGCGCCCGGTCGCGACCAGGTCCCGGTCGACGAACCGTCGATGGCCTTCTCGATGGCCGCGAACGGCATCCTCGATGACGCTCCGACCAGCGCCCCCTTCGATCTCGATACCCGATTCGACGACCTGCTCGGCGAAGCATCCATTCCGCGTTCGGCATTCGCGCACGTCAGCGAGTCGGCCACGTCGTTCGTGCCGTCCACGCCGACGGAGCAGCAGTGGCCGTCGCAGGCATGGCAGCCGGAGCCGGCCCAGTCGCGTCTGATCACCGAGGTGCCGACGAGCACCGGTCCGGTCTGGATCATGACCCTGATCCCGCTCTACACGCTGGTGGTCGGGTTGCTCACGCTGCTCTCGGGCGCTGCCGGGACGACATCTGCGGTCGTTCTCGTGATGATGTTCGGCATCCCGTATGTCGCCGGTATCGTCCTCGCGATCCTCGACTACCGCGCCCTGCGTCGCGCCGGCCTCGAACAGCCGGCCCCGTGGGCGTTCGCGATCCTCACGGTGGGCATCTACCTGGTCGCGCGCTTGACCCGCACTGTTCGCGAGTCCGGCACGGGCTTCGGCCCCCTCTTCACCTTCCTGGCCCTCGGCCTGTCGCTGATCGTGGCGAACGTGGCCGTGCCCGGGTTGATCATCCAACTCGCGCCCGCCAGCTTCGCCCATCAGGCCGAGATCGAGATCACCCAGAGTGGTGCATCGCTCGGGATCCCGCTGGTCGCAGCGTGTCCGCCGATGCCCCCGCTGATTCCGCAGCAGTCCTTCGTCTGCCAGGCCCACAAGCCCGGCGGCGCGACCTACGACGTCACCGTGAGCCTCCAGCGCTCGAACGGGTGGATCGCCTGGCGCGTCGACGACTGGGGCGTTTTCTCGGCAAGCAGCTGATCGGCGCCTTGACCTCATAAAAGGGGACTCGGAACATACCCCGAATGGGGTCCTGTTCTCGAGAAGCCCCGCTCATAGACTGACATTGCCGTCACAACGAAGGGGGGATGCGCGTGACTGATCAAGCAACGCGCGTCGTTTCGGCGGGCTGGTACCAAGACCCTGCGTCATCTGTTCAGGTGCGCTGGTGGAACGGTATCGCCTGGACAGAACACGTACGCGAGAAGCCGACCACCTCCTCAGCGACGATCGGCCAAACGGCCATCGATCAAGGCGGACTCGTCGGCGAGAGCCACGAATCCACCGTCACCGAGGCCTCCGAGACTCACGAGCAGCGCGTGGCCGCGGTTCGCGACCTCGAGCAGCAGTTCGGCATCGGAGCCGTCGAGAACCCCGTCGTCGGCGGCGGAGTCGCTCGCCCGGCAACGGCGGTCGGCGCGGCACGCACCGGCACTGCGACCAGGGCGTCGGCGTCCCGCGCCTCCACCGGCGCTGCGTGGATGATCGCGCTCAGCCCGCTGCTGGCTCTGGTGCTCGGAATCGCAGCCGCCTACGTCTACCTCTACCTTTTCCCGAACGTGATCGTGTTCGTGATCGCGGCCGGCATCCCGTATCTGCTGTGCGTACTGTGGGCTCTCGGAGACGGCCGCACGCTGCGCAGCCGTGGGTTCACCCCGCCGAGCGCCAGGTTTGCGCTGCTGACCGGCCTCGGGTACCTGATTGCGCGCCGCACCCGCGTTCCGGGATCGGGCCCGATCGCCATGCTCCTGATCGTCGCCGTGCTCGCATTCGGCTCGCCGCTGGCCGCAGCCGGCCTCGGGCAGACGCAGGGGCTGGTCAACGCCCTGAACGTCCAGCGCACCATCAGCGCCGACTACATCAGCCACGGCAAGGCCGTCTTCGTCAACTGCCCGCCGTTCGTCGATGCCGTCACGGTCGGCTCGCTGTTCACCTGCGACGCCACAACCGCCACCGGCGTGCACCGCACGATCTGGGTCAGCATCGACGGGGACAACGGCAGGTTCAGCTACTCCTTCGGCCTCTGATCACGCTTTGTGAGCCGCCGCCGTTGCTGAGGCATTTCTCAGTGGATAGTGCCCGTCGGTGCCTCCGGGCTAACGTAGATGGATGGGGAAACACGTCAACGCCGACGCTGAGAGCGACGAGGGCGAGGCGCCGGAGCTCGCTGAGGGCGCCGAAGGCGCCGATGCGCAGCACGAGCACGCGCGGCATGTCGCAGAGTCCGGTCATCCGCTCGAACCGCAAGCCGTGATCTCGCCGGACACGCACGTCGGCGTCGATCTCGAGGCAGCAGCGGTGAAGGACGCCCAGGATGCCGCGGCGTCACCCGCGAATCCGGATGCGCTGATCGAGCACGGATTGGTCGGCGACGGTCACGAGCTGGAGTAGCCGGCTCGGCCGCACCACCCGCGAAGAGGGGACTCACCCCCCTGCCGCCCCCTGATTAGGCTGCCAAGTGGAGCGCGCGAAACCCGATTCGAGCGCCCGTCGAGGGGGGATCGTCCATGGAATACCCGAACGGCGCCCCCGCCGCTGCCTGGTATCCGGACCCGCAAACGCCTGGACTCGTGCGCTGGTGGGATGGGACGAACTGGACCCAACACGTCTCGGTTCCCGCGAATCCGATGCAGTCGGGGCAGGTCGCGCTCGAAGCGAGCGTGCCCCAGATCGACGAGGCAGACGCCGCGCTCGCCGCAGCCGACGCCGAGCACGCAGCTGCAGAGGCCAGCGGGCAGCACGTCAGCTACATCGGCCGGCACGCTGCAGGCGCTGAACCGGCACCGCGGCAGGCTCCTCGCGTTCCGCAGATCCGGCCGCGCCAGCGCGCCGAGGTGCCCGGCCAGCCGCTGCTCTCCGCCTGATCGTCTTCCCGATCCCACCCGGTCCCCGAACGGGGGACTCGGATCGCTGCCGCACGCCCCCTACTGTGGGGCCAGGACGTTGATGGGGGGAAACGTGTCCACTGCTTCGCCGACGCCGGCTGGAGGCTGGTACGCCGATCCTCTGGATGCATCGCTGTTGCGCTGGTGGGATGGCACCGCCTGGAGCAAGCAGACGATGCCGGCCGATGCTGCCCTCAGCCCGTCTGCTGCGGATGCCAGGTCACCGCTGACCGCGGTTCCTCCGCTGCTGAGCGTGGTCCCCCGCCCGGACGAGCCGTATGTTCCCGCGAATTCGGTGTTCCGGATGGCGGAGTCCGTCGCGGGCGACGCCTACGTTCCCGAGTGGTCCGGCTTTGAAGAGATCTCGGACGAGGTCGCCCTGAGCGGAGTTCCCGTTCAACTCGCCCTCACCTCGACTCCGTCCGAACCGCCGATCCCGGTCTCGATCGATGCGTTCCCGACCCTCAGGGGCGAGTCGCCGGTTACTGCCCCGGCGAAGGAACCGGTCTGGAAGGTCGAAGCCCCGCTCGCGGCACCGGTGGATCAACTGTTCCCGGTGGCGCTCTCGGCCGATGTGTTCCCGGTCGCCGCGGCGCCCGCGGCGCCCGCTTTTCCCGCGGCTCCGGTAGCGGCTCCTGTTGCGGCTCCGGCCGCTGCGGCCTTCGTGCCGCAGCCGTCCGGTGACGCGTTCCCCGGAATCGTGCCGAACGCGGCTCCTGCTGCCTACATGCCGGCGACACCGATGGCGGACGTGCCCGTCGCGCCCGCCATGCCGATGCAGGCAATGCCCATGCAGGCCATGCCCACGCCGATGCCGCCCGTGCCGATGCCCGTCCCGCCCGTGGCGGCGCCCACCCTGTTCGCCGAACCGCCCGCGCCCGCCGCGCCATTCGCGCCCGCGGTGCCCCAGCCCACGATCTATGCGGAACCGCCGCAGATCGTCGCTCCGATCAGCCCGGCCACGCCGTCCGAGATCGTGCCCGCCACGCCCGTTGCGATGCCCGCGCCCGTCCTGATGCCCTCGCCCGTCGCGATGCCCACGCCGCCAGCCGAATACCGGCCGACTCCGACTCAGGCGGCACCGTCTCCGACCCCCCAGTATCAGCCGAATCCCGGCGACTATGTCCCGTTCGATCCGAATGCGGTGCATCTGGAGCCGGTGCCGGTCATCCCGTTCAGCTCGCGCGATCCCTTCAACTCGGCGAGCACCGCGCGACCCGGCATGCGCGCATACGCGGCAGCGCCCATCGGCCCCACCGGCTCGACCTGGACCGGCGGCCTGGCCTTCATGCTCCTCGCCCCGCTGATCTCGGCGGCGACCTTCTTCGTCTGGACCCAGCTGACGCCGCTGACCCAGATCTCGGCCGATTCGCTGGGCTGGCTGCCCTTCGCCCTCGTCGGGATCGGGCTGATCGGTCTGGCCTCTGCACAGATCGACCGGAGCACTCTGGCACGCCGCGGATACTTCGACCTGGCCTCGCCGTTCTGGGTGCTGCTCATCCCGCCGCTGGTCTATCTGATCGTGCGCGCCCTGCGCTTGCGCGGTCAGGGCAGGGGCGCGGCGCCGGCCATCGGACTCTGGGTGCTCTCGTACGTCGCCTCCTATGCCCTCATCGGGCTCATCTCGGTGGGCTGGCTGTCGGCCCCGACGCCCGAACGCGTCGCGTTCGTCGAGACTACGATGCAGCAGCAGCTCGCCGCGCAGCACATCACCGCGACCGTCAAGTGCCCTGCCGTGACGACCTTCTCCCCCGGGACCACCTTCGCCTGCACGGTCACCCCGCAGCAGGGCTCGCCATTGACGTACCGCGTGACAGTGAACGACTGGGCGGGCAACTTCACTCCGGTGCTGGTGACATCCGGCACCTCCTGACGCCCTCTCGAGCCGGCGTCGCCCGCCGTCCGTAGGCTGAGAGCACGATGCGACTCCTCCTGATCCGGCACGGGCAGACGCCTGCGAACGTCCGCGGCGAGCTCGACACCGCTGCCCCCGGCCCGGCACTCACCGAGTTGGGCAGGGCGCAGGCGGCCGCGGTGCCGGATGCCCTGGCATCCGAACGGATCGACGGCATCTACGCGTCGCGGCTGGTGCGTACGCAGCAGACGGCCGCCCCTCTCGCGCGGGTTCGGGGCGAGATGCACCGGGTGGTGTTACCTGGCATCCACGAGATCGAGGCGGGCGACCTCGAGGGGCGAACCGACAAAGAAGCCGTCCGTGCCTATGTCGACGTCATCTGGGCCTGGGCGGCCGGCGACCTGGCCCTGCGCATGCCGGGCGGAGCCGACGGCCACGAGTTCTACGGCCGTTTCGACGCCGACCTGGCACGCGTGAGCGCAGAGCACGACCCGGATGCCACGGTCGCCGTGTTCAGCCACGGCGCGGCGATCCGGGTCTGGACCGCCGCGCGCGCGACGAACATCGCTCCCGAGTTTCCCGGTCGCCAGCACCTCGAGAACACCGGAGTGGTCGCGTTGCGGGGCTCGCCGACCGAGGGGTGGATCGTCACCGAGTGGGCTGGCGAACCGCTCGGCGGCTCCGCACTGAACGACCCGTCGGCCGATGACGTGGCCGGCGAGCCGCTCGAGTGACCCCGACGCCCGAGACGTGCGTCGGCGCTGGCGTCGCGGCGGAGGCCAGAAATGGCCTCCGCTCATAGCTCCAGCGCGCGCTACTTCCCTTTCAGGTCCTTACGCAGGATCTTGCCCGCCGCCGACTTCGGCACCGCATCGATGAACGACACGGCGCGCACCTTCTTGTGCGGCGCGACCTGCGAGCCGATGAACTGGATCACGGCCTCCGCGTCGAGTTGCGAGCCGTCTTTCAGCACGACGAACGCCTTGGGGATCTCGCCGGCCTCCTCGTCGAGAGCGGCCACCACCGCGGCATCCGCGATCTCGGGATGCGTCAGCAGCAACGCCTCGAGCTCGGCCGGGGCCACCTGGTAGCCCTTGTACTTGATCAGTTCTTTGAGGCGGTCCACGATCTCGAACGACCCGTCGTGGTTGACCCGCGCGATGTCACCGGTGTGCAAGAAGCCGTCGGCGTCGATGGTCTCGTGGGTTGCAGCATCCTGCCCCAGGTAGCCGAGCATCACGTTCGGCCCGCGTACCCAGAGCTCGCCGGCCTCGCTCGGGCCGTCTGCCGGCATCTCGATCTCGGCGCCGGTCTCGGTGTTGACGAGCTTGCACTGGATGTTGGCGATCGGGAATCCGATGCTGCCGCGCGAGAGGTCGTCGCGGTCGGGCGGGATCACGTGCGAGACCGGGCTGAGCTCGCTCATGCCGTAGCCCTGCTGCATGTGCACGCCGAGCCGCTCGGTGACCGCGAGGGCGAGCCCTTCCGAAAGAGGCGCCGCGCCGCTCATCATGCCGCGCACCGCCGAGAGGTCGAACTGCTCGACGATCGGGTGCTTGGCCAGCGCCACGGCGACCGGCGGAGCGATGAACGCGAAGGTGCTCTTCTGGTCCTGCATGACCTGCAAGAACTGCGGCAGGTCGAAGCGCGGCAAGGTGATCAGCGAGGCCCGGCGGTAGAAGGCCAGGTTCAGCAACACGGTCATGCCGTAGATGTGGAAGAACGGCAGGAACGCCATGATCCGGTCGTCGGCCGTCGCGTCGAGCACCGGCTTGCACTGCACGACATTGGCCACCAGGTTGGTGTGGCTGAGCTGGACGCCCTTGGCGAATCCGGTGGTGCCCGATGAGTACGGGATGACCGCGACGTGCGTCGCCGGGTCGAAGCTCACGTCGGGCGGCGTCGCGCCCTCGCCCAGCAGGTCACGCAGGGCCGTGTAGCCCTCGAAACCGTCGAGCACGACGATCTTGTCATCGGGGATGCCGGCGGCCGCCGCAGCGGCGCTGGCGACCGGCAGCAGCACACTGACGGTGAAGAGGAACTTCGCTTTCGAGTCCTGCAGCTGACGCGCCATCTCGTCGGGGGTGTAGAGCGCGTTGACGGTGGTGGCCGTCGCGCCCGAGCGCAGGATGCCGTGGAACACGGTCGCGAAGGCGGGCACGTTCGGCGAGTGCAAGGCGATGACGTCGCCCATCCCGAGGCCACGTGCCGCGAGCGCGCCGGCCAGCAAGTCGATCTGCGCCTTGAGGGTGCCGTAGGTGGTCTCCGCACCGCTCGGACCGTCGATCAGAGCCACCCGAGCCGCATCCTCGGCGCTCAACTCCGCGAACAAGAAGTCGTAGACACTGACCTTCGGGATGACCTCGTCCGGGTACGGGCTCGTGAACATGCGATCTCCTTTGATCGGTTGTCTGAATCCTCGCATTCGCCGATGGGCATGTCCACGATGCTCGGCGCTTTGGGAGCCCCGGGCTCAGGCCCGAACCGTTCCCGTTCTGTCGCCCGTTCCGTGGCGAACCCGGCACCGGGTTCCAGAACGGGCGACGCAATGGGAGCACGCTATCCATGGCACCCGGCTGCGCGTCCATCGCCAGCGTCCGTCGCTACTCCCCGGCGGCGTCGATCGGAAACACCCGCTTGTAGCTGCGCCCATCGGGCAGCGTGACGGTCTCGGCACGCAACTGCCCGCGCGACACCCGCAGATAGATCGCCTGCGCGGTCACGCCGAGCTGCTTCGCCGCCTCGGCGACCGAGAGCCCGGGCAGATCGGTGGGCTTGCTGCTCGGGCGTTCGCTCCGCTTGCGGCCGGCTTCGTGGCGCGCCGCGATCTCGGCGTCATCCCCCTGCCAACGCCACCGGGATGCCGCGGGGCTGAGCTGTGCGGCCTCGGCGACGTCGCTCCAACTCGCGCCGACGTCGAGAGCGGCGCGCACGGCAGCCAGCGCGGCCGGCTCGGCGTCGAGCGCGGACTGCAGCGCACGTATTGCTGCGACCCGCTCGAGCGGCGGCGTCGCCGCATCCATCCCCGCGATCCGGTCGAGCGCGGCACGGGTGAGCGCGGACAGCACGGGCATACGCCGATGCTAGCCGCGCCCCGATCCGGTCCGGCTGGCAACGGCGGAGCCGCCTACTGGGCCGTGTAGCCGCCGTCGACGAGGTGGTAGCTGCCGGTGATGAAGCTCGCCGCATCGCTCGCGAGGAACGCCACGAGCGCCGCGACCTCCTCGGGCGTACCGAGCCGGCCGAGTGCGTGCTTGCCGGCCAGGAACGCCTGGGTGTCGGCGTCGAGCGCGCTATCCACCATCGGGGTGTGGATGAATCCGGGGCCGACCGCGGTGACCCGCACCTTGTGCGCCGCGTATTCCAGCGCGGCGTTCTGGGTGAGGCCGAGCAGTCCGTGCTTGGCGGTGACGTAGGCGCTCGACATCGCGAAACCGACCGAGCCGAGGATCGACGCCATGTTGACGATCGATCCGCCGCCGTTCTCGGCCATCGAGGGCAGCTGCGCCTTCATGCCGTACATGACCGAGTTGAGGTTGACCTCGATGACGTGGCGCCATCCTTCGAGCGTGTAGTCGCCGAGGGCCGCGATCTCGCCGCCGATGCCCGCGTTGTTCACCGCGATCCGCAGCGGCGCGAGGGCGTTCGCCTCGTCGACCGCCGCGACCGCCAGCTGCGGGTCGGTCACATCGCCGACCAGGCCGATCGCGGTGCCGCCGGCCGCGGTGATCTCGGCGACCACGGCATCCACCGGCTCCTTCTTCAGGTCGACGACGACGACCTCGGCGCCGTTCGCCGCCAGCAGCAGGGCGGTCGCTTTGCCGATCCCGGATGCCGCTCCCGTCACGATCGCGGATCGTCCTGCAACGTCGTAGCCCGCCATGATGCCCTCGCTCTTCCCCACCGCCGCGTCGTGCGAGCCGGGGGACGGTGGCACCGAGGGCTCGTCCGCGACGGTACGCCGCAGTCGTGCGGCGGGGATGAGGCTTTGGTCCCGGAGATTCATCACAGATCCGCAACGGTCCCCATCGTCGCTGGACAGGCAGGAAAACGCACGGCTAGGCTGCCAAGTCCGTGCCGCCGCACCGTGCGATGGCCGCCCTGATGATCTGGAAGGAACGGTGGCATGAGCGAATATCTCCGCCCCGATATGCGCAATCAGCGCACCTTCCAGCACCTCGTGTAGCTTCGCGACGTCGATCTTTCGATGCCCTGAGCCGCATGAGGCTCGGGGCTTTTCTGTTCCTGTCGACACTGCAGGGTCGACCGCGCTCGTCCAGCCCCCGGCGCCTGCACCACTCTGCGCGACAGCGCACTCCACGCACCAATCACGAGAATCGAAAGGACCATGAAGAAGATCACCGACCGGCTGTTCAGCTGGGCGA
>Ga0207711_10003405_pt1 | contig 13768 bp, 10 predicted proteins | sample KBSS34metaG_FD_184401 | JGI IMG/M metagenome (GOLD analysis project Ga0207711, IMG submission 184401) | Switchgrass rhizosphere microbial communities from Kellogg Biological Station, Michigan, USA - KBS S3-4 metaG (SPAdes) (version 2) | ecosystem: Host-associated > Plants > Roots > Rhizosphere...
CACGTCACCGCACGCAAACACGCCCTCGACGCTGGTGCGAGTCGACCCGGGTTCGACCTGGATATAGCCATCCGAATCCAGCTTCAGCTGATTGGCGAACAGTTCGGTCGCCGGCTTGTGACCGATCGCGACGAACGCGCCTTCCACATCCACGCGGCTGGCCTCGCCGGTCTTCCTGTTGCGGATCTCGAGGCCGACGAGCGCTTCCGGGTCGCCCCCGCCAACGAATTCTACCACCTCGGAGTCCCAGATGATTTTGATGTGCGCATTGGCGAACAGCCGATCCTGCAAGATCTTCTCCGCGCGCAGCGAATCGCGCCGGTGGATCAAGGTAACGTCATGGCTGTGGTTGGTGAGATAAAGAGCTTCTTCGACCGCCGTATTTCCCCCGCCGATGACCGCAACCCGCTTTCCGCGATAGAAGAAGCCGTCGCAGGTTGCACAGGCCGATGCGCCCCTGCCCTTCATATGTTCTTCGGACGGAAGGTTCAGCCACTTGGCCTGAGCACCCGTTGCAATGACCAAAGCGTCGGCGAAGATCTGCGCGCCGCTGTCTCCGGTCAGTCGGAACGGACGCCGCGACAGGTCCACGGAGCTGATGTGATCCCACAGGATCTTGGTTCCGACGTGCTCGGCCTGGGCCTGCATCTCCTCCATGAGCCAGGGGCCCTGGATGACGTCACGAAAGCCGGGATAATTCTCGACATCCGTCGTGGTCGTCAGCTGTCCGCCAGGCTGGATGCCCTGAATCACCACCGGGCTGAGGCCCGCGCGTGCGGCATAGATTGCGGCTGTGTAGCCGGCCGGCCCCGAGCCCAGAACCGCGAGGCGCGTCGAAATGCTGTTCGTCATGCCAAGCATCTAAGGCGGGTCCGCCCCGCCCGCAACGGCTGCGGATGACGTCAGTCCGTCAGACGGTTCGGCGGCCCACGACGAAATTCCAGATGAGCACAATGATGCCAATCACGAGCAGCAAGTGAACGATGCTGCCGAAGTGGCCCACGAAAAATCCGAGTGCCCAAAGGATGAGCAGAATGATGGCGATGGTCAGGAGCATGTGTCTTCCTCCCTTGGTATCGCCTCCGTAACGGGCGAACCGCGGGCGCGTTCCCGATTGAACCTAGACCAGCCTCGACTGCTTGACCGCTGCCTCGATGAAGCCTGCAAACAGAGGATGCGGCTGGAACGGCCGGCTCTTGAGCTCGGGATGGAACTGAACGCCGATGAACCAGGGGTGGTCCGGCCGCTCCACGATCTCCGGAAGCTGGTCATCGGGTGACATTCCGGAGAAGATCAGCCCCGATTTCTCAAGTGAATCCCGATAGTGGATGTTGACCTCGTAGCGATGACGGTGGCGCTCGCTGATCGTGTCGGTGCCGTAGATTGAGCGTACCGCGCTGTTGCCATCGAGCTTGGCGGGATATGCGCCAAGCCGCATCGTCCCGCCCAAGTCTCCGCCCGCCGCACGCTGCTGAAGCCCCTCCTCGCTCATCCATTCGGTGATCATTCCGACCACCGGCTCCGACGTGTCACCGAACTCGGTCGTCGATGCCGCCGAAATGCCGGCCAGGTTACGGGCGCCCTCGATGCAGGCCATCTGCATTCCAAGGCAGATCCCGAAAAAGGGAATCTCGCGCTCACGAGCGAACTTTACTGACGCAATCTTTCCTTCGCTTCCACGCTCGCCGAAGCCGCCGGGGACGAGAATTCCGTGAAGAGGCTCGAGCTCGGCTGCGACCTCCGCGTCGGGATGCTCGAACAGTTCCGCATCGAGCCACTGGATGTTCACCTTGGCGCGGTTGGCGATGCCCCCATGGATCAGCGCCTCGCGCAGGCTTTTGTACGCGTCGGGCAGCCCGACATATTTGCCGACAACGCCGATCGTGACTTCGCTTTCATAATGATCGATCCGGTCCATGATCTCGCGCCAGCGCGAAAGGTCAGGCCGCGGCGCGTCGTTGATGCCGAACGCGTAGAGGACTTCGTCGTCGAGCCCCGCTTCGTGATATTGGAGCGGGACCTCGTAGATGTTGCGCGCATCGAGCGCGGGGATGACTGCCGTCTTCCGGACGTTGCAGAACAAGGCGATCTTTTCACGCTCCGCTTCCGGCAGCGGCCGGTCGCAGCGGCAGAGCAGAACTTCCGGCTGAACTCCGAGGCTGGAAAGCTCCCGAACCGATTGCTGCGTCGGCTTGGTCTTGAGCTCGCCCGCCGCGGCGATCCACGGGACGAGCGTCGTATGGACGCTGACCGTTTGGTCCCGGCCGAGATCATTCCTGAGCTGTCGAATGGATTCGATGAACGGCAGGCTTTCGATGTCGCCGACGGTGCCGCCGATCTCGCAGATCACGAAGTCGCAACTGTCGGTATCGGCGAGCGCGAATTCCTTGATCGCGTTGGTCACGTGCGGGATCACCTGGACGGTCGCACCGAGATAATCGCCGCGCCGCTCCTTCGCGATGATGTCGCGATAGATGCGGCCCGTGGTGATATTGTCCGACTGACGCGAGGAAACGCCGGTGAAGCGTTCGTAATGACCAAGATCGAGGTCGGTTTCCGCCCCGTCGTCGGTCACATAGACTTCGCCATGCTGATACGGGGACATCGTTCCCGGATCGACATTCAGATAAGGGTCGAATTTACGGATCCGGACGTTGTAGCCACGCGCCTGGAGAAGCGCCCCCAAGGAGGCGGAAAGAAGACCCTTCCCAAGCGATGAAACCACGCCGCCGGTGACAAAAATGAACCGCGCCATGGGAGTCGGGGCTTAGGGGGACAAGCGCGTGGGACGCAACCCACGGCGCGAAAAAAAATATCGGCCGGCGAACTTATTGGGCGAGCGGAACGGTCGGCGCCTGCTGATTCTGCTCCGGATTGGCCGGCTGCGCAGGCGTAGGCTGGGCGGGCACCGGTTGCGTCTGCTCGATCGGGGCGGCCTTGCCGGCGAGCGACGTGTCAATCTTCACCGGCTGACGCGTGGCACCCGCGATCGCCGCCATGACGATCGAAAGGACGATGAACAGGCCGCCGAGGACTGCAGTCGAGCGGGTGAGGAAATCCGCCGCTCCGCGGGCAGTCATGAAGCCCGACGAGCTTCCGCCGACGCCGAGGCCGCCGCCTTCGGAACGCTGCATGAGGATCACCCCCACCAAGGATGAGGCGATGAGCGTCTGGACGATCAGAAGGAAGGCAAACATGTCGGGCTTTCAAAAAAGAAACGTACGTGGCGCGACTTAGTCGGCACCGCGCACGCTTTCAACCGGTCTGGAACCTAGTCGGCGGCCGCGGCCGCCGCGACGATTGGAAGAAAATCCGCGGCTTTCAGGCTGGCGCCGCCAACCAGCGCTCCATCGACATCGGCGATCGAGAAGATCTCCGCAGCGTTCGACGCCTTCACCGATCCGCCATAGAGGATCCGGACATTGGCGCCGCCGTTTCCGTACCGCTCGCGCAGCTTGCCTCGAACGGCGGCGTGCATCTCGGCGATTTCGGCATTGGTCGGGATCTTGCCCGTTCCGATTGCCCAGATGGGCTCGTAGGCAATGGCAAGCTCCGCCTCTCCGTCCAGGCCATCGGGGAGCGAACCATTGAGCTGGCTCATCACCGTGCCAACGGCGTCGCCACGTTCGCGAACGTCGAGCGCTTCACCCACGCATAAGATTACGCCGAGACCGACCGAAAGAGCGGATTGCGCCTTGGCTTTCACGTCTTCATCGCTTTCGCGCTGAGCGTCCCGCCGCTCGCTGTGCCCGACGATGGTGAGGCTCGCACCCGCATCCAGAAGCATCAACGCCGAGGTGCAGCCGGTGTGGGCCCCCTTGTCGGCAAAATGGACGTCCTGGCCGCCGATCGCGAAACCGGGGACTGCTCGAGCCGCGCGCTCGATCAGGATCGAGGGCACGCACAAGGCGACGTCGACCTCGGGATAGTCATTCGAGGCGGCCGCGATCGAGCCGATTTCCTCGAGGTCCGACGACAGGCCATGCATCTTCCAATTGCCGGCAACGAGCTTCTTCACCATGAATCCCCAGCTGTTTTGGGGCGCCCTAGCGGCGCGGCTTGATGCGCGCCAGCCCGGTCCCTAAAGCGTCGTGCTCTTCTTCCTTTTGCACCGGGAACCCGATGCTTTCCTTCTTTCGTCGAGTATCTAAGTCCAAGATCGGCACCGGCATCATGGCTGCCATCCTGGTCGCCATCCTAGCCGGCTTTGCAGTCGCCGACTTGTCCAACTTCGGATCCGGACAGATCGGCTTCGGAATGGGCAGCGGAACGCTGGCCAAGGTCGGCGACCAACAGGTCACCGAACGCGAGATGAGCGATGCAATGCAGCGGCGGCTCCAGGAAGCACGCCAGCAGCGCCCCGATGCCGACTATGCCAGCATCATCGGAGATTTTGGCGCGATCTTCGAATCGCTGATCGACGAGCGAACCTTGATCGCTTTCGGCGACAAATATGGCTTCCAGCTGTCCAAGCGGCTGATCGACGCCGAGATCGCGCAAATCCCGCAGACGCAGGGCCTGAACGGCCAATTCAGCGAGCAGTCCTACCAGGCGTTTCTCGCACAGCAACGACTGACCGACCCGCAGGTTCGCCAGCTCCTCCGGGCAGGCCTGCTCCAGCGGCTCCTGCTGACGCCGATCGCGACCAACGCTCGCGTGCCAATCGGAATGGCGACGCCTTATGCCTCCATGCTGCTTGAGGTGCGCGAGGGTGAAGCGGCGATCGTTCCGATCGATGTCTTCAAGGCGGGCCTCAAGCCGACGGATGCGCAGATCCAGCAATTCTATGCTGCGAACCGCGCCCGCTACATGATCCCAGAGCAGCGTGTGCTTCGGATCGCGAGGCTCGGACCGGAGCAAGTGGCCGGAATCACGGCCTCCGACCCGGAAATCACGGCCTATTACAACGCCAACAAGGCGACCTACGCGCCGAGTTCAACGCGCTCGTTGACGCAGGTCGTCGTGCCCGACCAGGCGACCGCCAATGCCATCGCGGGACGCGCAAAGGGCGGAGCGACCTTGGCTGCGGCAGCCGCACCTGCCGGGAGCAACGCCGCGGTCAGCACCCTCAAGGATCAGACCCTCCAGGCCTATTCGAGCGTTGCCGGCGACAAGACGGCGGCCGCGGTGTTCAATGCTGCCGATGGCGCGTTGGTTGGTCCGCTGCATTCGGATTTCGGCTGGGTCGTGGTTAAGGTCGATTCGGTAAAGGCCGCCGGCGGCAAGACCATCGACCAGGCGCGCTCGGAGATCGCGACGAAGCTGACGGCCGACAAGCGCAAGCAGGCGATCGAGGACATGGTCGGCAAGGTGCAGGACGCTTTCGACAATGGCAGCAACTTCACTGAAGGGGTGGCAGCGGCCAAGCTTCCGGTGAGCACGACGCCGCTGATCACCGCAAACGGAAGCTCGCGGGCCGACGCCTCCTACAAGCTGCCGCCAGAGCTTGCTCCGGTGCTGAAGACAGGCTTCGAGATCGCTCCCAACGATCCGCCGGAAGTCGTCACCTTGCCCGGCGATGCGGGCTATGCCGTCGTTTCCCCGAGCGAGGTGGTTCAGTCAGCCCCAGCGCCGCTAGCCAGCATCCACGACCAGGTCGCGACCGACTGGATCAACGACCAGGCGAACCAGCGCGCCAAGGCCACAGCGGAGCAAATTGCGAACAAGGCAAGCGGCGGCGTCTCGCTAGCCGATGCCGTGAAAGGGGCCGGCGTTTCCCTTCCGCCAACACGGGCGATCGCGGCTCGGAGGATCCAGATCGCCGACGCGCAGGGCAATGTTCCGCCGGCACTCAAGATCATGTTCACGATCGGAGCGGGCAAGAGCCAGATGGCGCCCAATCCGCAGGGCAGCGGCTACTTCGTGGTCAAGACGAGCAAGATCACGCCGGGGAATGCCCTTCTGGCGCCGGGGCTGATCGGCCAAGTTCAGGGCGAGCTCAACCAGGCGACGTCTCAGGATTATGCGCAGCAGTTTATCGCCGACATGAAGCGAGAGATGAAGGCAAGGCGCAACGACCCAGCGATCGAATCCTTCAGGACAAGGCTCACAACCAGCGGCGGCTGATCGCCCGCTTGACCTTATCCTGTTTGTTGCCTACACGTTCTCCGTTCGTTCTTTCGGGGGAGTGGATAGCCGATGCTCACCGCAAAGCAGCGCGAGTTGCTGCTCTTCATCGACAACCGCCTGAATGAAAGCGGGATCAGCCCCAGCTTCGATGAGATGCGCGAGGCGCTGGATCTCAAGTCGAAGTCCGGCGTCCACCGCCTGATTTCGGCGCTCGAGGAGCGCGGCTTCATTCGGAGGCTGCCCAACCGCGCACGCGCTCTGGAAGTGGTGAAGCTGCCGGAAATGAGGCCGCCTGCGACGGTGACGCCTATCCGGCCGGTCGCCACCGCCCCAGCCAACGACACGATGGAACTGATCCTCGCCGGGAAGATTGCGGCTGGAACGCCAATCGAGGCGCTTCAGGGTACAGATACCTTCCCCGTTCCTGCAGCGTTGCTTGGACCGGGCGAGCATTATGCGCTCGAGGTTGCCGGTGATTCGATGGTCGACGAGGGAATTCTCGACGGCGACTTCGCTTTGATCCGCAAGGCGGACACGGCCCACGATGGGGAAATCGTCGTCGCCCTGATCGACAATGAGGAAGCGACCTTGAAGACGTTTCGCCGCGAGGGTGGAATGGTACGGCTGGATCCTGCGAACCGGAATTACGAGCCGCAGCGCTACGATCCCCGCCGGGTGCAGATCCAGGGACGGCTCGCCGGGCTCATTCGCCGCTATTAGGCTTAACCCGAACTTGGCCCCATGGATGTGAACCGACGCGGTTTGCGACGCTGTCCACCCGCGGCTTCTCACCCAAATAGATAGCGAGGCCTCCGGTCTCTCGCAGCGCGGGCGCATCGAGCTTCAGCCAGCGCGGGGCACACCCTCGGGGGAGCCGACGGTCGGACACCGTGATGTCGGCGACGGTGCAGGCAGCAGTGATGCTGCTCCAGTCGATCCGATTGGCCGAGCGCGTGGCAAGCAACCGCCACTCCCGAGACCCGCGCCGTAGCAGTGCGATGCACGCGTCATGCGAGCAATCGCTCGCGGGCTGGCCCTCGAGAATTTCAGGATCGCCATCAAACCCGGATGCTTCGGCGATGAGGCTGCGAACATAGTCGCCCGCGCGATCGCGCAGAATCAGCGGGGTCCCACGATCGACGATGGCGAGATGGCGCCCGTCTCCGGTTACCAGCAGGTCGGGAGCAGGCGAAAGAGCGGCACCGATCGCTCCCACTGCCACCGGAGCAAACCCCGCCAGGCGTATGCGCGTGGTCCAAAGGCAGAGCCAGAGCCCGCCTGCAACCATCGCGGCGAAGGACCACGCCGGCATCGACGGCATCAGCGCGACCGCGCCACGCGCGGACGAGACGTGCCGCGCAAGGTCCAGCAGCAGATCGATCGATGCACCGCAGAGATACCAGAAAGGCCTTCCCCAACCGGCCAGGTCGAAAGCCAGCGCCGCGGCCTCCAGTGGCATGATCACGAACGTGGTGAGCGGAATGGCGAGAATATTCGCGCCGACACCATAGAGACCGGCCCGATGAAAGTGGAACAGAGCAAGGGGCATCAGGGCGATTTCGACCGTCCGGCCGGTGACCACGATGCCGAGAAGCGCTCGAAAAGCTCTCGCAATCAATCCCTCCCATTTTGTTGAGTGAAGTGCGACGATCGCAGTCACGGCCCCGAAGCTCATCTGGAAGCTCGGTCCGGCCAAGGCTTCCGGCCGGAACATCAGCACAATGAGCGCCCCGACCGAGATCAGACGGATGCTGATCGCCTCTCTGCCGAGTGCGATACCGGCAAGGATAAGCATCGCCGCGACGCAGCTCCGGACCGTCGGCACCTGGGCGCCCGTCAGCACGGTATAGGCAATTCCAGCCACAGCGGCCGTTGCCGCAGCTACGAGCACGAGATTGAATCGCAGGGCCAGCTGCTCGCTCAATGCCAGCAGCTTCAGGGTCATGAACATGGCGAACGCGACCACTGCTGCGATGTGCAGCCCGCTCACCGACAACAGGTGAGTAAGGCCGCTCCTGCGCATGGCTTCGGCATCCTCCTCGCCGACATTATTCTGGTCGCCGGTCGCGAGCGCGATCGCAATTCCCGCGGTTTCCTCGGGAAGCCGCCTCGAAATATGGTCGCGTAATCCTTGGCGGAGCCGATCCAGGCCGCGCGGCTCGGCCGGATGAACGACTTCAACGTCGCCAAGGGTCTTTCCGACGGCGCCGATCCCCTTGAACCAGGCATCGCGAGCGAAATCATAAGTGCCGGGAAGCGCCATCGGCGGCGGCGGAGCAAGGCGAGCGCGGACGCGAATCCCGGCGCCCGGTGCGACCCCGGGTAGGAGTTTGTCCTCGTCGACCGAGATGCGGACTCGCGGCGGTAATGCGGGATTGTCCGGCCTCACCAGCAGCCGAACCATGTCTCGGGCAGCGAGATGGTCGACAGCTTCCACATTGCCTGAAACCTCGGCAACCACAGGCCGGTCGAGACGCGGCTGAGCGACCCAGGCCGACCTCGCCCAGACGAGTGAACAGCCGAGGACAGCCGCCAGGGCGAACCAGCCGAATGCCCGGCCTGCCCTGCCCCGGCCGAGCCCAAAACCCAGAAGGCAAAGGGATGCACCAATGCAGAGGAATGCGCGCCAGGCGATTTCGGTATCCAACGCGAACCAGGCGGCAATGCCGCTTCCATAGCCAACGACCATCCATGGCGGAAGCTGGGCGCGTTCAGCCTCGAGGAACTTCTCCAGTTCCTCGTGAATCGCGGAAAACAGCGTCTTCCAATAGCCCCGAGCATGCTGTGGAAGAGGCGCTTCCCCTATGTTAGGGGCGCTCGTCCGTTGCATTGCAGCATGAACAGAAGAGGATTGCGCGTCCAAGCGCAAGCAAGAGAGAATTGACCAGCGAAGCAACCCCGCCGGCTCGTCCGGTCGTCACACGTTTTGCCCCGTCCCCGACGGGCTACCTCCATATCGGCGGGGCCCGAACGGCGCTGTTCAACTGGCTCTATGCGCGCCACCGCGGAGGCAAGTTCCTGCTGAGGATCGAAGATACGGATCGCGCGCGCTCGACCAAGGAGGCGATCGACGCGATCCTCGACGGGATGAGCTGGCTTGGCCTCGATTGGGACGGCCACGAATATTATCAGTCACAATTCTGGGCACGACATGCGGAAATCGCCCATCGCCTCCTGGAGCGGGGCGCTGCCTATCGCTGCTACATGACTCAGGAAGAACTGGCGGAGCAGCGCGAGAAGGCCAAGGTCGAGCGTAAGCCTTTCCGGATCAACAGCCCCTGGCGCGACGTCACCGAAAGCCAGGGCGAGAAGCCGTTCGTCATCCGGCTGAAGGCCCCCCGCGAGGGCGAAACCGTCATCGATGATGAAGTCCAGGGCCGGGTTACGGTCCAGAACAGCGAAATCGACGACTTCATCCTGCTGCGGTCCGATGGGACGCCGACCTACATGCTTGCCGTTGTCGTGGACGATCACGACATGGGGGTCACTCACGTGATCCGCGGAGACGACCATCTCAACAATGCCTTCCGGCAACTCGCGATCATCCGCGCAATGGGCTGGCCTGAGCCGACCTATGCCCATGTGCCGCTGATCCATGGCCCTGACGGCGCGAAGCTCAGCAAGCGCCACGGAGCGATGGGTGTCGATGCTTATCGTGACGAACTCGGGCTCCTTCCCGAAGCGGTCGGCAATTATTTGCTTCGCCTGGGCTGGGGCCATGGCGACGACGAGATCATCAGCCGCGAGCAGGCGATCCAATGGTTCGACCTGCCGCAGGTCGGAAAATCGCCATCAAGGTTCGACTTCAAGAAGCTCGAGAATCTCAACGGCCACTATATTCGCGAGAGCGACGACGAGCGGCTGGTTGAGCTGGCCGCGCCCCAGCTCGGAGTTGCAACCGAAGAGGGCAAGGCTCTTCTCAAGCGCGCGATGCCCGAGCTGAAAGCCCGTGCTCATACGATCAAGCAGTTGGCGGATGGAGCCCGATTCCTGTTCGATCGCAGGCCTCTGGACGTGGATGAGGCTGCATCGTCACTGCTGACCGACGAGGCCCGAGGAATATTACGATCCGCTCACGAAAAGCTCAGCGCTCTTGCCGAGTGGGATGCAGGCTCGTTAGAGGCGGCCATCCGCGAAGTCGCGGAGGGTAACGGATTGAAGCTCGGCAAACTTGCCCAGCCGCTTCGCGCTGCCCTCACCGGGCGCACGACTTCTCCGGGAATTTTTGATGTTCTGGTGCTGCTAGGCCGTGAGGAAAGCCTCGCCCGCATCGCCGACCAGATGGAGCCGAAGGAATGACCGACAAGACCGCAACCCTGGGTGTGGAGGGAACCAACCACCAATTCATGCTGCTCGAGGGATCGGTCGGTCCGGAGGTCATCGATATCCGCAAGCTCTACGGCGAGACGGGGATGTTCACCTACGACCCCGGTTTCACCTCAACGGCCGCGTGCAAGAGCGCGATCACCTATATCGACGGCGAAGCGGGGATCCTGCTTCACCGGGGTTATCCGATCGCACAGCTCGCCGAGAACTCGAGCTTCATGGAAGTGGCTTACCTGCTTCTACACGGCGAGCTTCCGACCCAGAAGGAACTGGACGAGTTCAGCTACACGATCAGTCGCCACACGATGGTCCACGAGCAGCTCGCGACCTTCTTCCGCGGGTTCCGGCGCGACGCGCACCCGATGGCGATCTTGTGCGGGGTCGTGGGCGCGCTGTCTTCATTCTATCACGACAGCACGGACATCACCGATCCCGAGCAGCGGATGATCGCATCGCACCGGCTGATTGCGAAGATGCCGACACTGGTCGCGATGGCTTTTAAATATTCGATCGGTCAGCCGTTCCTCTACCCCGACAACAGCCTCAGCTACACGGGCAATTTCCTTCGAATGACGTTCGGCGTCCCGGCTGAGCCCTATGAGGTCAATCCGATCATCGAAGATGCGATGCGGAAGATCTTCATCCTGCATGCCGACCATGAGCAGAACGCGTCGACTTCGACGGTGCGGCTTGCAAGCTCCTCGGGCGCCAATCCGTTCGCCTGCATCGCGGCGGGAATCGCCTGCCTGTGGGGCCCAGCCCACGGCGGCGCGAACGAAGCGGCGCTCAACATGCTGCGCGAGATCGGCACGCCCGCACGCATTCCCGAATATATCGCCCGCGCCAAGGACAAGGACGATCCGTTTCGCCTGATGGGCTTCGGTCACCGCGTCTACAAGAACTTCGACCCGCGGGCGAAGGTCATGAAGGCGACCGCGGACGAGGTGCTGAAGGAGCTCAACATCTCCGACCCGGTGCTCGACGTCGCCAAGGAGCTCGAGCACATCGCGCTCAACGACGAATATTTCATCGACAAGAAGCTCTATCCCAACGTCGATTTCTATTCGGGCGTGATCCTCAACGCGATCGGCTTCCCGACCGACATGTTCACCGCACTGTTCGCGCTTGCCCGGACAGTTGGTTGGGTCGCGCAGTGGAACGAAATGATCGCCGATCCCGACCAGAAGATCGGGCGCCCGCGCCAGCTCTATACCGGGCCGACGCAGCGCGATTACGTGGCGGTCGAGAAGCGCTAGGCCGCGGGCAAGGTCAGCGTGAATCGCGCGCCTTCGCCCGGCGTGCTGTCCAACGTGACATCACCGCCCATCGATCGGGCGAGGCGCCGGGAAATCGCAAGGCCGAGCCCCGTTCCTTCTTCCTTGGGGTGAGCGCGTTCGAAGCGCTCGAAAACGCGCTGCTGGTCCGACGCCGCAATCCCGGGACCCTCATCGCTCACTGACACGGATGCAGTCCCGGGCGTGCGCGAAAAGTCGATCCGAATTCTTCCACCGTCCGGCGAGTAGCGGATCGCATTGCCGATCAGGTTTACGAGGATCTGGATGACCGCCCGTTCCTCGCCATTGGCTGGAAGGGACTCGCTGCTTTCCGGCACCACAACAACGCCGCGGTCGCTGGCTGAAGATTCCAGCATCACGACGGCTTCCGCGGTCAATGACGCAAGGTCGATCGACCGGTGGGAAGCCACCGACTCCTCGCTCATCGACGTCAGCACCGACAAGAGATGCCGGGCGGCGGCTGCGATATCGTTGCCGTAGCTCGCATAATCGCTCCGTAACGGTCCATCGGAGCGCTCAACGATTCGCTCCGCGCTCTCGATGATGCGGTCGAGCGGGGAACGAAGCACCTCGTCGAGGGCATGATCGAAGGCGCGCGCATGCACGGGAGCTGCTGAACTGACCGGTCCACTGGTCTGGACGGATCCTCGGAACCCTGCAAAGCCTCCGTCGGCGGCCGTGACGACTTCGCCCCCAAGGATGATTTCACGCTTTTCGTCGGCGCGACTTCGAGCGTGCTGACCCGTGAATCCGCGCCGCGCAGCAAGCGCGCTTATCAGCGGCATTTCTCCCGATTCGTCTTCCTCGAGACGCAAGATGCGGGTCAGCGACTGGCCGGCAACCTCGTCGGGATCCACACCGAGAAGCTCTGCGAGATCGGGTGACAGGGAGATGATCCGAAGCTCCTCGTCAGCAGCCCATTCGTTGCGCGCGCCGCCGGTCTCTGCCTCGGCTCCGCCGAGGATCGAGGCAAGTCTCGGCCCTGCAGGGGGGCGGACTGTCCAGCCTTCGAGCGAAAGGGCGATCTCCTCATTATCCGGGGTGGCCTTTACCCAAAGCTCGATGTCGTGATCGATCGATGCAGCGATCGCCGGCCGCGTCACAGAGGTTCGAAGCTTGCGGGCGAGCTGCGCAACCGCGGCGATCTGCGGCAGTGCAAGCACTTGGCCCATTCCCGATCCTGCCTCACGCTGGAGCGCTTCCAGCTCGGGGTCGGCCGAAATCAATCGTCCGGCGCGATCAAGGCGCCCAAGCACGGGCCGCGGCTCGGAGGGCGCGCTAGCCACGCCCCTGCCCCAATCGCTCCAGCGCGGCTCGATAGGCAGTATCTGCGACCAGCCAGGATCGGGCCGCCTGGGCTTCGGAATCGCTCATCCGGTCGAACATTGCGATGGCAGCGCCCGCGTCGTCGATCCCGAGGATGTCGCCGATACCTGCAAGGAGGCCGGCGCTGAGTTCGCGCGACATGCCGGCGGCACGAAGAAGTGCCATGATATGCTTCGAATCGCCCGACAGAAGCTCGTCGATCGCCGAATCCTTCGAGACGCCCGCGCGCCGAGCGACGAATTCGGCCACGAAACTGATTTCCCCTTCATTCGCGGCTGCGAGGATCAGCTCGTCGGTCAGGCCTCCGGCCTCGTCGAGGAAATGGACCAAAGCCGCGGTAAGGGAATCGATGCCGCGTTCTTCGTCGTGACGCTCCAGCACCCTTGCCGAAGCCTCCGCAAGCTCCAGGTCGGCAATCGCTGCGCCCCGGCTCGCGGCAAGCTCACAACGCAGGCCGGCAGCGACCGCATGAACAAGAGAATCAGCACTCGCCAATGACAAATCGTCATAGGCAAGGAGGCACTGCCCAAACCTGTCACGCCGGCGACCCCGCCCCAGGATCAACGCCATGGCAGCGGCGGCGACGGCCCCATAATCGTAGCTGACCAGACCCTGCAGCGCTCGCGCTTCGCGTCGACCGCTGCGGGCCCGTGCGGCCGTGGATATCCGTTCTTCATCGGCGCGCCGGAGAAGAAGGGCCATCAGGCCCGGCTCATCTAGCAATCCTGCCGACGTCAGGGACGCGATCAGGG
>Ga0207711_10003408_pt1 | contig 13762 bp, 17 predicted proteins | sample KBSS34metaG_FD_184401 | JGI IMG/M metagenome (GOLD analysis project Ga0207711, IMG submission 184401) | Switchgrass rhizosphere microbial communities from Kellogg Biological Station, Michigan, USA - KBS S3-4 metaG (SPAdes) (version 2) | ecosystem: Host-associated > Plants > Roots > Rhizosphere...
AAGGGCTTGGTCAGTTCGCGCACCGCGCCCGCCACGCGTTCGCGGATCACCGCGCCCATCTCGGTATTGAGCACGTCGTCGACCGGCACCTGGCCGTCGACGATCACCGTGCGCGGGTGGATCGACTCCGCCATGCTGTCGAGGATATTGCGCATCACCCGCGATGAAATGTCCTGCAGATCGCCGACCCGGTCGGCGTAGGATTCGCCGATCGCCTTGTGCGCGACCAGAAACGGCGTGATGCGCGCCAGCTGCACATGCGACGCGCCCTCGTTGCTGATGATTTTCTGGGCGCTATCGCCGACCGCCTCGATGTGGCGCAATTCGGCGATCCCGTCGCCGTCGAAATCGATCCGCACCCAGCCCTCGGTGTAGGTGACCAGATGCATCGACGTGTCGCCCGACAGCGACCGCCCGACGCCGGCGGCCAGCACGTCGCGCTTGTTGGTGACCATATTGGCCTCGCGCGGATTACCGGCGGACGCGTAGTCGGCCAGCGCGTCCTCATCGAAGCCGCGCGCCACCAGATCGGACACCGGGATCACCCTGACGATGAAGGTGCCGCGCGCATCGTGCGGACCCGAGGCGTCGGGATCGATGCGCACCAATTCGGTCGGCACCGCCTCGATCACCGGGCGGTTGCGCGGCACGCGGCGCGTCATGGTGATGTCGTAGAGCAGCAGCGGCGCGCCGGGGCGCAGCTGCACCAGCTGGCCCTCGGGCGAGCTCTGCAGGCCCATCATCTCGTCCTCGGTGGCCGGCCGGCGCACCACCTTGAGCGCCCGCACGCCGGGCTGGGTGATCAGTGCGGCGGTCTGCTGCTCGAGCAGGCCGGCGTATTTCTCGGTCGCGACATCGACCGCGGTGTCCCAGTACCAGCGCACCCAGCCGGCGCGCAGCTGCATCGCGTCGAGCGCGCTGTCGTGTACCGCGCGGAACCCGTCGCACTCGTTGAAGCACACGTGCTGCACGTAGGCGGTGGCCTGCTCGGCCTCCTCCTCGTCGCCGTCGGCCTGCGGGCAGAACTCCACCGGGCGCTCGGCGCCGCAGAACACCCGCATCACCGTCGGCATCACCGCCTGCACCGTGTCGCGCACCTCGGTCATGACGATTTGCGAGCGGCCCGGCTCCTCGTCGCCCATCGCGTCGCCGTTGTAGAGCCCGAGCGCGCGCACCCGCGCCGCATCGAGGCGGTCGGAATATTCCGTGGCTTCGCGCCACAGCGCGCACCACGCCGCGGTGAGCTCGTCCTCGTCCATCGCCGGGCGCTCGGCGATCAGCACGGTTTCGCGCGCCGCCGTCTCGCCGGCGCCGAGCGGGTGCTGCAGATCGGCGTCCGGCGCGTGGCCGATCGTGCTGACGGGGATTGGCTGGGTGCCGCTCATCTCACCAGACCCCCGGGCGGTAGAACACCACCAGCAGGATCAGCACGACCACCAGCAGCAGCGCGCCGCCGCCGTAGTAGGGATACGGGTGCGACGTGCGATAGCCCCAGCCGGCGCCTCCGAACGCCAGCAGGATCACCACCAGCACGAGCAGCAGAATGATCATCGCGCGTCCTCCGGCGCATCGCCGACGTCCTCCGGCGCATCGCCGACCACGACGCCCGTCTCGGGGTAGTAGCTCCAGCCCGGCACCGACGCCGAGCGGAACGGCCCGGCCGGCGGCCGTCCGGTGGCGCGCGTCACCGAGGCGTAGATGGCCCGCAACTCGGCCAGCGCCTTTTCCGGGGTGCGCTTGTCGCTCACAGCACGCCTCGGATGTTCCGGCGTATCGGTTGGGAGAGGCGTCCGGACAAATACGCGGCGGCGAGATACGCGGCGGGAGAAAATGTGAGGCATAGCGCGTCCGCGGCATCCGGCGAGGATATTCCGCGGCTCCTGAGTTGGTCTTTCGACTCGACCTTCAATTTGCCCTCGCTCGAGAACCCGTAGCGCGGCGCGCAGAGGTCATTGCGCAAAACGTCGTCGTACGGCAGCGATACCGTGCGCGTGGCGAGCCAGTCGGCGACCGATTGCCAAAGCTCGTCGCGCAGTCGCACGAATCGCCCTTCGTTGGAGGGTGATTCCGCGACATTGACGTCGATCGCCGGCAATTTCAGCTCGCGCAGCCGGTCGGCGACGCCGGCACCGAGGCCGATCGCGTCGACCACGATCGCCGCCGGCGGATTTTGGGTCGTCGCCTTGTATTCCGCGACAATCGCCCCGGTTAATTGCATCAGATCGAAGCGCGACCAGCGGCGCGGCGGCTCGGTCACCACATTGCCCTGGCGTTTGAGTAACACCGACTGATCGGTGCCGAACCTGGCCACGTCGACCCCCCAGATCGCCGGCTGCGACGCATCGATCGTCGGGATGCGTGCCATCGCCTCCTCGACCAGCTGGGCGGACACCAGGCTATCGCCTTCGCTCACCGGAAATTCGCCGAGCACGCGGATCCGGTAGTGGTTGCTGTCGGCGCCGTAGCGATTGGCGATTTCCTCGGCGAACTCTTTCGATGCGCGCGGGCTGTCGAGGCAGGACACCCGGCGGGTGTACCACCGGTCGGCCTCGAGCGTGTGGGTGCGCCAGAACATGCCGGTGAGCCGCACCGGATTGCCCGCCAGGATGGTGATCGCGCCCGCCGTCGACATCGAGCCCTGGGCCGCGACGAACACCTGCTCCGGCACCCCCGACGCCTCGTCGACCACCAGCAGGACGTTGCGCGAGTGGACGCCTTGCAGCGAATCGGGTTGTTCAGCGCGCGAGGTGCGCGCCGAGATGAACGCGTCGTCGGGGCGCGCGCGCAGCATCACCCGGTCGGACTGCACGTCGAGCAGCGCCTGCCAGGCGGCCGGCAGTTTCGCCAGCCACGAGCGCATTTCCGGCCACAGCGCGTCGAACAGCTGCGGCGAGGTCGGCGCGGTGACCACCACCTTGACCGGGAATCGTGTCAGCAAAAACCAGATCATGCTCCAGGCCAGCAGCGTCGATTTTCCAACGCCATGTCCCGACCGAATCGAAATTCGCGTGCGGCCGTGCCCGAGCTCGACCAGTACCTCGCGCTGCCAGCGATCCGGCTCGGCGCCGAGCACTTCGGACACGAACCCGAGCGGACTGCGCGCATAGCGCGTCAGCAGCACCGCGAAGGCGTTTTTCGCGCCGGCGAGCTCGGCGGGCGAGGGCGCCAGCATTACGCCCCTTCCTCCCGCAGCCGCGCCACCAGGCCGCGCAGCCGCACCACGTCCTCCGAACCCATCGGTTTCTTCGCGCGACCCAGTTTGTGCAGGAAGTCCACCTCCTCGAGCGACAGCGCGCCGCCGTGGCGCACACAGAGCTGCAGCGCCTCCGACTGGGTCAGCCCGTTGAACTGCTCGCTGTCGCCTTTGTCGCTCATGGGAAGCCACGCGAAGGCAGCCGTCGCCTTGCAGGCGGCTTAGTCGGCGGGTTTCGCCGCATCGCCGCCCCCCTCGCTGGTGGCCGGCGCCGCGTCCCACAGCGGCAGTGCCTCGTGCGGCAGCGGCGGCAGCGCCTCGCGCAGCAGGTCGGCGTAGTCCTCGGCTTCGCCCTCGATCGGCGGCGCCTCGAGGTCCGCGGCCACCGCGCGGGCGGTTTCCAGCCGCTGCACGGCGTACAGGTGCAGATGCAGCGCCTGACCGAGCCCGCCGCCGAGGTCGACCTCCTGGCGCGGCTTGCCCCAGCCGCGGTCGGCCAGCGCGTTGGCCGCCGCCACCCGCGCCGACGGGTTTTCCCGCGCGTTGCGGCACACGTCGACCAGCGTGCGGATCACGTCGGGCGTGTAGCGCCTTGCCAGCGCGGCGATTTCCTTATCGGCGGGCCGGCCGGCCGGGTTGCCCGACCGGCCGGGCGCGAACGACGTCGCGGTCGGCGTTGGGTTGGCCATTCAGCGCCCCCGCCCGATCCGGCGATTTCCCAAAAAAATTTTTTCCGCTGGCAATTTTTCACCTCGTGCCCGCATGGGGGCGCCGCCGGCGACGGGGTGGCTTGGCGGCCCGCCGGGGGGGGGTCCAGCGGCCAGCGGCTGGCGACCCTCCCGTGCCGGAGCCGCCGACCCAGCGGTCGAGGCGCCCGCCTCAGGGTGCATCAAAGGGTGCCTCGACCGCAACCCCTTGATTTAAGCCACACTCCACCGGTCACATTATGTCAAATACTATGACCAGCTCATCGCGTGCATGCCAAACCGCAACTACAACCGCAAAAGCCGTAACGATCGAGTATCCCGATACCGGTTTTTCGGCCTCGTTACGCGGCCAACGGCCACACACTTGGTAGCCGGCTACGTCCGTACCAGGGGTTTCTGAGGCATTTCAGCGCGCTGGCGCGATCACCTGAGTTCGCACGTTGCTCGCACGCGACGATCGACTTTGTGCGATACCTTCGACCCGTAAGAGCCTATCCCTCTTCACTTCGCACAATCTTAACAATCTGTACATACATCCCTACATGCGCGCGCGCGCGCGCGCTAACACGGAAACTACCGTGAGATTGTTCAGATCGTGCGCACGGGGAATTGAGAGTTGCTATCAGTGACTTAGCTAGATCGTTGCTCGCACGGTGAAAATCATCACGTTCGTACAACGTGCGAACCCAGCGGCGTAAGGCATCTGATAACCCGTCAGCCCCTACGCCCTGGGCCAGGGGATCGCAAGGGGCTGGTAACGCCGGGATTGCGCCGATACGCTTGAGCCATGGCCTCGTTGCTGGATTATTTCTTCGCACCCCGTCGCGGCCTGCTCGACGACGAAGCGGATCCGCGGCTCGGACCGGGCGGCCTGCTGGCCACCACCGACGAGTATGGCCGCGCGCCGCCAAGCACCAGTTGGCCAGCCACGATGCTCGAGCCGCGCTGGCCGCCGGCCAATCAACTCAGCCCGCTGGCCCGCCAGGTCATGACCAACCCGGTGGGGACGGAGACGACCTCACCCTATGCGTCGCAGTCGGTGGGCGTGCCGTCAGGACCGTTCAACCCGATCGAGGCGATGACGACCAGCGGCCAGCCAATCCTCGGCACCGACATGGACAGGGCGCGGGCGCGGGTGGCAGAGATCATGCAGGAGGCGCCGGCGATGGTGCTCGGCATGGTGGGCGACGCGCCGGGTGGTAAAACCGGCGGCATGAAGACCCCAGATGCGCTCTTCGACTGGACGCCTGGCGGCGGTAGCAAGACGGCGCAGATAGGCAAGACGGAAATCACCTATGGCCTGGACCGTGCCGGCGATACCGGTGAGGTGATTCTAGTCAAGACTCCAGCGGAATATCGCGGCCAAGGGCAAGCCCGCGATGCGATGCAACAATTCGTTGCTCATGCCGACACTCAGGGAACAACCCTATTTCTCAATGCCGACCCGATGGATAAGGGCGTCTCCAAGGGCGGCTTAGATCGGTTCTATCGTTCTCTTGGTTTCGTCAAGAATATGGGGAAGCGTAAGGATTTCCGGTCTACGGCGGAATATGTGCGGCAACCACAGACGCAAGACCCAGACTCAGGCGGCACAGGTGCCGTCGCCGGAACCCAGCAACCGAGCCAATGAGCGACACCCTCGTCAACCATCTCGCGTATACAAAAATGAGGCAGCGCAATCAGCCGGCGCTCCAGCACCGCCCCGTCGAGAACGCCAGCCTGACGCTGCTACAGCGCGGCCGCCAGGGCTACAGCGACGCGCGCGCCGGTAAGGGCTACCCCTACGCCTACGACGACTGGAGCGAGGACGAGCAGCTGGCCTACGAGACCGGCCGGCTGTGGCTGGCCAACCTGGCGCAAGCGGCGCTGCGCGCGCCCGCCTGGCGCAGCTACAGCGTACCGGATCGGTTGCTCGCGGCCAATCAACAGGCCCACGATAAGGTCGGGTCACCGGTGCCGCTCGGCCGGCGGCCGGCCACCCGCACACCCCTGCGCCTCGAGCCGATGGTGCTGCCACGCCAACGGCGACACTGAGCGGCATATTAGACAGGTGGGGAATTGCGTCCGCTAAGGTCGTTTGCGGACGGAATATCAGGCCAGCCCGACTTCTCGGCTGGCGACTGGCCCGCTGATGCCAGACACCGGCGGGTAGGCATGCGCCACGCCCGGCGGCCACGACAACCGGCGCACTACCATCTCCAGCGTGGCTATTCGCTGATGCAGCCGGCCGACCTCTTTCCACAGGCAGACTACGGTGAACCCCAGCGCGGTCGCGCTTAGGCCAACCATCACGAGGGCTACCTCGACCATCGGGCTTCCTCCGCTACGGAATATGTCCGCCGATCTTACCGCGTAGAGTTGTCAGCCATCGGCCACTCCTGCAAACGCTATCGTCCATACATCTGCATCAGACGACATTTTGTCGTTGGCAGTCGCCGGCGAGTAGTTTTCTCTCATTCGGTCGGCAAGGCGCCGTCGCCCTCGAGGTCGAGGAACAGCCAGAGCGGCACCAGCACCACGCGGTGATTGCCATCGCGGAAATACACCGGCCGGTCGTGTGCGACCGCGCCCGGCGCGCGCATCAGCTGCGAGCGCCACACGCCCGACGTGCCGCTGACGCCCGCCCAGTGGGTGCCGGCCATGATATGATTGAGCTGCGCCGACAGATTCGCCACCGCGACGTAGCGCAACAACTTGTCGTCGCTGTCGCGCAGCGACGTGACCTTCATGCCGTAGCCCATCAGGCAGCGCTGCGCCTCGAGGCAGTCTTCGTTGGTGCGCGCGAAATGCTCGGCGTCATCCTCGCTGCGCGCCGGCGGCTGCAGATCGCCTTGCGGCTGCTCGAGGCGGATCGACAACCCGGCCGCCTGGCGGATCAACTCACCGAGCGGCCGGCGTTCGTTGCCGCGGAACTGGTCGGTCATATAGCCGCGGACGTGGTTGATGATGTGCAGGTAGTCCGGCATCTCCTCGAGCGCCTGCTGGCGTCCCATCGCCAGCAGATCCGCCTCCACGCACGCGAGCTCGCGCTCCGGATCCGCCGCGTCGAACATCAGCACCGAGGCGCACGCGAACAGCGTGCCGTAGGTGTCGGCGCCGCGACCGTCCCAGCCGAGCCCGATCAGGTGCCCGCGGAACCGCGGCAGCACGTCGTCACGCAGCCGCGGCCACTCGTCGCACATGCGCCGCAGCGCCCGCCGGCCGAGCGGCGCCAGCGCACCGTAGTCGAGCAGCAGCGGCTGGCCCTTCGGCAGCGCGTCGAGCTCGAGCACCGCGCAGCGCGAGCGGTCCTGCGCCTTGAGCGGCATGACATTGATCGAGCCGAACATGAACGAACTGCGCACCGGATACTGGTGCGCGCTGCCCTCGGCCGAGCCGCGCTGCACGTCGCCGCCGCTGTACGAGGTGCGCATCATCTCGACCAGCTGGGTGAGCTTGCGGTTGTCCAGGCTGGGCTCCGCCTCGTCGAGCTGCACCGGGATGCAATCATAGCCGAGCATCTGCCAGCAGCCGGCCGCCGTGGTGTTGGTGCTGCGCAGGATCGATTCGCCACCGCCGAACAGCCCGCACACGCAGCGCTCGAGCAGCGTGGTTTTGCCGGTGCCGCGATTGCCGGTCACCCACACCGCGGGCCGCACATCGAGCGCGCCGGCGATCATCGCGCTGCCGCACCAGCCTAACAAGAGACGTTTGGCAAGCTCGGGTTGTTTGAATTGCCATTTGTCGAGCAGCGCCAGCACCGCCTCGCCCACCGAATCATCGACCGGCTCGCTCGCCGGACGCATCAGCGGCGGACCCTGCGGATAGATCTTTTCGCCGCGCAGGCCGGGCTCCAGCAGCCCGTGGCGGGTCCACAGCCTGTCGCCGAGATGCAAGACCAGATCACCGTCCTCGCCGAGCCAGGCGCCGCGGCCGCGCAGCCGGCGGCGTGGATCATAGGCGCCCTCGAAACCACAGGAATTGAACACCCAATCGCTGGCGAGGTTGGCGGCGAACGAATCCGCGCCGCTGTTCTGGCCCTTCTTCAGGCGGGGAAATTTGTCGATCAGGAAGCGCGGCCGCGCGGAAAAGAACCGCGCCAGATTGTTGCGCGACAGATCCCGCGCCGGCCACATCTGAATCGCGCCGTGGCTGTCGAGAAATGCCACGCCGGACGCCGCCAGATTGCCCAGCGGCACGAACGCCGGCCGCTCGTGGCCGCCGTCGTCGTCGTCGAGGAACGGGTTCTTGCGGCGCGGTTCCGAGGTGACCGCGCGCAGCATGCGCGCCCGCGCCGGGTCGTTGCGATTGTTACTACCGGACATCAGTGCGGCCTGCCGCGGGTGCGCTGAAACAGCGCGTGGGTATCCAGCTCGCGCAGGATCGCCTGCACCACCCCGGGGACCGCCACACGATGCAGCGCGGCGTATTCCTCCAGCGCCACCGCGCTGACCGCCGCCAGCGCCGGGATCGCCACCTCGAGCGGCGGGTCGAGCACCGCCAGCAGCTCGAGCAGCTCATCGATCAGCCGTTCGACCGCCGCCTGGTCGCTGCGTCCGGTCATGCCACGGTCTCCTGTCTGAGTGCCTGTAGCCAGGCGTTAAAATCGCTATGCCCGGGCGGCGGCTTGAGCACCGTCACCGCGCGGCCCTCGTGCAGCCAGCGGTCGATCGCCCGCTCGCAGGCGCGCCTGACGCCGGGGTGCTCGCCGTCGCGGTCCTGCACCAGCACCACGCCGACGAACTGCGCGGGCAGCGCGATATCCGCGAAATTGCCGCACGCGATGGCCGCGGCGGCGCGCAGCTCGGGGCGCATCACGGCCGCGGACAGCACCGTCTCGATGCCCTCGCCGATCAGCAGCTCCTCCTCCGGCGCGTCGCGCAGCCGCTTGCCGGAGGCGCCACGGCGCAGCGGGATAATCCCGCCGCGGTAGCTGCCCCACGCCTTACGCGCCGGCTCGCGCGCCACCTTGCCCCAGCCGCCGCCGCGCCGTGCCAGATAGGTGCAGTGCGCCGCGAGGAAGCGCCGCGTGGTGGGCTCGATCACCGGCGCGACCAGTGCCGGGTAGGCCTCGATCGCCGGGGCGCGGCCGCCGTAGTAGCAATCCGGCGCAAAGCGCAGCGCGGCGAGCGTCATCGCGTCGGTGAGCCCGCGGCCGGCCAGGTAGTTTGCCGCCGGGGTGCCGGCGATGCTGGCGCGGGCGCTGAGATATTTTGCCAGGGCGCGGCGCCGGCGCGTCTCCGCCTCAGCGGCGTCGTCCGCGACCCGGCGTTCGACGCTGGCCGCCGGCGGCGCCACCACGCCGTGGCAGCGCTCGAGCGCCCAGGCGTAGGCCGCGCGGGTGTCGCCGCCGCACAGCGCCTCGGCGACCAGGGCGAGCATATCGCCCGAGCGGTCGGGCTCCGAGGTACACAGCGCCACGCCGCGCTTGGCGCCGCGCAGCGCCACCACCCACAGTGCGCCGTCCTGGCCGTGGCCGCGCGCCTCCGCCGGTTCGACCCGGCAGTCGGCGAGGATGCCGGGCAGCACGTCCTCGCAGCGCGCCGCCAGGCTGCGGGCCAGCGCACCGGCCGGCGGCCGGCCGCCCAGGCCACGGAACGGCGGCGCCGCCACTAGTCGGCGGCTTCGGCAAGACCCTCGGCCGCGCCACCGGCGGGCGCCGCTGCCGGCGCATACCAGCGCAGCTGCAGGCTCGGCGGCCAGCCGGGCGGGCGCCAGTAGACGCCGCGCTGCACCGCCAGCACCAGCAGCGCGACGTGCTGCGCGCCGGGCACGTCGCGGGTCGCCCAGTTGGCCACCGCCGCGGGTGTCACGCCGAGTTCGCGGGCGATCGCGCTGGCGCCGCCGAGTTGCTCGATCAGCTCACGCGGCGAGCTGGCCTGGCTGCTGCAGCGTGACATGGCGCCCCCCCTGACGACCGCGTGAGCGGGCAGAGTCGCCCCGGCCGGGGCGGCGCGTCGATTCAGCATTGGTGACCGGCGAGCCGTAACGGGGCACAGCAGGGCATTCTCGTTTCGGCCGGGCGTTCACTTTAATGTGAAGTGTCACCAAGTGGAAACGTGATTCGCCGTCGCCGCCCGGCGGCGCAGAGTAACCTCGGGCGGTTGTCGAGACCGCGCCAGGTTACGCCTCCCGGTAGCAATGGGAGAACGTTAAAAAAACGTCAATCGCCTGTGGCAAAACGCAATTCCCGCAGTAGCGTGCCGTTGATGATTGATTCACGCGGCGTCGCCGATTTGTGGGGCGTGCATCCCGATACCGCACGCCGCCACCTGCGCGCACGCTTCGGCGCCGGCCAGCGCAGCATGGGCGCCGAGCGCTGGCCCACCGCCAAGGTCTGGTGCTGGCTGTTCCCCGGCCGCGCGCCGCCGTCGGCGCCGCCGGATCCGGCGCAGTCGGACTGGGAGTAGGCACGCCGGCCTCGGATGCGCATTGGCATGTACCCCGCGCAGGGCTGGCTTGTAGTTTTGACTCTGGAATGCTTACGTCTGGATGATCACAATAGGTGAAGCTTCATCCTCGGACGGGACCGAAAACCATGGCCAACATCCAGATCCGCCGGCGCGGCGGCCCTGACTCTGACCCGCTCTGGCAACTCCGCGTGCGGGTGCAGGGCAAGGACTGCTACCGTCACATGCATGGCACCCGGGGTGCAGCCGAGGCGGCGGCGGCGGCGTTCGCCGAGGAACTCGACGGCCGCGCGCCGGACTTCACCCCCTCGATGCCCTTCCGCGCCTGGACCGAGCCCTGGATCGCCCGCCACCTGCCGGGGCTCGCCGGACAGACCGCCGGCAGCTACCGCGGCATCCTCGACAAGCACCTGCTGCCGGCGCTCGGCGACAAGCGGCTCAGCCGGATCACCACCGCGGACGGGCTGCGCCTGCAGCAGCGCCTGACGCGCGCGCGCTTCGCCGCCAGCTCGATCGCCCAGACACTGCGCCTCGGCCGGCAGATCCTCGCCGACGCCGCCCGGCTCGGCGTGATCGCCACCAACCCGTGGGCCGAGCTGCGCCAGGCGCACCCGCGCCGGCGCCACCGGCCGGAGATCCTCGACCCGACGCGGTTCGGCGAGCTCGCCGCCGGCCCGCCGGACGATCTGCAGGAGATCCTGCGGCTGGCGCTGGGCTCCGGCCTGCGGGTCGGCGAGCTCCTCGCCCTGCGCTGGCGCGACGTCGCCGCCGGCTTCGAAACGCTCGCGGTCACCGGCTCGCTGGAGACCGTGCTCGGCGCGGTCGCCCGGAAGGCGCCAAAGAACGAGGCCGGCTACCGGCGGGTAAGCCTGCCCGCCGAGGTTGCGGCGATGCTGCGCGCGCGCTGCCTGCGGCTCGGCCGCCCCGACAGCGAGCGCCCGGTGTTCGCCGCCGCCGCCGGCGGCTGGCTCCGGCCCAACACGGTGATCGCCGCCGCTCGCAAGCGGTTGCGCCGCGACGGTATCGCCGCCTCGATCCACGGGCTGCGCCACGCCCACGCCACCGCCCTGCTGAGCGCCGGCATCGCCCCGCAGACCGTCGCCAACCGCCTCGGCCACAGCGACGTGCGCACCACGCTGAGCGTCTACGGCCACGTGCTGCCGGGCGACGACCCGCGCGTCGTGGCCGTGCTGAACAAAGCCTATGCGGCGTAACGAAGGAAGCTCGACGATGGCTGACTTTCCCTTAGGCGAATGGTTCGATCTGTCCAAGCCGATCTCTCGGGATGACCGTGAGATATGCGAGGCGCAGATGGCTTTGTATGCGCTCAAGCAGGGCGACGATCCGGCGGGTCCGGACTGGCGCGCCGCGTGTGCGGAGTTGCGTGCCGCTGTCAAGCAGCACAACGCCGCACTTCGATCGCAAACACGGCGACCACCCTGCCGCAGGCCAAGCGAATTGCCATGAACGCATTAGCCGCGGCACGTGAGCCTGGCGGCGCACCCGCAAAGGAAACCGGACAATGAACCAAGCCCCCGTTGCCCCGGGCGACAGGAACCCGTTCACCACAGCCGACCTGTCCGAGGCCAGAGAGCATCTGGACTGGATGGGAGGCTGGCTTCTGGACGTCGGGGATAGATACTACACGGTGACAGATGACGAGCATATCGTCCGCGATCTTCGTGGGGATGCGTTCGTACGGCGGTGTGAAGCACTAAAAATGTGGGACGAGACACTGTTGCCTGCGCACCTGTAGGGATTTCCCGGGGCTTGCGGCGAATCGGGCCGGCGTGCCTGACAAAGCCTATGCGGCGTAACATTTTTTCCTGAAAGTCACTGCATGAACCTCGCCGGCTGGATCATCGTTCCCGCGTTCGGCGCGCTGATGCTTTACGCCGCACTGCTGCCCGCGACGCCGCACCCAGGCGCCGTGCCCGGCCACGTGCCCCGCCAGCAGAGCCTGGCGCAGTACTGCCTCGGGCTCGCCGCGCTGCTTGGCGGCTGCGGCCTGGCCGGCGCCTGCGCGGTGGCCTGCTTCGCCGCCGGGCCGATCGGCTGGCTGTGCGGCCTGTTTCTGGTGCCGCTGGCGTTCTCGCTGGGCATGCTGGCGGGCGGCGTCGTGCTCGTACTGGTGGTCCCGGCCGGCGCGATTTGGCTGATCAGCGCCGCCGCCGGCGGCGGCCTGCACTGGTAAGGCAATCGATTGATTAGGTTAGCAATCGCCACTTGCTAGCCAGCGATTCGCTAGCGTAGCGTGAACGTCCCGTAACCGAGGCACCACTATGCCGAAATAAGGAAACGCCGGCTCTCCCTCCCGACGAGGTAGGCCGGCGCGCCCCGAAGCAAAACGCACGTCAAACGTTGGTGGAAACAAGATTGCAACCCCACCATCGGACATTGCGGGCCGTTTCGCAACCCCTCTCGAAGGGGGCGACGTCACTTTGTCGTTTTGTCTTTGGGGCGCACCCCACACCGAGGGGAGGAGCCGGGTTTCCGGGAGGGAAGCCTGTGACGCCAGATGAAAAAACCGCCGTGCACATCACCGCCTGCGCCAGCCTGAAACCGGGAGCCCTCGGCTTCCTCTATGCCTGCCTGTTCCGCTACGCCCCGCCAGGCCACGCATCGTTCAAGCGGCAGGCCGACACCATGACCGGGCCAGGACGCAAACTGCGTAGCGTCTGGCGCCATGTGGCCGAGCTCGAGGCCGGCGACTGGCTGGAGGTGACGCGTCAGCCCTGCCGCTGGATCGCCGGCAAGCGGTATCAGCCGCCCAACACCTACCGGATCCTGACCGTGGGCCAGCGCCACGCTAGGCAGCTCACGCGGGCGGCCGAGACGGCGACCGAGGTCGAGCTATTAGTGTGCCAAATTGGCACGGTAGCTTCTGCAGAAGAATCTAACCTTCCCCTATCTCTTACCGAGTCCGTACCCGCGCGCGAGGCCGCCCGTGCGCGTTGGCTTCCGACACTGCCGTCGCTCGGCGAGCAAGCAAGCGGCATTGAACAAGAGGGGTTCGAGGTCCATGCCACAGTCCAAGCACCGGCGGAAACCAGGCCAGAAGGCTGTGCGGCGTCCCGGGGGGCGCCATCCGGCAACGGATCAGGAGACGATAGCATATCGCGATGCGCTGATCGAGGATTGGCTGCAAGGCAGCGAGATTGGTCGAGAATTACTCGAGAAGTATCCACTCAGCGAAGCCTGCGATCATGTCCGACAACTGTTGGACAAGCGAATCCTCCGAATGGAAGTGCAGGACGAGGGCCAGGCCGGGATGCGGGTGCGGCTCCGGCCGGCGACGATAGCCCCGCCGGGAGGCGGTTGGGGGAGCGAGCGATGACTGAGACACGCGAGCGGGACCAGACCGATGCCGGGCAGTGCAAGGACTGCCAGTGGAGCGGCTGGCACATGGCGCGCACGCACTACAATACCCGTGAGTGGACGGCAGAGTGCAGGCGTTGGCCACCAGCAACCAA
>Ga0207711_10003418_pt1 | contig 13735 bp, 15 predicted proteins | sample KBSS34metaG_FD_184401 | JGI IMG/M metagenome (GOLD analysis project Ga0207711, IMG submission 184401) | Switchgrass rhizosphere microbial communities from Kellogg Biological Station, Michigan, USA - KBS S3-4 metaG (SPAdes) (version 2) | ecosystem: Host-associated > Plants > Roots > Rhizosphere...
GCTTCGAGTTCGTCGACCAGGTCAAGGGCGGGACGATCCCCGGCCAGTACATCCCGGCGGTGGAGAAGGGCGTTCGCGAGGTGCTCGCGACCGGCGCGATCGCCGGCCATCCGGTCGTCGACGTCCGCTGCATCGTCTACGACGGCAAGCACCACAGCGTCGACAGCAAGGACATCGCGTTCGCCACCGCCGGCAAGAAGGCGTTCATGGCGGCGGTCCGCGAGGCGCGGCCGATCGTCCTCGAGCCGATCGTCCACATCGAGATCACGGCGCCGCAGCAGGCGCTCGGCGACATTACCGGCGACCTGGCCTCGCGTCGTGGCATGGTCAGCGGCACCGCCAACGGCGCGCCCGGGACGATGATGGTTCGCGGCCAGGCGCCGATGGCCGAGCTTCTCGGCTACCAGAGCCGGCTCAACGCGCTGACGAGCGGGCAGGGCCGCTACACGGTCGAGTTCTCGCACTACGAAGCGGTGCCGCCCAACATGCAGCAGCAGCTCGTCGGCGAGTTCAGGGTGCGCGACGACGACTGAGATTCACAGTGCAACTCGATTCCACAACCTCCATCCCATGAAGATCTCCCTCGCCGTCACCGCCCTCTGCGCCGCCGCCGTCTCCAGCGCCACTCTCGCGGCCAAGCCGACAACGCGCAATCGCGCCGAGATCCCGGCCCAGTACCGCTGGGACTTCTCTCCGATCTATCCGAGCTGGACCGCGTGGGAGGAGGCCATGAAGGAGATGGACTCGCGCATCGACACGTTCGCGGCGATGAAGGGGACGCTCGGACAGGGCCCGGCGCAGCTCCTCAAGGCCTACCAGGCGCTCGACGAGATCGGCAAGCTCATGTTCCGCCTCGACGCCTACGCCCATCTGCAGCGCGACGTGGATACGCGCGACCAAGCCATCGCGGGGCGCTACCAGCGCGTCACCGCGATCAGCGCGCGGATGGCGACCGCGTCGGCATGGTTCACGCCGGAGCTGCTCGAGATCGGTCAGGCGAAGGTGGTCGGCTGGATCGACGCGACGCCGGCGCTGGCGCCGTATCGCTTCCCGATTCTCGAGGCCTACCGGCAGAAGGCGCACGTCCTCGACGCGCGCGGCGAGCGTCTGCTTTCGCTGGCGAGCCAGTTCAACGGCTCGCCGACGACGATCTACCAGGAGCTGAGCATCTCCGACATGAAGTTTCCGACGCTGCGGCTGCAGGACGGCAGCGACGTCGTCCTCTCGCCGGCGAACTACGGCGCGCTGCTCGAGAAGAACCGCGACCAAGTGGAGCGCGGCAAGGCGGCGGCTGCGCACCTCGGCGCCTACGCCGCGACCGCCAACACCTACGCGAGCATCTACAACGGCACCCTGCAGCGCGACTGGTTCCTCGCCCGCGCGCGCAACTTCGCCAGCACGCTCGACGCAGCGCTCGACGGCAACGCTGTTCCGCGCGGGGTCGTCGAGACGCTCGTCGACGCGACGCGCGCCGGCTCGGCGCCGTTCCAGCGCTACGCGCGCTTGCGCCAGCGGCTGCTCGGTTTGCCGAGCTACCACCTGTACGACGCGTTCGTTCCGATCTACCGCAGCGAGAAGGTCTATCCGTACGAGGAGGCGCGCGAGCTCGCCACCGCATCGGTCGCGCCGCTCGGCGACGACTACGTCTCCAAGTTCAAGCGCTTCGTGTTCGGAAGCCGAGTAGACGTGTACGAGAACGAAGGCAAGCGCAGCGGCGCCTACAGCGCCGGCGTCTACGGCGTCGGGCCGTACATGCTGATGAACTACAACGACACGCTCAACGCCGCGTTCACGCTTGCCCACGAGGCCGGCCACTCGATGCACACGGTGCTGGCGTTCGAGACGCAGCCGTTCGCGACCGCCGACTACACGATCTTCGTCGCCGAGGTCGCGTCGACCACCAACGAGCGCTTCCTTCTCGACCAGATGCTCAGGCAGACGAGCGATCCCAAAGAGCGCTTCCTGCTCCTGCAGCACGCCGTCGATTCGATCGTCGGGACCTTCTACACCCAGGTGCTGTTCGCCGATTTCGAGCTGCGCGCGCACCGGCTGGTCGAGAAGGGCGAGCCGCTCACGACCGAGGTGCTCAACAACCTCTACGCGGGCGTGCTCAAGGACTATTGGGGCGACGCCGTGGCGACAGACGATTTCTACAAGTACACGTGGGCGCGGATCCCGCACTTCTTCAATTCGCCGTACTACGTCTACCAGTACGCGACGTGCTTCGCGTCGTCGGCGCAGCTCTACGACGCGATGACGAAGGGCCCCGAAGCCGCGCGCAAGGCGGCGACCGAGCGCTACCTGACGCTGCTCAGGAGCGGCGGCAACGACCAGCCGATGGCGCAGCTCAAGAAGGCCGGCGTCGACCTGACGCAGCGCTCGACCATCCAGTCGGTCGTCGAGCAGATGGATCGGCTGGTGGCGCAGATGGAAGCCGAGGCGGCCAAGATCCGCTAGCCGCGTCGCTTGGAAAGCGCAGCGAGGATTCAGCGGCTCTAGCGGGTGCTTTCGCGATCGCCTCGGCGCGGGTCAACCGCGTCGGGCATGATCCGTTGACTGTTCAGCTTCGCCTCTCGTTCGCATGCAACTTCAGACGATTTGCCGATCCGCAGCGCTCGCGTTCCTGGGCGCCTGCACCGGCGCGCTCGCGGCGCCGGCAAGCGCGCCGCACGCGGCCGCCTGCGTCGCGGCGCTGAAGGCACAGGAGAACCAGCTCGCGGAAACGCTGAGGGCGGGCGAGCCGGTCGAGCCCCAGCTCCTCAACGTCGTCCGCAGCGGCATCGCGATCATCGGCACCCAGTACCTCGCCGGCCTGCGCGAGGCCGAGGCGCGCGAGCTGCTGCATGCGGCCGAGGTCGATTTCCAGGCCCTGTCGCCGGCGCTCGCGCAGGAGCGCCAGGCGCAATGCCTGCACGAGGGCGAAACGCTCTACCAGCAGGCCTCGGCGCTCGAGCGCAGCCTCATCACGACTGCCGCACAACGTCGGATCCGGCGCTTGACGTCGACCTGATGCGTCATCGGCGCGCGGTATTCGTGGCGCGCCGTGTCACCAGCCGAGTCCGACGTGCAAAGGCATGTACGCGGCGAGTCCGGCGAGAAGCGGCCCGAGGACGCCGGGCCGCCACGCATACCAGGCCGTCGCCGCCGCGGCGCCGAGAAGCCGCGCGTCGCGCCAGGTCGAGATCAGCTCGCCGTGGGCCATGAAGATCTCCGGAGTCAGGACGGCGACGATCGCCGCCAGCGGCGCGACCTGCAACGCCCGCTCGAGCGTCGCGGGCAGCCGGATCTCGCGCCTCGACCAGAGGAAGAATCCGCGCGACACGACGGTCACCGCGGCCATGCCGAGAATCGTCAGCGCGGCGTAGCCCCAGGACGGAAGCGCCATCGACGCGAGCGCGGTCATGGCGTCGGCCCGACCGCCGGCTCGTTCCGGTCGATGCGAGCCATGACGAGGCTCGCCGTCACGGCGGCGGCGATCGCGACCAGGATGTTCAGCTTCAGCGGCAGCGCAAACGCCGCCACCGCCCCGAGCCCCGACACGACCGCCGCGAGCCACGCGGTGCGATTGTTCAGCAGCGAATAGGCGAAGCCGAGCATCGACAGCGTGCCGGCGAAGCCGAGGCCCCAGCTCAGCGGCACCATCGACGACAGCACGATCCCGGCGAGCGACGACGACTGCCAGACGAGCCAGACCGCGGCGGCGCCGCCGGCCGCGTAGCGCGCCTGTCCGGTCCGGTGGCGCGTGCGGTCGGGCCAGGCCTTCTGGAAGACGACGAGGTTGAGGTCGGCGAGCAGGTAGCCGAGCCCGAGCCGACGGCCGCGCGGCAGGTGACCGAGGTGAGGGCGCCACTGCGAGCTGAAGATCGCGAAGCGCAGGTTGACGCAGAGCGCCGACGCCCAGATCACCCACATCGGCGTGCCGCCGGCGAGAAGCGGCAGCGACGCGAGCTGGGCGCTGCCGGCGTAGACCGTCAGGCTCATCAAGACCGACAGCGTCACGCCGAGGCCGCTTTGCACCATCGCCACGCCGGTGACGAGGCCCCACGCGGCGAGGCCGGGAGCGAAGACGAGCATGTCGGCCGCGCCGCGGCGGAAGTGGCTGTCGCGGGGCAGGTCGCGCAGTCGCATCGATGCTGACTTTACCGCCGCGCCCACCGCGCGCCGCGCGCGCGCCGTTGCGAACTGTCGACGCGCGCGTGCCCTGTGTGGCGCGGATGCGAACTAGTTGGCCCTCAAGTTGCTTTTGTCGTGCCAGCGCCGCTTCTTTGTGTCCAAATTGCTCAAGAGGGTGCCGCGCAAGCCGAAGCGGAATAGAGCACCTCTTGTTGGGAGAGCCGCCATGAATGCCAGGATCAAGCAGCTTCGCGATCTCGTGGTCGCGCTCGATCGCGCCGACCGGAACATCGAGCCGATGCATCCCGAGGCATACCAGGCGGCGGCCAAGACGGCGCTCGTTCTCACCGGCGAGGAAATGGGCCTGCTGCCGATCGGCGACTTCGCCGGGCCGGTCGGCGCCCTGCAAAGCATGGCCGAGAACATCTTCTTCGGCATCAACGGCTGCTTCGCCGACCTCGACGGCACCGGCCGCGCGCCGGTCGCGCTCACCGCGACGACCGCTCTGCTCAAGCGGATCCGGGCGACGTCGTCGGGCGCGAGCGAGGAGATCGCCGAGAGTCTCTTCACCCGGCTGCGCAGCGCGGCGTCGGCGGACGGCCCCCGCGTCGCGGTCGCCCAGGCCTCGAGAGAGCGCTCGCGGCCGAGCCGGTCGCGCTCGCGCAGCGACCGCATGAAGCGCTGACGTTCTCGCCGCGTCGGTGCGTGCGCCGAGCCGGCACGGAGCGGCGCGGCGCCGCCCGAGGCGCTCCGGGTAGCCGCAGGTAAGACGCTCGCGATAGCGGAGAAGAACACGCCGGCGGCGCACAGGCCCCGGAGAATGCGGCCGCATCGAACCACATCCGAGAGCGGGGAAGCCATGGATCTGCGTGCGGCCTTGTCCGACCTTGCCGCCGAGCACCGGCTCGACGCCGCCGCCGTGCGGCGCCTCGACGAGCTCGCCGGTGTCCGCGTCGAGCCCGGCGGGCTCGCCGCATGGCTGCCGCGCGGCGTCGCCGTGCTGGCGGCCGCGCTCGGCGGCCTCGGCATCGTCTTCTGGATCGCCGCCAATTGGCAGACGCTCGGCCGCTTCGGTCGCTTCGCGCTGCTCGAGGGCTTCATCCTCGTGATGTGCGCGGGCGCGCTGTGGCGTCCGGCCGCGCGCGCGCCGCTCGGCCTGCTGGCGCTGCTCGCGATCGGCGCGCACTTCGCCTACTTCGGCCAGACCTACCAGACCGGCGCCGACCCGTGGCAGCTGTTCGCGGTCTGGGCGGTGCTGGCGCTGCCGCTTTGCGTCGCCGCGCGCAGCGACGTGCTGTGGGTCCCGTGGGCGCTCGTCGTCATGACCGGTATCTCGCTCTGGGTCCAGGCGCACACGGGACATCGCTGGCGCGTCCAGCCCGACGACCTCGCCGCCCATCTGCTCGGATGGCTGAGCGCGCTCGTTCTCGTCGGCTTGCTGAGCGCGCCGTTGCGCGCCTGGACCGGCGCCGGCGTGTGGGCGTTGCGGGTCGCGCTAACGCTCGCCGTCACGATGATCGCGAGCACCGCCATCGCGGGTCTCCTCGGCGCCGACGCCGGGCTGCACTACGTCTTCGGGCTGCTCGTGCTGACGGCGGCTGCCGTCGTGCTCGCGCGCCCGGAATCGTTCGAGATCTTCGGGCTCAGCGCCGTCGCCCTCGGCCTTGACGCCTTGCTCATCGGTGGCCTGGCCTACGCGATGCTTCGCGACGCATCCGGAGATGGCTGGATCCTCGCCCTGCTCGTGATCGGCCTCGCCGCGGCCGCGCTGATGGCGGCGACGGTGTCGCTGCTGCTGCGCCTGGCGTGTCGCGAGGATCGCGATCGAGACGTCCTCCGCCCGGGAGCATCGCAGTGAGCGCCGCGCAGCTGGACCACGCGCTTCGCGCGGCGATCGCCGAAGGCCTTTTGCCGGCGACCGCGATCGCCCCCGTGCATGACGAGCGGCCGTGGCCCGTCGTGCTGCTGACCGCGCTCGGGGCGTGGCTCGCGGCGCTGCCGCTGATCGGCCTGGCGGCGCTGCTGCTCTCGGGTGCGCTTCGCCATGGCGGGGCGTCGTACGTCGTCGGCACGCTCGTCCTCGTCGGCGCGATCTTCGTCCTGCGCCGGCCCGGGCTGCCGCTGTTCGTCGAGCAACTGTTCATCCCGGCGCTCATCGTCGGCGAGGCGCTGCTCGGGTTCGGTGTCTTTCGCGACCTGCAGCCGGGAACGGCCGCCGGCGTCCTCGCCCTCGTCGCGATTGCGAGTGCGCTGGCGATCCCGCGGCCGTGGCTTCGCGTCGTCCTCGGCGCCGCGGCGGCGACGCTGGCCGTGCTCACGTGGCTGCATTGGCACGGCGGCCCGTGGGGCGAGAGCATGACCTTGTATTGGCTCGCCTGGCACGTCGACGTGGTCGTGTGGCTGCTCGCTGGGATGGCGCGGCGTTCGTTCCTCGTCGACGGCGCACAAGCGCGCTCGGGTGCTGCGCTCGAGTCGCTGCGTGCCGGCTGGCTCCTCGCGACGCTCGCCGGATTGGCGTGGTGGTCGGGGATGACCTTCCTCGCCGGCGCATCGCTCGCCGGCGGGCCCTTCGGCGATGCATTGCGCTCGTTCGAGGATCGCGGCGGCAGCGGCGGGGCGCTCGTGGTCCTGCGTGCGGCGTCGCTGCTGCTCGCCGTCGGCGCCGCCGCGTGGGCGGCGCGTTGCTGGCCGGTGCTGCGCAATCCGGCCAGCGCCGGTGTCGCCGTCGTGCTCGTCGGGCTCGCCGCGCTGATGCCGGCGCTCGGTGCGACGCTGCTCGTGCTCTCGGTCTGCGCGACCGGCAAACGCTGGCGCCTGGCCGCGACGGCCGCGCTGACGGCGGCCTGGATCGTCGGCGGCTTCTACTACCAGCTCGCCTGGCCACTGGCGACCAAAGGCGGCATGCTCCTGCTCGCCGGCGGCGTCCTCGGCGCGCTCGCGTGGCTCGGCTTTCGTTCGGACGCCGTGCCATCGACCTCCTCGACATCGATTTCCGCTGCGGCTTCCGAGCCTGCACGGGTCGGCGCGAGGTCGTGGCCTCTCGATCGCCTCGGCGTCGCCGCGACCGCGCTGCTCGTGCTGATCGCCGCCAACTTCGCGATCTGGCAGAAGGAAGCGCTGATCGCGCGCGGCGAGCCGGTGTTCGTCGAGCTGGCACCGGTCGATCCGAGATCGCTCATGCAGGGCGACTTCATGCGCCTGAACTTCAGGATGCCGCCCGACGCGCTCCGAGGCGCCGGCGGCCTCCTCGCCAAGAAGCGCCCGTTCGTCGTGGCGCGGCGCGATGCGCGCGGCGTGCTCACGCTGCTCCGCATCGATCGGGGCGAGCCGCTCGGCGCCGACGAGCTCCGGATCGAGCTCACGCCGGCGCACGGCGAGTGGGTCCTGGTCAGCGATGCGTGGTCGTTCGCCGAGGGCGAAGGGGCGCGCTGGGCGGCGGCGCGCTATGGCGAATTTCGAGTCGATTCGAGCGGTCACGCGCTGCTGGTCGGACTGCGCGGCGCCAATCTCCAGGCCCTGTAGGCCCCTTTTGTCCCGTCGCCGCGGGTGCGGGCGACGGAATGCGTGCACCCTTGCCGTCGCCGGCGCGGCGATGGATCTGCGGCGCCAGGGCGCCAGCAAGTGACGGCACAATCGCCGAATGCCCAATATCGCATCCGTCCTCAAGACCGAGATCGCCCGTGTTGCGCGCAAGGAAGTGCGCGGCGAGACGCTCGCGCTCAAAGCGGCGGTCACGCTGTATCGCAAGGAAATCGCCGCGCTGAAGCGTCGCACGCGCGATCTCGAGATCGAGCTGCGCCGCGTCGCCAAGGGCCGGGCTCAGCCCGCGACAGCGGGCGGCGATGCCGTTTCCGGGGCGCGACGGTTCAGTGCCAAGGGACTCGCTTCGCTGCGCAGGCGGCTCGGCCTTTCGGCGGCGCAGTGCGGCCAGCTGCTCGGCGCTTCGGCGCAATCGGTCTACAACTGGGAGCAGGGCAAGGCGCGCCCTTCGGCCAGGCACCTGCCGGTCATCGCGACGCTGAGAGGCCTGGGCAAGCGCGAGGTCGCGGCGCGGCTCGCATCGCAGCAGGGCTGAGTGAAAGGGCGCGCACGCCGGTTACGCGGCAAAGGCCGCGCGTCTCCCGTTCGCGCGACGCTGACCTAAACGCAACGCTGACCTGCACGCAACGCTGGCCTGCACGCAACGCTGGCCTGCACGCAACGCTGGCCTGCACGCAACGCTGATCTCCGCGACGCTAACGCCTGAGTTGCGAAGAGACGCCGGGCTGCGATACGGGCCTTGCCGGCATCGCAACCCGGGCGAGTCACTTCTCTATCGCTTCAGCGAGTGGCGCGGTTCCACGCATCGCGAACGGCCAGCTTGGCCTGCTCCCAAGTCAGACGCGACGTGCCTTTCGCGGTGTTCCATTCCTGGCTCAGCTCGCGCTCGACGTCCTCGAAGCTGCCGGAGCTCGTGCCGCGCGCCCGATAACCGAGGCCGTACGCCGGACGGTAATCGTCGTAGGTCAGCCCGCTCGTGTAATAGGGCGTGCGGTTGTACGCCTCGCTCCAGTAGCGATCCTCGTCGTCGGCCGGGTTGACGAGCTTCGCCGTGCCCTTGCCGGCCATGCCCCCCGCGGCGGCGCCGATCGCCGCGCCTGCTGCCATGCCGACCGGCCCGCCTGCGGCACCCACCGCCGCACCCGCCAGGGCGCCGCCGCCAGCGCCGACGCCGCTGCCGAGGTGATGGTCGCGCAGCTCGTCACCCGGCTTCGGGTTGACGACCTCTCCCGCGCCCTTGCCCGCGAGACCGCCCGCGACGGCGCCGACCGTTGCGCCCGCGGCCATCCCGATCGGGCCGCCGACCGCGCCGGCTGCCGCGCCGGCGAGGGCGCCGCCCGAGGCGCCGACGCCCTTGGCGAGGTGATGCTCGCGATCCTCGTCGCTCGCTTTCGGATTCACGACCTCCGCCGCGCCACGTCCGGCGATGCCGCCGGTGACCGCGCCGAGCGCAGCGCCCGCGGCCATGCCGACCGGCCCGGCGACCGAGCCCGCGGCAGCGCCCGCGAGCGCACCGCCGCCGGCGCCCGCGCCGGTGCCGAGATGATGATCGCCGAGGTCGTCGCCGCGTTTCGGATTGACGACCTCCGACGCACCGCGACCGGCCATGCCGCCCGCGACCGCGCCGACCGCCGCGCCGGCCGCCATGCCGATCGGTCCGCCGACCGCGCCTGCCGTCGCACCCGCAAGCGCGCCGCCACCTGCGCCGACGCCTTCGCCGAGGTGATGTTTGGAGAGATCGTCGTCGGCATGCGGGTTGACGACTTCGGCGGCGCCCTGGCCCGCCGCGCCCCCGGCGAGGCCGCCGATGGCTGCGCCGGCTGCCGCGCCGATCGGGCCTGCGACCGCTCCGACCGTCGCCCCCGTCACCGCGCCCGCGCTGGCGCCGACGCCGGTGCCGAGCTTGTGCTCGCTCGGCGCGCCGCCTTCGGTCGGGTTGGCGTTCTCGGCCACTTCCTTGCCGGCCAGGCCGCCGGCGATGGCGCCGACGACGCCACCGGCGATCGTTCCGAGCGGGCCGGCCACCGAGCCGACTGCCGCGCCGGCGACTGCGCCGCCCGCAGCACCGACGCCGGTCCCCACCGGATGGGCTCCTGGCGTCTTGGTGATGGGATCAAGGTTCTCTGGGTTCGACTTCGACATCGCGAGCCTCCGTTGCGCTTCACCGCATCGCGGTGACAGGGTGGGATGGCGACGGACCCCCGGCGCCTGAGGCATGCTCCCCGCGCGGCCCGAACCGGTCCGTCGGATGCCGGATGAGCGCCCTGTAGGCCGAAGTCGCGCGCCGGTCAAGCGGCTTCGCCCGCACGGCAAAAAGGCCGCAGCGAAGCGGGCGCGACGCGAAAATATTTTTTCGATCTTCGGCCGTTGATAACGTTGTGCATAACCCGGTTGAGATCTCGCGCCCGTTCTCTGTCGGCGTGAGCGATTCGCTTCGGCGCGAGGTTTTGCAGCAGTGCGGCGGCGCGGCGCGAATCGGCCGAACCGGGGCTGTCCGGATCGAGATCTCTCCGCTAACGTTCGTGCATGACATCGACACCCGAAAGCCGCGGCCGCGTCCTTGCAGTCGATGATTCGTCGGTCATTCGCGAGGTGCTGACCGCCTCACTCGAGGCCGCCGGCTACAGCGTCGAGGCGGTCGACAGCGGCCACGCCGCATTGGTCGCCGCGCGCCAGGAACGCTTCGATGCGGTGATCCTCGACGTCGACATGCCGGGCATCGACGGCCTTGCCGTCGGCCGGGCGCTGCGTGGCGATCCGCGCACGTGCAGATCGATGATCGCGATGCACACGAGCCTCGACGAAGCGGCGGTTCGCAGCGGCTTCGACGACTACGACGTCTTCCTGCCGAAGCCGTGCAACGCAGGCCAGCTCGGCCAGTGCGTCGATCAGATGATCCGCAATCGTCGGCGCGGCGCGGTAGGCCATATCTCGTAGCGTTTCAAGCGCCGCTTCCCCGGGAATCGGGGGGTCGATCGCGGCGTGTGGCGGCCGAGCAACCGCGAGCGTGATGCGAACCACGCGTTCGCGGGAGCGAAAGTAAGGGTCGTTGCGCAGCCTCCGGCGCGCATGCATCCTGTCATCAGGCAGCGATGGAGCGGGGAATGCGGGAAGTCGTCGAGATCCTGAACACGATGAGGCCGGAGCAGCTGTTCCTGGCGCTCGTCTATCTCGGCTGCCACACGCTCGCGCTCGGCGAACTCGCGACGTCGCGCGGCCGCCTCGTCGCCATCGCCGTCGCGTTGTGCGCGGCGTTCGCCTTCGCGTTGTTGAGCAGCGATGCCTGGCAAGCCGCGGTCATCCTGCTCGCGATGGCGTCGGTCGGGATCGCGCTCTTCGCCGCCGCGGCGTGGACGCTGTGGCTGGCGTCGTCGGCGGGCGGCCGCGCGGGCCGTGAAAGCTACGAGTCCGCGGCGAACCTGCCGAGGACCGCCCCGGCCGCAGTGTCGAGGTCGGTGAAGACCGCGCCGATCTTGAACTCGCCGTTGGCCGAATAGGACGAGTACACGACCTTCACCGAGACGGTGACCTCGACCGGCCCGTCGCCGAACGGGACGACGAACGTCACCTTGCAGCGCGTTCCCGGAGCGATCGGCCTCGGCGCTAGCAGCGACATCCCGTCGCAGCCGATGTCCCACGTCTGGGCCGGCTTGGTCGCGTCGCCATGAACGACCGTCGCCATCTGGCGCAGAACCTTGCGCGGGGAAGAGCGGCGGTTGCGTCCCTGGGGCAGCGGCGAGGTGCTCATGGCCGGATCACGGTGACGCTCGTAGTCTAGTGGTCGGAGAGAGCTGTTCGTCGTTCGCGAAGGTCGGCCATTCCAACACGACGAGGCACGCGGCGGCGCGCTCGTCGCGGCCTTCGGCACAGCAATTGCCCACTTTGCCGCACGGCAACGACGAAAGAGCGACGAGTGGCGCCGCCGTTGAAGATCGCGAGCTTCAATGTCAACGGCGTCAAGGGCCGGCTGCCGCGCCTGCTCGAATGGCTCGACGAAGCCCGCCCCGACATCGCCTGCCTGCAGGAGATCAAGACTGGCGACGCCGGCTTTCCCGCGCTCGCGATCGAAGCGGCCGGATACCGTTCGATCTGGCACGGGCAGCCTTCGCACCATGGCGTCGCGATCCTCGCTCGCGGCGAAGAGCCGCGCGAGGTGCGCCGCGGGTTGCCGGGCGACGCCGCCGACCTCCAGGCGCGCTATCTCGAAGCCGAAGTGCACGGCCTGAGGATCGCATCGGTCTATTTACCGAACGGCAACCCGCAACCCGGACCGAAGTTCGACTACAAGCTGGCGTGGTTCGAGCGCTTGACGCGCCACGCGCAGACGCTTGCGGATTCCGGGCTCAACGTCGTCCTCGCCGGCGACTTCAACGTCGTTCCGACCGATGCCGACATCTACAACGCCTGGCTCTGGCGCTTCGATGCCGTCATGCAGCCCGAGACCCGAGCCGCGTATCGACGGCTGCTCGCGCAGGGCTGGATCGACTCGACCCGAGAGCTTCGCCCCGACGAGCGCGTCTACACGTTCTGGGTCAACGCCAACGCGTTCCAGCGCAACGCCGGTTTTCGCATGGATTTCCTTCTCCTGAGCCCCGGCCTCGCGCCGCGCCTGCGCCGCGGCGGCGTCGACTCGGAACATCGCGGCCGCGAGAAACCGAGCGACCACGCACCGGTCTGGATCGAGCTCGACGCGAAGCCGACGTGATGCAGATTCGTGCGCGCGACTGACGACTCGAAACGTCGGCCGCTGCCGAGCGCGCCGATCATCACCGTTGATGATGCACGCGGACGTCGATGGCAGACAGTGGCGATGCCCACTGTCTGCCATCGAAGGAGACCCCATGGCAACCACCACGCATTCAGCGCGCCCCGAGGCGAATCGCATCTGCAATCTCGTTCCGTCGCGCGGCACCGAGAAGGACTGGCGCTACGAGCATGCCCTCGCCGCGGGCGCGATCGAAGCGCCTGCCGAGGCGCTTCCCGCTAGCGTCGACCTGCGCGCGGCCTGGTGGGCGATCGGCAACCAGGAGCAGACCGGATCCTGCGTCGGCTGGGGATCGACCGACGGCGTCGCGCGCTATCACTTCGTCAAGGCCGGGAGGCTCGCCCAGGCGACGAAGCTTTCGCCGCGCTGCACCTGGATGGCGTCGAAGGAGACCGACACGCTCACGGCGCGGCCGGAAACCTTCATCGAGGGAGCCGGGACGACGCTCAAGGCGGCGGTTGACTTTCTTCGCCAGTTCGGCGCGGTGCCGGAAACGATGCTGCCGTTCCACATCGCGACGACCATGTACCTCGGCAACGAGAACACCTTCTTCGCCACCGCGGCGACGCGCCGGATCGCGGCGTACTTCAATCTGCAGAAGAACCTCGGGAGCTGGCGCACCTGGCTCGCGACGCAGGGCCCGATCCTGGTCGGCCTCAACGTCGACGCGACGTGGGACAACGCGTCCGCGACGCACGGCAAGCTCGACACGTTCCAGCCGGCGACGGTGCGCGGCGGGCACGCGCCCTGCGTCGTCGGCTACACGGCCGACAACCGCTTCATCATCCGCAACAGCTGGGGAACGACCTGGGGCGACCAGGGCTTCGCCTATGCCAGCGAAGGGTATATCAACGCCGCGTTCTTCAACGAAAGCTACGGCGTGACGCTCTGAACGCACGGGTCGCTCGCGCGATCGAAGGTCAACGATGTCCTCGCTGGTCGAATCCGACAATGGCCGGACCGTCGACGTCCGCATGCACGACCCGGTGCGAATCTCGCTGTCCGAGAACGCGACGTCGGGATACCGCTGGGCGATCGATCGCTACGACGAGGACCTTTTCGACCCGGTGGCCACCGAGGCGCGGTACCCGAACGCGACCCTCGGCTCGGGCGGCGAGGTCGACTTCGTGTTCACGCCGAAAAGAGTCGGCCGCGGCGCGATCGCGCTGAAATGCTGGCGCCACTGGGAGGGCGACGCGTCGATCAAGGCGCGCTTCGGCGTCACGCTGAACGTCACACCGTGAGGGCAGACGCCGAGCGGGACCAGGACGCTCGCGCCTGTTGACGAGGACCCCGCCATGCTGATCTTCACCAACC
>Ga0207711_10003421_pt1 | contig 13732 bp, 13 predicted proteins | sample KBSS34metaG_FD_184401 | JGI IMG/M metagenome (GOLD analysis project Ga0207711, IMG submission 184401) | Switchgrass rhizosphere microbial communities from Kellogg Biological Station, Michigan, USA - KBS S3-4 metaG (SPAdes) (version 2) | ecosystem: Host-associated > Plants > Roots > Rhizosphere...
TAGCTCATCGTCGACTCGCCGCTGTACGACTGCCAGTTGGTGTTGGTGGTGAAGCTGGCCGAGGTGTTGAAGGCCAGCGCCGGATCCACCGCGGCGAGCCTCTGCGGATTGAACGGAAGCAGGTGCTGCACCCGGAGGATGACGTAGGTCACCAGCAGGCTGAAGAGGCTGAAGACCAGCACCGAGCCGGTGTAGCCCACCCAGGTCTGCTCGACGGACGGGTCCACGCCGGAGAGGCGGAACAGGAATCGCTCCGCCGGGCCGAGGACCCGAGGAAGCGGTCGATGTTCACCCTCGAAGACCCGTGCCATGTACAGGCCCAGCGGCTTCGTGGTGAGCAGGACGAGCGCGGAGAACAGGGCCAGCTGGCCCCACGCGGCGACGGTCATGAAGGGTTCCTCAGAAGCGCTCCGCGCGAACGAGCGCGTAGACGAGATAGGCGGTCAGCAGCACCGCGACGGCGGTGCCGAGAAGGTCCTCGCCGCTCACGGCTGGCGGGCCTCCATCAACCGGTCGCAGCCGAGAGCGTAGGCCCAGGCCACGGCGAAGAAGGTGACCGAGGCGAGGATGAAGACGATGTCGAGCATGTCGAGGTGCTCCTCCGCCGTGGGTCCAGAGCACGCGCCATGCCGACCCCTCTCGCCCGGCGCCCCGAGGGAGCGCCCGGGGCCGGCCCTGCAGGTCGCAATGCAGCGAACCGTCGGGGTTGCATGCTGCACGGCGAAGGCGCCCGGCACGCCGGGACGCCCCGCCGGTCACACCCGGCACGGTTGATGCCTCGAGCCCCGGGCGGAGCACGCGGTGCCACACCCCTCGGTGTCACTTTCACAGGCGATGGAGATCCTCGGGACGCGGGATCTCGCCGACGCGCAACACCTGGCGCGAATCGAGCTGCGCCTTGCGCGCGAGTGTCCGGTCTGCCGGCGCGTGCTGCGTCAGGCCCCCATGCTTGGCCCTGAGTTTCGCGCGCCTGCGCTCCTGGAACGACTGGCGCCGTGGGAGCGTGACGAACACTCGGTCCGGCTCATCGCAGCATGGGTCGTCCTCCACGGCTGGTGAGCCCGGGCACGTGACGTGCACACGCGACCGGCATGCACGTACTGCCGCTGTCCTTTCACCGGCTTCCCCCGGTTCGACGACTCGTCTGCGCGCTGCTCCTGGTTGCCGGGACCTCCGCCTTCGCCGGGGATCCGGAACCGACGGCCGAGCCTGACAAGAAGCCGGAGCCCTTCGCCTTCGCCGACTTCACCTGGCTGACCGGCAACCCGCGGACCACGAGCTCACCGCTCGACACGCCGGCCTTCACCTTCGAGTTCCGGGTGGACACCAGCTTTCACTACAGCTTCGCCCATCCCGCGGACGACACCATCTCCGGGTCGAGCGAGGTGTTTCGCTCCGGCGAGGTGCAGCTCACGCAGCTCGGCGTCGGAGGTGACCTGCACTGGAAGAACGTCCGCGGGCGCCTGATGACCCAGTTCGGGATGTACTCGCAGACGACTCCCCGGAACGACGCCAGCATCGGGCGGGGCCAGTGGAACCTGGACGACGCGTTCCGCTACATCTCCGAGGCCTACGGCGGCTACCACTTCGATGCGCTGTACGGCATCAACGTCGATGCCGGCATCTTCCTCTCGTACGTGGGCCTCTTCAGCTACTACCAGTTCGACAACTGGGCGTATCAGCCGTCCTACGTCTCGTCGAACACGCCTTGGTTCTTCAACGGCGTGCGGATCCAGATCTTCGTCAGCGACAAGCTGAAGATCGAGCCGTGGATCGTGAACGGATGGCAGTCCTACGGACGCTTCGCCAGCGCTCCCGGGTTCGGGCTCCAGATCGCGTGGCGTCCGACCGGCACCCTGTCGTTCGTGTTCAACCAGTACATCGGCACCGACACGCTGGGGAACAAGGACCGGGTCCGCATCCACACCGACGACAGCGTGCAGGTGAAGTACCTCGACACCCCGCAGAGCTTCCTCAGCAAGGCCGCCTTCACCGTCACCTTCGACGCGGGATGCGAGTTCGGCGGGGGCGTGAGCTGCACCGGCGGCGACAACCCCGCGCAGTACTTCATCGGAGGGATGGTCTACAACCGACTGTGGTTCGACCACGACCTCTTCGGTCTCACCCTCGGGCTGGGCGGCATCATCAACCCCGGGAGGTACCTGGTCCTCCTACCGCCGATCAACGGCGCGACCGCCTTCAGCGGGACGCCCTACTTCAACACCTCGCCGGGGTCCGACTTCAAGGCCTGGGACACCTCGGTGACCTTCGACTGGATGCCGATCCAGTTCTTCACCTTCCGCGTCGAGTACGTCCACCGGCACGCCAACATCCCCTACTTCGCCGGCCAGGGCGGCGTGACGCCGCCCGGTGGGAACCAGGGTTCGCCCGGGTCGGTCGTGGACGGCTGGGCCCCCGACCTCCGTCACTCCGAGGACCGGGTGACCGCGGCGATCCTGGTCAAGATCTAGGAACGCGCGTCGACGTCCTGGCACGCCCGATGCTGCGCCAGTGCGGATGAGACCGATGTCGCCGAAGCTCAGTCGCGTTGCATCGCCGGAACGCTCCAGGCGGACGCTGGTCGCCTGGCCGGCGGGGGTGGGCCTCCTCGCGACGGTGGCCCTCATCCTCTTCAGCTGGGGCTGGACGCGGGGCACCGACGCCCGTGTGCTCGCACACCTGCCGGTGGACGAGCGCGCGCGCCTCTTCCAGGTGACCCGGGCGAAGGCCGAGGCATTCTGCGCGGACGCGCAGCTGGTGGACCGTTGCCGCGCCGAGGTGGATCTGCTCGCCGAGTTCCCCGAGTGCGACGCCGGCTGCCGGAGCTTCGTCGCCCGCAACCACCCGCGCGGCTCGCGCTAGGCTGCGCCGGGGTCGGGCCGCCGGCCGACGTAGCGGGACTCGGGCCGGATCAGCCGGCCGGTGCGGCGCTGCTCGTCCACGTGGGCCAGCCAGCCCACCACGCGCCCGCAAGCGAAGAGCGGGCTGAATGCCTCGCGAGGCCACCCGAGCGCGTCGAGGAGGACCGCGGTGTAGAACTCGACGTTGGCCCGCAGCGGGCGGTCGGGATGACGGGCCCGGAGCACGTTCTCCGCCGCGATCTCCACGGCGCGTGCCAGCTCGAGCCGCGGCGTGCGGTGCCCTTCCCGCTCGAGCCGCTCCACCGCGCGCTCCAGGACCGCGGCTCGCGGATCGCGGGTCCGGTAGATGCGATGTCCCATCCCCATGATGCGCCGTCCCGCAAGCAGCTCCTGCTCCAGCCACTCCGCCGCCGCCTCGGGGCGGCCGATGGCATCGAGCATGTCCAGGACCGGCCCTGGCGCGCCGCCGTGGAGTGGCCCCTTCAGCGCTCCGATGGCGCCCACCACCGCCGAGACCGCGTCCGACCCGGTGGAGGCGATGACCCGGGCAGCGAAGGTCGAGGCGTTCATCCCGTGGTCGCTCACCGTGACGAGGTAGGTCTCCAGGCCGGTGGCGCGGTGGGTGGTCGCCTTTCCACGCAGCATCGACACGAGATCTTCGGCCTGCCCGGCCTCAGGGTCGGGGCGAAGCGGCGCGAGGCCCTCGCGGCGGCGCCACCAGGCGGCAGTGAAGACCGCGGTCGCGGCGGTCAGGCGCACCGCGAGCTTCCAGTCGCTGCCCTCCGAGGGAAGCTGGGCGAGGCCGCCGCGGAGCGCGTCCATCCCGTCGGGGGCGAAGAGGGCTCGCCCCAGCGTCTCCAGCTGCTCGAAGGCCCAGACACGCTCTCGGCCCAGGGCGCTGCGGAGCTCGGAGGCCGAGGTGGCTCCCGGGATCGCGGCCCAGAGCTCGCGGCAGAGCTCCTCGAAGGACCGCTTTCCACCGAGGGCCTCGACGTCGTGTCCGGCGATGACCAGGCGGCCGCGCTCTCCGTCCACCTCGCTGAGCGCGGTGTCCGCGACGACCACCCCCTCCAGCCCCGATGCGACCGACCCCGTCATGCGTGCACCTCCGGTTGAACCTGTCCTAGCGTGGGTCTCACATGGATCCATCTGGATTCGACAATCCACATGAGGCCCTGGTGGACGCGCGCGAGGCCGCGCGGATCCTCGGCGTGAAGGTCGCCACGCTCTACTCCTACGCCAGCCGCCACCGCGTGCGCTCCTTCCCCTCGGGCGTTCACCGCGAGAAGCGTTACCTTCGCGACGACGTCGAGCGGCTCCGCCACCGCGCCGACGCGCGGCTCGGGCACGAGGCGGTGGCCGCGGGCGCGCTCCGCTGGGGCGAGCCGGTCCTCAGCTCGGCGCTGACGGAGATCCGACCCGACGGCCCCTGGTACCGCGGCCACGCCGTGCTGAAGCTCGCCCGGACGACCCCCTTCGAGGCGGTGGCCGAGCTGCTCTGGACCGGCACCCTCCCCGCGTCACCTCCCGCGTGGGCTCGCCCCCGCGCCCTCCTCGCGACCGTCCCCCGCGCGGCAGGAAGTCCCATCGACGCGCTGATCGCCGGCCTCTCCGCGGTGCGTCTTGCCCGGCGCCGCGTGCACGAGGCGACCGGGCGGGGCCGGGGTCGCCCTCGCGGGGGTCTTGCCTCCGCCGGGCCCCTCACCGAGCCGGCGCCCGCCGAGCTGGTGTGGACCCTGGTCGGCCTTGTCGCCGCCGCGTGCGGGCGCCGAGCCGCGGACGCCCTCGCCGCGCAGACCGTCGCCGGCGGGGTCCAGCGCGCGCTCGGCGCGCCGGTGCGGGGGGCTCGCCTGCTCGAGGCCGCGCTGGTGGCGTCGGCCGATCACGAGCTCAACGTCTCCTCCTTCGCCGCCCGGGTCACGGCGTCGACCGGCGCCGACGTCGAGGCCTGTCTGGTCGCCGCGCTCGCCGCCTTCAGCGGGCCGAGGCACGGTGCCGAGGGCATGCGCGTCGAGGCGCTGGTGGCCGAGACGGGCCGCCCGGAGCGAGCGCGGAGCACGCTCCTCGCGCGGATGCGCCGGGGCGAGGCGCTGCCCGGCTTCGGCCACCGCCTGTATCCGGGCGGAGATCCGCGGGGCCCCTTCCTCCTCTCGCTCGCCTTGCGCCAGGGCCGCTCCCCCCGGCCGCTGGCCACTCTGCAGGCCCTGGTGGCCGAGGCAGCGCGGCTGGACCTCGGCGTGCCCAACCTCGACGTGGGGCTCCTCGCGGTCGCGCACGCGTTGCGTCTGCAGCCTTGGGCAGGCCAGGTCCTCTTCTGCCTCGGCCGCAGCGCCGGTTGGATCGCCCACGTCGCCGAGCAGCGGAGCTCGGGAGACCTCCTCCGGCCGCGCGCCCGCTACGTCGGGCCCCCGAGCCAGGGGGGGCCCTGAGGAAGGGCGGAGGGCGACCGCGGTGATAGGGTCCGGCGCCACATGCAGACCCTCCAGGGCAAGACGCTGTTCATCACCGGCGGAAGCCGGGGCATCGGTCTGGCCATCGCGCTTCGTGCCGCTCGCGACGGCGCCAGCGTCGCCATCGCCGCGAAGACGACCGAGCCTCACCCCAAGCTGCCGGGCACCCTCTACACGGCGGCGGAGGAGATCGAGAAGGCCGGCGGGCGGGCACTCCCCTGCGTGGTGGACATCCGCTTCGAGGATCAGGTCCAGGCCGCGGTCGAGCAGACGGTGAAGACCTTCGGGGGCATCGACATCCTGGTGAACAACGCCAGCGCCATCTACCTCTCGGGCACGCTCGAGACCCCGATGAAGAAGTGGGACCTGATGCACGGGATCAACGCCCGCGGCACCTTCCTCTGCTCCCAGGCCTGCCTCCCGCATCTGAAGAAGGCGAAGAACCCCCACATCCTGAACAACTCGCCACCGCCCAGCACCGACCCGCGCTGGTTCGCCCCGCACGTCGCCTATTCGCTGGCGAAGTTCGGCATGACCTTCTGCGCGCTCGCGATGGCGGAGGAGTTCCGGGACGAGGGCATCGCGGTCAACACCCTGTGGCCGAAGACGGTCATCGCCACCGCGGCGGTCCGGAACCTCCTCGGCGGCGAGGACACCATCCGGGGCAGCCGCACGCCGGAGATCATGGCCGACGCGGCGCACGCCATCCTGACGAAGCCGAGCCGGGAATTCACCGGCCGCTTCTGCGTGGACGAGGACGTGCTGCGCGCCGAGGGAGTGAACGACTTCTCCAAGTACGCCGCCGTGCCCGGCGCGGAGCTCATCCCCGACTTCTTCCTCTAGAGACTCCCGTCATGGACTTCAGCACCCCTCCCCGCGTCGCCAGCCTGCTCCCCGCGATCCGCGCCTTCGTGACCGAGCGAGTCCAGCCGCTGGAGAAGCGGATGCCGGAGGGCTGGGGCGTGCTCGAGCCGGAGCTGGAGCGCGTCCGTGCCGAGGTGAAGCGGCGCGGCTGGTGGGCGCCCTTCTTCCACCCCGAGCACGGCGGCATGGGGTTGTCCCTGCTCGAGTTCGCCTTCGTCAGCGAGGAGCTGGGCCGGACGCCGCTCGGCCACTACGCCTTCCACTGCCAGGCGCCGGACGTGGGGAACATGGAGATCCTCCACGAGTTCGGGACCGCGGAGCAGAAGCGCGACTGGCTGGAGCCACTCGCCGCAGGGCGCATCCGGAGCTGCTTCTCCATGACCGAGCCGCAGATGCCCGGCTCGAACCCGGCGTGGATGGCCACCCGGGGCCGGCTCGAGGGAGGCACCTGGATCCTCGACGGGCGGAAGTGGTTCACCACCGCCGCCGACGGCGCGAACTTCGCCATCGTGATGGCGGTGACCGATCCCGAGCAGCCCAACGTCTACCACCGGGCGAGCCAGATCATCGTCCCCATGGACACGCCGGGGGTGCGCCTGCTGCGGAACATCTCGGTCATGGGAGAGCCGGGGAGCGGCTGGGCCTCGCACGGCGAGATCACCTACGAGGACGTCCGCGTACCCCGGGAGAACGTCCTCGGCGAGCCCGGGGCCGGGTTCATCATCGCCCAGGCCCGGCTCGGCCCCGGCCGCATCCACCACTGCATGCGGTGGATCGGCATCTGCCAGCGCGCCTTCGAGCTCCTCTGCGACCGCGCGGTGTCGCGCGAGCTGTCTCCCGGGCGGCCGCTCGGGCTGAAGGGAACCATCCAGCAGTGGATCGCCGAGAGCCGGGCGGAGATCGATGCCGCGCGCCTCCTCGTGCTCCACGCCGCATGGCGCATCGACCTGGACGGCGTGCACGCGGCGCGCGACGACATCTCGATGATCAAGTTCGTCGTGGCCAACACGCTCTTCCGCGTGCTGGACCGGGCCATCCAGGCCCACGGCGCGCTGGGCATCACCGACGAGACGCCGCTCGCCTGGTGGTACCGGCACGAGCGGGGGGCACGCATCTACGACGGACCGGACGAGGTCCACCAGGCGGCGGTGGCGCGACACATCCTCCGGGCCCGCGGGCTGCCGGACCGGCGCGGCGGAGGCTGAGGGTGCCCGAGCTGGACCCCACCCGGCCGGTCCGAGCGGGCGAGGAGCTCGATCCCGGAGAGCTGCGCCGGCTGCTCGACCGCCACGCTCCGGAGCTGACCGGCCCGGTGACCGTCGAGCAGTTCCCGAAGGGCCACTCGAACCTCACCTACCTCCTGCGGGTGGGTGGCGCCGACCTCGTGCTCCGCCGTCCGCCGAAGGGGGCGAAGCAGATCAAGGCCGGGCACGACATGCGCCGCGAGTACACGGTGCTCAGCAGGCTCCGGGCCGTCTGGCCGAAGGTGCCGCGCACCCTCTTCTACGTCCCGGAGGAGGAGTCGCCCTTCGGAGTGCAGCTGTACGTGATGGAGCGGGTGGAGGGGCTCATCCTCCGCGGCACGAGGCTGCCGCCCGCCGTCGCGCTCGATCCGGCCGGACTGCGAGCGGTCTCCAAGACGGTGGTGGATACGCTGGTCGAGCTGCATGCGGTGGATCCAGCGGCGGCGGGCCTGGCGGACTTCGGGAAGCCCCAGGGCTACGTGCAGCGGCAGGTCGCGGGCTGGACCGAGCGCTACGCCCGGGCCCGCACCGACGAGGTTCCGGACATGGAGCGGCTGGCGGGGTGGCTGGCTGCGCATGTCCCGCCGGATCGGCCCGGAGCGATCATCCACAACGACTTCAAGTACGACAACGTGGTGCTCGATCCCGCCGAGCCGACCCGGGTGCGCGCGGTGCTGGACTGGGAGATGGCCACGCTCGGGGATCCGGTCTCGGACCTGGGGATGACGCTGGCCTACTGGTTCGAGGCGGGCGAGGCGGAGAGGGTCGGGCCCGCTGCCTTCGGTCCCACCGCGCTCCCGGGCAACCTGACCCGGGAGGAGATCGTCCAGCGGTACGCGGCCCGGAGCGGCCGCGCGGTGGACGACGTGGTGTTCCAGTACGTGCTCGGGCTGTTCAAGGTCGCGGTGATCGCCCAGCAGATCTATTTCCGGTACCGGCAGGGGCTCACCCAGGACGAGCGGTTCGCGGGGCTCGGGTTCGCGGTGGCGCTGCTGGCGCAGGTGGCGGTGCGGGCCGTGGAGCGGAACAGGATCAGCGGGCTGCTGGACTGACGCGACGACCGCCCCGGCGCTCCGACGCGAGCACGGCCGGACCTGGTCACGCCGAGTCGCTCTCCCGGAGCTGCACGCCGCAGCGGATCTGCAGCTCGAACCGACCCCGGCGCACCGGGCGGATCTGCACCTCCGGGCACTTCTCCTCCAGCCGCTTCCTCAGGAGGATCAGCCGGGATTCCAGGTTGTCCCGCACCTCGGGCAGTCCCAGCGACTCGTCGAGCCGCAGCTCCCGGTTGCTGAACTCGGTGCGTCCGCTCTCCGAATGCGCCCGCAGCAGCTTCCAGAGGATCTTCGCCGGGATGTTCCGGATCAGGTACTCGCTGTCCACGAAGATGCAGTCGTCGTTCCGGAACAGCTGGAACACCCGCGTCCGCGGGACCGCGATCGCGGCGGTCCCCTCCCCCGCCACCGCCGCCGGCAGCTGCTCTCCCTCGTCGTCGGCGCTCGCCGCCCGATCGATGCCGAGCGCGATCTGGTTCGCGAGGATGTTGAGGAACGTCTCGGTCCACGCGTCGAAGGCCATCGGCTCCCGGCTCTCCAGCGCGAGCACCCCCACCAGGCGGTCCCCGACCAGCAGCGGCAGCGCGAGCTGCGCCTGCGCGTCGGGAAGCCCGGGCAACGGGATCTCGGGCGCGGACGGCGCGTTCCCGGCCTGCCGCAGCTCGGCCCGGATGGTCCGCCAGTAGCGGAGCTCGGCGCCCACGCCCGCCACCCTCATCGGACGCCTGCGCGCCGCCACCGTGCCGATGAGCCCTTCGCCCATCGGGACCTCGGCGCCCACGCCGCCCGAGCCGTAGCCGTGGCTGGCCGTCGTCACCAGTCGCCCCCGCTCGTCGGGGAGCAGCACCATCGCGTGCCGGAACCCCAGCTCCTCCTCCAGCGCCTGAAGCACCGATTCGAGCAGCACCTCGAGGCACCCGGCGCGATTCACGCGGCACGAGATGGCCTGCAGCCCTCGCAGCTCGCGGGCCATCGCCTCCAGCCGCCCCTCGGTGCGCTCCTGACGCGGCACCCGCGGGTCCGCTGGGAGGAGATAGCCCTCCACGTGCTCGGCGGAGAGCACCTCGTACACGTCGGCGCAGCGGAGCTTGAACACGCCGACCATGCCGGTGTGCGAGGCGATGACCTGGAGCCGCGCCGCCATCTCGTCGAACAGCGGCCCCTCGCTCTCCGGATGATCGAACCGGAGCTGGAGCCGGTACTGCTCGTAGGTACGCGGCGAGAACAGCAGCACCGAGGCGTGCGGATTCTCCCGCACGTTCCGCTGGGTCTTGTTGAAGAACTGGTGGGACAGCGCGACGTGCGTGTCGTCCACCAGGTGCACCTGGCTGATCTCCGTGATGTTCGGCTCGCCCTCGAGCGAGCAGGTGGTCATCATCGCGGGGATGATGCCCTCGAAGCACTCGGGGATGTCGCGCGGGGAGATCACCTGCGCACCGGCTCCGCGGGCTCCGGTGGCCGGAACGGTCCCTGGAACGGCTGACCCGCGGCGGGCCCTGGCGTCTGGACGAAGAGATCCTCCAGCCGGAAGCGAACCGCGTGCGCCGGCCAGTGCTGGATCCGCAGCACGAAGAATCTCGGCACGCCCAGCGGCTCCAGCGTCCGGCCGAGGCTGGCCCGGTAACGGTCGGTCAGGCTCCGCTCGTCGTCGGTGGCCGGCCGGACCTCGAGCACCTGCCCCTTGAGCTGGATCGACCGGTGGTCCTCCGGCGCCGTCGCGACCAGCGCGATCCGTCGGGTGTCCCGGAGATTGGCCACGACCTCGCCGGCGGTGGCCACCGGAAGGAAGACCGTGACCTCCTCCCCTCCCGGTTCGACCCGCGCCCCCACCGCCCACACCGATCGCGGCACCAGGCGGGCATCCCGGCTCGCGCAGCCGAGGACCACACCGGAGGACAGGAACTCGACGAGGGCGGGATCGATCGAGGCCACGCGGGACGCGAACGTTACTACTCTCCGCCTCCCGCGGCTGTCATCCGCCGCGACGACCGTCAGGCCGCGGTGTCGAGACCGACACGCCGGGCCGTCCGCGCCCAGCGCTCGGGCCCCAGCACCTCGCGGGCCAGCCCTGAGAGCTGCGCGAACACCGGCGGCGGCATCTGGGCCCTCGCAGCCGCGAGGAGCTTCGCGCTCTCGGCGGTGCTCATGGCCGGCAGCATCAGCCGCATCATCACCGGCATCCGCTCGGGCGGAAGGGAGGCCCGGATGCGACCATCCATCGCATCGAGCTCCTCCTCGGTGAGGTGCGCCCAGAGCACCGGCATCGCCTCGGTCTCCTCCCGGTCCATGTGACGGAGGTGGTCCGCCACGAGGAGGGTCAGCGCCCGGGCGAGGAGCTGGCCGGCGGTCTCCCGCTCTCCCGTCACCTCCGAGCAGGTCCGCGGGAGCAGGGCCCGGATCTCGGCCTGGAGCCCCTCCAGCCGGCCGTGCTCGGTCTCCAGGGAGGCGATGAGCGCCGGCGCCTGGCGGGCCACGACCGGCATCACGAACTCCTCCTCGTGGTGGGCGTGGGAATCGAGGACGTCGAGCAGCGTCGCGACGGTGCGCGCGGCGGCCGTCGCCTCCCCTGCGTCGGCGAACTCCGTGCGGGCGACGAGGACGGTGGCGTCGAAGAGCCCGGCCCGGAGGGCCTTGTGGATGGGCTGGTAGCGGTTCGGTCGGTTCATGGGAGTGCACTGTGCCAGCCACCCCCGGCCGCGAAGCCTAAGAAGTCCCTAAGGCGGTCCTGATTCCGTCCTACCCGGGGCACAGCACGTCCATCCGCTCAGGGGTACAGCACGTCGATCGCCTCGGGCTTCTCCTCGTGATCGGCGATGACCTCGTGGCACGCCCCGCTGCAGTTCTGCGCCACCGCGTCTCCCTTGGCGTTGACGTGCTTCTTGTCGTGGCACCGCCAGCATCCGGCGTGCTGGAAGAAATCCACGTAGGTGCCCCAGGTGATGTCCATCTGAGGGAAGTTGTTCCGGGTCCAGTCCTCGGCCAGCACCTTGCCCGCCGCCGCGACCTTCGCCTTGCCGGCGTCGTCGAGCGACGGAGCGACCTTCGCGTAGGACGCCGTGAGAGCCGTGGGGATGCCCGTCCGTGCCGCGTCGTGCGAGGGGTAGCTGGCCTTGAGCACCGCGACCGCCTCGCGCTTGATGTAGGGCAGCCCCTTGTCGATGGCGCCGCGGGCCAGCGCGTCGTCCACCAGCGTCTCGGGCTTCGAGAAGCGGTGCGCCGGGCGGCTGTGGCAGTCGGTGCAGCCCATCTCCGACCACTCCGCGCCCTCCGGCGCCTTCGCCTCCTTGGAGACGAACTTGTCGCTCGTCCCGTCGACGCGAGTCACCTCGATCTCGGAGATCGCCGTCCGCTTCGGGTCGCCGAGGTAGCGGATCTTGAGTCCGTTGTGCGCGTGCGCGCCACGCCACTTCCCGTCCTGAAATCCTCCGATCAGCGTGCGGAAGATGGTGACCTTCTCGACGGTCTTCTCGGAGTCGTCGTAGCTGCGCCGGATGTGCAGCTGATCAGGAACGGCGCGGGTGGCGTCGTGGCAGTGGGTGCAGATCTCGCTCGCCACCGGCACGGGCTGCGGTACCGGACGCGAGTAGCTGCCGAAGATGAACTCCACCGCCTGGCGAGCCCCGTTCAGCTTCGCCTTCGCGAAGTGCGCGGCCCCCTCGCCGATGTGGCAGTCGACGCAGTGGACGTTGGCGTGGGTCGTCACCCGGTGCGCGACCGCCTCGGGCTGCATGACCTTGTGGCAGGTGCCGCCACAGAACTGGTCGGTCTCCATGACCTGGAGGCCCTTGTAGGTCGCCATCGAGACGATCATCAGATTGAGGATCGTCAGGACGAAGACCAGGAGCGCGATGCTCCGCAGGCGCGGGTTGTTGAAGTCCAGGATCGGGAACGCGGCCTCCCCGGCCCTCTCCCGCCTGCGGCGCAGTCGCAGTCCGATGGGGATGAGGACGAGCCCGATGATGAAGATGAGCGGGAGGAGCAGATAGCTGATCAGCCCGGAGTAGTTCCCCACGTTCATCCCGGCGATCTCCAGCGCCAGGATGACCAGGAAGGAGATGGCCGCCACCGTCGCCAGGGCCACCCCCAGTGCCGAGAGCCAGTGCCGGCTCGCCAGGAACACGAAGTCGCGCAGCGCCGAGAAGGGTCTCTTCAAAGTTCGTCCTCCCGCGGGTTCCCCCGACGGCGTGCGAGGTCCTAGAAGTCGACCCGACCATTCAGGTGGGTGGAGTTCCCGGCAGAGTCCACGATGATGTTCCCCGCCGGGGTCACCGAGTGCGAGTGGCAGCCGGCGCAGGTCGTGAGGGTCGCGTTGGTGTGGAAGGACTGGCCCGGGATCTGCGGTGGGATGCCGTGGCAGCTGCCGCAGGCGGCCTGGCCCGGGCCGCCGTTGAACTTCGGCGTCCGGTTGATCGTCGCCGCGGTGTCCTGGAGGAGGCTCTGGCCCGACCCATGGCAGTACGAGGTGCAGGTCGCGGTCGCGGGGTCGTAGGACACCGCCGCGCCATCGGCCCGGGCCAGCATGCCGGCGTCGGGCGGGAACACCACCGCCGGTGGCGCGTGATCGACGTGCCCCGGGCTGTTGAAGTCGGTGGGCACGAGGTGGCACTCGTTGCAGGGCACCGGTGAGCTCAGCTTGTGCAGCGCCTCCAGGTGGTCGCGATGCGCCCCCACCGTCTGCAGCGCCGGGTCCGAGCGCCCCAGCACGTCCACCGGGGGCGCCGGGCTGTCGCCGCTGCCGTGGCACCCGATGCAGCTCCCCGCCGGTGCCGCGAGATTGATCTCTCCGTTGGAGTGGAGCGGCGAGCGCGGCTGGTCACCGATGAAGGACGGCCGGTGACAGGTCTGGCACCTCGTGTCCGGGCCGTGCCCCGGAGGAGGGTTCCCGTGGCAGCTGCCGCAGGGCGCCTGGTTCTGACCCACCGCGGTCCAGACGATCGGGTTGATCGGCGAGGCGTTCGCGTCCTGGAACGGCGCGTGGCAGTAGCTGTTCGTGCAGCTGGCCGTGTTCCGGTCCCAGGAGAAGGCGCCCCCGAAGCCGCTGGCCACGATGACCGGGGCCGGCCCGGTGATGAGCTTTCCACCCATCTGGTAGTGGCCTTCGTCGCCGGGCTGGCTCGGCGTCTTGTGGCACCGGTCGCAGGCGAACGCGGCGTGCTGCGGGCCATCCGCGACGTGCGACTGGTGCGCCCCGACCGTCACCAGAGAGGTCGCCGACAGGTAGTTCAGGTCTCCGGGAGGCGCAGCGTTCGCCGCGCTTC
>Ga0207711_10003423_pt1 | contig 13728 bp, 10 predicted proteins | sample KBSS34metaG_FD_184401 | JGI IMG/M metagenome (GOLD analysis project Ga0207711, IMG submission 184401) | Switchgrass rhizosphere microbial communities from Kellogg Biological Station, Michigan, USA - KBS S3-4 metaG (SPAdes) (version 2) | ecosystem: Host-associated > Plants > Roots > Rhizosphere...
CGGCGGGCCGCCAGCGTGGCGCCCATGGTGCGCAGATTGGGAAAATCCGCCCAGCCTCGGAGGCCAGGCGGATCAGGCTTTCAGCCGTGCTCGATCGCGATCTTGCGGCTTCGGCGCGTACTGCTCTCGTCGCGCGGCAGGTCCACGGTGAGCACCCCGTCCTTGAAGCGCGCGGCGATGTTCGCCGTATCGACATCCTCCGGCAGCGCCATGGTGCGCCGGAAGCTGCCATAACGACGCTCGCTGAGGAGATAACCTCCTTCCTTGCGCTCCTGCTGCTCCTTCTTCTCCCCCGAAAGGGTGAGTACGCCGTCTGCGACGCTGATCTCCACGTCCTTGTCGGTCAGCCCGGGCAGTTCGGCGGTGATACTGTAGCCTTTGTCATTGCTGGTAAAATCGATCGCCGGTGCCGATATCGAGGAACGCTCCCCCAGCGCAAAGATACCGCGATTGGGAAAGCCGAAATCGTCAAACAGCCTATCGATCTCACTGCGCAACCAGCCCACCGGGCCATCGACCGGGCCACGCGCCTGGGCAACGGACTTCTTCACAGGGGTATTGCTGACATCATTCACGGCTCTTCTCCTTTTCAAGAAAAGGATCAGGCAAAGAGGGCGTGTTCCCCGGTCGTTTCGATCGGTGCGGGAACGATCAAGGGATCATGCTCGTCATTCGCGTGCAAATGCAGGTGCGGATGGACTGGCATGGCATACGGCCACATCAATGCCGCCCATGCGACCCAGCTTTCCGCCCACAGTGTCATGGGCCATTTCCAGCACCGCTCGAGAATGAGCAAATCTTCGCCCCATAGCCCGCCGGTCGATTTCGTCTGGATAGACATCCGCCTTCTCCGATGCCTGTGCCCTAGACTTTAGTGGCGCCAACGCAGTGCCTCCATCCGGGATTTTACGGAGGCGGTTACCGCCAGGGGATGTCCTGGCCTTAGAACGGACTGCGTATCATTCCGAATGATGACGCGGATTTGCTGGCTTTATGGTGCAACCGAACAATCAGTCTGAATCTGCCCATTCGCGATGTCATCGTGCGGAGGTGACTATGATTGGCGAGATGATCGACGATCCCGCGCTTGCCCTGATTTCGCTGACAACCGCGATATTGGCTGTACTGGCGGTGCTGGCCGCACTGGGCTTGATCGGTCCAGGCACGCAGCGCCGACGTTCCATGATAGAGGGCCGGCTGACGGGTCACCATCAATCCCCGAAACCGACGATGCGACAGAAGAATAACGCCGGCAGGCGCCAATAGGCCAAGACATCATGCGGAGGCGAAGCCAGTCGCCCGGCGACGGACCGGCATCGCTCGCCTCTCCATCATCCACCTATCCGCCTCCGCATCTCCACACCCATTCCCGCGCGGTTTTCTGGTCGGAAACGCCCGAGGCGCTGCTAACCAAGCTGGGCACCTGCCCTGACGGGCTGACCGGCAATGACGCCGCCATACGGTTGCAGCGGATCGGCGCGAACGAGATCGCTCCTGCACGAGCGCAACATCTGCTGGCTCGTTTCCTCGGCCGGCTGGCCAATCCGTTGGTCGCCCTGCTGCTGGCAGCAGCCGTGGTGGCGGGTGTGACCGGCGACACGGCGAGCCTGACGATCATCGCGCTGGTCGTGTTCGCCTCCACGGCGCTCGACATGTTCCAGGAGCATCGCGCGGAAGTCGCGGTCGAGGCGCTCCGGCAATCAATCGCGATCAAGGCCAACGTCCTGCGCGACGGACGGCCAACGGAAATACCGGTCCGCGAGATCGTGCCGGGCGACGTCGTGCAGCTCTGTGCCGGGGATCTCGTACCAGCAGACGGGCTGGTTCTTCTGGCTAACGGATTGCAGGTCAACGAGTCGCTGTTGACCGGCGAACCTTATCCTGTCGCCAAGCAGCCTGGCCGCTGCCAGGGGAGCACTCCGGTCGAAGCATCCAACGCCCTGTTTCAGGGAACGTCGCTGGTGGGCGGCACCGCCACGATGCTCGTGGTCGAAACCGGAAAGCGTACCCGCTTCGGCGTCATCGCGGCTTCGCTGGCGGAGCGGCAACCGGCCACCGCCTTCGAACGGGATATCCACGCACTCGGCTCGCTTATCGTGCGGCTGACCCTCTTCCTGTCCTTGTTCGTGCTGCTAGCCCACCTTGCGCTGGGAAGGCCCCCGCTTCAGTCCTTCCTGTTCGCGATGGCCCTCGCGGTCGGGCTGACACCCGAGCTGTTGCCCATGATCATGACGGTAGCCCTCGCGCGCGGCGCACAGCGCATGGCCGAAGCGAAGGTTGTGGTGAAGCGGCTCTCTGCCATCCACGATTTCGGCCAGATGGACGTGCTCTGCACCGACAAGACCGGCACGCTGACGGAAGCGCATATTCGCCTCGTCAGCCATCCGGGGGCGGACGGGAAGGACGACGACCGCGTCGCGGAACTCGCCGCCGTCAACGCGCGGTTCGAGAGCGGGTTGAAAAGCCCTCTGGACGAGGCTCTGCTCGCCCATGCCGATACGCTGCCGCTCGACAGATGGCGCAAGCTCGACGAGCGGCCGTTTGATTTTGAGAAGCGACGCGTCTCGGTACTGGTGGAACGGGGTGCCGAGCGTATGGAGATCGTCAAAGGAGCGCCGGAAGCGATCCTCTCTCAATGCTCCCTCGTGCAGGCCCGCGACGGCACCATCGCCCCGCTGGACGAAATCGTGCGCGGGCGGCTGCTGGCAATGCAGGATGAGCAGGCGCGCCACGGGCTGCGGCTGCTAGCCATCGCCTGGAAGCTGGCGCCCGGCTGCGAGCGGATCGGGGAAGGCGACCCGGCCGATCTCATCTTTGCGGGCTATTGTGTATTCGAGGATCCGCCCAGACAGAGCGCGACGGCCACGATTGCACGGCTCAGGGCCGCCAATGTCCGGATCAAGGTGATATCCGGCGACGCCCCCGCGGTGGTGGAGCATCTCGTCGCGTCGCTCGCCCTGCCAATGAGAGGTATCGTCACGGGGCCCGAGATTCAGCAGCTCGACGATGCGGCGCTCGCCGCCCGCGTCGATCGGGCAGACCTGTTTGCCCGCGTCACGCCCGATCAGAAGACCCGCATCGTTCGCGCCCTTCAGGCACGCGGCCGAACCGTCGGCTTCCTTGGCGACGGCATCAACGATGCGCCGGCGATCAGGGCTGCCGATGTCGGCCTGTCCGTCGACGGCGCCACCGACGTCGCGCGCGAGGCGGCCGACATGATCCTGCTTTCCACCGACCTCGGCGTGCTGGCCGATGGCGTGATGGAAGGGCGGCGTACCCATGCCAACATCATGAAATATATTCGGATGGGCACCAGCTCCAATTTCGGCAACATGCTGACCATGGCGCTGGCCTCGCTGTGGTTGCCCTTCCTGCCGCTGACGCCGGTGCAACTGCTGCTCAACAATCTGCTCTACGACATTTCCGAGATCGGCATCCCGTTCGATCATGCCGACCCGGAGGATGTCGCCACGCCTCAGGGCTGGGACAACCGGGCGCTTCTGCGCTTCACCTTCATCATGGGCGCACTGTCATCGCTGTTCGATTTCGCCACTTTCGCGTTGCTGCTACGCCTCCATGTGGATGTCGGGCAGTTCCGCACAGGCTGGTTTGTGGAATCGATGGCAACGCAGATTCTGGTGGTGTTCACGATCCGCACGATCCACCCCGCCTGGCAAAGCCGGCCGCACCGCCTTCTCGTGGCGAGTGCAATGATCGGGCTGCTGACCGCCCTTCTCATCCCCATCCTGCCCGATGCGGGACTGATCGGTTTCGTCCGCCCGGGGTGGATCCCGGGCAGCATGATCCTGTTGCTCGTTGTCGGCTATCTGGGCTGCGCGGAGCTGCTCAAAGGCTTTGCCCTTCGACCGCTGCCGATCAGGAACGACGATGCCGGGCGTTAGGCTTAGCGGGATCGTCAGGGCCGGATCGCAACCTTGAGCACGCCATCCCGCTGGTGTGCGAACAGATCATAGGCACGCTCGATATCGTCGAGCGCGAAGCGGTGGGTGACGAGCGGCGCCGTATCGACGCGCCCGCTCGCAACCACCTCCATCAGCCGCCGCATCCTCTCCTTGCCGCCTGGGCAAAGCGTCGTCACGATCCGGTTGTCGCCAAGCCCCGCCGAAAAAGCGTCGAGCGGAATGCGGAGATCGGTGGAATAGACCCCGAGCGACGACAGCGTGCCGCCGGGGCGGAGCACACGCATCGCCGCCTCGAACGTCTCCTGCCTGCCCAGCGCCTCTACGGCGACGTCAACACCGCGCCCATCCGTGATCCGCAGGATTTCCGCGACCGGATCGACGCGGGAAAAATCGATGACATGATCCGCGCCCATCCGGCGGCTCAATTCGGCGCGGGCCGCTACGCTCTCGACGCCGATGATCGTGGTCGCCCCCAACAGACGCGCGCCAGCAGTAGCACAAAGGCCGATTGGCCCCTGCGCGAATATCGCTACCGTATCTCCGATCCTGATCCGGCCCGCCTCAGCACCACCGAAGCCGGTGGAGAGAATATCGGGGCACATCAGCACCTGCTCGTCGCTCAGGCCCTCGGGAACCGGCGCGAGATTGGCCATCGCGTCCGGCACCAGCAGATATTCGGCCTGCGCGCCGTCGATGGTGTTGCCGAAGCGCCAGCCTCCCATCGCTTTCCAGCCATGTCGGGTACCCGCGCCGCATTGGGAGCCACATCCCGCGAGGCAGGCGTTGGAATGGCCCGAAGGCGTGATAGCGCCGGCGATAACTCGCTGCCCCTCGTGGAAACCCTCCACGGCCGAGCCCAGCTTCTCGATCACACCCACGGGCTCGTGTCCGATCGTCAACCCGCGCGCGACGGGATATTCGCCTTTGAGAATATGGACGTCGGTCCCGCATATCGTGGTTGTCGTGATCCGCATCAGCGCATCGAGCGGGCCGACATCGGGCACCGGCTTCTCACCCAGAATGATACGGCCCGGCTCGAGGAAAAGAGCCGCCTTCATCTTCTGCGCCATAGGAGCCTCCGTGTTGTGGAAGTCTATTCCGGCGGGGCGTTTGCGGTCGCTACGTGATAATCCCGATCGAGCGCGCCGCCTCGATGTGAAACGCCTCGCTGTCGGCGATCTGGCATTTCACACCCGATGCCTTGTAGCCTGTGGCGATGGCGGGAGGGGCCATGGATTGGTATCAGCAGGCAATCAGCCTCGGCAGTGCCCTCGCCGTGGGGGCGCTCGTGGGGATCGAGCGCGGTTGGACGAGCCGGAAAGAACAGCCGGGAACCCGCGTTGCGGGCGTCCGCACGTTCACGCTCCTCGGCATGACGGGCGGATTGGGAGGGCTGATTACATCCCAGAGCAGCGGGCTTTCAGCGGCGCTCCTGATCGGCGCGGCGGCGGCTATCCAGATAGTCGGCTATGTCCGATCCTCGGTGGAACGGCGCGACGCGACGACAGCGATCACTGCCATACTCGTTCTCGCGATAAGCTTCCTGGCCGGTATCGGGAGCGGCGCGCTGGCATTGGCACTCGCCGCCACTGTCGTGCTGGTCCTCGCGCTCCGCGACGAACTGCATGCTATGGTCGATCGGCTGGAAGCCCGCGATATCAAGGCACTCGCACGTTTCGCGGTGATCGCGCTGGCCGTGCAGCCCTTCCTCCCGGATCGACCGCTCGGTCCTTATGGGGCGTGGAACCCGGCCCATCTGTGGTGGGTGGTGGTGCTGGTGACGGGCTTTTCCTTTGCCGGCTATGCTGCCAACCGTGTCTTCGGCATGCGCCACGGGACAATCGCAACGGCGCTGATTGGCGGCGCCTATTCGTCAATTGCCGCAATGCAATCGCTGGCGCAGCGGTTGGCCCCGAGAGGCACTCCCGGCGCGGAATCGGCCGGGATCGCTTTGGCCAGTGCGGTCATGTATCTTCGTATTCTTATATTGGTCGGTATTCTGGCGACACACTTCATCCCGCCTTCTCTGGCTGATTCTTACGGCTTTGTTCGTAGCCGCCGTGGCCGGCTGGTGGCTCTACTGCACCACACCGACACAGGAAGGGCCCGAACCGCCGGGCAACCCCGTCGCCTTACTCCCAGCGCTCGGCTTCATGCTGTTCGTAGCGGTCGCCACTATCGTGGCACGCTGGCCATCTGTGGAGTCCCCTTCGGATGCAAGCGGTAAATCGGTGTAGATCGGCACGTAGTCGGATGCTTTCATCTGTCCGGCCTCGATGAACAGCGCCATAGCTGCGGGCCAGTATGGGAGTTCGCGGACCGGAACCACATCAGCTTTCCGCGCTTGGCTAGCGCTCTGCCATTCCCTAGTTTTTCCGGCCCCGTCTCGCCGACCGTTGTGCCATACCCTCCTTCGACCGCCTACGTCCCCGACGCCTCTGACCGCTGCCCCGGCTTACGCCGCGACCGCTGCCGGAGCTCTGTAATCCTCGTTCCTGGTCATCACCGCCCAGGCGATGCGCGCCATCTTGTTGGCAAGCGCCACCGAGACGAGCATGCGCGGTTTGCGCGCCAGCATCCGCTCCAGCCACGATCCGGCCGGTGCACCGCGGACGGTCGCCTGCCTGACGACCGAACTGCCTCCGATGATGAGCAGCCGCCGGATGGTGCGTTCTCCCATCTTCGAGTTGCGCCCGAGCTTCTGCCTACCGCCGGTCGAATGCTGGAGTGGCGTGAGGCCAAGCCACGCCGCGAAGTCGCGGCCCTTGGTGAAGGTCTCCGCCGGCGGGGCGAGTGCGACGATCGCGGTGGTGGCGATCGGCCCGATGCCGGGAATGGTCATTAGCCTGCGCGCAACCTCGTCCTCGCGGACACGCCGGGCGATCTCCTTGTCCAGATCCGCGATGCGATCGTCGAGCCCTGCGAGCATGTCGGTCATGACGCGTAGCATAGCGCGGGCGGCATCAGGCAGCGACGACGCCATCTCCTCTTCGTCGAGGAGGTCAGCGAGCATCGTCACCTGCGCCAGGCCGCGTGGCGCGACCCAACCAAACTCGGCAAGGTGGCCACGCAATGCGTTGACGAGCTGCGTGCGCTGCCGGACGACGAGATCACGGGTGCGGAACACCATGCCCGCCGCCTGCTGTTCCTCGCTCTTGATCGCCACGAAGCGCATGCCCGGCCGCTGCACCGCCTCGCAGATCGCCTCGGCATCGACCGCATCGTTCTTGTGCCGCTTCACGAACGGCTTGACGTAGGCGGGCGGAATCAGCCGCACCTCATGCCCCATCCGTGCCAGCTCGCGCGCCCAGTGATGCGCGCCGCTGCACGCCTCCATCGCGACCAGGCACGCAGGCTGCTTCGCAAAGAAGTCGAGCAGCTTCGCCCGGCTCAGCTTGCGGCTGAACACCGTCGCGCCGAGCTCGTCAGCGCTGCGCGCATGAAAAACGGTCTTGGCGATATCCAGCCCGATTATGATAGCATGCGACACGGACGCCTCCCTCAGTGGTGCTTCAACACCTCCACTGGCACATTGATGCCGTCGGGGGGCGTCCACCCCATCAGCTTCTGCCATGCTCAGCGCTTCTCCCTCTCAGGCGGCTTGTCGAAGTGCAGCGTGATCGCACGGCCATCATAGGCGACGGTGCGGAAAGCTGCCCCAACGCCTGTGCGATCCATCACCTGCACCCTAAGCGTGCGCTGTTTCACCATGCCGGCGAATGTGCCTTGCCGCGCGCCGATCGTCAGCGTGCGGGCCGAATCGTCCCAGCGCAGATCGTAACGCGCCGACAGGCCCTTTTCGTAGGCGTAGGTCTCGTTATCGTCCTCGTACAGCGTGAAGCGGCCGTCGGCGCCGGCATAGATGCGCACGTCATAGGGCGCATCCGGCTGTTCGGTCGCATATTGCAGCACCGGACCCATCGGCAAGATCGCACCTGCGCGCACATAGAGCGGCATCACGTCGAGCGGCGCGTCGCGCGTGACGCTCTCGCCGCCGTGATACCGCTGGTTGCTCCAAAAATCGTACCAGTCCTGCCCACGCGGCAGATAGGTGCGCATGGTGAGATCGCGCGGCGCGTTCGCCGCCGCATCGTCACGCTTCAATTCGGCGGGCGTGCGCCAGATGAAGCGGAACACGCGCCCGCCCTCGGGGTGGAAGAATTCGAGCTGCACCGGCAGCCGCTCGCCCTTCTTCAGCGTGTAGCGCACCGTGCGCGTGCGGGTGGCGCTGCGGTTCCAGTCGTCGATCGCGGGCTTGCCGTTCAGGAACAGGCGCATCCCGTCATTGCCGGTCAGGCCAATCTCATATTCGCCATCCTCGGGCGCGATCAGATCGCCCTGCCAGCGCGCGGAGAAATGGCTGAGCGAGGTGAGACCCGGCGGCAGCTCGGCAAGCGGCGGATCGGGCCAGGTGTGATCGATCTTCGCATCGAGCGCGGTTCCTGCCGGTTTCTCGAAATTCTCGCCCGCAAAATACTGGACGGCGAGCCCCGCCTTGCCATCGGTGCTGCGTAGCACGTCGGCCGGCACCACGTTCGCCGCCGAGGGCAGGATATTGTACATCGCGCGCGTGACCGGATGGACCAGCAGCGACGATCCGAACATGAAACTGTCGTTGATGTTCCTGACCGCCGGATCGTCGGGGAAATCCATGGGCAGCGCCCGCATCAGCGTATAGCCGTCCGAGGTGACCTTCGCCGCAAGGCTGTAGATATAGGGCAGCAGCCGGTAGCGCAGGTGCACGCTGTCCAGCAGGGTCTTGTACACCGCCGGATCGAGCGTCTTGAAGATATACGGCTCGCGTTCCACGCTGGTGCCGTGCACGCGCATGATCGGGTTGAACGTCGCATATTGGAACCAGCGCGCGAACAGCTCGCGCCAGGCCGGGTTCTTCTCGCCGCCGGGAAAATCGCTGACGAAGAAGCCGCCGGTATCCTGCGTCCAATAGGGATTGCCGGTGATGGTAACGTTCACGCCGCCCGATACCTGCTGCGCGAAGGTGCGCCAGTTGGCGTAGATGTCGCCCGACCAGGATGCGGCAGCGGTGCGCTGCGCGCCCGCCCAAGCCGAGCGGGTGAGGGTGAAGACGCGCTTGTCGCTGGTCGCGCGCTCGCCGTCATAGGTGCCTTGCGTCGTCATCAGCGAATAGGGGTTGAGATAGCGGGTGAAGTCACCCAGCGCGTTGCTGCCCAGCGCCTTGGTGTCGCGCACATTGTCGACCGGGTTCCACATCGCCGAGCTGACCTCGACCTCTGTACCGTCCATCCAGAGCGCGTCGACGCCTTTGTCGAGCAGGCCGGACTTGACATATTTGAAGTAGATTTTGCGGCCGAGCGGGCTGTAGGCATCGTACACGCGCGCCTGTTTGGAAATCCAGTGCAGCGGCTTGAAGCGCAGATCGTAGCGATCAAGCTCATGCGCGAGCGGCGTGTCGTTGCCGATTGACGGCCAGATCGACACCATCAGCTTCATGTGCAGATCGTGGATCTCGCGGCTCATCGCGGCCGGGTCGGGATAGCGCTTCGGGTCCCACATCATGCCGGACCAGGTGCCGTCCTTGTCGCCGCCCCAATATTGCCAGTCCTGCACGATGTAATCGAGCGGAAACTGCTCCTTGCGGAAGGTGCGTGCGACCTCGAGGAGGCGAGCTTCAGTGGGGTAACGCTCCTTGCTCATGAACAGGCCGAATGCCTGTTTGGGGAACATCGGCGCGTCGCCGGTCAGCCAGCGATAGGCGCCGATCACGCCGTCCATCGTGTCGCCTGCCATTATGTAATAATCGACACCGCCCGGCGCGCTTTCCGCCCACAGCCGCGCGCCGTACGTATCGTCCTTGAAGCGCATCTGCGAATAGGTATCCCACAATACGCCGTAGCGTTCGGTCGAAACCATGACTGGGATGATGATGCCGACATTGGTCTGGACGAGCAGCAGATCCTTGCCGCGCCGGTTCACATCGTCGTCGCTGGTGAAGCCGAAGCCGTAAATGCCTTCATTCGGCTTGAGCGTGAAGCGGTTCTCGACCTCGTAGGTGGGGGCGTTGGCGATAGTGCGCTTGGTGATCGTCTGCGGCGCGTCCGCCTTTTCGCGGGTGAGCAGGCGGCCGGTGGCATCATAATAGCTGGCTGCGCCGCTGTGCTTGTCGATCGCGACGCGCATCTTCGCGCCGGCGAGGATGAGCGTGTCCGCGCTTTCGCTGATCGTGAAGGGCACATCGCCCGGCGTGCGGATCACGACGAGGCTGCGTGCGGTCCAATAGGATTGGCCGAGATTGGCGGTCACCCGCACGACGCCGGGCGCATAGAAGATCACCGATTTGGTGACCCCGCCGAGCGTGAACTGCACGCCGCTACGCAGGCGGTGGAAATGGAACGCCGCATCCGGCGCCGGGGCGACCGCCTGCAACTGCCCGAGCGCGTCGAGGCCAGTCGGAGCCTGTGCGAGCGCGGGATTTGCCGCGCACAGTGCGGCGGCGGCGGTGATCCAGCGAGCCTTCATGCGTCCGCTCCTTTTCGTGTCGGCTCGAATTGCCAGGAATCCATATCCACCAGCGACGGCGCGTTGCCGCCGCGGAAGATCAAGTAGAGATCGTGCACGCCGCGCGCGTCCGCGACGGCAGCGGTCTTCTCCTGCCAGCCGCGTACATCGCCGACCGGCAGCGTGGTGATGACCGGCCCGTCGGTGCGATCCAGCCGCAGTTCGATCGCCGCGCCCGGCGTGCCGTTGGCGACGCGCGCCCGGAACGCTTTTGCGCCTGCGCCGAAATCGACGCCGGCGACCTTGATGTAGCTGCGATCGGCGGTGCGGGTGACGTACACGCCGCCGCGATCATCCCCGGCGGTGGTGACGCCGGGCGCCCAGGCATAGGGCCGGTCACGGTCGCGCCTGATCCGCGAGGTCCAGGCGATCGTCTCCGCTTCGACGCGGGCATAGGGGTTCAACGTGCCGATCTGCGGCGCGGCGGTCTTGTCCCACCAGTGGAGGTTGGGGATGCTGCCGTCCGCGTTATAGCTAAACTTCGCGACCGAGACCGAGCGGCGTTCGTGGTGGATCGGGGTCAGCGCGAAGTTCAGCTCGTAGCTGAAGCCGAACAGGTACGATCCGCCCTTATAGTCGATGATGCCAGGATGGTTGCCGGTGGCGCGGGTGTCGTGGTCCATGATCGGCCCCTTGTACGTCCACGGGCCGGTCGGGCGGTCGCTTATCGCATAGCCGATCCCCTCCGAGCAGCAGGTCGAGGCAAAGGCCATGTAATAATGCCCGCCGCGCCCGTAGAACCACGGTCCCTCCTGATAATCGGTGATGCGGGGTTGCACTTTGGTGATCTGGCCGGAATAGCTCACCATGTCGGGGTTGAGCTTGACGTACCACAGGTCCGGGTTGCCCCAGTAGAGATAGGCTTGGCCGTCCTTGTCGATCCACACGGTCGGGTCGAAATAGCCTTCGCCCGGCGCGATCAGCGGCTTGCCGAGCACGTCGCGGAACGGCCCGGCGGGATTGTCTGCGACCGCGACCGCGATCACGTTGCGCGGCGATCCCACCACGGTGATCGGCGCATAGAGGTAGAACTTGCCGTTACGCGCGACCACCTGTGGCGCCCAGGCGTCGTTGGTCTGGTTCGCCCAGGGAAAGGTCTTGAGCGAGGCGACCGCGCCGTGATCGGTCCAGTTGGCCATGTCGGTTGAACTGTAGAGTCGCCAGTCGAGCATCCTGAAGCCCTCGGCATCGTCCTCGTCGTGGCTGGTGTAGAGATACACCACGCCGTCATGCACCATCGGCGCGGGATCGGCGGTGAAGCGCGTCTGGACGATCGGCGCGCTTGCCTGCGTAGCGACGGGCGATGCCGCCGCCATGAGGGCGGCCGCGAGGCGGCGGGGGAGGCGTGGCATGGTGGGTCTCTTCCGGATCAGGGCGTGACGGTGACGATCACGCGCGCATAGCGGGTGAGCGGCGGCGTGCCCTTGTCCGTTACGCAAACGATGAAGTGCGCCTCGCGCGGCTCGGTGACGCTCGGAGCGGTGAAATCGACCGTATGGATGTTGGCGGCGATGCCGTTCGGGATCACCGTGCGCCAGTGGCCGACCTCGGCATAATGGAACCACTGGAAACTGAGGTTGTCGCCATCGGGATCGGTGCTGTCGATCGCGCTCAGCACGAAGCGCGTGCCGGATTTGACCGTGATCCGGTCCGGCGTGGAGAGCTGCACCACCGGCGGATGGTTGGCGTGGGCGAACGGCGCGGTCGTCCACAGCATGCGCGCGGCGAAATCGTTCTGGAAATCGTCGCGCCAGCGCCAGATGCCGGCACGGAAATCCTTGATCTGCCGATCCGACGGCGTATGCGCGCGACCATACTCCCGCTGCTGCCACGGCATGTAGCTGTCGATCGCGTTGGTCCAGATCGGGCGGGTCTCCGGCTCGATCGGCACATTGCTGAACCCGTTCGGATCGACGGTGGCGATCGGCGGCGTGTAGAGTTCGTAGCGCCCGCCCCAGCCGCCCCAATCGGGATGTTCGGGCACGCTCAAGCCATTGGGGATCAGCGAGAGCCAGGACGGCGTATCGCCCTCCATCCCGTAGGCGACATCGGGATAGATCGCGCCGAGCGGGCCGTGGCTCTGCTGGATATGCTCGCGCAGCCAAGCGTTGCTGATCGTCGTGTTGTCGGCGCCGTCGATCAGCGTGTTGATCCCGGTCCAGGTGCCCGCGCCATAGCCGCCGGGGCTTACCACGTAGAACAGATCGGGGAAGGTGCGCCTGATCCATGCGCCGCTATCGTCCTGATCCGAGATCGTATCGACGCGCAGCTTCGCGATCAGCCGCTTAGCCTCATCGGCCGTGCGGGTTGCGTGGATCGTGTAGAGCGCCTGCGCCAGCGTGTTGACGCCGCCCCATGCCGTCACCCAGAGCGGGCGCGGATCGGGCCGCTCCAGCGCGGCGATGATGCTGCGCGAACCGGCGCTGTCCTTGCCCGCGCCGACCATCGCCATGCCGTATCCCGGCTGCCCGTCCTGCACCAAGGCGAGCAGCCGGTCGGCGCTCGGATAGCCGGTTTCGTGCAGCGCGAGGTTCGGCTGCACCTTCGCATAGGCCCGAATGATGCGGCGGATGGAATCGGGATGGATCGCCGTCTTCATGTGGACGGAGGTGGTCGCGATCAGCCCTTCGAGTTCGATCTCGCTTGCATAGAGCAACAGGCGGGTGAAACTTTCCGTATCGTCGGAGTCCGCCTCGATATCGCTCAGCACGATCAGCCGCTGCTTCGGCGCAGGCGCAGAGATTGGCGCTTCTGGTGCGGCAGTGGCGGCGGGCGCGACAAGAATTGCCACGCACCCCAGCACGACCCGAAACTTCCGCATCCTTACCTCGACATCGCGGTCGCTCATTCGACCTTTGAGGACGATCTAGCGGGCAGATCTCCAATAGTCATACTAAATCAGCGAACGATGTCCTGTGTCGACAGATGGAATCCTGTCGACCTCCTCAACGCTGCCGGTCCTAGGCATCGTGGACAAAGGGCAGCCAAAGCAGAGCTGATGCGAGGCTGGCGAAGCCAAGGTAGGATTCTCTGGTTTTGTCGTAACGTGTGGCGACCCGGCGCCAGTTCTTGAGCTTGTTGAAGAGCTGCTCGACGCGGCTGCGCTGTCGGTATTTGTCGCGGTCATGGAGAGCCGGGTTGCGGCGTCCGCGCTTGGCCGGGATCACCGCCTGGATGCCATGGAAGGCGATTTTCTCGCGAATGGCGTCGGCATCATAGCCTCGATCGGCGAGCAATGCCCTGGCCTTGTCCGCAATCATTCGGAACA
>Ga0207711_10003425_pt1 | contig 13721 bp, 13 predicted proteins | sample KBSS34metaG_FD_184401 | JGI IMG/M metagenome (GOLD analysis project Ga0207711, IMG submission 184401) | Switchgrass rhizosphere microbial communities from Kellogg Biological Station, Michigan, USA - KBS S3-4 metaG (SPAdes) (version 2) | ecosystem: Host-associated > Plants > Roots > Rhizosphere...
TGTCTGCGCCCTCGGGTGAGTCGCCGACCAAGCCCGCGTCGCCCGCACCATGAGCTTTGCCGAAGGTATGCCCACCGGCGGTAAGCGCGACCGTCTCCTCATGGTTCATCGCCATGCGCTCGAACGTGATCTTGATGTCGCGCGCCGACTGCAGCGGATCGGGGTTACCGCCGGGGCCTTCGGGATTGACGTAAATCAGGCCCATCTGAATTGCGGCGAGCGGATTTTCGAGGTCCAACTCGCGGTCGGGCTGAATGCGGGTTTCGGTCGCCTCCACCCACTTTTCCTCAGCGCCCCAGTAGATGTCGCGCTCGGCCTCAAAGACGTCGGCGCGGCCCCCGCCAAAACCAAAGGTCGGTCCGCCCATCGATTCGATGGCGACGTTGCCGGCGAGGATAAACAGGTCCGCCCAGCTGATGTGCTTCCCGTACTTCTGCTTGATCGGCCATAGCAGTCGCCGCGCCTTGTCGAGATTGCCGTTGTCCGGCCAACTGTTGAGCGGAGCGAAGCGCTGCTGCCCGCTATTGGCGCCGCCGCGTCCGTCGGCGGTGCGATACGTGCCCGCCGCGTGCCAGGCCATGCGGATCATGAACGGGCCGTAGTGCCCGTAATCCGCCGGCCACCACGGTTGGCTATCGGTCATCAATGCCGTCAGGTCGGCTTTGAGTGCCTTGTAATCGAGTTTCTTGAACGCTTCGGCATAGTCGAAATCGTCGCCCATCGGATCGGGCGAAACACCGCCCTGATGGAGAATGTCGAGCGGGAGCGCGTCCGGCCACCAGTCACGGTTGGTGCGGCCAAGCAGCGAACGAACGGTGATCGGCCCATCGACCGGACAACCCATTGATGCGCCAGTTTTCGCGTCCATGCTTGCAATACTCCAATTCGAATTAGCGGGTTCGATCTCGCCCTAGGCGGTGCGAATTAGCGACGGAAACGATTAAACTTGGTCAGTGAAACAATCGAAATCGATTAGTCCATGTGTTTGATGCCGAGCCGCAAATAACCGTAGCCGGTTATCAGGGTCAGAGCGGCCGCCGCCCACAGGCTGAAGATTCCGACATTGTGCACCCACGGCACGCCCGGCACCGCACCGCCGAGGATGAGCGCGCCGAGCGCGACCAGCTGTAGCGTGGTTTTCCATTTCGCCAGCGCGCTGACCGGAACGGACACGTTAAGCGGGGCGAGGAACTCGCGCAGTCCCGACACGATGATTTCGCGAAGCAAGATGACCAGTGCCGGGATGATATGAAGCCCGGCGATTTCGGGCACGGGATTCGCCTTGCGGCTGGAGATCAGCATGATCAGGACCGCGCCGACCATGATCTTGTCGGCAATCGGGTCGAGGAACTGACCGAGCCGCGAGATACTTCCCCAGGCGCGCGCCAAGTAGCCGTCGAAATAATCGGTGATCCCGACGATGCAGTAGAGGACGAAGGTGATCGCGTAGTCGAGTGGTGCAGGCCGCCATAACAAGAATACGAGGATCGGCACCGCGAGGATGCGCGAGAGAGTCAACAGATTGGGCAGCGATAGCATCATTCCTGAGCACAGGGCGTTATAAGGTTTGGAGCGGCGCGCAAAGGTGGCTAATTGCCATTCGTCCATGACAGCCGCCGCCCATCGCCCGTGATTCAGAACGTCACGCACCTGCTGCGCTCGCGGCGATTCCTGCCTCTGTTTTCGACTCAGTTTCTCGGAGCGTTCAACGACAGTCTGTTCAAACAGGCGGTGGTCCTGTTCGTCACCTACCAATTATTTTCCGATCCAGCGAAGGAGCTGCAGTTCAGCGCCATCGCGCAGGGGCTGTTCATCCTGCCCTTCTTCTTGCTGTCGGCCCTGTCGGGACAACTTGCCGACGACCATGACAAGGCGCGCCTGATCCGCATCATCAAGCTGGCCGAAATCGGGATTATGGCGGTCGGAGGTGCTGGACTCCTGTTGGCCAATATTCCGCTGATGCTCGCCGCCGTGTTCGCGATGGGCGTTCATTCAACGTTTTTCGGTCCGATCAAATACGCGATCCTGCCGCAGCACCTCCATAAGGACGAGGTCCTTGGCGGCACCGGCTTGGTCGAAGCGGGGACCTATATCGCCATCTTGCTTGGCACGATCCTCGCCGGCGTGCTTGCACCCGCTCCGGTATTGGCTGCCGCGGCGACCGTCGGTTTCGCCTTCTGCGGTTTCCTTGCGGGGCGCGAAGTACCACCCGCGCCGCCGGCAGCCGATCGGATTCCATTCGACCGGCATATCATCCGTGCCTCGGTCGCATTGGTCAGCGCGACGATGCACGTCCCACGGCTGTTCCTGGCGATTCTGTCGATTAGCTTCTTCTGGACCATCGGCGCGGTGCTGATCATCATCTTTCCGCCGCTGGTGAAGAATGTGTTGGGCGGCAACGAGCAGGTCGCCAGCCTGTTTATCGGTATCTTCTCGGTCGGGATTGCGATTGGATCGGTGTTGATCAACCGGCTGCTCAAGAGCCAGGTGTCGGCGCGCTTCGCTCCCGCTTCGGTGATCGCGATGGGCGTGTTCGTGCTGCTGCTGCATTTCGTATCGCTGGCATGGGGCAAGCACGGGCCCGAACTGACCACGTTGGGAAATTTCGTGTCCCACCCGATGGCCGGACTAATCATCCTCGCCCTGCTTGGCGTCGCAGTCACCGGCGGGATGTTCGTCGTGCCACTTTATGCATTTCTGACCACCACGGTGCCAAAGACCGAGACCGCCCGCACCGTTGCAGCAAACAACATCGTGAATTCAGGCGCGATGGTCGTCGGAAGCGGGCTGGCGATTGCACTCAACCTGGCGGGAGTTGGACCGGCCAATCAATTGTTGCTGGTCGCCGCCATGTGCCTGATTTCGGCTTGGCTGGGATGGAAGCTTCACCTCGCCTGCGATTGAGCGGGCGACCGCTATTCGCAAGTCAGGCGAGAAGCATCGAAACGAACAGGAAACCCGCGATGAAGGTCGTGGCGAAGAGCTTGAAATCCTCGCTCAATCCGCTCGTTGTTACGCCGGTCGAAAGGACACGGCGAGCGCCGCGCCCGAAACGGCGCGGATCGGCAGCAATGGCAGGCCGGACGAACTGCATGGCAAATCCTTAACGCGATCTTTACCATGTCTACAACCGGATTGGCGGTAAGTCGGTCCACCGTGTCCCAGGGTGGGACGTGGAAGCCTTTGCAACGATGTTGGAGGTGTCAGCCCGCTGCGCTGAGCGGCGGCTGGTCCGACTGATGATTGCGCAGGGCGAGCAGTTCGCCAGCTTCCTCGGCGGGCATCGGCTTACCGAAATACCAGCCTTGCCCGACAGCGCAGCCAAGCATCATCACAGCATCGTAGGCAGGTTCGCTCTCGATCCCTTCGACGCAGACTGGAACCGACAGCGCGCTGGCAAGCGTGGTCACCGCGCGGATGATCGCCATGCTTTCCTTGTTGCGGTGGATGTTGGTTACAAAGCTGCGGTCGATCTTGATCATGTCGAAGGGAAGCGAGCGCAGGTGGGACAGTGAGGAGAAACCGGTGCCGAAGTCGTCGAGCGCCAGGCGCACGCCCTGGTTCTTCAGACTGGTGACGATCGAGCGCGCCTGATCCATGTCGGCAAACAGCGAGCTCTCGGTGACTTCGACGACGAGCCGCTCCGCCGGAAACGACGTTTCGGTCAGCATCCTCACGATGCGCTGGGCGAGCCAGCCGTCAGTGAACTGAGTTGGCGAGATGTTGACCGAGATCTTGATCGACGGATCCCATGAAGCGGCCTGGGCGAGGGCTTCGCTGATGACCTGTTCGGACAAGCGTCCAATGACGCCGATCTCCTCCGCGACCGGGATGAAGACGTCGGGCCCGATGATTCCGGATAATGGATGGTTCCACCGAGCCAGGACTTCAAAGCCGACGATTTCACCCGTGGTGAGGTCCACCTGCGGTTCGAAATAGGGGACGAACTGACCATGCTCGAGGCCGAAGCGGATGCCCTGCTCGATTTCCCCGTGGGCAACGAGCGCACGCTCCATGCCGGCATCAAACCAGACCGGCCGCGCCACCCGTCCGCTCTTGGCATGGTCCATGGCGATATCGGCGCGCCGCAGGAGGTCGGGGATTCGAGCCTCGAGTGCCGGCACAGTCGCAATTCCCGCGAAGGCGCCGACCTGGATCATGCGCTCGTCGAGGAGGAACGGCCGGGTGATTGACCGGAGCACAGCTTCGGCCACGAGGTCGACGCGCGCCAGTTCGTCAGGCTCGAGCGTAAACGCGACGGCGAACTCGTCACCGCTGAGGCGGGCGATGACGGCATCTGGACCGAGGGCTTCGCTTAATGACGCGGCAAGCTCCTTCAGCAGCCGGTCGCCCATGTCGTAGCCGTGCTGATCGTTGACGGCCTTGAAGCGGTGGATCTGGATCGACACGATGACGACGCTGTCGCCGCGCTCGCGGGCGTTTGCGGCAAGCGCCGCGGCGTTATCGGCAAAGCCCTTCCGGTTATAGAGTCCGGTCGCTGAATCCGTGCTGGCGAGCACCGCCGCACGGCGTTCCCCGTCGGCCCGCAGCTCCGCTTCGTGCTGGAGGTCGACATAGCGTCGCCAGCCGAACAGGATGAGCGCTACGTTCAAGGTGAGGGCGGTGCTGGCAATGCGAATGTCGGCACCGAGTTGCGGTCCGGCAATCCGCAGATTGGCAAAGAAGGTGCTGCCGTTCCACAGCAGGAGCATCACCGCGGCGATCAAGATCGCAAGCACAACCGCATCGCGGCGCGCAGTCACCAGCCGCGAACGCGGGGGACCCTTCTGGTTCGCTTCTGTGACACTGCCAAACACAGGCAATAGTTACGTTGAGAACGCTTAATAAATTCCCTCCACTACGGAGGGTTGCTGGTGCGGACGGCGGGACTCGAACCCGCACGCCCATTTGGGGCAGAAGATTTTAAGTCTCCAGCGTCTACCGGTTCCGCCACGTCCGCAACGACTGCGGACTATCATAAGTCGGCGGGCGCATCCTGAAGATTGAGACGTTCGCGCATCTCTTTGCCGGGCTTGAAGTAGGGCACGCGCTTGGCGTTCACCGACACCGACTCGCCAGTGCGCGGATTGCGACCGACGCGAGCGTCGCGCTGCCGCGTCGAGAAGGCGCCGAAGCCCCTCAGTTCGACCCGGCCGCCCATCGATAGTTGCTCGGTGATAGAATCGAAGATCGCGCCGACCACTCCCTCTACCTCGCGCTGAGTGAGGTCAGGGAAATCACTGCACAACTTCTGCACCAGCTCAGAACGAATCATGGCATCCCCGCTAAAGGATATTTGGGAACCGGCCCCCAACTCCCCCGTACAAGGGGGCCGCTTGGGACTCACGCTGTCAGGAAAGTTAATACCATGCAAGACGGATTCGAGCGGCGTCCCGGCTAAAAACGCCGCTCTTCCCGTTACTTCTTGGTTTTCTTCTCCGCCTTGGCCTTAGCCTTGGGCTCTTCAATGGCCGCATCGGTCGCTTCGGACTCGACCGTCTCCGCCTGGGCAGTCTCGACGACCTCGGCTTCCGGTTCCACGGCCTCGGCCTTAGCGGCCTGGGCGCTTGCCTTGGCTTCCTTTGCGTCAGCCTTGGCCGGCTTGGCCGTCGCTTTCTCTTCCTTCGCGGTTTGGGCCTCCTTGAGGGCAGCGCCAAGGATGTCGCCGAGCGATGCGCCCGAATCCGACGAGCCGTATTGCGCGACGGCCTGCTTCTCTTCGGCGATCTGCAGCGCCTTGACCGAGAAGTTTGGCTTCTTCGACCGGTCGAAGCCGATTACCAACGCGTCGAACTTCTGCCCGACCTGGAAGCGCTCGGGGCGCTGCTCGTCGCGGTCGCGACCAAGATCGGTGCGCTTGATGAAGCCGGTCACGCCATCGTCGCCAACCTGGACGTCGAGGCCCGGGTCCTGGACCGCGCGGACGATCACCGTGAGCGTGTCGCCCTTCTTGACCCCGCCGGCGCCGACGCTGGCAGAGCCTGCGCCCGTCCGGGCACCGGCGCCCGCGGCACCGGATCCGCCGCCTTCGAGCTGCTTCATGCCGAGCGAAATGCGCTCCTTCTCGACGTCGACGTCGAGCACCTGAGCCTTCACCATCTCGCCCTTGCGGTGAAGTCCCAACGCGTCCTCGCCGGAAACGCCCCAGGCGATATCCGACATGTGGACCATGCCGTCGACATCGCCCTCGAGCCCGACGAACAGACCGAACTCGGTCGCGTTCTTGACCTCACCCTCGACGGTCGATCCGACCGGGTGCTTCTCGGCAAAGGCAGCCCACGGATTATCCTGGGCCTGCTTCAGGCCGAGCGAAATCCGCCGCTTCTCCTCGTCAACCTCGAGCACCTTGACGTCGACCTCCTGCGAGGTGCTCACAATCTTGCCCGGGTGGACGTTCTTCTTGGTCCAGCTCATTTCGGACACGTGGACGAGGCCTTCGATGCCCGCCTCGAGTTCGACGAAGGCGCCATATTCGGTAATGTTGGTGACCCGGCCGCGGAACACGCCACCGACCGGATATTTGGCCGCGGCACCTTCCCACGGGTCGCTCTCAAGTTGCTTCATGCCGAGCGAAATGCGCTGGGTTTCGCGGTTGATGCGGACGATCTGCACCTTCACCGTGTCCCCAATGTTCAGGACTTCCGACGGGTGATTGACGCGCTTGTAGGAAATGTCCGTGACGTGGAGGAGGCCGTCGATGCCGCCGAGATCGACGAACGCGCCGTAATCAGTGATGTTCTTCACCACACCTTCGATCACCTGGCCTTCGGCGAGCGACTGAATCAGGCCCGAACGCTGCTCGGCGCGGGTTTCTTCGAGGATCGCGCGGCGAGATACGACGATGTTTCCGCGGCGACGGTCCATCTTCAGGATCTGGAACGGTTGCGGCAGGTCCATCAGCGGCTGGACATCGCGGACCGGACGGATATCGACCTGGCTACCGGGAAGGAAGGCGACGGCGCCGCCGAGATCGACGGTAAAGCCACCCTTCACGCGGCCGAAGATCACGCCCTCGACGCGGTTGCCTGCGGAAAACTCGCCCTCGAGCTTGTCCCAGGCAGCTTCGCGGCGAGCGCGGTCGCGCGACAGCATCGCTTCGCCCTGGGAATTCTCGACGCGGTCGACATAAACTTCGACGACGTCACCGACCTTCAATTCCGACTTCTGGCCCGGGGCAGCGAATTCGCGCACCGGCACGCGGCCTTCCGACTTCAACCCAACATCGATCACAGCGAGATCGTTCTCGATCGCAGTGACGGTGCCCTTGACCACCTTGCCTTCGAACGTTTCGTTTTCGCCGCCGAGGCTTTCGTTGAGCATGGTCGCGAAGTCGTCGCGGGTCGGGAAGGTCGTGGTTGCCATGAGTGTCGTGTCTTTCAAACTTCAACGGGCCTGCCGCGCCGGCCACCGTGGCCGACTCCAATTTGCGGACCTGGTTGATCCAAAATGCCGCTACTGCACCGTGCAGGAGCGGCGTCCTTGAGTTGCCTTGCTTGGGGCCGCGGCGGCCGTCCTCCTCAAACGAAAACGCGCGTCAGAGTGCCGGTATGGGACCGGTACTCTTACGCGCTCGCGAGAAAGCGGGCTGCCGCGGGTACTTAGCTGAGCGCCCGCCGGACGGTGGGGCCATTAGCGGAGAGGGGACGAAGGGGCAAGGGAGGTGCGGTTGGAGGTAACCGAAACTGTAGGAATTTGCCTATTGCATCTAGGGAACAAACAGGGAACATTAAACGTGCGTCTAGCCGGAGTCGCTTGTCATGCTTGTGCTCGATCCTTCAATTTTGATTGCCATTGCTGCCCTTATCAGCAGCCTGTCGGCGTTCGTTTGGGCCGTCCGCCGCAAACCTTAAGCGCTGGCGTTGCCGGGGCGGATACGGCAAGGTCGCCAAGAGTTGTGCGTCGAGGACAGGAGACCAGTCGGGATGGCAAAGAAGGCGAGCGCCAAGAAGAGCGGCGGGACCTCGAAGGCAAAAAAAGCGTCGACCAAGCGGCGCTCCGCCGGATCGAGCAAGTCGGCTACCGGCGAAGCATTTATCGGGTTGCTGCAAAGCCCGTTCGTGGCGGAGTTGGTTGCGGTCGCTGCAACCGCGGCCCTGGCAACGCTGGCCGAGCAGGGATTCACCAGCAAAAGCGGGGACGGGAGCAAGGGCAAACGCGCCGGGAAGGCGGTCAAGGAGGCCGGCAGGGCAGCGGCGGCCGCAGTTGGACGGCGCCTCAGCACCGAGATCGACGAGATTAAGAAGTCCGCGAAGAGCGCTAAGGCCGGCGCAAAAGCGTAAGGTTGGCGCGGCCGACATTCCGCGTCGCCTCGACGATCAGGTTTAGCGGATCCACCGTTTCGCCGCGCGCGGTCTCGACACTCAGCCAACCGCCGGGCGCAAGCCAACCGGCATCAACAACGGCCCGTACCGCTGCGCTCCCTGAGCCGCTCGAATAAGGCGGGTCGGCCAGGATCAGGTCGAACGGCTCGAAGCGACCCAAGGCGAGTGCGGATCCACCCAATACCTGGATCCGGCCGCCAGCGCCCAGCTTGTCGGCATTCAGCTTGATCGCAGCGATCGCGGCGGCGTTGTTTTCGACGAATATCGCCAATGCAGCGCCCCGCGACAGGGCCTCGAGCCCGAGCGCGCCGCTGCCGGCAAACAGGTCGGCGACGCGGAGGTCCTCGAACGAGCCCAATCGGCTGGTGAGCATCGAGAACAGGGTTTCCCGGACGCGGTCGGCGGTCGGTCGCGTCGCTTGTCCCGGCGGCGCGTCGATCGGCCGCCCACGCCATTCGCCGGCGATGATTCTCATTTCAAGGTCGAGCGAAACGCGGCCAGTTCCGCGGTACCGATTTCGTCGACGTCGCCCGGTTCGAGGCCAGCGGCGGAAAATGGCCCGTAAGCGGTGCGGATCAGTCGCGATACCTGGAGCCCAAGATGTTCGAGCACATTGCGAACTTCGCGGTTCTTGCCTTCGGTCAGGCTCATTTCGATCCAGCAATTGCGCCCGGTGCGGCGTTCCAGGTTGGCATTGATTGAGCCGTAGCGCGTGCCCTCAATGGTGATACCCTCGGCCAAGGACTCGAGCTGAGCCTGGGTGACAACACCAAACGCGCGGGCACGGTACGTGCGGACGACGCCGGTGATGGGAAGTTCCAGCTGGCGCTTTATCTCGCCGTCGTTGGTGAGCAGCAGCAGGCCCTCGGTCATGTAATCGAGGCGACCGACCGGCATAACCCGCGGCAGACCTGGCGGCAGGCGATCGTAAATCGTCGCCCGGTTCTTGGGATCGTTGGCGGCGGTCAGCGTGCGCTGCGGTTTATAGAAGCGAAAGAGGCGCGTCGCCGCAGCCGGGCGGACCGGCTTGCCGTCGACCGTCACGCCGCCGAGGTCATCGAGCAGGGTTGCAGGCGTGGTGAGCTTTTCGCCGTGCAGCGCGATCCGGCCTTCCGCTATCATCCGCTCGATTTCGCGGCGCGACGCGACTCCGGCGCGTGCGAGAAGTTTTGCGATTCGCTGTTGCCCGTCGTCGCGCGTAGTGTGTTTCACGGGCATAGCGCGGCCCGCGTTTCGCCGGCGTGGCACTCGGTCATGGTTCGTTCGTTGCGGAGGCAATGTCATCTCGAGGTTGGAGTTTCGATGCTGTTCGGTAAGCGCAAGCGGGTCGTCAAGCGGATCCTGATCGTCGAGGACGAGCCGCTGACGGCGTTCGACACCGAAACCATGCTCGCCGCCTTCGGCTATGAGGTCGTTGCGACCCTCGACGATTTTGATGCGGCGGTCGAGAAGCTTGAGCGAGAAGAAGTGCATCTGTTGATCGCCGACGTCCGGCTGCACGGCGAGGACCGCGGTCTCGACTTGGCGCAGAAAGCGCGCACCCGGGGCGTTCCGACCTTGCTCGCAACCGGTCACGAGCCGCCGTCGGCAGATTGCCAGGCGCTCGGGTGCCTGATGAAACCTTATACCGAGCGGCTGCTCAAACAGGCGATCGAAAATGTCGACCGCCATCTTCAAGGTCAGGTGGTCAAGCCGCTGAAAGGCCTCGAACTGTACATAATCAAAGCCGAGTAGCCCGGACCGTTCATTGCGGGGCTAGCCTGCCCATGAAACCAAGCTAAGGTTTGGCCAGAGGCAAGCGCGGGAGTGGCACGGGATGGGGACGGAAGCAGGGTCGCAACAGGTTTCCGGCTGGCGTTCGGTACTCCCAGCGGGGGTCAGGCCCTACACCGAAGCGGCGCCGGTCGCGGCCCTGTTCCTCGGTATCTCCTCGGGTTTTCCATACGCCATGATCGGCGCAACGCTGACCACGCGCCTCAAGCAGGACGGGATCGACAAATCGACGATCACCGCGTTCACGCTCGCCTTCCTGATCTACAACCTCAAGCCCCTCTGGTCGTGGGTCGTCGACGGGGTTCGTTTGCCGTTGCTGGGCCGGCTTGGGCAGCGGGTGTCATGGATGATCCTCGCTGGCGTCCTGGTGATGGCGGCAGTGGCCAATCTGGCACTTGCGGACCCTTCCGCGAGTATTGCGTCGACCGTGACCGCCGCGATCCTGGTCGGCTTCGCGGGCGCAACCTTCGATATCGTGATCGACGCCTACCGGATCGAACTTCTCGAGCCGCGCCAGCTCGGCGTCGGATCAGGCATGTCGCAATATGGCTGGAGGATCGGTTCGGCGGGAGCCGGTGCGATTGCGCTGATCATCGCCGCCAATGGAAACTGGCAAGCCGCCTATCTGGTGTGCGCATTGCTCGCCCTCCCGGCCATGCTGGCAGCATTGATCATGGGCGAGCCGCAGCGGCACCGCGAGCCAGTTCAGAAGAAAGGGATTTCCCGGACCGTCGAAGCGATCTGGAAGCCGTTCGTGGAGTTTTTCCAGCGCAAGGGCGCCCTGATTGTCCTGCTCTTCATTCTCCTTCACAAGATTGGTGACACGCTCGCCAACCTTACGTTTCGGCTGCTGTTCGACGACCTTCACTTCAGCAACAACGAAATTGCGATCTACGACGTCGGCGTGGGCTTCTGGGCCTATCTGATCGGAATCTTCGTCGGCGGAATCCTCTATGCCCAGCTCGGCTTGAAGCGGTCCGTGCTGATCAGCCTGATCCTGATGGCGGTCAGCAACTTCAGCTTCGCGCTGCTGGCGACAACCGGACACAGCAATCTTGGCATGGCGGGCGCGATCGGCTTCGAGAATTTCGCGAGCGGGATCGGCGGGGTGACCGTTGTCGCCTATTTCTCGGCGCTGACTGACCTGCGTTTCACGGCATCACAATATGCCCTGATCTCGGCAGCGGCGAGCGTCGTTGGCCGCTTCCTGACCGGCACGACTGCCGGCGCGTTGATTGATGCCATGGGCTATTTCAATTTCTACCTGTTGACGACGGCCGCTGCGGTCCCCGGCATTCTCCTGTTCTGGTGGATGATGCACATTGGACTGGTCGATAGCTCTATTGGTTCGGCGGGCAAGGCCGGAAGCGGAGACGTTCGCGCCGAGCATCCGGACGAGGAACCGAGCCCAGGCCGGCGATAAGGTGTTCTTCCCCGGCTAGGACGGAATTTCGCCGTTCGCCGCCAAGGCTTCGCCGGCCAGGTAGAGCGATCCGAAAATCAGGACTCGCGCCGGGATTCTTACGGCCGCTAGCGCATCTGACAGGGCGTCATACGGCTCGGCCCGGAAATCGAGCGAGCGGCCAAGATCGGCGAGCTCCCCTGGTGCGCGACAGTCATGATCACCGATCGGCAGGGTCAGCACCTGGCCGGCGAGACCGCGGAACGGCGAAAGCATTCCTTTGGGATCCTTGTTTCCAAGGCTGGCGAACACCAGCACGAGCGGCAAGTCCTGGCCGAATCGCAGCTGGACGAATTCGGCAATGGCGCGCGCCGCCGACGGGTTGTGGCCACCGTCGAGCCACAGCTCGCTGCCTGGCGGAAGCAGGCGGGTCAGCGGGCCTTCGGTCAGCTGTTGCATGCGCGCCGGCCAGTTGGCGGTGCGCATCGCCGTGTGCAGCGCACTCTCAGGGACCTCGAGCGCCCGCTGATGACGGATCATGGCGACCGCCAGCGCGGCATTCATCGCCTGATGCTTGCCGGGCAGTCGCGGCAGCGGCAGGTCAAGTGTGCCGTGCGCGTCGCGATAATGAATCCTGCCGCGCCGGACGGCGGCATCCCAGCGCGTGCCCCGAGGCAGCCACAGCGCACCTTTGTCCTTGGCAACCTGCCAGATGCGTGAGCTGATCGGCGGCGGATAGAGCTGTGTGACCAGCGGCACGCCAGCCTTGGCGATGCCGGCCTTTTCGGCGGCGATATCGGGCAGCTTGTTGCCGAGGAAATGCTGATGATCGAGCGCCAGGCTGGCGATGCCGGTGACCGCGGGATGGTCAATCACATTGGTTGAATCGAGCCGGCCGCCGAGCCCAACTTCGAGAATGCACGCGTCCGCCGGCGTGCGGGCAAATGCCAGGATCGCGACCGCAGTCGCGACCTCGAAAAAGCTCGGCTCGATGTCCGCGCTGGCGTCGAGCACTTCCGCGAGAAGCGCGGCAAGCGGCTCGTTTTCGATCAACTTCCCTGCCACGCGAATGCGTTCGTTGAAGCGAACCAGATGCGGACTTGTGAAAGCATGAACCTTGAAGCCAGCCGCTTCTAGTGCTGCGCGGAGGAAGGCGACGGTCGAGCCCTTGCCGTTGGTCCCCGCGACATGAAACACAGGCGGCAAACTGTCCTGGGGCCGCCCGAGATGATCCAGCAACGCCAGAATGCGCTCAAGCCCAAGTCGGTCGCCCGCCGGCGAAAGCTTGGCGAGGCGATCGAGCTGGGCCTGGACGCCCGGATGTGCCGAGCGCGCGAAATCGGCCATCAGGCGGCCTCTTTCGCCTCCGGCGTCAGGTAGGAAATCAGCAGCGCGAGCTTCTCCTTCAGCTCGCTGCGGGGGACGACCATGTCGATGATCCCGTGCGCAAGCAGATATTCGGCGCGCTGGAATCCTTCCGGCAGCTTCTCGCGGATGGTCTGCTCGATCACCCGCTGGCCGGCAAAGCCAATCAACGCGCCCGGCTCGGCAATCTGGACGTCGCCGAGCATCGCATAGGACGCGGTAACGCCGCCGGTCGTCGGATCGGTCAGGACGACGATGTAGGGCAGGCCGGCTTCATGGAGTTCGGCCAGGGCGACGGTGGTCCGCGGGAGCTGCATGAGCGACAGCACCGCCTCTTGCATCCGCGCCCCGCCGGACGCCGTGAAGATCACATAGGGTGCCCGGTCCGCGATCGCGGCGCGTACCCCGGCAACAAAGGCCGCACCGACCGCAATCCCCATCGAGCCGCCCATGAACGCGAAGTCCTGGACGCCGAGAACCACTTTATGACCGTCAATCTTGCCACGCGCATTGATCAGGGCGTCGCGTTCACCGGTGGCGGTGCGAGCTGCCTTGAGGCGTTCGGAATAACGCTTGCTATCCTTGAACCGGAGCGGGTCTTCGCGGACTTCGGGCGAGGGCAGGATCTCGAACTTTGCGGCATCGAACAACTGCTCGAACCGCGCTGCCGGACCGATGCGATCATGGAAATCGCAGCGTGGGCAGACGCTGTAATTTTCTTCCCATTCTTTGATAAACACCATCGTCCCGCACCTGGCGCACTTGTGCCACAAATTCTCGGCGCTCTGCCGCTTGGGCAGGAATGGAATGCCGCTGCGCACTCGGCTCAACCAACTCATTGAATGACCTCTTTCGATAGG
>Ga0207711_10003426_pt1 | contig 13719 bp, 13 predicted proteins | sample KBSS34metaG_FD_184401 | JGI IMG/M metagenome (GOLD analysis project Ga0207711, IMG submission 184401) | Switchgrass rhizosphere microbial communities from Kellogg Biological Station, Michigan, USA - KBS S3-4 metaG (SPAdes) (version 2) | ecosystem: Host-associated > Plants > Roots > Rhizosphere...
CGCCCTGAACCACCTGAAACGTCGGCGCCCCCGAGGCCGCCGGCTCCGGCGCTTCGTCCGCCGCCGCCGTCGCCTGCCGCTCGATCGCCAGGGCGACATTGAGCCCCGCCTCCGCCAGCCGCCCCAGCATCCACAGCTGCCGCTCGATCAGCGCCCGCGCCGTCTCCGCCGCCTTGGCGGGCGCCGGGCACTCGGCCGGGGTCGGGGCTGTGGTCGGCTCGGTCATGTTGCGAACAAATCAAGAACAAAAGTTCTGATTTGTCAAGGTCGGTCCGCGGCCCGTGCGGTCGTCTGTCTCCTCCGGTAACTGTCACCCGCGGTTTCGCGGAAGGGCGGGTAGGGCTGACTCATAGCCGAACTAGAAAATGGCCGCTCTGGATCGCAGAAGCAGGCGCGCACCACCGGGACATCCCGGATGAGAAGCTCGACGCGACACAACCTAAGGGCTAGATACGGTCGGGACGGACCGACTCACGTCGCCTCGGCTAAGGGCACTTTGGGAGGGCGCGCGCGGGCGCAGCCTATCGATCTATAATAGATGAGACCGGCAACTCGCGCCATCACTGTCGACGCTAAGATCGGCGCGGCGGATCCCCTGGAAATCGTGTCGGGCCCGTCAATCGTTCCGACAGAGCGCATGAAGCTCTTTTCCCCTTCCGAATGGGAAGGCTTCGTAAATGAGTGGGCCTCGAGCCTCGGGCAATACGGCTTGGTGGAACGGACCAGCGGTGCCGGCGACATGGGGTGCGACGTCATCGGAACCGTCGACCCTGGCGATCCGAATAGTCCGTGGGACAACTATCAGTGCAAACACTACGATCATGTGCTCGCGCCGAGCGACATCTGGATCGAGCTTGGCAAGCTCTGCTATTATACTTTGCGTCAGGATTATAGCGTCCCGCGCAAATACGCGTTCGTTGCTCCGCGCGGCGTCGGCGGCAAATTGGCTCGGCTATTGAAAAAGCCGGCTGCTCTGAAAGCCAGTTTACTTGCAGAATGGGATGACAAATGTGCTGCTCAGCTTACGAAGGGCGCAACCATCGCCCTGAGCGACAAACTGCGGGCGCACATCAACTCCATTGACTTCGCCATCTTCGGTTACGTCCCACCACTTCAGCTCGTCGAGCAGCATATGAAGACCCGTTTCTTCGCCGTGAGGTTTGGGTTGGGGCTTCCGCGTAGACCACCGTCCGCGGCGCCGCCGGCCGAACCGGGCGCGGGCGAGACGCGATATGTTCAACAGCTTTTCGAAGCCTACAGCGACAACCTCAAACGGACTGTGGCGCGACCCAGCGATCTGACGGATCGCCTTGGCGGGCATTTCAGCCGAGCCCGCGAAGCGTTTTACTGCGCCGAAGCGCTGCGAAATTTTTCACGTGACACACTCCCGGACGGCGCCTTCGACCATCTTCAGGACCAAATCTACGATGGTGTGGTGGATGTGAGCGAGGGTGCTCACACTTGCGGATTCTCAAGGGTCGTCGCCACGACCACCCAGGCCGCCAACCTGCAGATCACCAGTTCGGCGCTGCTCGGACGCTTCGAGACCCAAGATCGCCACGGCATCTGCCACCAACTCGCCAATGCGGATCGGTTGACGTGGGTGCCTGGCGATGATTGATCCGCAGAGCGCCGCACCGTTTAACAGCGCTTTGGAAACCGGTGTCCGCGCGCTGAACATTATCACGGAAGCCGCGCCGCAGCGGTTCGACCTGCAGCGGCTCGTGTTCTTTGACTATCTGGTCGTCCACTCTGGAGATGTCGGCGGACCGACCAGCCTTCACCCCAGTACGCCGATGCGCAACGGTGAGCTTTTAGTGCGTCGTGGGATTATAGAACGCGGCATGTTGCTTATGGTCAGCCGCGGGTTAGCTGAACGAAACCTCGGCCTGGACGGCATCTCCTACGTCGCCGCAGACGAGGCGGCGCCATTCTTGGATTGCCTTACTTCATCCTACGCGCGCACCCTGCGGGCGCGTGCGGAATGGGCGATCGAAGTGTTTGGCGATCTGGATCACGACGAGCTCAAATCGTACTTCGATGCGAATTTTGAGCGTTGGTCCCGCGAGTTTCAATCGACCGCCCAGCCGGATCTTCCACTGTGAGCGGCTTCCAGTTACGGCAAATCAAGGTGACAGGACCGTCCGTCGATGATGCGATCATGACCTTTCACGCGGGTTTAAACGTCATCTCGGGGGCGTCGGATACTGGGAAGTCCTACTTGGTCGAGGCCATCGATTTCCTTTTGGGCAGCGGAATGGCACCGAGATCCATTCCCGAAAGCCGCGGTTACGTCACAGCGGAATTGATCATCGAGGCGAACGACGGAAAGGTCTTCCAGCTTACTCGGGCGCTACAGGGCGGGGACTTCTTGTTAAGCGAGATCGTGGAAGGCCAAGACGCAACGCCGACCGCGCTCGGCCCGAGACATTCCGCGGGCGCGACGGACAACATCAGCAGCTTTTTGCTCCAACTGGTGGGCCTGCAAGGTAAGCGGGTCCGAAAGAACGCGCAAAACGAACTACAGAACCTGAGTTTTCGAAATTTAGCGCACTTGGTCATGGTCGATGAGGAAGCGATCATCAAAAAGGGATCTCCCGTCTACAGTGGTGAATCCACTCAACGCACCGCTCAGGCCGGCGTCTTCAAGCTCCTTCTGACCGACGAAGACGATAGCGCCCTCGTCGCGGCCAAGAAGCCCGCGATTGCGAAGGCGAAGTTGAACGCCAATCTCGAGCTACTAGGCCAGCTACTGGCCGAATACACACGTGAATTGGATGAACTCACCGCCGATCCGGCCGAACTCGACGATCAGCTGGAGAAGCTGAGGAGCACCATCGAGACCAGCGAGCAGGCGCTCGGCCGCGAGCGTGCGCAATTCGAAGACCAGGAACGCGCGCGCCAGGCAGCGTGGATTAGCCGTGATGAAGCGCGGACGAGGTTTGGCGAAGTTGCCGCTTTGCTCGAACGGTTCGACCTGCTCGACCAGCATTACTTATCCGACCTCGAACGGCTCGAAGCGGTTGCTGAGGCGGGGTATTTTTTCGCGGCTCTGACGACCGAAGCGTGCCCGCTATGCGGCGCTGCTGCAGGGGAACACTCCCATTCGGGGGTGGACTTTGACGGTGACGTCGACGTCGTCAGAACTGCTTGTGACGGTGAGATCGGGAAGGTTCGACAGCTGCGCGAGGAGCTCTCGCTGACGGTCGTCGACCTCAAGGCCGAGCAGGTGGCCTTGCGGGATCGCTACCGTGTGGCTGGCGAAAGGTACAAGTCGGCTGATAGCCGCTTGCGTGACCAGCTCACGCCAGCGCTGTCGAGCGCCCGTGTCGGCCACAGCAAGCTCTTGGAGGAGCGGCAGGGATTGCAGTCAGCGATCTCTTTGCGCGACCGGGTTGCCGATCTTCAGCACCGTCGGGACGCATTAGCACGAGATCTCGCCGCCGCCGGCGGAAACAAAGACGAGCGGCAGGGTCTGCCGCCCAGCGCCGTCCAAAGCTTCAGCGCCAAGGTCGACGAGTTGCTCGACGACTGGCGTTTTCCACACGAGAAGCCGGTCTATTTTGATGAGAAGTCCCATGACCTCGTGTTGGGATCGCGGCGGCGCGGTGAACAGGGCAAAGGCCTGCGCGCGCTGACCCATGCCGCGTTTTCGATCGCGCTCCAGGAAGTCTGCCGGGGAGAAGGAAGGCCGACGGTCGGGTTCGTGGTGTTGGATTCGCCCCTGGTAACTTTCCGAGAGCCCGATAGCGCGGAGGCCGGGCTCGACGCTAGGAGCCGCCAGGAAGTGAAGCAGGCGTTTTATCGAAGCTTGGCCCGGCGGGCTGGGCCGGACCAAGTGATAATCTTTGAGAACGAAGATCCGGATCCTGGCTTAGCGGGGCAAATAAATGCGGAAATATTTACAAAGCGGCCAGACCAGGGGCGCGCGGGATACTTTCCCGTGCGGCCAGAAAATCCTTTCCAGGACTTGATCGCCTGAGGCACCTCCGCGGCCCCCGTGGACACGATACCTAACCCCCACTGCTCGACTACGGCGGAAAGGTAGAGAACGCAGACGAGGAGCACTCGGGATAGGTATCGTGTCCCCGCAAGCTGAATACGGCTGGTTGGCGAGTCGGCCTCGATCGGTGCGATCATCCCAGCTCATGCGGCCTTCGTGCGGGTCTTGGCTGACGCTAGGGCCTGATCGGCTTGCGCCGCTTCGCTGACCATGAACTCCAAGCGGCTGAGCTTCGAGGCTAACCGATGATGGAACAGCGCCGCCAGCGCAAAGCCAGTCCCTAGTGCTGCCGGTGAGAACTTGATCACGGCCTTCAAGAAGGCGACCACCTGTATGCTGAGCTGGTGGGAGAACGTCCCGCTCTCGACGCCCAGGCCCACGAGCGTTAAGGTGCCTGTCGCCAGAGCGCCGAGCAGGGCGACACGCGAGGCTGTGCGATCCAGGAGCTGTCCGTGCAGCTTCAACCAGCGGGCGCGGGCAGCCAGCTTGTCGAACTTGCCGTCCACCAGACCATTGATGGTCCGCCATTCCTCCTCCCACATGTCGTCGAGGCGAGCGAGCAGGAGTTGGTCGGCGCGTCTCAGGCGCAGGACCGTCACCACGAAAATTCCGATCAGGTATCCCCAGGCCGAAGCCACGCCGGAGATGTAGACGCCCCAGCCGATCGGCTTGAGCCAATTGAGGCCCGGAACACGCATGGCCGCCACGAGCGCGCACACTCCTAGCGGGGTAAGGATCAGAGATGCGCAGAGCAGCCCCAAAAGAACCCTGTCAGATCGGAAGCTCACGACAAACTCGGGCAGGGTGGCTGCCAGGTCCGAGAGGCGCGATTCGGCCGCGCTCAGGGCCTCAGGCGGCGAAGAACGCTTCTTCATGGGGCGAGTTCCAAGGCTCGTTTCAACCGCTGTAGGCAGACAGGCGGCAAAAAGGCCGGCAACGAACGTCCTCATTTCCGCCCCTGAATTCTAAGGTTGATAAAACTACCAAGATCAACCACCGCGTCAAACCGGCCAGATGGCTAAAGCCTTGGTTCGCCACGCTTCTGAATCAACCGCTTCTTGCGTTCGACGAGCGCGGAAAGCTCTCGCTCGAACAACTGCCAGAAGTCCGCCTCCACTGCTGACGCGCCCGCGGGACACGATACCTAACCCTGCCTTCGTCGACTTTGGCGGGAAGGTAGGAAAACGCAAACGCGGAGCACATTGGCGGATAGGTATGGTGTCCCCCGCAAGGCCGCGCGAGCCATCCGAAGCCCGCGATAGTCGGCGCGCGGGTTAGGCTGGCGTCGACGAAGGGCCACAAGCGAAGGTAGCGCTCGGGGCGAGGATCGCAAAGAGAGGCGCTGCAGGGTCGGTCGATCTGGAGCGGTTTTAACGTCGGCTCCTCAGGCGCCGGGCGGGGCTTGCGGCGGTCGCGGGTCTGCATCGGAGCTGATGTGAACCGCCGCTGGCCCCCTCCGTCGCTTCGCGACAGCTCCCCCGCAAGCGGGGGAGCAGCTTCGGCCCAGGTCCTCCACCGCAACGCGGGGGGGAGGTCGCTCGAAGCGGAGCCTAGCCGCCGGCGAGCGTCTGCAGCTCGGTCAGCACCTGCTCGAGCCCGCTCATCAGCATCTGGCACTGGTTATGAGCCTCGGGGTTCACTGCGACGAGGTAGTCGGAAATGCCGAAGACGCTGAGCTTGAGGAGTTCGGTGTAGATGCGGACCTCCTCCTCTCCGTTCCCGCGGAACGGATGTACAAGCTTGTCGACAGCCATCCTGACCAGTACGCGCCGGTTGTGGTCCTCGATTGTGCTCATGTGTCTCCACTCTCTCGGTCCCAGCCCCGGCAGGCTAGCGGCTGCCGGGGCGTTGTCACGCCTCCGCGCAGCAGAACCGCGGCCAAAAGTGAGCCGTTCCAAAGGCGCCCGCGGCGTTTCTGCTATCTGGGCGATAGTGGCAACCTGCCGCGGGTCGCGGACAGCACGTCGCAGGGTTGCGTGGCATTACTTGGGGTAGAAACAAAACAACAAAGGCCCTGAGGTCTGAGCCGGGAGGCACCCATGCAAACGCTCGCAGTGATTGAAACCACTAATCCGGCCCCGCGATCGGGAAAGTCGGCCGCCGCCCTCACACTGGCCGATCTCAACCACGCGCGGCCCTCGGAGCTGCTGGCCTTCCTCAAGCGCGAAGTCGCCGACCTCAACGCCTACTGCGCGACGCTGAAGGGCGCGCTGTCGGCGGCGGGGATGACCTCGACGCCGGCGCGGCATCCGATGCTGGCCAAGCTGAAGCCGCAAGAGGCGGCGCTGGTCGGCATCCTGTTCTCGGCCTATCCGCGGGTGCTGCACCGCTACGACATCCTCGAGGCGCTGCCCGGCCGCGACATGGTCGAGGAGCGGGTCGCCAGCCTGGTCGGCTGCAAGGTGGCGCACGTCCGCAAGACCCTGGGCCCCGACGTGATCGAGAACGTCCGCGGCGAAGGCTACCGACTGGGCGCGGCCTTCTACCACGAACTGGCAGACAGCGACGAGGCGATCGCCGCCTGAGCGCGGTCGCTTACCTCCTGGCATTGGCGGCGGCGGGGCGATCAGGCGGTTGTGGGCATGGCGGGTCACCGAACCTGCGGCCTCGGCGGCGCGCACGGCGATCGGCGCGTGTCCCTGGCGCCAGCGGGCCTCGAAGGCCTCGGGTGAAAGCCCGGGCTTGCGCGCCAGGAAGCGGAAGACCGCGGCGGGGCCGGGCGCTGCGCCATGCACCAGGGTTTCGCGGCAGCGGAACGAGAACGCCGGCGTCTGGGCGCTGAACACCCGCCGCTCGTCCTCGAAGATCCGGGCGCGGTCGTCCAGCATCATGTCGCCGCGGACCTTCTCGATCCAGTCGCGGGCGACCTCGCCGCCCAGTTCGCCCAGGGCCTTGAGCGCCACCACCGCTTCGGCCAGCGGCGCCGGGGCCAGACGGCGACCGGCCTCCTCCATCATCAGTCAGGCGTCGAACAGGCTCATCTCGCCGCCGCCGGCTTCCGCGTTCAGCCGCAGGAATTGCGCCTCCAGGCCCAGCAGCTCGCTCCACAGCGCCGGGTCGAAGCCCACCGGTTCGGCGGCCCGCACGCGCGCCGAGGTGGCCTCGGCGCCGAAGAACCGTTCGAACATTTCCTGCACCGGCAGGCTGTCATCGGGCATTCCGAGTTTGCTCCTGGCGCCGGACCAGCTCCGGGTCGGGATCCGTCGCTGGGCGTTCCCAAGACGTCGTACCCAAACGAGGCGCTCGAGCAAGGCCGAGGAGCGCCCGCGGCGATGTCATCGCGGCGGCGGCGCGTTTACCCGACCTGAGCTAAAGAGCCTGTAGGGATGGCGGGCCGGCGGAGAGGGAACCAAGACATGGCGGAAGCGACGGAGCTGCCCCGGCCGACCCGCAGCTGGGGGCCGTTCGAGCCGCTGCGCGAGCGCTCGTTCGCCACCATCTGGTCGAGCAGCGTGCTGTCCAACTTCGGCCAGCTGATCCTGGGCGTCGGCGCGGCGTGGGAGATGACCAGGCTCGCCTCCTCGACGGAGATGGTGGCGCTGGTGCAGACCGCGCTGATGCTGCCGCTGATGCTGGTCGCGGTTCCGGCCGGGGCCGCGGCGGACATGTTCGACCGCCGGAAGGTCGCCCTGGTCGGCCTCGGCTTCGCCACCCTGTGCGCGGTGATGCTGACGACCCTGTCGGTGCTGGGCCTGGCCACGCCCTGGGTGCTGCTCGCCTTCTGTTCGCTGATCGGCGGGGGGGTGGCGCTCTACGGCCCGGCCTGGCAGGCCTCGGTGCGCGAGCAGGTCTCGGCCGAACATCTGCCGGCGGCGGTGGCGCTGGGCTCGATCAGCTACAATGTGGCGCGCAGCTTCGGCCCGGCGCTCGGCGGCGTGATCATCCTCGTCGCCGGGGCGAAGGCGGCCTTTGCGGTCAACGCCTTCTGCTACCTGCCGCTGTTCATCGCCTTCTTCTTCTGGCGGCGCAAGCCCGCCCCGGCGCGGCTGCCGCCGGAGCGGATGGACCGGGCGATCATCTCCGGCGTGCGCTACGTCATGCATTCGCCGCCGATCCGCACCGTGCTGGTCCGCGCCCTGGTCTTCGGCCTGCTGGGCGGGGCGATCGCCGCCCTGACCCCGATCGTCGCGCGGGATTCGCTGAAGGGCGGCGCCGGCACCTATGGCCTGCTCTTGGGGGTCTATGGGACGGGCGCGGTGCTGGGCGCCATGTTCACCGGACAGGTGCGCGCGCACCTCAAGGCGGAGCAGGCGATCAGCCTGTTCGCCGTGGTCACCGGGGTGATGACGGTGATCATCGGCTTCAGCCACAGCATCCTGCTCACCGCCGCGGCGATGGCGCTGGCGGGCGCCTGCTGGATGCTGCTGGCGACCCTCTTGAACCTCGGCGTGCAGTTCTCCGCCCCGCGCTGGGTGACGGCGCGCGCGCTGTCGCTCTACCAGTCGGCCCTGACCGGCGGCTTGGCCTTCGGCGCCTGGATGTGGGGCCGGCTGGCCACCGAGCATGGCGTCGGGCCGGCGCTGATGATCGGCGGCGTCGCCCTGCTGGTCTCGCCGCTGCTGGGCCTGCTGCTGCCGATGCCGGACATGTCGACGATCGCGGCCGAGCCGTTCGAGACCGGCCAGGAGCCGGAGGTGGCGCTGGCGCTCACCCTGAAGAGCGGTCCGGTGGTGATCGAGATGGACTACGAGGTCGATCCGGCCCATGCGCGGCCCTTCTACGACGCCATGCAGACGCTGCAGCGGATGCGCAAGCGCAACGGCGCCTTCGACTGGTCGCTGGCCCGCGACATCGGCGATCCGGCGATGTGGACCGAACGCTACCTGTGCCCGACCTGGGGGGATTATCTGCGGCTTCGCAGCCGCTTCACCCACTCCGATCGCGCCCTGCAGGACGCGGCCAACAGTTTCATGAAGCCCGGCGCCCGGCTGCGCGTGCGCCGCAAGCTGGAGCGGCCGTTCGGCTCGGTCCGTTGGCGCGCGGACACCCCCGACATGGGCGAGCAGCCGGTGGTGACGCTTACGCCTTGAGGCGGCGCGGCGCGGTCAGAGGAACCAGCTGTAGGGCCGCGGATAGGGCTCGTCGCGGGCGAGATAGATGACGCCGACAATCGCGCGCGCGGCGAACCACAGGTGCGTCAGGCCAAGGATCGACCAGCCGAGCGCGACGACCGGTATGCCGACGAGGATCAGCAGGACGCCGATCGCCGCCCAGGCGAGCCAGAGCCAGCAGGTGCGGATCAGGAAGGTGTAGTGGGTCCGCGCCACGGCTCCTGCGCCGCCGCGGTTGGCGTAGGCGAGGATCAGGCCGAGCAGCGTCGGCAGGCCGCTGGCGATTCCCAGCAGATAGAGGGCGTAGACCACCGCCGGCATGGTGCGGTCCTCGGCCCTGCCGTAGCTCAGGCGATCGGTCATGGCCGTCTTCCCTTGGCTGTCTGGTTTCCCGTCGGGCGCTTGCGCACCGACAGGTGGGGGACGATCGGCCCGGGGGAAAGGGCGCTCAGCCGCGTTCGAGGATGATCTCGGCGCCGGCGGCCACCGCATCGGGGGCGAGCGCCAGCGGCTTTTCCACCCGCACCCGGGCGCGGGTGACCCGCGGGTCGGCCATGCAGGCCCGCGCCAGCCGGTCGGCGAAGGTCTCGACGAGGCCGATATGGCCTTCCTCGGCGATCGCCCGGGCGGCCTTGAGGATGGTCTCGTAGTTAAAGGTGTCGGAGAGCCGGCCGGCGCCGGCGGACGGCACGTCGAGCTCGACGTCCACCGACAGCGGCTGCAGCTTGCCGATCTCGTGGCGATGGACGCCGATCTCGGCCTGCAGGCGCAGGCCGGTGACGAAAACCCGGGTCATCGTCGTGCGGATCTCCTCGCCGGGGCCCTGGGGGGGGGGCCGGCGCGCGCTTTCGGTCATCGAGGGACGGCTCATGGCCAGGCCAGGTGCTGGCCGGAATCGACGGCGATCATCTGACCGGTGACCGAGGGCGCGTCGATCAGATAGCGCAGCGCGCCGGCGACCTCGGCCGGGGGGACCGGGCGGCGCATCGGGGTGGCGTCCGCCTCGCTGGCGAAGTCGGCGGCGTCCTGGTGGATCGACTGCAGGGTCGGGCCCGGGCCGATGCCGTTCACCCGCACCCGCGGGGCCAGCGCCTGGGCCATCATGCGGGTGGCGTCCCACAGGGCGGCCTTGCTCAGCGAATAGGAGAAGAACTCCGGCGTCGGGCGCCAGACCCTTTGGTCGAGGACGTTGACGATCAGGCCTTCGCGGTCGGCCGGCAGCCGGCGGGCGAAGGCCTGGCTGAGCACCAGCGGCGCGCGCAGGTTGGTCTCCATGTGGAGGTCCCAAGAGGCGCGATTCAGGGTCTCGAAGGCGTCTTCCTCGAAGACGCTGGCGCAGTTGACCAGCAGGGTGACGGGGCCGAGTTCGGCCTCGGCCTGGCTCACCAGGGCCACCAGGGCCGATTCCTTGCGCAGGTCGCAGGCGAGGATGGCCGCCTTGCGCCCGGCGGAGCGCACTTCGCCGGCGGCGGCGTCGGCGTCGTCGCCCGGATTGCGCACATGGATGACGACGTCGAACCCGGCTTCGGCGCAGGCCTGGACCAGCGCGCGGCCGATGCGGCGCGCGCCTCCGGTGACAAGTGCCGCGCCGCGGTTTGGCATCCAGGCGCTCAGTCGTTCCGGCGGCTCAGTCGAACCGGCCGAACTCGACGCGGTTCAGTACGGCGAACACGGCGATGAAGAGGACGATGGCGGCGATACCGGTCATGGGCGGCTCCAGGGAAACAGCCTCCGGGCTTTAACGAGGCGGAGGCTCTGCCGCAAGCCGCGCCTAGTGTCCCGTATCTGACGTTCGTTATCGCTCGAGCGAGCGTCAAATTCACCTCACTCGTCTTCCCGCCGCTGTCCCTGAGCCCAGCCTAGCACCGCCATGCCGGCCGCGGTCGAGAGCATGGAGCCCATCAGCACCCCCATCCGCACCTCGGCCGCCATCAGCGCGTCGGGAAAGGCCAAGGCGCCGATGAACAGGCTCATGGTGAAGCCGACGCCGCATAGCAGCGAGACGCCGTACAGCTCGACCCACGCGGCGCCGGTCGGCCGCCGGGCCAGCTTCAGCCCGATCACCGCGGCGGTGGCGCCGAACACGCCGGCCTGCTTGCCGACGAACAGGCCGAGCGCGACGCCCAGGGCGACCGGACTCAAGAGGCCGCGCAGCTCCATGCCGCGGACCGAGAAGCCCGCCGCGCAGAAGGCGAACAGCGGCAGGATCATGAAGGCCACATAGGGATGCAGGCTCTGCATGAAGTCTTCCAGCACGCCCGGCCGGTGCGGCTTGCGCGGCTCGATCGGCACGGTCATGGCCGCCGCCACCCCCGCGACCGAGGTGGAGATCCCCGACTTCAGGGTGAAGGCCCAGACCAGCACCAGGCCCAGGGCGTAGAACAGGTAGGGCACCCCGCGCCAGCGGCCGAGCAGGGCCATCAGCACCAGGGTGACGACGGCGCCGCCGAGGGCGATCCACTGGACGCCGTGGGTGAAGACCATGCCGATGACGGCGACCGCCCCCAGGTCGTCGACGATCGCCAGCGTCAGCAGGAAGACGCGCAAGGTCGGCGGCAGCTTCGGGGCGGCGATCGCCAGGGCGGCGATGGCGAAGGCGATGTCGGTGGCCATCGGCGTTGGCCAGCCCTGCGGCGCGCCGCCGGCCCCGGCGTTGAACGCCAGATAGACCAGGGCCGGGACGATCATCCCGCCGAGCGCCGCCACGATCGGCAGCACCAGCCGGCGCGGATTGGCCAGTTCGCCGCGCAGCACCTCGTATTTGATCTCCAGGCCGACGACGAAGAAGAACACCGCCATCAGCCCCTCCTTCACCCAGTCGAGGGTCGGATGCGTTTCGCGGAAGGCGCCGACCTGGATGGTGAAGGGCGCCTCGATGAAGCTGAAGTAGAGGTGGGCCCAGGGCGAATTGGCCATGATGATCGCCGCCGCAGCCGCCCCGGCCAGGATCACGCCGGAGGCGCTCTCGGTCTTCAGGAAGTCGAGGGTGATGCGTCGCGCCATGCCGTCCGGTTAGCATGCAAGCCTGGCCGGAGCGACATGGCGTGGGGATTCCCGTTGTGGGCGAGCCGCTTTGCGCCCATCTGGCGTCAATGCCCGTCTCGTCCGCCTATCGCCCAGACCCTCAGTTCCCGAAGCTCGGCCCGGAGTTCGCCGATCCGGTGGAGGCCGCCCGCTTCCCGCAAACCCTGGTGCGCTTCCGCAACGACCGGGCCGCCGCCACCGTGGGGCTCGACACCCTGACCGACGCCGAGTGGATCGCCCACTTCGGCCGGTTCGAGCCGCTGCCCGGCAACATCAGCCCGCCGCTGGCGATGCGCTACCACGGCCACCAGTTCCGCACCTACAATCCAGAGCTGGGCGACGGCCGGGGTTTCCTGTTCGCCCAACTGCGCGAGACGCCACGGTTTGAAGGGCGAATGGGGGCTGAAGGCGGAATCGGCCGGCTGCTCGATCTCGGCACCAAGGGCTCGGGCCAGACGCCCTGGTCGCGGACCGCCGACGGCCGGCTGACGCTGAAGGGCGGGGTGCGCGAGGTGCTGGCGACCGCCATGCTCGAGGCGCTGGGCGTGCCGACCTCGCGCTCGTTCTCGCTGATCGAGACCGGCGAGGCGCTGACGCGCGGCGACGAGCCCAGCCCGACCCGCTCCTCGGTGCTGACCCGGCTGTCGCACAGCCATATCCGCTTCGGCAGCTTCCAGCGCCACGCCTTCTTCGACCGGCCCGACCGCGTCACCGCCCTCGTCGACCATGTGGTCGAGACCTACTATCCGGAACTGGCCGGGGCGGACGACCGGGCCAGCGCCCTGCTGGCGGTGGTGGTCGCCCGGACGGCCCGGCTCACCGCCCGCTGGATGGCCGCCGGCTTCGTCCACGGGGTGCTCAACACCGACAACATGAGCCTGACCGGCGAGAGCTTCGACTACGGGCCCTATCGTTTCCTGCCGCGCTCGGACCCGGCCTTCACCGCGGCCTATTTCGACCAGACCGGGCTCTACGCCTTCGGCCGCCAGCCCGAAGCGGTGTTCTGGAACCTGCAGCAGCTGGCCGGGACCTTCAGCCTGACCACCGCAAGCGATCCGCTGATCGCGGCGTTGAACGGCTTTGGCCCGGCCTATCAGCGCGAACTGGTCGCCGCCGTGCTCGAGCGGCTGGCGCTGAGCTCGCGCGGCGAGGCGGCCGACGTCGCCCTGGTGCAGGCCGCCTTCCGCGCCCTGGCCGAGGGCGGGGAGGCGCTGCGCTGGGAGCCGTTCTTCTTCGACTGGTTCGCCAAGGACGAGGCCCGCGCCCTGGCCGGGCCGCGGGCGGAGCTCTACGCCGCCGAGGCCTTCGTCGCCTTCCGCGCCCTGCTGGCCGACTATGCGCCGGACCGGCCCGAACGGTTGGCCGATCCCTATTTCGCGCGGCCCGAGCCCGAGGAGCTGCTCTACGACGAGATCGAGGCGATCTGGGCGCGGATCGCCGGCGACGACGACTGGTCGGCCTTCGAGGCCAAGCTTGCGGCGATCGAACGCGCCCGGCTCGGCTGGGGGCTGACGCTGCAGGGCGCCGAGGGGCCGGCCTGACCGCCGGCGGCCCTTTTCGGCGGAACGGCGTTCTTCAGCCCACGTTGAGTCTTGGGGCCGGACGCGGGGCGTTGAGGAGAGGCCCGCCCATGAAGGGCAT
>Ga0207711_10003432_pt1 | contig 13710 bp, 7 predicted proteins | sample KBSS34metaG_FD_184401 | JGI IMG/M metagenome (GOLD analysis project Ga0207711, IMG submission 184401) | Switchgrass rhizosphere microbial communities from Kellogg Biological Station, Michigan, USA - KBS S3-4 metaG (SPAdes) (version 2) | ecosystem: Host-associated > Plants > Roots > Rhizosphere >...
AGCACCGTCGAGAGCGGCTTCGATCCTTATCTCGGGTCACCGCCCGTTATTGGAACGGTCGGCGATGACTCGATCGTCGCCACTGGCAATACGGAGTCGGTATTCGGCGCCGGAGGTGATGATGTCATTGATGGCCGTCCGAGCGCCGTCCTTCAGCGAGTCGACGGGGGTTCCGGCAATGATACTATCTACGCTGGCGCGGTCGTCGATCTCGTCGTTAATGGCGATGCTGACAACGACAATATTTTCTCGGGGAGCGAAACCCATGGCGGCGATGGGAACGATACGATCACGATTGGTGATGTTGTATCGGAGTTCTTCTTCGTTGATGGCGATGCCGGCGATGATGTGATTACGGGTGGTGTCGCGAACGACGATCTGTCGGGCGGTGACGGCGCGGATAAAATCAGCGGCGGCGACGGCAATGATTCGCTATTTTCTGGCGGGAATGGGGTGGATGCCGACCGTGGTGATAACGGCTTCGAGCACGACACACTCTACGGAGACGCTGGTAACGACGTCCTTTTCATCGGCTATGGCGATGATGCCGACGGTGGCGTCGGCACTGATTGGCTAAACGCCAATTTCTCCGCATCGCCGACCGGTATCGTGTTGAATTCAGCCTCAATTGGTTCAGGCCTGTTGATCGGTGGCGGCACAATCGAAAACTTTGAGAGAGTGCAGTCGCTCACCGGTAGTGAGTTTGCTGATTCATTCGTCCTGACGGGGCAGGCGTATTCCTCAATCTATGCGCGAGGAGGGAACGACAGCGTCACGGCTAGCGGAGATGGCATCTACGTCCAAGGAGATGACGGCGACGACTTCATTTCCGTGACCGGCAACAACGTGGAGCTTCATGGTGGCAATGGAAACGACACGATCCTCGTCAATGGTGCGAACGCCGGCGTGAGGGGCGAGGCCGGCGACGACATCATCGGGTCGGCGGGCCTTGGCGGTTATTTTTGGGGCGACGAGGGCACGAACACGATTGACTACACGGCCAGTTCTACTGGCGTTACAGTCAATCTAGCGACCTCCACTGGCGCCGGGGGTGATCATCTCTTCAATTTCGCAAACATTAAGGGCTCGACCTTTGCCGATAGTCTTACCGGCGACACAGGAAGCAACGTGCTCGACGGCGGCGCCGGCAACGACACGATGGTCGGCGGGACGGGCGACGACACTTATTACGTCGACAGCAGCGGCGACGTCGTCACCGAGGCGACGAGCGCGGGCACCGACACGGTTCATTCGACCATCAGCTACACGCTCGGCGCCAACCTCGAGAATGCGGTTGCCGACGGCGCTGCGGCGATCAACCTCACCGGCAACACCCTCGCGAATGTTCTGACCGGCAATTCCGCCGCCAACATTCTCGACGGTGGCACTGGCGCCGACAAGCTGACCGGCGGGGCGGGCGTCGATACGTTCGTGTACCGCACGGGCGGCGGCGCTGACGTCATCACCGACTTTGCCGCTGGCGAGGCGATTGACGTCTATGGCTTCAGCGCCGCTAAGTCGGTGGTTCAGTCGGGCAGTAATGTCGTCGTCACCTTGGCGACGGGGAGCACGATCACCGTCGACAATGCAACCGTCGCCAACGTCAATGCCGCGCTGCACTTTATGGGTTCCGGCGGCGGCGGCACGCCGGGCACGATCATCGGGACGGCCAACGCCGACACGCTGAACGGCACCAGCGGCAACGACACGATCAACGGGCTTGGCGGCAACGACACGCTTAATGGCAACGGTGGTAACGACACGCTGGATGGCGGCGCCGGCGCGGACATCATGAAGGGCGGTGCGGGCAACGACATCTATTTCGTCGACAACACCGGCGACCGCGTCACCGAGCTGTCGGGCGCGGGCACCGACGAAGTGCGCACGACCATCACGCAAACGCTCGCCACGAATGTCGAGAAGGGAACTGCGCTCGGAACGGCCGCGATCAACCTTACGGGCAACACACTGGCCAACACGCTGACCGGCAATTCGGCGGCAAACACGCTCAATGGCGGAGCCGGGAACGACACGCTGAAGGGAGGGCTCGGCAACGATGTGCTGACCGGCGGTACAGGCGCTGACGTGTTCCTGTACAGCGACGTCAGCAGCGGCGCCGACCGGATTACCGACTTCGTCTCGGGCGCCGACAAGATCAATCTGCATGCCTTGGGGATCACTGCCGCGCAGGTCCATACGGCGGTAAGCGGGAGCAATCTCGTGATCGGCGTCGATGCCGATCACAACGGGACGAACGACTTCACGATCACGCTCACCGGCGTGACCCACATCAGCGCATCGGACTATATCTTCTAAGAGGTCAGTCCTCGTGACCCGCGCGCCATAGCGCGCCCGTCAGCGGCTCCATCAAATATTGCAACGCGGTCCGCTTGCGCACGGTCAGCACGGCCTCGACCGGAAGTCCCGGCCGCAGTTCGCCGTTGCCGAGGACCGATCGCACCTTCGCCAATTCCTTGGCAGGGACGACGATCTCGGCGCGGAAGAACGAGCGCCCGCTCTTCTCGTCGGTAAAGCTATCTGCCGAAACCGTCCGCACGCGCCCGCTGAACAGCGGAAGCGAGCGGTTGTGGACGCTGACGAAGCGCACCTGCGCTTTCTGTCCCGGGTAGGCGTCATCGGCATCGGTCGGGGCGAGCTGGGCCTGGATGACGAGCTCACGCCCGTCGGGCACGATATCCATCAGCTTCTGGCCAGCGGCAACGACCCCGCCGATTGTGAACACCGTCAAACCCACGACCTGTCCGCTTACAGGCGCACGAACCAGCGACTGCTGCAGCTGTTCGCGCGTCGCGACCAGCTTTGGAAGCACCTCGGAAAGCTTGCTCTGGGCGTCTTTTAGATCCGATTCGATTTCCTGGAAGCGGTCGCGCGAGACACTGAGGGACTGCATGCGAGTCTCCCCGATGCCTTCGCCGGCGCGCGCATATTCGGCCTTCATCGCCGCTTCCTGGCCCTTGAGGTCGGCCTGGGCGCGTTCGAGGGCACGAACGCGGTTGATCGAAGCAAAGCCCTTGTCGGCAATCGTCTTCAGACCATCGAGCTCTTCGCCGATCAGCCGCTGCTGCTCGACGAGCGCGGCGCGTTGCTGCGTGTAGCCCGATTGCTGTTGTGAAAGTTGCTGCCCCCGTTCACCGAGAACAGATTGCTGCGCGGAGATTGCGGCAGATCGGGCGCGCATCTCGGATCGCTGCAACGCCAACACCTGCGCGGCAATCGGACGATCGTCGGGACTGAGCGACGCGAATTCGGCGGGTGCAGCAAAATCGCGCTGTCCATTGCGTTCCGCCAGAAGCCGTGCGCGCTCGGCGAGCAAGGTCAGATAGTCGCTGGTCAGGCCCCGCTCGGAGGCGCGCAGCTCAGGCGCGGAAAGCTCCACCAAAACCTGTCCGGCCTCGACGTGCTGCCCCTCGCGAATGCGGATTGCGGTAATCACTCCGCCGTCGCGGTGTTGTACGGTTTGGCGGTTCCCGGCGACCGCGATGGTGCCCGGGGCGTTGACGCCCGCGTCGAGCGGCACCAGCGCCGCCCAGCCCAGAAACAGTACAAAAAAGAGCGCGGCCGCCGCGATTCCGATGCGGATTTCCCGTCGCGGATTTCCGGCCTCGAGCGGTTCCGGCGGCTGAAGGACGAGCGCGTTGCTCATGCCGCGTTCTCCGAAGTGCTCGGGCCGGTCAGCCGGGCGACCACATCCTTCGTCGGGCCGATCATCTTTGGCCGGCCTTCCTCGAGTACCAACAAGCGATCGGCGACGGCTAGCACGCCCCGGCGATGCGCGATCACGATCACCGTCGCTCCTCGCGAACGGGCATTGGCGAGCGCCGCAAGCAACGCCGCCTCGCCGGCCTGGTCGAGAAAGGCGTTGGGCTCGTCGAGCACGAGCAGCCGCGGTTCGCCATAAAGCGCCCGGGCGAGCGCGATGCGCTGCGCCTGGCCTGCCGACAATCCCGCTCCGCCAAGCCCGAGCATGGTGTCGTATCCCTGCGGCAGGCCGAGAATGAGCTCGTGAACGCCGGACTCTTTTGCCGCGCGCACGACCGCTTCGTCGATGGCCTTAGCGTCATCCGCATTATGGGACCGGGTGAAGCGCGCGATATTCTCCTTGATCGTTCCTTCGAACAAAGACGGCTCTTGCGGCATGTAGCCCAGGTGCGGACCCAACTCGTCCTGATCCCAATCGGTGAGGCTCGCACCGTCCAGTCGAACGATCCCGACTGTTGGCTGCAGTGCGCCCACCAGAATTTTGCCGAGTGTTGTCTTGCCCGATCCGCTGGGACCGATGATGCCGAGGATTCGGCCGGGCTCGGCGGCGAAGGTCGCACCGATCAGGATCGGCCGCCCATCGCGGCCGCGGACCCCGACTTCCTCGACCTTGAGCAAGCCTTCGGGGGGTGGGAGGGAAGTGTAGATCCGTTGCTCCCCGACATTGTCGAACGCGCGCGCGAGGCGATGCGCGGCAGCTCGCGCCGAGGCGAGCGACGACCAGGCGCCGATAATGCTTTCGATCGGCTGCAACGCGCGGCTCAAGAGGACCGACGAAGCGATGATCGCGCCGGCGGAAATTTCTCCAGCCAATGCCAGGAGCGCGCCGAGACCGAGTGCCGCGGACTGCACGAAAAGGCGGAGGAAACGACTGGTTGCCGTAAGCCGGCTGCCGGCGAACTGCGCGTGAATCATGTTGGCTAACGCGATCCGGCGGTGGCCAAGCTGGCGTTCGACGATCGCGCCGGTCATGCCGAGACCCTTGATCGTCGTGCCATGAACTGCGGCCGCCTGCTGCGAATTATGCGCCGATGCCATCGCCGAGGTCGCGATCTCCATGTTCTTCTGGGTTGCGCGCTGGTTGAGCCAGGCGAGTGTAACCAGCAGCGCGGCCGCCACGATGGCCAGAATCCCGATCCAGAAATGGAGCATGAACGCGACGAGCAGGAATACCGGGGTCCATGGCACGTCGAAGATCGCCGCGATCGCCGGGCTGGCCATCGCCGTACGGACGGAATCAAAATCGCGCATCGCCTGCGCCGCCACGTTGGAATCGGTCGCCATCATCTGTGTCAGGATGCGCGGCGCGATCAGCGCATCGACTCGCTGGCTCGCGCGGACCAGCAAACGGTTGCGGATCATGTCGAGAACCGACAGCGTGAGAAGCGCCAAAGCGAGTGCGACGGTGATAAACAACAAGGTCGTCTTGCCGCCCGTCGGGACGACACGGTCGTAGACCTGGAGCATGTAAAGAGTCGGCGCCAGGTAAAGCAGGTTGATGAGTAGGCTGAATACGGCGGCGGCGACGAAATGCCGCCGGCATTCGGCAATCGCGTCTGTCATGACGCGTGGAAGCTCAATCCCTGCAAGCTTCACGGCCATCTTCCGGCGACGCCGATGCGCCGCATTCCATCGAAAGGCCACGTGTGCATGAAGTTTCCCTGCCCGGCGGCGGCGAAGCGCTGCTTCACTCGTCCTATCCATCTCATTTTGCTAAAAAATGACGGAAGAGTCGAGAGTGGCTCTGCAAAAGTCCAATCCTGGGACAATGTTCTCCTGCCTCTAAATGACGAGTTGCAGAGTGGCTCCGCCTTCCGCAGATTCGATTGCGGAGATTGAGCCTCCATGGGCAAGCGCCACTTGCCGGGCGAAGCTCAGGCCGACGCCGCTCCCGCCCTTGTGCGTTGTGTAGAAGGGCAGGAAAATGTCCTCGCGCTTGTCACTGGGAATGCCGGTCCCATTGTCGCGGACTTCGACGCGGAACTGGCCTTGGCGATCGCGAGCGATGCTTAGGACGACGACGGGATTTGCAACCTCTGTGGTAGCACGGACGGCGTTGCGCAGCAGGTTGAGCACCGCCTGCGCAAGGAGCTCGGGGTCCGCGTTGAGATTGAGCGTTGCGGGGTCGACCTCGAGCCGGGTTTCGACTCTTTGCTCGTCCGCGCTCGCCGTCGCGAGGCGCAAAAGCTCCTCTCCCCACGGCTCGGCTTTGAAGGTGCGACGATGCACCTCAGGGGTTTGCGCAAACTCGCGATAGCTCTGGACAAAATGAAGGATTCCTTCCGCCCGCCGCGCGACCGTCTCCGTTGCCACGCGCGCTTCCGTGAGGTCGCCGTTGCCGGACTCAGCTGCCGCTACAAGGTCTGCACCGGACCGTGCGAGCGAGGTCACCGGCGTCAGCGAATTCATAATTTCATGAGTGAGAACGCGAACGAGATCTACCTGAGCGGCAACCTCCAGCGCGCCAAGCTCGCTTTGAACCGGCAGGATTGAGATCACTGTTACCGGATTCTCAAGTCGCGCGACCTGGGCCGACGCGAACACCGCCTTTTGCGGGATACCCTCGAGGTTGAGTCGGGTGATCTTGCGCGAACCCGGCGGCAACTGAACTGCTGCGGCGAGCTCTGGCCCCAGGCTTTCGAGGTCTTCCACGCGATGCAGTGGCTGCCGCGCAAACAATTGACGTGCTGCCTTGTTGAGCATTTCGACGCGCCCCTCGCGATCGATCGTCAGCAGCGCGCTTGGGGCATCGTCGATGATTGCCGACTGAAATCGGGATTCGGCATTCTCCTGAGCGTGGCGCGCTTGAAGACTCCTTAGTGCCTGGTCGAGGGCATTGCCGAGAACATCGAAGCCGCCGCCGCTCGGGTCGGAGAAGCGCTGGGAATAATCTTCGAAGCGCACCGATTCGACGAATCGCGAGACGATGAAATTGGTTCGGCGAATGAAGCTCCACAGACTGCCGATCGCCAACAAGGCGACGATGAGCGCAACAATACGCCCCGCGCGAAGGTCGGGCGTCGCGACCGAGAGGACGAGCAACCAAAGCGCCCCGCCGAGCGCGATTATGCGCCAAGCCAGCCCGAACTCGAACCGCTGTCTAAAGCCCATGCTTTTCCATGCGCCGGTAGAGTGCCCCTCGGCTTAACCCGAGTTCGGTGGCGGCGAGCGAGATGTTGAAATGATGCATCCTCAGCGCCCTCTCGATCATCTGCTTCTCGAATTGGTCGAGGTTCAGGCTGCTGCTGTCGGCCGGCGCTGGAACGGCCGATGCATCGGGTCTGGTTGGAAGCGGGAAGTCCTCGATCCGATAGATCTCGCCATCAGCCATGATGACGGCGCGCTCGGCCGCGTGGCGAAGAGCACGGACATTGCCGGGCCAATCATGGCGCAACAGTACTTCGATGACCGCCGGCGGAAGAATGCGGGCAGGCCGATCGTATTTGCGCGCGAACAGCGCGAGATAATGATCGAGAAGAACCGGAATGTCCTCGCGGCGTGCGCGGAGGGGAGGCAGGTGGATTTCGATCGTGTTCAGACGGAACAGGAGGTCCTGGCGAAAACGGTCCTCGTTGGCCAATTGCTCGCCCGAAAGGTTTGTCGCGGCCACGACGCGGACATCGATCTCCACCGGCCGGTTTGCGCCGACAGGCACGACCTTTCGTTGCTCGAGCGCGGTCAACAACTTGGGTTGTAGGTGCAGCGGGAGGTTGCCGACCTCGTCGAGGAACAATGTGCTGCGGTCGGCGGCCTTCAATCGGCCGATGCGCTCACCTGCTGCGCCGGTGAAGGCGCCTTTCACATGGCCGAACAACTCCGACTCGAAGAGGGTCTCGTTGGTCGCTCCGAGGTCGATCGAGACCATCGGCTGTGTGCTGCGCTGGGACAGGCGATGGATTTCGCGTGCGACAATCTCCTTGCCGGTGCCATTCTCGCCCAGGATGAGGACGTTGGCGTCGGTCGGGGCCGCGCGCTCGATCAAGCGACGGACGCGCTCCATCGCCTCCGATTTGCCGATCAGCGGAGTATCGCCGGTCGGCGCGACTTCGGACGCGCGGCTACGTTCAACGCGCGCATCGATTTTGCTTCGCCTGAGCGCCGCTGCACTGCGCACGGTCGCCGCCAGCCGCTCATTGCTCCACGGCTTGGCGACGAAATCGCTGGCGCCACGCTTAAGTGCCTCGACGGCAACCGACACGGCGCCATGAGCAGTGATGATCACCACGGCAGCATCGGGATCCTGGTCCATGATTTGCCCGAGGAATGCCAGCCCTTCGCGACCGTCCGTCGCGGAGCGCTGGAAATTGAGGTCCAGCAGAATCGCGTCGGGACTCTCCCTTTTGAGTAAAGGTACCAACTCCGCCGGCGAGGAAAGGCTCTCGATACGCTCGAACATATCGCGCAGCGCAAGGCGCGCCGCGAGCCCGATGTCGGGATCATCGTCGACGACGACGGCCAGGCCGAATTCCGCTTCCACGCTACGCCTGTAGCGTCACTGTCCGGAAACGAACAATAGGCAAGTCACTCAACTCATCGAATTTAGTTGGCACGATGCTTGCAGTGATTGAGGCATGATCGATTGGCTCAACTCCTCCGGCCCAGCGCAGGTGCGGTACCTGATGCGGTCAAAAGTGTCCATTTCCGGACAAATGCTGGCCGGAGGTGAACGATGAGCCTGATCGAGCTTCGCCAGGCGGCTCGCTCCGAAGCAGTCAGCGGCGGAACCATGGACCGGGTGATCGAGCGCCGGACTATCGACAAGCGAATTCTCATCGGCGGCGCGGCTGCCGGTCTTTTCCTGCTGGTCCTTCTATTCTGGCTTTTCGCGCCGAGCGCGGGATCGATGACGGTCAACCGGGATCGCCTGTCGATTGCCGCCGCCCAATCCGGAACGTTTGAAGATTTCCTGCCCCTCCGCGGCCGCGTGACCCCGCTGGTTACTGTCTATCTCGACGCGGTGGAGGGCGGGCGCGTCGAGAAGAAACTCGTGGAGGATGGCGCTCAGGTCACCCAGGGCCAGTTGCTCGCCATCCTGTCCAATGCCGAGTTGCAGCTCTCGACGCTCGAGAAGCAGGCCGAGGTTGAGCAGCAGCTCAACAACATGCGAAGCCAGGAGCTGGCGCTCACCCAAACCCGCAACGCAAACCTGCGCGACTTGAACCAGGCGGAGACCGATCTCGCCAAGGCGCGTCGTCAGTACGACCTCTATAAGCCCCTTGCCGACCGCGGCTTCGTCTCGAGCAAGACATTGAACGACACGCGTGACGATCTTGCGTATCAGGCGAAGCGTCTCGAAATTCTGAAGACGAGCATTGCTCAGACCGAAGCCTTGCAATCCAGCCAATTGAAGCAACTTCGCGCGGCCTCCGGCTCACTGAACACCAGCATGGGGGTCGCCCGGAACAGCCTTGGCCAGCTGAACATTCGCGCGCCCGTAACCGGCGAGCTCAGCGGTTTCGACATCCAGCTGGGCCAGTCGCTGCAGCAAGGCGAGCGCATCGGCCAGATTGACAGCGCCGGCGCCAACAAGCTGCAGGCCGACGTCGACGAATTTTACCTCGGCCGGGTCTCGATCGCGCAGACCGCGACCGCCGAGATCGACGGCAAGATCTATCGGCTCAAGGTCGCGAAGGTCTATCCGCAGGTCCGCAACGGCCAGTTCCAGATCGACCTGGTGTTCAATGGACCGACGCCCGCGGCGATGCAGCGCGGCCAGACCATCCAGGCCAAACTCACGCTAGGCGATTCATCTCGCGCGTTGCTGATCCCCAACGGTGCATTCTTCAACGACACCGGCGGCAATTGGCTGTTCGTCGTCGACAAAAGTGGCAACGGCGCGACCAAACGCCAGGTCCAGCTTGGCCGCCGTAATGCCGATTCCATCGAGGTGCTGGGCGGACTCTCACCGGGAGAGCGCGTCATCACTTCCTCCTACAGCGGGCTGGTCGACAAGGGCCGGCTGAACTTCAGCTCCGGCGAATGAGAAAGGAACACCATCCGTGCTGACCATGACCGGCCTGACCAAATCCTACCGCACCGACACTGTCGAGACGACCGCGCTCGACAGCGTGGACCTGGACATCGCCGACGGCGAGTTCGTCGCGATCATGGGCCCATCTGGCTGCGGTAAATCCACGCTGCTGAACGTCATGGGCATGCTCGATAGCCCGACCAGCGGCTCCTACATATTCAACGGCCAAGAGGTTGCCGGCCTCGGCGAGTCACAGCTCGCCGACACCCGCAAGAGCAACATTGGATTCATCTTCCAAAGCTTCAACCTGGTCGACGAGCTGACCGTGCGCGAAAACGTCGAGCTCGCCTTGCTCTATCACGACTTTCCATCGTCCGAGCGCAGGGCGCGGGTCGATCGGGTCCTCGACAAGGTCGGCATCGCACATCGCGCCAAGCACCGTCCGACCCAGCTGTCCGGCGGACAGCAGCAGCGGGTCGCTGTCGCCCGGGCGCTGGTGGGCGAACCCAAGCTCATTTTGGCCGACGAGCCGACCGGCAACCTCGACACGGCGCACGGCGAAGAGGTGATGCGGATGCTGCGGCAGCTGAACCAGGAGGGATCAACCATCGTCATGGTCACGCACTCACCATCGCACGCCGATTTCGCGAGCCGCATCGTCAATATGCTCGACGGCCGTATCCTCCAGGAGCGCCGCCGCGCCGCCTGACAATCTAGCATCTATTCAAAGGATCAAGCCATGTGGCGGAATTATTGGACGGTCGCAGTTCGGGCGCTTGCCAAGAACAAGACCTATTCGATCATCAACATTGCCGGCCTCGCCATCGGCATGGCGGCCTGCATCCTGATCCTCCTCTATGTTCGCTACGAAGAGAGCTATGATCGGTGGTTGCCGAACGCCGAGAACACATACCAGTTGCAGGCGTGGTATCCGAACCCCGACAGCGGCAGTCCGATTTTTGGCCAAATGTCGGCTTACGTCACGAAGGATCGCATCAAGAAGGATTTTCCTCAGGTCGAACGAGTCGGTTACATCCTCAGCTCCCAGCCAATCCTCCTGAAGGATGGCCAAGCGTCGATGGCCGAGAATTATGTCACGGCCGACGACGACATCCTCAAGGTCCTCCAGCTGCCAATGCTCTCGGGAACGACCCTGACGAGTCCCCAGACAGTAGTTCTTTCCCAGGCGGAAGCGATCCGCCGTTTCGGTACTGAGCAGGTCGTCGGACGCACGCTGACCACCGTCGCCAAGGGAAAGACGCGTGATTATCGCGTCGTCGGCGTATTCAAGGATCTCCCGAAGAATTCGCATATGAAGCTTGCGGGTATCCTGCGCGCGGATTTCCCCTCTTACTTCGCCGATTCACCCAATTTCTTGACGGCGTGGGGTTGGCAGTCGGGCTGGGTCTACGCGACGTTGCGACCCGGCACCGACGTCAAGCAGCTCGAGGCGGCACTGCCCGCCTGGGAGAAGCGAAACATTCCTGACGAAACAAACGAAGGCATCCGCACCAACCAGGGCGACAATCAAGACTGGCACTTCGTCAACGTCAGGGACATCCATCTCGGCAAGGGACAAAACGGCGTCATGACGCCGGGCAACGACAAGCGAACGGTGGCGACCTTTTCAATCATCGCGCTGTTGATTCTAGGCATGGCCATCGTGAACTTCACCAATCTCTCTACCGCCCGGGCCAGCCAGCGCGCTCGCGAGGTCGCGCTGCGCAAAGTGCTCGGTGCGAACCGCAAGCAACTGCTGGTCCAATTCGTCGGCGAGGCATTGCTGATCAGCGCTATTTCGATGCTCGTCGCGCTGGCACTCGTTGAATTGTTGGTTAGGCCGTTCGCGGCATACCTGGACGCGGATATGACGCTGACATACTTGGGCAGGGATGGCATTCTTTTGCCGGCCATCGCGATTACTATGCTGGTCGGGATTCTCAGTGGCCTCTACCCCGCCTTTTTCATTTCCCGGTTCAAGCCCGCCGAGGTGTTGAAGGCGAACCGGTCAGCCGCCGAAACTCCGGGCTCGGGGCGCTTGCGCACCGCCCTCGTGGTTGCACAGTTCGCCATCTCGATCGGCCTCATCGTCTGCACTACGGTAGTTTACTCTCAAACTGTCTACGCTCGTACGGTCGACCCCGGTTACAAGCGCGATCACATTCTGCAGGTCGAAAACGTCGGCCGAGCTCAGGTTCTGCCGCGATCCGAGATGCTGGTTGAGCAAATGAAGCGGATTCCAGGCGTGACGGCCGTAGGGCTGACAGACCTGGGTGTGGCAACCGACAACAATATCACCAACGGCGTGGTACCCCCCGGAGCGACCGAGCCGGTCGACATTGGCAATTACACGGTGGACGCGGGCTTTTTCGACGCCATGGGGCTCAAGCTCCTCGCCGGCCGCTGGTTCGATCCTAACCGTCCCGCTGACGATGCAACCACGCCCTATCCTAGCGACCCGGCAGTCGAGCGCGCACTAGCGGTCCGCGGGGTCAATGCAGTGCTGAACGAGCTTGCGGTCCAGCGTCTCGGATTCAAAACGCCGCAGGACGCTCTCGGCAAGACCTTCCGCGCTGGATTTTTCTCAGACGAGGCAGGCCAGACCACCGTCACTGTAATTGGCGTCGTGGGCAATTCACAGTTCCGCTCGGCCCGCGACGAACTGCAGCCCCTGATGTACCGCAAGGTCAGCAAGGGACCGGGATGGATGATCATCCGCTACTCTGGCGATCCCGAAGCCGTGCAAGCTGCCGCGGAACAAAAATGGAAGCAGATTGCCGCGGACGTCCCGTTCCAGGCAAAATTCAGCGAGGACATTGTACGTGGATTGTACAAGGCGGACGTGGCCCGCGCGCAGATCTTCGCGGCATTTTCGCTTCTCGCGGTGATCATTGGCTGTCTTGGACTCTTCGGCCTGGCTTCATTCACGGCAGAGCGCCGGACCAAAGAAATCGGTATTCGCAAGGTCCTTGGTGCCCGAACGCGCGACATCGTCCAGCTGCTCGTCTGGCAGTTCAGCCGGCCGGTGCTCATCGCCAACCTGATCGCATGGCCGGTTGCCTGGTGGGTGATGCGCGATTGGTTAAATGGCTTCGAGCAACGTGTCACGCTTGGTCCGGTGCCGTTCTTGAGCGCGGCCGCTATCGCGCTCGGCATCGCCGTCGTGACGGTCGTCGGCCATGCCACGCGGGTCTCGCGCGCAAACCCGATCCACGCATTGCGTTACGAGTAGCAGGAGCCGGAATTTAACGGAGGCCCGGCTCAGTCGCTCAAAAGGCTTCGAGTGGTAGCTTCATGACCGTATCGGCCCCAGCTTCGATCTTGCGCCGCAGCGCGATGGAGCTGGGGAGTTCGCGCTGGGCATAGAAGCGCGCGGTCGCGATCTCTTGGCTTCGTGGAACGCCCTGTCTTCGTGACCTTCTGTCAGGGCCCGGCTTGAGGCGGCAGCGATCTTGAGCCACATCCAGCCGAGCGAAACGAGGCCCATCAAATCCATATAAGCATACGCGCCTGCCCCTGCATTGTCGGGGTCGCTCATCGCGTGCTGGGCTAACCAAATGGTCGCGGATTGAAGATCGCCGAGCGCGGGCGCCAGCGCTCCCGCGATGCCTGCTGGATCGCCTGCGGCACTGGCGTCGGCAATGTCCTTTCCGACCAGATCGAAGAATGCACGGACCGCGCGGCCATTGTCGCGGGGGAGCTTGCGCCCGACGAGGTCCATCGCCTGGATGCCATTGGTGCCTTCGTAGATTTGCGTGATCCGGGCATCGCGAACGAACTGTTCGATGCCATGTTCGCGAATGTAGCCGTGGCCGCCCAACACCTGCTGCGCGAGTACGGCCGCCTCGAATCCCTTGTCGGTGAGGTAGCCCTTGATGACCGGCGTCAGCAGACCGAGCAGGTCCTCGGCCATCTGACGCTCGGCTTCGTCGGGAGAGCGGCGGACGAGATCGACCTGC
>Ga0207711_10003435_pt1 | contig 13705 bp, 10 predicted proteins | sample KBSS34metaG_FD_184401 | JGI IMG/M metagenome (GOLD analysis project Ga0207711, IMG submission 184401) | Switchgrass rhizosphere microbial communities from Kellogg Biological Station, Michigan, USA - KBS S3-4 metaG (SPAdes) (version 2) | ecosystem: Host-associated > Plants > Roots > Rhizosphere...
CTTCGCCACATCGCGTCGCAAACCCCGTCCCGCGACTATGGCGAATTGCGCGTTTATCGCATGATCAACAACTATTTCCAACCCTTACGTGTGTGGTAGCGGCGACACCACTATCGCAGAGAATTTTCCATCCTGCCCTTTTGTCGTGCGTCTGAGAAATGTCCAGAGGGCCCTGCCGTAGAGCGGCCGGGGCGCGCCCGATTACAGGCTCAGCCGCACGCCGACGAACGCGCGTCGACCTACCTGGTCGTAGTCGCTGCTCGTGTTGCCTATCGAGTTGTTCCCCGTCGTTCGGCCAACCCACTCCGGGGTCGCGTTGAAAATGTTGTCGATGCTGGCGCGTAGCTGCCAATGCAACTTGAACGTCCAGCTGCCGAAGACATCGAACTGATCGTGGGACTCGATCGGCAGAGCGGTCGAAGCGGACCCCGGCGCCGGATCGAGCGACGGTAGATGTTGCCAGCGGACTCCGACCGACAGCGGGCCTTTGTGCCAGCCTGCAGTCGAAAACAAACGATAGTCGAAAGACGAATTCTGCGCGGTTCCTTTGTAGTCGACGAACGGCGCTCCTGGAAACTGCGACTCGGAATAGAGACCGAGCACGCTCGTCTCGAAACGCACGTCGAAATTGCCGATGCCCCAGTCGATCTGGATGTCATAGCCATCGGATCGGATGCCGCCTTGGTTTACGTATCTAGCGTCGTACTTGCGATCCGCTCCGAAATTGCCCGGGGTCAACGGCACACCGCCGAGGTACTCACGCCGGATGCGTCCACAGAAAGGGTTGCCTGCGGCGAGCTCTGCACCCGTATAAGTGCCCGCAGCGGAGCCGATCAACGGGTTGTATTTGGCATCCAGACACTGCTGGTAGACCGCGTCGTGAGCCGGAGCGCCGATCGCGTGGTCGAGCGCGATCTTGTACCAGTCGATCGTGATCGAGAGCCGCTCGGCGACCTTCGGGCTGATCACAACGCCGGCCGTATACGTGTCCGCCGACTCGGACTCGAGCTTCGTATTCCCCTGCTGCGCCGCGACGGCAAACGGGTAGTAGCTGGTGAGGCCGAAAGCGTTGTACGCATAGTCGTTGGCGCTCGACTGACCGGGCACGTACAAAGAGGCGGGCGCGCCGTCCCTCGTCATGAGGTACTGACACAACGCCTGCATGTTGAGACGGTTCGGATTGCCGGCGCGGTTACCCCAGTCCTGAGTGATGGACCTTCCGTTGACGATCCAGTTGCCGCAGGCGTCCGTGCCCGCAACGAGCGCAGCTCCACCGGTCGGCGCAAACAGCTCGACGATGTTCGGCGCGCGGTTCGCGAGTTGGTAACCGCCTCGGAGCTTGATCAGGTCGTTCACCTTCAATTGGCCGAGCAGCTTGTAGGTCGTGACGTTGCCGACCGAGGCGTAGTCGGAAAAGCGCGCGCCTGGATCGATTTCGAGCCGACCACGCCAGAGGGGGATGGCAAGCTCTCCGTACAACTCCTTCACATCCGTTTTGCCGTTGACCGAGACCGGCAACACGCTGTTCTGCACGACGTTCGAGTACTCCCGGTTCGCGCCGTAGGCGGAGTCCGGCTGAAACGTGAGCTCTTCGTGCCGCGAGTCGACGCCCGCCGCGAACTGCAACGGTCCCGACCGCAGGCTCAGAACCGTGCCCGTAACGACGCCTTCGAAGATGTTCTGCTCGAGCGTGGTGGCGCTGTTCATCTGCAGGAGCACGTAGGCCGAGCAATCCTTCGATACGGACGGCGTGTTGTTGACGCTTCCATCCGGATTGAAGATCGGCAAACCGGAGGTGCACGTGCCCAACACGCTTGGCGCGGGCACCCTGCCCAAGTTGAAGCCGGTGCCGTACTGGTTCGCGCTGAGCAAGTCCTGCAACCGCGACAGCGACGCGAACCCACCGGGCTGATACACGTTCACGTTGCTCTTCCCGTGCGAGACGTACGCGGTCCAGCGCCAATCGCGATCCGCTATCGCGAAGTCCCCGCGCAAGCCGCCGACGATTTGGTAGACGTCGCTCGTGGTGTCCGTCTCGCGACCGCCGAGGTAGTCCAATCCGCCGGAGTACGTCCATGGCGCGTCTTTCGCCTCGTTGGTCGTGCCGCGGGCGTCGAGCACCGCAGCCAACTCGGCGGGCACGGGATGCAGCGCCGTCTGCCCGGGCTGCAGCACACCGAATTGCGGGGAGCGCGGGTCGTCGGATTGATGGTTGTACGGCACCGTCGGCGACCAAACGTCCGACGCGTCGGACGCCGTGCCCTTGGACACCGTGTAGTTTTCGGCAAACCGCAGCTGCGAGAAGACCTCGACCTTGTCGAAGACCTCGATCTGACCCGAGCCGAACAGCGAGTAGCGCTCGAGCGTGCCCTGCAGATACCTGTTGTCTCGGTCGTCGTAGCCGAGCGAGCCGTCCGGATTGATCTTGAAGCCCGAGCCTCCGCCGAGCGGCCCGGTATACGGGTGCGCGGGATCGGTAGGGTGTTGTGGGTTGAAGACGTGGCCGGCCTGATCGACGACGTACGCCCCGCCCTCGGGCAACGGGAAGCCCGAGGGATAGCCGCCCGGAGGAATGCCGGCGAGCTGCGAGAGGTTCGAGGTTCCAGGAACGGGTCCCCCGATCGTGCCGGGATCGTTCCAGCCACGAACGACCCAATCTCGGTCTTTGCCCAGAACCGCATCGCGCTTCGCGAAGTCCACGCCGATCATTACGGACCCGCGACCGTCGGCGAAGGACGCACCGAGTAACCCACTAGCCATGCTCTCGTTGCCATCCCCCTGCTCGCTGGCGCCGACCTGCACGTCGACTTGCACGCCCTCGAAGCTCTTCTTCGTGATGAAGTTGACGACGCCTGCGATCGCGTCCGCACCGTAAACGGCCGCGGCGCCACCCGTAATGATCTCGACCCTGTCGATCACCGCCGACGGGATCGAGTCGAGATCCACGACGAGCGAGCCGTTGACGGCTTGCGCCCGGCGCCCATCGACCAGCACGAGACTGCGATTCAGACCGAGCCCCCGCAGATTGATGGTCGCCGCCCCGGGAGCGGCAGTCGCCAGCGGAAAAAGGGCGGACGCCGTGCTCGTTTGCGCTTGCGACCCGGCACCCGTCACGTTGAATTGCGGCAACTGGTCGAGGGTCGCTTCGATTCCGATGTTGGTTCGAGAGGTAAAGGCCTCGTGATCCACCGTCACGATCGGCGACTGGGACTCGTAGTCCGCACGTGGGATGTGCGAGCCGGTGACGACGATTTCCTCGCCTGTCGGCTGCGCGGGCGCGCCCTGCGCACGAGCTCCGACTTCCATCCAGCCTGCCAGCGCGACTGCGCCGGTCAGCCACAGCGTCCGATCCCTCTCGAGAATCCTCATGCGACCAGTTTGCCGCGGCGGGACACCGTCGGCGCGCGATCTACCGCTTGTCTATGACGACCTTGCCCTGCTTCACGACGACCTTCGCCTTGAGCCAGTTCCAGTAGCCCTCGAGCGGATCGCCGGCGAGCAGCACGATGTCGGCGAGCTTGCCGGCCTCGAGCGTGCCGAGCTGGTCCTGCATCTGAATATAAGACGCGGTGTTCGGGCCCATGATCTTGACCATGTCGATCGTCGAAAACACCACGTTCATCGACTTGAGCTCGTGCTCGAGACCCGCGACGGCATCGTAGACAGTATCCGTGCAGTAGCCGAGGATCACGCCCGCGTCGAAGAGCGTGCGCGCGTTGACGATCATGTAGCCCGCCTCTTCGCCGAGCCGCACGCCGTCGACGATGCCCGACGGCCAGTCCTTGCCGTCGCGAAAGCGAGGCTTGTTGTCGTTCGCGAACACGCCGAATACCGGCGCGCCGAAGCCAATCGTCATCAGCGCTTTCGTGCCCGAAGCCGCGATCTTCGCGGCGTCTTCCTTGCTGACCCAGTCCTTGTTCGGGATGTGCACGAGCAGCGGAATCTTGAGATTCACCGCGGCCATCATCGCGGGCGAGCTCACGGCGTGAACCTGCACGAGGATTCCGACCTTCTGCGCCTCGTCGAGCACGGCGCGCAACGTCTCGAGCTCCTTCTCGCTCGGGCCCGGCACCGGCGTGAGCGCGATCTCGCCGGTGTACTTGATGCCGAGCGCGGCCATCTTGCGAATCTCCTCGCGAGCGGACTCGGGCGTGTTGTTCGCGAGCCGCAGCGAGCCCGACGGGATGATCCGCGGGCCATTGATCAGCCCTTGCTCGATGTGATCGCGCAGCGTGATGTTGCCGTCCGCCGGGCCGCCGCCCGAGAGCACGGTCGTGTAGCCGGCCTCGAGCAGGCGCTGCATCTTCTCCTTCTCGTCTGCCCCGGTGTTGATGTGCTTGTGCGCATCGATGAACCCCGGCATCGCGGACATGCCCTTCGCGTCGATCGTCTGGCCGCTCTTCGCTGACGGCGCGCCCGCCGCGACGGACACGATCTTGCCGCCGCGCACGACGATCGAGCCCTTGTCGATCACCGTGCCGTTGCCTACGACGATGTGAGCGTTCGTGATCGTGAGATCCTGCGCCGACGACGGCGCCGACATTGCGGACGCGAACGAGGTAGCCAAGACAAACAACAGGAACGTTTTCATTCTTCCCCCGATGAATGCGGAAACGAGCGCCGAAGCGCGAACCGCGCCGATCATAGCGCCCGAATCCTCTCAGGGCTGGCTTTGTCCGCGGCCCAAGAGCGAGACCGCGACGTCTCGCTTGCACGAGCCGGAGTAATTCCCGAGACTACGGCGGTCGCCGGGGGGCGTTCGTCTCGAATAAGAAAAGCCAACCGCGGAGACTGGGGAACCGCGGAGCGATTGTCGCTGCCCCGACGGTGCGGCCGACGGCTCGGTCGTATCGACGTCATCCATAACAACCACAACAGGAGACAGTCATGCCCGCTCTCATTGCGCTCGCGCTTTCGGTCGGCGTGCTCGCCGTCGCGGCCACTTGGTTCTTCTTCGTCCCAGCCGTGGCTGCCGCTCACTTGCAAGTCTGGCAGGCGTTCATTGCGTGGGGCTGCCACTATCATTCCGGCGGCAAGATCACGGGCACACGTAACACGATCGTCTGCATGAGCTTCGGCGCGGTCGTCGGGATGGCAGCGGCACTGCTAGCGGGGCAACTCGGCGCCCTAGGTGGGCTGGCACTGCCTGTGGCGGTCGGCATCGGCGCCGCCGTGATCTGTCTCGCGTCCGCGATCCCGCTGCTCTCCACGATCCCAGCGAGCGTCTACGGCTTCGCGAGCATCGCGGGCCTGATGCTGCTCGGCAAGGACATGACGCCGACGGCGGCGCTCGTACCGACGATCCTCTCGATCATCGTGGGCGCGATATTCGGATTCGTCTCGGAAGTCGTGATGAACGCGCTGAAGAAATAGTCGACTTCGACGCCGGAGCGCTGAGCGCGCTCCACGCTCCGGCGCCGATTTACCGAAAAATTAGCGCCGCTTCGTCTTCCGGCGGGGCGACTTGCCGACTTTAGCGCGCTTCTTCTTCGCGGCCTTCTTGCCCACCTTCTTCGCGCCGCGCTTCGCCGTCTTCTTCCTACTCTTCTTCTTCGCTGCCTTGCGAGCGACTTTTTTCTTGCTCGATTTCTTGGCGGTCTTCTTCGCAGTCTTCTTCGCAGTCTTCTTCGCAGTCTTCTTCGCAGTCTTCTTCGCCGCCTTCGGCGCCGCCTCGGGTTTCGACTTGGCCGCAGCCTTCGTGTCGGCCGCGTTCACGAGCACCGCGAAGAACGCGCCGTGCGGGTCCCTGAACTGCGCGACCCAGTCACCGCTAGGCACTTCCATCGGCCCGTTCAGTACCGCGCCGCGCTCGGCCTTAACCGTCGCAACGGCCGCGTCCATGTTCGGTACGCGAACGTAACCGAGCCAGTGTGCCGCGCTGTGGACGCCGCGCTTGCTTTGGTCGAACATCCCGCCGATCTCGTGCCCGTTGCGGCTGAACACGAGATACATGCCCATCGGGCCCATGTCGTACTGGCGGACCTCGTCCCAGCCGAACAGCTCCTTATAGAACGCGAACGCCGCCACGGGATCGGTCGTGGTTGCGAGCTCGTGCCAGTAGAACTCGCCGTACACGGCCGGCGTCTCGGGACGCGGCTCGGTCGGCGACGAGTGCACGCCGAACTTCCCGCCTTGAGGATCCGCGAGCACCGCGAACCGCCCCGCGTTGGGCAGCGACGTTGCCGGCGTTAGGACCTTGGCTCCGAGGCGCGTCGCAGTCGCCACTGTCTCGTCGACGTCGAGCGAGCCGATGTACGGCCGCCAGTGCGGCGTGTCTTCGCGCGACTCGATCGATGCGCCGAGCGGACCGCTAGCCGCGGCAAACATCGAGTAGGAAGGGTCTTGCTCCCACGCCTGCTTCGCCCAGCCGACCGCCTTTGAATAGAACTCGTGTGCGCCCGCTTTGTTCGGTGTCAGAAGCTCGTGCCAAACGAAACGCCCGCGTACCGTGTTGTCCGCCATGGAGCCGTCCCCTTCGTTGTATGCAAGAGCGTGGGATGATAGCGCCGTTAAAGCGCCGGCAGTCGTTGCTGCGCGGCCGTCGCCCTGCCCCGCCCGCATCACAGTCCCGAGGCCGCGCAAGGCGCGCGGGCCGTGCATACGTCCTTGCGCGGCGCGCGAGCCGGCCTGCATAATCCGCGCCCATGTCACTGACGCAACGCATCTCGACCCACGCAGACGGCCCGAACGACGCCCGCAGCCTGCGCGCGCTCGTAGTCCTCGTCGTAGTAAACGCGATCGAGCGCGCTGGCCGGGTTTAATCACGCATAGTCACTGAATGAGAAACCCCCGCCGGTGCGAGCCGGCGGGGGTGTCGTCCTTTTTGGGCTCCGCCGGCGACCGCCGGGTAACGAACGAAGGAGCTCGCCATGATCCTCGACAGAACGATGACGACTGCCGTCCCGCGCGCAGAACGCGAGCCGTGCGAACGGCCCGCGCTCGTCGAACGCTCGAGCGGCGCGGACCTCGTCGTCCGCCTCCTAGAGCGGCAGGGCGTGACGACCATCGCGGGCATCCCGGGCGGCGCGGTGCTGCCGCTCTATGACGCGCTCGCGCGCGCGGGCACGATCCGCCACGTGCTCGCCCGGCACGAGCAAGGCGCGGGCTTCATCGCGCAAGGCATCGCGCGCTCGACCGGGCGACCCGGCGTCTGCGTTGCATCGTCGGGCCCCGGCGCCACGAACCTCATTACCGCGATCGCCGACGCGAAGCTCGACTCGATCCCGCTCGTCGCGATCACGGGCCAGGTGCCGCGCGCGCTGCTCGGCACCGACGCGTTCCAGGAAGTCGACACGTTCGGACTGTCGCTGCCCGTCACGAAGCACAACTTCCTCGTGCGCTCGGCGCGCGACCTGCTCCGCGTCGTGCCCTCGGCGTTCAACATTGCCGCCTCGGGCCGGCCCGGGCCGGTGTTGATCGACATCCCGAAGGACGTGCAGACAGAGCTCGTCGACGTGGAGGAGTGGCCGGCGCCCGGCGCGAGGGATAACACACGAGCGGCGTGCGACGACGCGCTCGCACGCGCGGCGGCGATGATCGAGGCGGCCGAGCGTCCGATCCTCTATCTCGGCGGCGGTGTCGTGGCATCGGGTGCGGCACAGGCAGCGGTCGCGCTCGCCGAGCGCTCGTCGCTACCGACCGTGATGACGCTGATGGGCCTCGGCTGCATGCCTGCCGATCATCCGCTCGCGCTCGGCATGCTCGGGATGCACGGCGCGCCGTACACGAACCACGCGCTCGACGAATGCGACCTGCTGATCGCGATCGGTGCACGATTCGACGACCGCGCGACGGGCAAGCTCGCCGAGTTCTGCCCGCGCGCGAGCGTGATTCACGCCGACATCGACGCCGCGGAGCTCCACAAGCTGCGCGCCGCGCAGCTCGCGATCTCTGCCGATGCGCGCGCGGTGCTCGAGCCGCTGCTGCCGCGCGTGCGTTCGCGCAAGCGCACGGCCTGGCTCGAGAGAATCCGCACGCTGAAGCGGCAGCATCCGCTCTCGATGCCGCGGCTCGATTCGCTGCGCAGTCCCTACGGCCTCGTTCACGCCGTCGCGGCCGTGCTCGACGACGACGCACTCGTCACGACCGACGTCGGCCAGCACCAGATGTGGGTCGCGCAGGCGTATCCGCTGCGCCGTGCCCGCCAGTGGCTCACCTCGGGCGGCCTCGGCACGATGGGCTTCGGACTGCCGGCCGCGATCGGCGCCGCGCTCGCGCACCCGGAGCGCACGGTCGTCTGCTTCTCGGGCGACGGCTCGATACTCATGAACGTCCAGGAATTCGCGACGGCCGCCGAAGAGCGCGCGAACGTCAAGGTCGTGCTCATGAACAACCGCTCACTAGGGCTCGTCTATCAGCAGCAGACGCTGTTCTACGGCCGGCGGACGTTCGCTTCGGAGTACGCGCGCACGCCGGACTTCGTCGCGCTGATGCGGGGCTTCGGCGTCGACGCGGTGGACCTCGAGCGCGCGGCAGATCCTCGGCGCGCGCTTGTGGACGCGCTGCGCGCGCCCGGGCCGTGCTTGATCCACGCGCCGATCGCGACGCATGAGCAGGTGCTGCCGATGGTGCCGCCCGGCGCGGCGAACACGGAGATGATCTTGAGCGAGGGTTAGACGGAGCGCAGCGGCACGAGCGCGCGCAGACGCTCGTCGCGCAGGTAGAGGCCGAGCCAGAGAAAGACGCCGACGTAGACGCCGAACAGGATGTGCGAGAACAGCGGGTCGCCGACACGCACGTGCGTGACGACCGCGCCGCCGAGATAGCCCGTGAGCAGGATCGCGCCGAGCACCGCGGTCTGCGGTGCGGCATAGAGAAGCGTGCACGCGAGCAGCAGCACGCCGAGCCCGCGCGCTAGACCCGCACCCGAGAAGCCCAGCGGCTCCTGTGTCTCGAGCACGATAGGCAGCGCGAGCAGCTTCATCGTCGCGTCCATGAGCAGAAATGCGATCACGAGACCGCTCAATACCCAGCCGATCGTGCGGCCGCGGCCGCTCGCTTGCGCTTGACTCGCCATGATCTTCTCCTGTTGTCCACCGCGCCCGGCCGGACCTGACCGAGCCGAGAAAGTCTCGAGCGTCGCGAGTCTAGGCGCGCGCCGGCGGCTGCGTCTTGTACAAAAACGACAGCTGCCGCTCCTCTCGCGCGATCCGGGTGGGCGTGAGCCCGATCAGCCGCGACAGCGAGCGCGACAGGTGCGCTTGATCGAAGAAGCCGGCCTCCCCGACCGTGTCGGCGATCGACACGCCGCCGCGCAGCAAATTGGTCGCGTGCCGGGCACGCTCGATCTGCTTCAGCGCCGCGTGCGACATGCCGGTCGCGAACAGGAAGTGTCTCTGCGCGCCGCGCTCGGATAGCGCGAGCTCGTCGCCGTGGAGCGCTGCCGCGACAGCTGGGTCGCGCTCGATCAGCCCCGCGCGCGCGAGGCGCGCGACGAACGTCTCGGCGTTGTCGAATGTCGGGTATTCCCACGCGCGACCGTGCAGCCGGAACGTTCGCGCGTCCGAAGGCAGGTTCCGATTGCCGTCGACCAAGCCAGAAATCGGCATCTCCGGCATGAACACCCCGGCCTTGAATCGAATCCCGAGCCACTCGCCGTCGGCGGGACAGAGCACCTCGCTCGCCCTGGTCTCGGGTCCCTTCAGCGTGAGAGTCGGCTTGCCCGCGAGCCGAGTGACGACGAGATCCCAGTGGCTCGTCGCGACCGAGACGAATAGGCCCGAGCCCTCGCTGTGCGAGCGCCACACGCGCTCGATGAACGGCGAATCCGACAGCCGGTTATCGTCGAAGATGAGCAGCATGGCTGGGTGCGAGTGTACAGGCCTTGCGGCCGGGTCGCCGACGCCGTGTAATCCCCCGAGCCGAACCGCGGGAGCCACCATGCGGATCCGCATTCACCTGATGTTCGACGGCCAGTGCGAGGCCGCGTTTCGCTTCTATCAGAGCGTGCTCGGAGGCGAGATCACGACGCTGATGACCTACCGCGAATCGCCCCTCGCGGCCGCAACCGATCCGCGCCATCACGACTGGATCTTCCACGCCACGCTCGCGCTTGAGAACCAAGAGCTGCTCGGCGCGGACGTGATCACGAAGGAGTTCGCTCGGCTCTATGGCTTCGCCGTCGTGTTGTCCGTGCCGGAGTTCGCGGAGGCGAAGCGCGTGTGCGACGCGCTCGCGGACGGCGGCAGCGTGCAGATGGCATTTCAGAAGACGTTCTGGGCCGACGGCTACGGCTTCGTGACGGATCGCTTCGGCGTCCCTTGGGAGATCACGACATGACCGGCGCGCCGGCAACGAGGAGAGACGCATGAGCCGAGCGATCGAAGGCTTACTGACGGAGTACGAGACGGGGCGACTGAGCCGCCGCGATCTCGTTCTCACCCTTGCGGCGATCGCCGCGGCGCCGCTGCCGGCAGCTGCACAAACCCCGGCGCTGCGCCCGCGCAGCTTGAACCACGTGAGCCTGATCGTGTCCGACCTCGAGCGCTCGGCTGCGTTCTATCAGCGCGTGTTCGGGCTCGGCGTTAGATCCAAGCAGACCGGCGGCGTGAATCTCGCGGTCGGCGATCAGTTCCTCGGTATCTACCAGGCCGGCGCGAATGCGCCCGCGCAGATCAATCACTTCTGCTTCGGCTTCGAAGGCTTCGATCCGGATCGTACGGTCGCCGCGCTCGGTGCGAGCGGAGTGAAGGGTGAGTCGCGCGTGCGCGACGGCGTGCCGCAGGTCTACTGCACCGATCCCGACAATCTACGGGTGCAGCTGCAAGACGTGAGTTTCTGCGGCGGCGTCGGCGCGCTCGGCAACGAGTGCCGCTAGCGCGCGCCTTTGTGTCGCGGCCGGCGACGCCGAGCCGCGAGCCGTTACTTCGCAGCGATCTTCTTGAAGCCCGCCGGCACCTCGAACGTCGACGCGGGTATCGCATCGCCGCGGATCGCGGTGGTCTCCGTCTGCAAGCGGAACAAGCGAATCATTCCCGCGTCCGCGCCCGTCGGCGCAGCGGCCGGCGTGTCTGCCTTCGCCTGCGCCGCGTCCTTCTTGTGCAGCTTGCTCATCATGTTCGACCCGAACTTGCTCGCGAATCCGCCCACGGCAGAGCCCGCGACCGCGCCCGCAGCGCCGCCACCTACTTTCGAGACCGCGGCCTGCGTGGCCGCCGAAGCGACCTCTCCCGCCGCCGTGCCGACCCCGGCGTCGACCCCTGCCATCACGGCGTCCGAGAATCCCGGGGCGGCAGCGACCTGGGTACCGTCATCCGTCGTGCACTGCGGCCCGCCCATCGACATCTGCAACGCCGTCTTTAGCGGATAACCCTGGAACGTGCTGGCCTTCGTCATGAGCTCGGTCCAGGTGCCCTTGTATTGCGAGAACGCGTTCTGCATCCGGTTCTGCATCGCCTGCATGCTGCTCGCGTCGAGTCCCATCTGCTTCGCGTAGTTCAATGCGAACGCTTTGGATTCGTCCATTCCGGGCGCCTGCGCGGTCGACCACTCCTCGATCGACCACACCATGTCGCATGCCTTCATCGTCTTCGGGTCCGTGCAAGTCTGCTTGAGCGACACGATCTGTCGGCTCGCTTGCAGGCCGGCGATCGTCGCCTGCTCGCCCGTCACCCTCGACTCAACGACAGGAGCCGAGCACTGCGACTGTGCTGCGTCGATCGGCAACTCTTGCTCTGGCTGCTGCGCCTGGGCCTGCTTGGAGGCCGCTTCCATCTGCTGCATGGCCTTGTCCATCGCAGCGCGCGCGTCGGCGAAGGTCCTCTCCGTGTAGGTCTTGTCCTTTGACTGCACGTCCCACATGAGGCCCTTGTCGAGCCGAACGATCTGCGATGTGGGTCCGGACCTGCCGGCAAACGTGTTGAGGAACTTGGATTTGAACTGCAGATTCGAATCGGTGCGCTGCTTGTCGGCGCTGAGGCTTTTCGTCGTGGTGCCTTGCATGGCGAGCATCGAAAACCCAGCTACGCCATCTGTATTCATCGTCTCCTCGATCACGACATCGGCGCGCGCCACGACGGCTGCGAGCGCGAACGAACCGAGCGAAGCGGAAAGGAGCTTGGAGGTGAGGGAGGTCCGCAGCATTGTTGTTACCCCTGCGTTTTTGGACGAACCGCCGCCGGATATTAGCACCGCTGGTGTTGCCGCGATCAACCGTAGGGTCTGCTCGGGGCGGAGCGTTCTCGAACCGATGTTCGCGGCTACGCTGCTCGGAACGCGGCGGCCCGGCGGCCGCGAAAACTCTCGGCCAACCAGAGGGTTATGTCGCAAGACCCCGTGCTTCCCGCCGCGCGTCCTTTCCCGGCGGCAATTCAGCGCACGAGCCGCCGAATTCCGACCCGGTCGCGGATCTCGGCGATGAATGGCTTGCTGACCGCGCGCGCCTTTTCGGCGCCCGCGAGCAAGTGGCGCTCGACTTCCTGCGGCGACGCGATCAGCCGCTCGTACTCCGCGCGCGCAGGCGCGAGCTCCGCGTCGATACGCTCGAACAGCAGCTGCTTCATCTCGCCCCAGCCGATACCGGCCGCGTAGCGCTGGCGGAGTGCCGCCGTTTCGTCGGGCGTAGCGAACGCGCGGTAGATCGCGTAGAGCGCGCTGTCCTCGGTGTCCTTCGGTTGGCCCGGCTCGAGCGAGTTCGTCTTGATCTTCATCACGAGCTTGCGCAGCGCCTTCGAGTCGGCGAACAGCGGCACCACGTTGCCGTAGCTCTTCGACATCTTGCGGCCGTCGAGGCCGGGCAGCGTCGCGACCTCCTCGCGAGTGACGGCGTCGGGCAACACGAACGTCTCGCCGTAATGGTGGTTGAAGCGCTGCGCGATGTCGCGAGCCATCTCGACGTGCTGCTTCTGATCGCGCCCGACCGGCACTTTTGCGGCCTTGAACATCAGGATGTCGGCGGCCATGAGGATCGGGTACGAGTAGAGATTCATCATCACGGCCTGGTCCGGATCGGCGCCAGCGGCTGTGTTCTCGTCGATCGCGGCCTTGTAGGCGTGCGCGCGGTTCATCAAGCCCTTCGCGGTCACGCTCGTGAGGATCCACTCGAGCTCGGTGATCTCCGGGATGTCGGATTGGCGATAGAACACGACCTTGCTCGGATCGAGCCCGAGCGCGAGCCAGCTCGCGGCGATCTCGAGCGTCGCGCGCGCGACGAGGTCCGCGTCACCGCCGATCGCGTGGTAGTCCGCGAGGAAGAAGTACGACTCGACGCCGCGCGCGGCGCTTGCCGCGATCGAGGGCTTGATCGCGCCGACGTAGTTGCCGATGTGGAGCGTGCCGGTCGGCTTGATGCCCGTGAGAACGATGTCCATCCGAGGTCCCGATCGAGCGCGGCCGGCTTGGTGGGTGGCGCGCGGGGCGTCTATTATTCCCGAGATTGGTTTCAGGATCGAACCCGATTGAGCAGCGTGCGCCCACAGGACCCCGCAATTCAGGATAGCGACCTCCGCTTGCCCGAAGATCTCGGCGCGAAGATCGAGAGCGAGTACGGCCCGCACCTCGCGATCATGGATCACCGGCTCGGCGAGGCGCTGCACGCCGCCGAGCTCGATGGCGCCGTCGTGTTCGCAGGCGACGAGAAAATGATCTTCCGCGACGACCAGGCGTACCCGTTCAAAGCGGAGCCGTACTTCAAGGCGTGGGTGCCGCTCACGCAGGCGCCGGGCTCGTTCCTGCGCCTCGTCCCCGGGCAGCGGCCGATGCTCGTCTA
>Ga0207711_10003437_pt1 | contig 13697 bp, 12 predicted proteins | sample KBSS34metaG_FD_184401 | JGI IMG/M metagenome (GOLD analysis project Ga0207711, IMG submission 184401) | Switchgrass rhizosphere microbial communities from Kellogg Biological Station, Michigan, USA - KBS S3-4 metaG (SPAdes) (version 2) | ecosystem: Host-associated > Plants > Roots > Rhizosphere...
GGATCGACGACCGGCGGTGCCGAAAGTCCTTGGCGCGCATCAGGTCGCTTGCCTTGTCGAGCGGCGCGTCAGGCTCGATCGTAAATGGGTCCTCAGTCATCACATCCCTGACCACCATGTGACCCTCCTCCGGGTTGGCACTGCGCATTCCGTTACGCGGTTACAGCAAGGGGCCTGCCAACCCCGCCATGTGACGATCTCGCCCGGCGCAAGGCGGAATTGCGTGGCCATCGTGCGCATCACGATCCTCGGCTCGATCGATCCTCACCGATGGGAGACGATGATGTCCGTCACCTCGGGTGAGCAGCCGGCGTCGGCCCGGCAGATCTCGCGCAACAGGTCGGTCTCGGTGATGATCCCCACGAGCCGGCCGCCCTCGGTCACCGGAAGCGAGCCGATCTTGTCCTCGAGCATCATGCGCGTGGCGTCCGTCACCTCGTCGGCGGCGTCGACGGTGAGGACCGGCGCCGACATGATCTCGTCCACCGTCACCGCCCTGAGCAGGACTTCGATGGAGGTCGCGCCGATACCCTCGCGAACGTGGGGCCGGAACAGGTAGTGGCGGAGGTCGCGGTCCGTCACGACACCGACCAGTGCACCGTCGTCGTTCAGCACCGGCAGGTGTCGGACGCGCGCCCGGTGCATGCGTCTGATGGCCTCGTGACACGAGGTCGATTCGGAGATGGTCATCAGGTTGCGGTTCATCAATTCCCGGACTTTCATGATCGGCTCCTTCGGCGGCTCATCGCTCGCGTATCGAGGCCCCCTGTCCTCCAGGAGGGCGCACCAGCATCGTGAATGCGTCGGTCGAGAAAGGGCTTGTTCAGGACGGCAGTCGCCTCCGCCAGCGTGGCGGCTGGCCCTGGACGTGAAGCCGCTCACCACGATCGCCGGGGAAGGCGCGGCGTCAGACGCGGCCCCGAGGAGATCGAGCCTGTCGCCATCCGACCGGGCCTTCGTTGTCCCGCCGGTCGGGCTACGTACCGTCACGCGTTGCGCTCCCTTTCTCGCCGTCCAGTCGCCCCAGCAACCGGAGGATGCCGTCCAGGATCGTGAGGGGATGGGGCGGACAGCCCGGGATGAGCAGATCGATCGGCAGCAGATCGGTGGCCCCGTCGTTCACCTCCGCGTGGCCGATGAACGGGCCGCCTCCGATGGCGCAGGCTCCCACTGCGATGACGATCTTCGGAGCGGGGATCGCGTCGTAGGCCTTCTGGAGCGCGAGCTTCATATTCTGGGAGACTGCGCCGGTGATGAGCAGGCCGTCCGCATGTCGCGGGGACGCCACGAACTGCACCCCGAACCGGCCGAGGTCCCAGCCGACCGTGTTGAGGACATTGGTGTCGAGCTCACACCCGTTGCAGCCGCCCGCCGACACCTGGCGCAGCTTGAGCGACCGCCCGAGCAGGCGACGCAGCTCCGCACCCAGTGCTGCCGCGAGCGGGAGCGTGTCCTGACCGGCGCGGAAAACGAGGTCCTCGCGCCGACGGACCGCGAGACGATAGTCATGGGTGAAGGAGATCGCGCCCTCGGGGCAGGCCTCCACGCAATTGCTGCAGAAGAGGCAGCGGCCAAGGTCGATCTGAGCCGACTCTCCGCCCGTGATCGCCTGCGTGGGACAGGCCTCCGCACACGCGGTGCAGCCGGACCGGCACAGGCCGGCGTCGATCTCGGGCCGGCCGCGAAACCGCGCGGGCAGCTCCGGCGGAGGCCCGTCCGGAAACGGCATGGTCCGATGGCCCTGAAGCACTCGAGCTCGCAGGAGACGGATCACAGGTCGAAGCCCGCGTAGGACAGGTTGAAGCTCTTGTTGCACAAGGGAAAGTCCGAGATCTCCTGTCCGCGCAGGGCGAGCGCGAGACCCGACCAGTTGTGGAACGACGGGTCGACGACCTTGTAGCGGCGGAACTTCCCCGCCTCGTCGGTGATCGCCACGTGGCAAATCTCCCCGCGCCAGCCCTCGACGAGCGACACCACGATGCTCTCGGGCATCAGGGAAGACACGTTCAGCTGGAGCGCGCCTTCGGGCAGCTCCTGAAGCTCCTCGCGGATGAAGCGGATCGAGTTCTGGATCTCGAGCCAGCGGACGTACGCCCGCGCAAAGACATCGCCCGTGCTCCACGTGCACATCGGCACGTGGCTGTAGCGGTAGACGCCCTTGGGAAAGTCGGTTCGCACGTCGCGTCCCAGGCCACTCGCGCGGGCGGCCGGGCCCACGAGCCCGATCTCCCGCGCGACGTTCTCCGGGATGCTTCCGGCATCCTCGAACCGCGACATCACCGACGAGGCATCCCAGAGCAGGTTCACGGCACTCGCGGTGTCCCGCTCCGCGGCGTCCAGCCGCGTGAGGAGGCTCTCTCGCACCGCGTCGTCGATGTCGAAGCGCACGCCGCCCACGCGAGTCAGGTCCCGGCCGAATCGATTCCCGCACAAGAGCGCGCTCATGTTCAGGTAGTCGCCGCGGATGCGCCCGCAGAACGAGGCCGTGGGCAGATAGCCGACGTCGCCCGCGAGCGCACCGAGATCGCCGACGTGGTTCGCCAGTCGCTCCAGCTCGAGCGCGATGCCGCGGATGAACTGTGCCTTCGCCGGGGCGTGGATCCGGGCGAGGCCTTCCACGGCGTGGCAGTATGCGGTCGCGTGACCGAGCGTCGTGTCGCCGGCGAGCGTCTCCATGTAGTGCACGGTCCGGGGCGTCGGACCGCCGACGAGGTGCCGCTCGATGCCTCGGTGCTGATAGCCGAGCGAGATCTCGAGATGGAACACCGTCTCCCCGTGGCACTGGAAGCGAAAGTGGCCCGGCTCGATGATCCCCGCGTGTACGGGCCCGACCGCGACCTCGTGCACCTCGTCGCCCTCGACCCTGTAGTAGTCCATCACGCCGACCACGGGCCCGGGCCCCGTCTCGCCGCCCGAGGCCGGCCGACGGTACGGCGCATGGAACCGAACGGGCTTCAGCCACGGGTGCCCCCGCGGCACGCACCCATACTGTTCGGCGATCTCGCGCTCGAACAGGTGCACCTGCGGGCAATCCGGCGTCAGCGACTCGAAGACGTCGGACTCGATCCGCGTCCGGGCGAGGAGCAGAGACCCCGTGTCCTCCTCGGCGAGCACCGCGTAGAGCTCCACGAGATCGCCGCCGCCCTCGGTCTCTCGCGAATCGGCGAACAGCGCCGACACTCGCCGCTCCCGGCGGCACGCCTCGATCACGACCCGCCGGAACTCCTGGTTCGACAGCTCGGGGACTTCGCCCACGGGGACCGCTTCGCCGTTCTCGACCGCGAGCCCCACCCGGAGGCTCATCGCCGGCCTCCGACGTAGTCCGCGGCCTCCCGGACCATCGACTGGATCGCGTCGGGCATGGCCACTCCCATGCCGAACGACATGGCCAGGAGCACCAGCGCCGGCAATGTGTTGAGAACGCCGTCCCGGAATCGGGACTGGCTCGAGCTCGGCGCCGCCTCGCCCTGGACCACTCCGAGCACCGTCACCCCCATCCCCATGAACACGACGAGAAGCAGGCCCAGCATGGCCGCCGCGACGCCCCAGCGATGCTGCTCCATCGCCGCGTTGAGAATGGACAGCTCGCTGACGAACGGGCCAAAGGGCGGAGAGCCGGTCACCGCGAAGAACCCGGCCAGGAACAAGGCACCGGACCACGGGACACGCCGGAGCGCCCCCGACACGTCCTCGACGTACTTGCTGTCGTAGGCGCGGTGGATGTTCCCCGCCGAGAGGAACATCACGCCCTTGATGATTCCGTTGTTCAGCATGTGCAGGAAGGCGCCGAAGATGCCGCTGCCGCCGAGGCCCAGGCCGAACGCCAGAATGCCCATGTGCTCGACGCTGGAATACGCGAGCATGCGCTTCAGGTCTCGTTGACGGACCGTGAACACGCTGGCGACGGCCATCGAGAAGAGCCCGAGCACGACCAGGATTGGCCCGGCAAATGCCCCCTCTCCGGCCGCGGTCAGGACGTGAAAGACCCGGGAGAGCGCGAGAAAGGCGCAGCTCGTCAGGGCCCCGGCCATCAGGGCGCCCACGATCCCCGGCGCCTCGCCATACGCGTCAGGCTTCCACGTATGCATGGGGGCCAATCCCATCTTCGTGCCATACCCGACCACGAGCAGCACGAAGGCCGCTTGCAGCCAGGGCTTCGAGAATCCCGGCGCATTGCGGACGAGGTCATCGAACAGCAGCGAGGGCTCGCCTCCCGCCTGGACCGCGGCATACCCCAGGAAGAACGAGCCCAGGAGGGCCAGCGCGATGCCGACCGAGCCGACCATCAGGTACTTCCACGTCGCCTCGAGAGATCGGGCATTTCGATTGAAGTAGAGCAGCGGACCGGCGGACAGCGTGGTCGCCTCGAGAGCGACCCACATGAGACCGAGGTGGTGGGCCCACACGATGAAGGTCATCATTCCCAGGAAGAGCATCAGGCACGCGCAGAAGATGCGGTTCGGCCGCTCGAACCTCTCGCGGAGATAGCCGACACCATAGACGGAGACCACGGCGAAGAGCGTGCTCACGAGGAGCAGCACCAGCCGCCCGGGCGGATCGAGCATCAGCCACCGCCCCGCGCTCGGCTGCGGATGGGCCACGACAGCGGAGATCGTCACGGCCAGATGGACCGCCGCCACGACGGGCAGCCAGAGCGGCCGGCTTCGCTCGGAGCGCCACGCGAGAGCAACGAGGGCACCGATCACGGGGACGAGAATATTGAGCAGCGCGAGTACCATGGCTCAGTCCTTCAGGGTGGCGAGCCGTTCGGTGTTCACCGACGTGAACTCGCGGCTGATGTGGTTGATGATGATGCCCATCACGAAGATCGCCACGAACAGGTCCAGCAGAACTCCCACCTCGACCAGGAACGTCGTGGTCTTCAGCAACAGAAGCCCGAAGATGTAGATACCGTTCTCCAGCACCAGGTAGCCGAGCACCTGGGTCAATGCCTTCACGCGCGTGGTCAGCAGGAGGAAGCCCGTGAGCATGGTGGCGAATGACGTCGCCACCACCATGTGCTCCGGGCCCCCGCCGAGCGGAGCCAGGGGCAGGATCGTCGCCAGGTAGATGGATCCCGAGGTGGCAATCGCTCCGAGCCCCAGGCAGGTCTTGAAGCCCACGAGCGGCTCGACCTCCCGCCGGATAGGGAGGTCGGCGAGGGCGCGGATCAACATCCGTGGAATGACCACGCCCTTGAGGAACAGGGTCACTGCGCCGACGACGATCTCCTGGCCCCCCAGCCCGCCGTGCAGGAGAGCTGGGAGCGTGCTCAGCACGACGCCCTGTGCGGCCACCACGTAGATGATCGTGCGCAGGCGGCTCGCCCCGAGGAGAAACAGGTTCTGAAGCAGGACCAGGACCAGGACTGCCGCGCCGGCTGCCGCCATGCCCTACCTCACCAGGAGAAGAAGAAGTCCGAAGCCGGTGATGACGCCCGCGCCCACGAGGAGATTCGAGACGTAGAGCAGGCGGAGCCGCGCCATGCACGACTCCACGACGCCGACCACGATCGCGAAGGCCATCATCGCCGCGAGAAACACGCCCCAGTCCAGCAGCACGGACCCGAGCGCGACCGGGACGACGAGCTGGACCAGGATGGCGCCCATCGCGAAGAGCTTGATCGACGCGCCGTAGAGCACCGCCGCCAGGGCGGGCCCGCTGTGGTCGAGCACCATGACCTCGTGGATCATGGTGAGCTCCAGGTGCGTGCTCGGGTCGTCGACCGGGATGCGCGAGTTCTCGGCCAGCACGATCACGAACAGTCCCGCCACGATCATGACCATCGTGGGAGCCGCTCGCCCCCAGGCCGTGCCGATGTCCGGCGCGAGCATGCCGGACAGCTCCAGCGAGCCGCTGAGCTTCACGAGCGCCAGGAGCCCCAGGAACATCGCGGGCTCGGCCAGGCATGCGAAGGTCACCTCGCGCGCGGCGCCCATCCCCTCGAAGGCGGAGCCGGTGTCGAGGGCGGCGGCGGCCGTGAAGAAGCGGCCCACCGCGAGCAGATACGCAAACAGGACAAGGTCGCCCGCAAAGTGCACGGGAGCGGTCATGCCGCCGAACGGCAGGAGGAGCGCCGCGCTCACCGTCGCCGTCAAGGTCACCGCCGGCCCGGCGAGGAAGACCCAGCTCGTGGTCCGGCTGATGACCATCTCCTTGCGGAGGAGCTTTGCGAGATCGAAGTACGGCTGGAGCACCGGAGCGCCGACCCGGCCCCCGAACCGGGCCTTGGTCTTGACGATCACCCCCTGCAGCAGCGGCGGCACCGCGAGCAGCACCAGGATGTGCAAGCCCGCATCGACGATGCTTCCCAGGACCAGCGAGCGGATCACTCGAACACCACCGCGCGAAGGAGCTCACGCATGTCGATCAGGAAGAGCAGCAGCCCGACGGTGGCCGCGACGACGTAGACGATGTACATCTGGATGCGAAGGGCCTGCCTCGTCCGGAGCCGGCTGCAGCGATCGGCGAAGCGCTCGACCAGCGGGAGGACCCAGCGCTCGAACACGACATCGCCCACGTGCAGTCGAAAGGCGCTCCGTTCCGGGAAGGCGCCGGTCAGCACGGGATCGTGCCGATGAGGGTGCAGGATGGGGCGCAGCAGGTCCACCAGCGTGCGCCCGAACGAGGAGCCCGTGTACTGCATGCGCGATGTGATTTGCGCGTACCCGCAGTCCCACGTCCCGACGACCTGTGCGCCACGCGCGGCGCGCATCAGGACCCACGAGAGGCCGGCGGCGGCCGCCGCGACGACGGCGACGATGATCCCGACGGCGGGAAAGGGCAAGAGCTCGCGGAGAGGCGGCAGATCACCCGATCCGGGCTGGCCCATCCAGGACGCCACCGCGACATCCAGCACGGGGAACGCGATGACCGGCACCACCCCGAGCACCACGCACAATGACGCCAGGATCACCATCGGCGCCCGCATGGACCAGCCGGCCTCGTGGCCTGGCCGAACGGTGGGATCGCGGGGCGTGCCGAGGAATACGCTGCCGACAACCTTCACGAAGCAGGCGCAGGCCAGCGCCCCGATGACCGCCAGCACCGGCGCGACGAGCGCGCCGAGCCGGACCGCCTGAAGCTTCAAGCTCTCGAACGCCCCCAAATAGAGAATCAGCTCGCTGACGAAGCCATTGAGGGGTGGGAGGCCGCAGATGGCGACGGCGCCCAGCGAGAAGAGGGCCGAGGACCAGGGCAGGGCGCGCCCGAGCCCCCCCATGCGGTCGATGTCGCGCGTGCCCGTCGCGTGGACGACGACGCCGGCGGACAGGAAGAGCAATGCCTTGAAGATGGCGTGGTTCCAGACGTGGAGCACCGCCGCCCCGAGGCCGAGGACGACGAGAAGCGGCACGTGGGTCGCGCGCCCGATGACGGCCAGACCGATGCCCATCACGATGATGCCGATGTTCTCGATGCTGTGGTACGCGAGGAGTCGCTTGATGTCGTGCTGCGCAATGGCGAACGCGACGCCGGCGATGCCGCTCGCCGCCCCGAGCACGAGCAGCAGGATTCCCCAGGCAACCGGCGGCTCCGGCAGCATCGCGAGAACGCGGACCATCCCGTAGATGCCGATCTTGATGAGGACACCCGACATCAGGGCGGAGACATGGCTCGGCGCGCTCGCATGGGCGGGCGGAAGCCAGACGTGGAACGGCATCACGCCGGCCTTGATGCCAAAGGCGACGAGGGCCAGCAGGAACAGGGCGCTCCTCGCCCCGAACCCGATGCTTCCCGGCGCGACGGCCGTCAGGTCGAAGGACCCGGTGAGGGCGTGCAGCGCCGCGAACATCGCGAGCAGCGTGAGGAAGCTCGTGTGGGATGCGGCCAGGTACACCCATCCGGCCTCGCGCACCTCGGATCGACCGTCCTCGGTCGTCACGAGAAAGAATGCGGACAGCGTCATCACCTCGAACGCCATCAGGAACAGCACCGCGTCTCGCGCGATGAGGAGCGTGGTCATCGCGCCGGCCAGGAGCCCGAGAAAGACCCGAACGCGAGTCGCGCTCTCGAGATGCGCCTGCTGGGACCAGTAGCCCACCCCGTAGAGCCCGGCGAGCGCCGGGACCAGGAGGGTGGGGAAGAGGAAAGCCGCGCTGATCCCGTCGACGGCGACCAGAAAGCGGCCCCACGGAAGGGCCCAGGGCCACGCGAGAGCGTGCGCGGTCGGGCTCGCGACGGCGGCCATCGCCCCGCCGAGACCCACCGCGGCGCCGAGACCGAGCAGGCCGGCCGCCACTCGATCGGCCACCATCGGCCGGCTCCGGAAGAAGCCGGCGATCATCCCGCTCACCGCCATGAGCGCGGCGGACGCGAGGATCAGGCCCGCGGGGCCGGCATTGCCCGGCGCGCTAGTCAGCCCTTGCCCTCCCGTTGATCGTGCCTTCGGCGGCCTCGATCGCCCCGATGATGCGCGAAACGCCGGCCCGGTCCTTGATGGCGGTACGGACGTTCTCGTCCAGCAGGACGGTGCCGATGCGCGAAAGAATGAGCAGGTGGCCCCGAATCGTCGGGGTCACGATCAGGAACAGCGCGTGTACGGGGCGCCGGCGACGCCCATCGAAGTCGATCGGATGCTCGAGCAAGAAGAGCGTGACCTGCGGCTCCGCCACGCGCAGCACGATCGGATCTCGTACGTGCGGGATCGCGAACCCCTCCGCGACCCCGACCGTGCCCAGCTTCGCGCGAGCCAGCAGCATCTGAAGGATCACGCTCCGGTCGGCGTGAGGGGGGAGCGGCAGTCTCTCCATCGCGGCGGCCATGACCGCACGCCTGTCGTCTCCGCGCAGCCCGGCCACGATGCCTCCGGCGCGGAGCGCGCGGGTCAAGGGAGCGGTGATGAGGCTCGCCACGGAGTCCCCGAAGAGGTTGCCGGCAATGGGCAATCCGAGCTCCGTCGCCCATTCGTAGACCGCCTCCGGATGGAAGCGGAACTGGCCATCCACCTGGGTGGCCGGCAGCCCGTCTCGCTCCACCCATCGAAAGACGGCGCTCTCCGAGACGCCCATGTGGGCCGCCACTTCGCGCACGCCGAGCTTCATCGGCGGCGCCCTTCCGGGCGGAGGGCCTTCAGCATCGACTGAGTGCCGATGAGGACGGCGGGATCGCGCAGATCGTAGTGAACGATCCCACTCGATCCGCGCGTCGTGAGCGAGGCTCGAGCGTTATCGTTCATTGACGCTCCGGACGAAGGCGCGCAGCATGTCGGTCTCCGTCACGATGCCGATCAGGCGCCCGGCGTCCGTGACCGGGAGCGCGCCGATCTTGTGGTCCAGCATGAGGTGCGCCGCGTCGACCGCATCCCGGTCCGGCCCCACGGTGATCACGGACTCCGTCATCACCTGCCCCACGGTCAGCGTCGTCAGCAGATGGTTGATTTCCCACACCGAGAGGCTCGTCGCCTGGGAGGGCAGGTTGAGGCGGATATCGCGATCCGTGACGATGCCCACGAGCTGGCCGTCTTCCGTCACGAGCAGGTGCCGGAAGTGCTGGCTCAGCATCAGACAGCGCGCGTCGAGCATCGACGTGTCGGGGCGGATCGTGATGGGCGCACCGGTCATGAGTTCGCGGACTCGCATGGGTGCCTCCTTCAAGGTGATGTGGCTACTTCCCGCGCACGGTCATCACCGGGCACGCAGCGATGGCGACGACGCGTCCGGCCACGCTGCCGAGAAAGAGCTTCGCGAGCCCGGTGCGCCCGTGCGTGCCCATGACCACGAGGTCGGCCCGCTGCTTGCGCGCCGTCCGCGCGATCTGCGCGTGCGCCACCCCCTCGAGCAGGACGCTCGTGGCGCGCACCCCCGCCTTCTTCGCCTTCGCCACGAGCGCGTCGAGGTTCTTCTTGCCGTAACCGCGTGCGGATGCCACGAGATCCTCGTACACCTTGGGCGAGACATACCCGTCCCCGAGCATGGGCAAGATGGGCGCGAGCACGTGAACCAGCAGAAGCTCGGCGTTGTTCGTCTTGGCGAGCTCGGCAGCCTTGCGAAAGGCCGCGCCTGAGGCGCGCGAGAAGTCCGAGGGGTGGAGAATGCGGCGGATGCGGCTCATGGCCCGGCTCCTTTCGCGATCGTCCTCATCGGACTGCAACCGCAGTGCCATGACTGGAGGCAAACAAAATCGAAGGATTGGCCATGACAGGCGCGGCGGGAGCTGGGATTCGTTCTCCCCGGTGGGGCACCGCCGCCCCTGCCGAGTCCCCACATCCGGATCGGGGCACCGGTCGGTATCCTCCATGCCGATGACCTCGGGCGCCACCCACCTTCACCCTGACGACGGCGCCACGCGCGGGCGGATCGAGCGGCGAGCGCGCCCAGTTCCGCAGGCGCAGGGCCTTTCTCGCTCCTCCGTGTCGGGCTTGTCGTCCACGATCAGGATCCTGGTCCGGTTCACGCAGCAGCCTCCGTTCCGAGTGGCGGGAGGATCAGGATAAAGGCCGTTCCCTTCCCCGGCCGCGACTCGACCTCGAGCGTTCCCTTGTGATCGCGGACGATGCCGTAGGACACGGAAAGGCCGAGGCCCGTCCCACTCGGCTTCGTCGTGAAGAACGGATCGAAGATCCGCGGCACGACATCGGGCGGAATCCCGGCCCCGGTATCTCGGACGACGAGCCTCACCGCTTCCACCTCGCCCGGCGCCATACCCGTCTCGATGGTGATCTCGCCACCCGCCACGAGGGCGTCACGCGCATTCGTCAGGAGGTTCATCAGCACCTGCTGGAGCGCGTTGCTGTCGCCCCAGATCGGCGGCAGGCCGTGACCGAGCATCCGCTTTACGTCAACCCCGCCCTTGACCATCTGCTTCTCGACGAGGAAGAGTGTGTCCTCGATGAGCGTATTGAGGTCCACGGGGGACCGCGTCCCTTCCGCCGGTGCCTGGCGCGAGAAGGACAGGAGGCCCTGCGCGATGCGGGCGACACGCTGGGCATGGCGGTGGAGCACACGGAGGTCCTCCATCACCTCCGGGGGCAGCGGGTCCGACTCGGCGTCGAGCAGCATGATCTCGATCCGCGACGAGATGATCCCGATCGGATTGTTGATCTCGTGCGCGATGCCCGCGGCGAGGGTGCCGAGGCCGGCAAGCTTCTCGGACTGACGCACCGAGCGCTCGAAGGCCACGCGGTCGGTGATGTCCTGGATGAGGAGAACGGCGCCGGCGGGTCGGCCGTCCTGGCGCAGGAGGCTTCCCTTCATGTTCTGGACCACCCGGCCGCGCCGGAGCGTATCGTGCACGACGGCGTCGAGGGTGAAGACGGCCACCTCGCCGCGCAGCAGGCGCTCGAGCGGCTCCGCGACGTTCTCGCGCCGGTAGTTCGGGAAGATGTCGAGAAAGATTTGCCCCAAGACTTCCGCCGAGGCGAGGCCGTGGCGCTCCTCCATGGCGCGGTTCCACGCGACCACGCGCCCCTCGAGGTCGAGCGCGACCAGTCCCTCGCTGAGACTTTCGACGACGCTCCGGATGAACTGCTCGCGCATTTGCGCCTGCCCGGTGAGCGTCGTCACCGCGAGGCGCTCGGCGTCTTCCACCTGCGCGAGTATCCCCACGCCGATGGCAGTGCCCACGAGCATCACGAGCCGGATGGCGACATTGGCCCACTCTCCCTCGCCGATCGTCGGCCACGCAACCGCGAGGTAGGCGGCCCCCGATGCCAGCGCCACCGACACGCCACGCGGCATGCCGTAGTAGTAGGACTGCAGTCCCGCGATCAGCAACAAGGCGAGGAAGAACGTGCTCTCGGCACCGCCCGTGAAGTGAATGAGGAACAGCGCGAAGACGACGTCGGCACCGAGGACCCAGACGTTCAGCCGGAGCATCACGCCCGGCCGGCACCACAGCGCGACGATGACCGCGACGCTGTAGACGAAGAAGCCGAGGAGGGCGCCGTGAACGCCGCCCCACCGCTGGTAGGATCTGGGCGCCAGGACGACCCATACGACGCCGGCCAGGATGGCGAGGATCCTGAGCAGCGGCAACGCCAGCACGCGCGTGCCGCCGAGCCGGCGAGCCACCTGGCCAAGGCGAATGTGCCCGCGGGCCATGGCCGGCATTATACCGGCCACGCCGAGCTCGGCCGCATGCGTGTGGCCGTGGCGCTCTCCCGGACGGGAGCTAATCCGCCGGCCGGCCTTTGGGCCCAACGGATCCGCATCGCGGCGAGCGTGGGCCGGCGCGCGCTCGGCGACGAAGTGGCGTCCAGAGTCCCGCCCTGCGCGGCGACCCCTCGTGCGGCTGGGCATTTCCATCCCCGCCTGCCGCACCGCGCTCCATCAACCGGCAAGTGGAAACTGGCTGGATCACCAGGAATGACGCCCCGCGGCGCGACATCGTGGCCGGAGCGCGGTACTACGTTCAACCAGAGAGGGGAGAGCTGTTAGTTCGCGATCGCCGTGGTCGATGACGGCCGCGCGGAGTTTCGAGGCCGGCCGGCGGAGCGTGGCCCACCGGGCCCGGCTCGATGGCGCCGCGAGCACCGGGCCTACACGGAGGAGATGGAAGACGACCGCGCGACCGTGGGCCCGCCCGCGCCGCGACGCGAGTGACGGGACGACTGATCGACCATCACAGGTTTGCGACGCTCGGCGACCCCCAGGAGAGGAGACAATCATGGCGACGGCGCTGTCGGACAGGGAACGGGCACTCATGGACGCGTACTGGCGGGCCGCCAACTACCTGTCGGTCGGCCAGATCTATCTGTACGACAACCCGCTCCTCAAGCGGCCGTTGACCAAGGAGCATGTCAAGCCGCGACTCCTCGGCCACTGGGGGACGACCCCTGGCCTGAACTTCATCTACGTCCACCTCAACCGCGTGATCAAGCAGCACGACCTCGACATGATCTACATCACCGGGCCCGGACACGGCGGGCCCGGCCTGGTCGCCAACGCGTACCTCGAAGGGACATACAGCGAGATCTACCCGAACGTCTCGGAGGACGAGGTGGGGATGAAGCGTCTCTTCACCCAGTTCTCGTTCCCGGGCGGGATCCCGAGCCACGTGGCGCCGGAGACACCTGGCTCGATCCACGAGGGCGGCGAGCTGGGCTATGCCCTCTCGCACGCCTACGGCGCGGCCTTCGACAACCCCGACCTCATCGTCGCCTGCGTCGTCGGCGACGGCGAGGCGGAGACCGGGCCGCTGGCCACGAGCTGGCACTCCAACAAGTTTCTGAACCCGGTGACCGACGGGGTGGTGCTGCCGATCCTGCACCTGAACGGCTACAAGATCGCGAACCCGTGTGTCCTCGCGCGGATCAGCCACGAGGAACTGGAGCATCTCCTCAAGGGATATGGCTACACGCCGCACTTCGTCGAGGGGCACGAGCCGGATGCGATGCACGAGCTGATGGCCGCGACCCTGGAGACCGTCGTCGCCGACATCCGGCGCATCAAGGCCGACGCCCGCAAGAACGGCTTCACCGGACGCCCCCGGTGGCCGATGATCGTGCTCCGCACGCCCAAGGGGTGGACCTGCCCGAGGGAGATCGATGGCCGGCGCACCGAGGACTACTGGCGCTCGCACCAGGTGCCGATGGGCGAGATGCACGACAACCCCGCCCACGTCCGCCTCCTCGAGGAGTGGATGAAGGGGTACAGGCCAGAGGATCTGTTCGACGACGCCGGTCGGCTCAAGCCCGAGCTCGCCGACCTTGCTCCCCGGGGCCCGCGGCGCATGAGCGCCAACCCGCACGGCAACGGCGG